>ENA-UONS01000110-UONS01000110.1-human-gut-metagenome-genome-assembly--contig:-CS19-NODE-110-length-106016-cov-9.414653_pt1 | contig 106016 bp, 111 predicted proteins | sample MGYA00242458_ERZ724005 | MGnify/ENA metagenome assembly ERZ724005
AGAAGAAGGTAACATGTGCATATTTCTCTGTCTCGGCGATTCTTGCCTGTGTCATATCATGTGCTGCTAAATACTCACCAAATGTATTTTTCAGTTCTACTTTCTTAAATGCAACTTCTTTGTTCGGAATCGTCACGTCATACTCTGTGAAGCAGATGTATTTTACGTTCTTTCTTGCGCCACGGTCAAATCCATCAAAATCATCCATACAGAATGTTCTTGTGATCTCACGCGCACGGTCAGGACGGAAGTTAAAGAAAATAACAGTATCGTTGTCTTTGATTGTTGCGATCGGTTTGCCGTTCTCTGTAATTGCAGTTGGAACGAAGAACTCATCTGTCACATCTTTTGCATAAGATGCTTCCATAGCTGCTACTGCGCTCTCAGCAGTTTCTCCCTCGCCAGTGGTCAGCACTTTGTATGCTTTCTCCACACGATCCCATCTGTTATCACGATCCATTGCGTAGTAACGTCCGGAAATAGATGCGATCTTGCCAACACCAATTTCTTTCATCTTAGCTTCCAGTTCTTCGATGAACTCTTTACCGGAAGTCGGAGCAGTATCACGTCCGTCTAAGAAGCAGTGTACATATACATTCTCAACGCCCTCTTTTTTTGCCATTTCAAGCAGGCCAAACAGGTGTGTGATGTGGCTGTGTACACCACCGTTTGATAACAGTCCGTATAAATGAAGGTCGGAACCGTTTTTCTTTACGTTTTCCATACCATCTAATAATGCCTGATTTTTGAAGAAATCGCCATCGCTGATTTCTTTTGTGATTCTCGTCAGTTCCTGATATACGATTCTTCCGGCACCCATATTTAAATGTCCTACCTCAGAGTTACCCATCTGTCCGTCAGGAAGACCAACTGCAAGACCACTTGCATTTCCTTTTACAAACGGATAGTCTTTCATAAGTCCGTCGATCACCGGTGTCTTTGCCTGTGCTATGGCATTGCCCTCTGTTTTTTCATTCAGTCCAAATCCGTCTAAGATCATTAATACGGTAGGTTTCTTACTCATGTTTTGTTTCCTCACTTTCTATTCTCTTTCCATTTATCAAAAGTATACGATTCTTCTAATCCAGAACCATTATACTGATAACCTCATCTGTTTTCAATAGTTTTTCTGGCTCAGCTGTTTTTCAAACTTCTTTGCCTTTGCCTGGCATTCTGTTTCCGTGACCGGATCCCCTCCGGCATCCTTATTAAGCTTTTCTAATATATAGGAATAAATCGCCCAGTTCGTGGGCGCATCATAATGGAGTCCGTCTCCTTTTGTTCCAAACCCAAGATTCGTCAGATATCGGTAACAATCGATATATGTAGCATTTTCCACCTTCTTGATGCGGTTATTAAATGCTTCAATCCTCTGATTATTACATCTTACCGGAGCACCTGACTTTGTCGGATTCACAGACAACAGATAAAGTTTTGAACTTTCCGGCCATCTGCGATATTTGTTCAGATAGGAACGGATCGATGTCAGGTCATTGACTCCCAGTCCACAGATCACAATCCAGTTTTTAATTTCCGTATGCTGCCGCTGCAGCGACTGTACCTTCGGGAACGCAGTATCTGCCAGCCATGCATATCCCATTCCAGGACAGGATACCACAAAAAAATTCGGCACATCTTCGATTTTGCATTCCTCATTCATCAGATAAAATCTGGAATCTCCCAGAAAAATATACCCGGTTTCATATTCATAGGGATCTTCGGTCGGCTCTTCTTCTGCCGGTTCATTTTTTATTTCCATATCCCCGTTGACCTGATTGTCCGCAATATCCGTTTCATTTTTCGTTACATCTGTTTTTATGCTGTCATCGGCATCCGCTTTTTCATCGTCTCTTTCATTTTTTCCCGATGAGTTCCCGGAATTACCTGTTATATTCTCATTTTCTGATCTGTTATTTGATCCACTATGTTGTAAGGACGTCTCCGTTTCCTGTAAATCGTCTTCCAGTGAAACGTCCTGACTGTTAGCGCTCTGTGCCCTTGCATTCGCATTATTTTCTTTATATTCCGAATCCGTTTTTCCTGCCTGGTTCCATTCTCTTACCATCACGTTCCAACCGCAGATTATAATCAGGACACATATCAGGATCCGTGCTATTTTCTTTTTCATATATTTCACATTTTCCGCATATATCAAGGGAAAAGGGGATTCCTTCTGCTTTCACTCCCAGAGAGAATCCCCTTAACCTGATTATGATTTATTTATAGTTTACGATCTTACCGAAATCAGCTTTTAAGGAAGCTCCGCCAACTAAACCACCATCGATATCAGGCTGTGCAAACAACTCTGCTGCATTACCTGCATTTACAGATCCGCCGTACTGAATACGAACTTTCTCTGCAGTGTCAGCACCGTATACTTCTTTGATGCAGTCACGGATTGCCTTGCAGACTTCCTCTGCCTGCTCTGTGGTTGCAGTTTTTCCTGTTCCGATAGCCCAGATCGGCTCATAAGCGATTACCATAGAAGCAACCTGCTCTGCAGTAACGTCTTTTAAGTCAGATTTGATCTGCATACGGATCCAGTCTAAAGTGATTCCCATCTCTCTCTGCTCTAATGTCTCACCACAGCAAAGGATTGGTGTCAAGTTATGCTCGAAAGCTTTTTTCACTTTTTTGTTTAACATGCAGTCGCACTCTTTGAAGTAATCACGTCTCTCGGAATGACCGATGATAACGTATTTTACGCCAGCGTCAACTAACATCTCTGGAGCGATCTCTCCGGTGTAAGCACCTTTCTCCTCATAGTACATGTTCTCAGCGCCTACTGCTACGTTGGTTCCTTTTACAGCCTCAACAACAGGTACGATGTCGATTGCTGGTACACAGTAAACAACTTCTACATCATCGCTTACTACTAATGGTTTTAATTCCTCTACTAATTTAACAGCCTGGCTTGGAGTCATGTTCATTTTCCAGTTGCCGGCTACGATTTTCTTTCTTGCCATGATCTTATCCTCTTTTTCCCATTTTAAAGTTTGTTGATCTTATTTATCATCGGCTGCCACCCCAAGGCGTCATGGCAGCCAACTTTACACTGCAGCTATTTTTTACTTATCATCGGCTGCCATGACACCTGGTAATTCCTTACCCTCTAAGAACTCAAGGGAAGCTCCACCACCGGTAGAGATATGGCTCATCTTGTCGCCGAATCCTAACTGGTTAACAGCTGCTGCGGAATCACCACCACCGATGATTGTTGTAGCATCTGTATCAGCAAGTGCTTTTGCAACTGCGATCGTACCAGCTGCTAATGTCGGGTTCTCAAATACACCCATCGGTCCGTTCCATACAACAGTCTTTGCTGTCTTAACTGCATCAGCATATAACTCCTGAGTCTTTGGTCCGATATCGCATCCCTCTCTGTCAGCCGGCATATCTTTTACGTCACATACAGTAACTTCTACCGGAGCATCGATCGGGTTCGGGAAATCTGCGATGGTTACAGCATCTACCGGAAGGAGTAATTTCTTTCCAAGTTTTTCTGCTTTTGCCATCATCTCTTTACAGTAATCGATCTTTGTATCATCTACTAAAGATTTACCGATCTCATATCCCTGTGCTTTTAAGAAAGTATATGCCATACCACCACCGATGATTAATGTATCGCATTTCTCTAATAAGTTAGAGATAACATTTAATTTATCTGCAACTTTTGCACCACCAAGGATTGCTACGAACGGTCTTACCGGATTTTCAACAGCGTTTCCAAGGAAATCGATCTCTTTCTGCATTAAGTAACCAACTACGTTAGAACCACCCTTTGCAGTGATGAATTTTGTAACGCCTGCAACAGAAGCATGTGCTCTGTGGGAGGAACCGAATGCGTCGCATACATAATCGTCTGCAAGATCAGCCAACTCTTTGCTGAACTCTTCGCCGTTCTTTGTCTCCTCAGCACCACGGAAACGTGTATTCTGTAATAATACAACATCTCCTTCGTTCATTTCAGCAACTGCTTTTGTAGCTGCCTCACCTGTTACATTGTAATCAGATACGAAGTTTACTTTTTTGCCAAGTTTCTCAGAAAGTTTCTCAGCTACCGGAGCTAAAGACTCGCCTTCGTTTGGTCCGTTTTTAACTTTTCCAAGGTGAGAACAAAGGATAACCTTTCCACCATCGTTGATCAGTTTCTGAATAGTAGGAAGAGCTGCGTTGATACGTGTCTCATCTGTGATTTTTCCATCTTTTAACGGAACGTTGAAATCACATCTTACAAGTACTCTTCTTCCTTTTACATTAATGTCGTCTACAGATTTTTTGTTTAATGACATAAAATATGTCCTCCTTTTATATAATTGGGGTATAAAAACAGGCCCGGTCCAATAGGACCGGACCTGCTAAAAGTCGCATATAGTTATCGTAACCCGTCGATTATGCTAACTCACTGAAGTATTTGATTGTACGAACCATCTGAGATGTGTAAGAGTTCTCGTTGTCATACCATGAAACAACCTGAACTTCGTACTGGTCATCAGATACCTGGTTAACCATTGTCTGAGTTGCATCGAATAATGAACCAAATCTCATTCCTACGATATCGGAAGAAACGATCTCATCCTCGTTGTAACCGAAAGACTCGTTAGCTGCTGCTTTCATAGCTGCATTGATGTCTTCTTTTGTTACGCCAGCTTTCTTAACAACTGCTGTTAAGATTGTTGTAGAACCTGTTGGGGTCGGTACACGCTGAGCAGATCCGATTAATTTACCGTTTAACTCTGGGATAACAAGACCGATTGCTTTTGCAGCACCTGTGCTGTTAGGAACGATGTTAACTGCTGCTGCACGTGATCTTCTTAAATCACCTTTTCTCTGAGGTCCATCAAGAGTCATCTGATCACCTGTGTAAGCATGGATTGTTACCATGATACCAGACTGGATCGGAGCATATTTGTTTAATGCATCTGCCATTGGTGCTAAGCAGTTTGTTGTACAGGAAGCTGCTGAAATGATTGTATCAGAAGCTTTTAATGTCTCGTGGTTTGTATTGTAAACAATAGTAGGAAGGTCATTTCCTGCTGGAGCAGAGATAACAACTTTTCTAGCACCTGCATTGATATGAGCCTGTGCTTTTTCTTTGCTTGTATAGAAACCGGAGCACTCTAATACAACGTCAACTTTTAAATCTCCCCATGGGCAGTTGTTTGCATCTGGGAAAGCGTAGATTTTGATCTCTTTACCGCAAACGATGATAGAATCATCTGTGCTGGAAACTTCATCAGCATGCTCATATTTACCCTGAGATGAATCATATTTTAACAAGTGTGCTAACATTTTAGGACTTGTTAAATCGTTGATTGCTACTACTTCATATCCTTCTGCTCCAAACATCTGTCTGAAAGCAAGACGACCAATACGGCCAAAACCATTGATTGCTACTCTTACTGCCATTTTTAATTCCTCCTAGAATTTGTAAATGTGATAACTTGATGGGACTTATGCCCGTCCCAAGCTTCCTTTATTTTAACCAATTTCTTTTGAAAGTTCAAGCCTTTTTCTCGACTTTATTCTGTGTTTGTTAAATTTTTCACTATATGCAATTTTCCGGTCGTTTTTTCATGAATTTTATACAAAATATACAAATATGACTTCTTTTCTTTTGTGGGATAGGCTATACTATATCATAAGCTACTTACCAAATGTTGGTTTGTTTATGAAATAAATCGCCCGTCCCAATGGTGTGTCGCAGGTCTGTGAGTGGCATCTTGCGCAAAGCCGGAGTTAATTTTGGTTCCGTTGTACGAAAATAAGAAAAGTCTAAGTGTGTCTGAGTTAGATTTTCTCGGAGTGACGTGACCGGCGTTCAACGAGCCATCCGTGGCTCGTGAAGCCTTGTTCTGCCATCCGTGGCAGAACATCACTGTGTATCTACAGACACACTAAGATTTTCTAATTTTCTCCCAAAGTCACAAAATCAGCTCAGGCTTTGCGCAAGATGCCAGCCTCCAGGTTATGAAACACCATTTGGGTGGGCGGTTCATCTCAAAATGGGGGCGCGGGTGTGAATTTTTGATATTCGCACGAATGGAAATATGCTTAAAATCCTAATGTGCAATATCACTGATATTCAGCCTGATGACTTGTCTGAAGTTTCATCTGCTATGTTGCATTACATTAATCATTTCGTAAATTAACAGACTAATAATGCAGATTATTATTCCAAGTATGTATGTTTAAAAGCATAGATATAACAGATTGCGTCGAGATTTTTCAACCTTTTTGAAATGAATGTCACAAAAATTTACGCACCCCCAAAGTTGTAAAATGAGTTTCCCGGCTAAGGGTGGTTCACAACCTTGCGGCTGGCAAATCGCATCAAGCCAGGACTCGTTTTGTGACTTTGGGAGAAAATTAGAAAGTCTTTGTATGCCTGTTCACAATACAGTGTTGTGCTGCCACGGACGGCAGCACAAGTCCTAATGTGCCCGGACGGCACATTTAGGACGCACACGTCACTCCGCCTCAACCTGAATCAGGCATACTTAGACTTTCTTATTTTCGGACAACGGAACAAAACAGTCCCGGCTTGATGCAATTTGCCAATCGTAACTCCCCAGAACCACCCTACACAGGGAAACTCATATCACCCACAAACCAGCATTTGTGATATGCGTAATTGCGCAAATAAGATTTCACATTATGTGCCAGCCCGGCACAGGAAAGAGGATTTAATATGTTATGGGATACGCATATGCACAGCCAGTTTTCCGGCGACAGTCACACACCGCAGGAAGATATGATCGCTGCTGCAAAACAAAAAAATTTAAAAGGAATCTGTTTTACAGACCATCTTGACATCGACTATCCGGATGAGCCGGAGACATTTTTGCTGGATCTGCCGAATTATGTCTCTTCCGTGGAGGCAATGCAGGAGAAATATAAGGAAATTCTTCCGGTACGACTTGGCATTGAACTTGGGTTACAGCCGCATCTTGCCTGCATACATGCTGACATCCTGTCACAATACCCGTTTGATTTTGTGATCGGTTCCTCACACGTCATGCACGGCGTTGATCCTTATTATCCGGCTTATTGGGAAAACCACTCGGAGGAGGAAGGCTACCGGGAATATTTTGAGTCGATCTTAGAGAACATCGCCGCATTTGATGGTTTTGACGTATACGGACACATCGACTATGTGGTGAGATACGGTCCAAATAAAAATGCCAATTATTCCTATCAGAAATATGCCGACATCATCGATGAGATCTTAAAGGCTCTCATTATCAAAGGAAAAGGAATCGAGATCAACACCGGCGGTTTCAAATACGGACTCGGCCATCCGAACCCGGCCGAGGACATCATTAAGCGCTATCATGAACTCGGCGGAGAGATCATCACGATCGGTGCGGACGCACATCAGCCGGAGCATGTCGCATTTGATTTTGAAAAAGTTCCTTCTATATTAGAAGAAGCCGGCTTTACGCATTATACGGTATTTAAGAACAGGAAACCGGAATTTATCCCGATTCCCTGACCGGAACTGCTGTTAGGATGCCGGGGCAAATAGTGCACTCAAGTTTATTAATTGGCAAATTGCACCAGCCGATATATTGTGAATGCACTATTTGCGCCCCAGCCTCCTGTCATTTTAACGTCTCACTGTGATTTAACACCGACGTACTATATAAAAACAGCACATCCTGATCTTTAAAATCAATATAGTTTCCAATCCGCTCCACGGGCAGATACCGGATATCCACCAGTGTGATCTTCGCATAATCTTCTGCCAGGAGTGGGGCGATGCTGCTTCCAAAGGAATCCCGGAACATGACCAGTTCCCGGTCTGTTTTCGCATTCGGATTTTCAATCGATATCAGGGATTTCGATCCTCCCAGAAAAATCTCATACATATCATTCCCCGTTGTTTTTTCCATGTCGTAAATCTTATTTTCCGCTCGGTTTTCATAATCATACACGATACAGTTTTCAAGCACGTCATTATCCAGATAATACAGTGTATCAGGCTGTCCATGAAGTGCGAGCTGTCCATAATAGACACCGTAAAATGGATTTTCCAGTTCTTTTGTTTCGTATTCTGACGCCGGATTTACCCCCATTGCCCCAGCGAGGTGCCGTGCCACATCCGTGATCTGTTCCTGCCGCCAGTGTGCATCTGTGCGGTAATAGTCCGAAAGCTCAAGATCCCCAAATATGTCAATATACTGTGCATATTTCGTCCCATCTCTCATCTGCGCCGTCAGCATATCATAATCCATGGACGGATAACCATTTTCATCTGCCAGAAAATAACTTTTATCCGGCACGATCGCCAGATAGATATCTGTGTCTGTATCCGAAAGGTAACGATCATAGACTTCCCCAAAACGCGTGACGGCATACTGCAGTGAATCCGCATGAAGCGGATATTCCATTTTGGCAATATAGCCATCTTTGATATAAAGTCCATGCTGGTCTTTCTGCCCCAGCACATACATGGAAAACGCTGTCTTTAATGCACGAAACTGCTCCCGTAACGGAAACTGGTCTTTTGCATACGACTCAAATCCACTCATAAAAGTACCATCTTTCATGTTTTCCACATTTATTTTCGGAAACTGTGCAAGTTTTCTGCGCTCTGAGATAGAAACCGTATCATCACTTTTCGCAATATTTCCTGTTAAAAATCCAAACAGGATCAGTGCCGTCACGCCAACAGTGATCCTGTCTTTTCGCTTTGTTCCCATAATTGCCCTCAAAATCTGAAATATAAAAACGGATTGAATGAACCATCTACCAGAAATGCCACACAAAGAAGCAGTAACATTACCAGCAGGAGAATTTCTGCAATGTCAAGCGTCTGCTTTAAGCCTTTCTTTTTCTGCAATCTTCCATATAATCTCACAGGAAGCGGCGTCGCCCCGATCACCGCAGTCAGGATGATCCCTGCATAACTTTTCAGATAATACAGACTCTCTGTCGTAACCGGTTTTATCTGTCCCCCGCCAAACATAGATACGATGCAATCCCAAAAATCCGCCACGGAGGATGCATCAAAAAGTACAAACCCGATCAGCACAAAAAACAGCACATACAGGTGTCCGACGATCTTATGTTTTTTTAAATAAGGCAACAGCCATGCTTTTTCAATCAGTAAAAGCACCGCATACATCAGTCCCCACAGGATAAAATTCCATGCCGCCCCATGCCAGAATCCGGTTGCCATCCACACAAGAAAAATATTGAAGATCCACCGCACAGGTTTTACATGACTGCCGCCCAGCGGGATGTAAAGATAATCCCGGAACCATGCGCCAAGTGAAATATGCCATCTGCGCCAGAATTCGGTAATGCTCGCAGAACAATAAGGATAGCGGAAGTTTTCCGGAAAATCAAATCCAAAAACAGCTCCCAGTCCGACCGCCATATCGCTGTACCCGGAAAAATCAAAGTAAATCTGAAGCATAAACGCTACCGCATACATCCAGAAAAATAAAACCGATTTTTCCTCGGAAGCCTGAAACTGTCCGATCAGCGCCCCGAGTACATTTGCAATCAGTATCTTTTTTGACAGCCCGGTCACAAATCTTTGAATTCCATATGCACACTTTTCCACGCTGTGCATACGGTTTTCAAGCTGACTTCTGATATCCGAATAGCGCACGATCGGCCCTGCAACGAGTTGTGGAAACATTGCAACATAAGCAGCAAACGTGAGCAGATTTTTCTGTGCCGGGACATCTCCCCGGTATACATCTACCGTATAGCTGATGACCTGAAATGTATAAAAACTGATGCCAAGCGGCATTGCAATGCTAAGCAGTGGAATTTTCTGCCCTGTCAGCACATTGAGATTCTGTATGAAAAAATCGGCATATTTGCAATAGATGAGCGGAAAAATTTCCAATAAAACAGCAGCAGCCAAAAGAATTTTTGACTGCCGTTTATTCTGACATGTACCGATCAGACGGGCAGACAGATAACCAGCTAAGATGACTGCTGCCATCACCGGCAGGTATTTCGGTTCTCCCCATCCATAAAAGATCAGACTCCCAAAAAGAAGCACTGTATTTTTCATCCGCCCCGGAGCCAGAAAATAAACCAGCACCATACACGGAAGAAAATAAATCAAAAACGTGATACTTGAAAATAACATTTATACGATCCCGTCCTCACTGATGACTTTCGCGTTTTCATAAGTCTGCGTGAGTTTGTCTTTAAACGTGTTTACCAGTTCTTCATTTCCAAAAACAGATACCAGATAATCATCCACCGAAATTACAACCAGCTTGTCCGGAAATCCACACATCCACTGTCTGCCCATCACATTTTCCTTGAGGTCTGCCGCTACGCTCTTTACATCATCTGCATTTTTCAGATGATAGGCACCGCAGGTAAATGTGTTCGCATTCATCATGTGCATGATGGAAGCCGCATTATCGATCTTTTCCGCATCCGCCGCCGGAAAGCCAAGCATGCGGTCTAATTCATCCGCATCCGTGATCCCAAATGTCCCCGGCGCATCCTCTGTCATATTTTCTTCCGTCATATCTCCGCCTGCGATGGCGAATTTCTCGTCTTCTTCGTAGCTGTTCCAGACTGTGGTAAGAAGCTCTTTGGCATCTTTGATCTCTGTCTTTCCTGATGAATCCCTGCTGTCTGTTTTATTTCCACAGGCAGCAAGTGACATTGCAAGAAAAATTGAAAGCAATAGTATTATAAATTTTTTCATGTTCGCCTCCATTTTTGTTTTGTTTGGTTTTATTTTTCTCATCGTATCATGTTTTATACCGGGTGGAAAGAGAATATTCCATTTTCTTTAATATCTTCTCACGATCCGATCAACACATTTTTTCCTTCAAATGCAAATCCATAATGTCTGATCTTCTCTTTTGGTATTCCCCGTGCCAACAGTTCGGCATCATATTTTTTTCTTTGATCTGCACTAGTGATGACTGTACTGTTTTCTTCAAGTGTCTGCTCTTTTTTATTATTTTTTACCTTAAACTCCAATATAATTGCTGGTATTTTTGTTTTTTCCCGCTCTTTCGGAACCATCATGACATCATATCTGCCAAAGCCGCTTTCCCGGTTTGACCTGATTTCATAGATATCTGTCTGGTCTGCTATCAGTCCAAGCACAAATCCATGATAAAATCTTTCCGGTTCCTGATTTCCAGCGCCTTCACTTCCGACATCAAAATAACTAAACGTCGGTTGGGTTCCCCACACCTTGAAATCGGAATAACAATATGTTTTTTTAAGATTTATTTTATAAAAAAACTCACAGAAAGGATTTTCATCTTCTGTGAGTTTTTATAAAAATCGAAGAAAATTCACTCTAAAACCGCTGTCATATTTTCTTCTGTGACCTGATACCATATAAGTGGAATCGTTTCCCCCTGTGTTAACGTCTGATATTCTTCGTCACCTGCCTGCCCCTCATAAACCGTTCCATTCTGGTCTGTAAGGTATACATGTGTCTCTCTTTCATCAGCAGGCAAATCAAGGCTTCCTTCTACCGGCTTATACTTTGCTCCCTCCAATGATTCACCTGTCGTAAGATCCCATAAGCAGGTTTTGTTCCATCCGTCCCACAAGTATGACTCTAAAATTCCGTTACTATATAACACAAATTCGCTTATATTTTCATAGGTATGATCCCCATCATAATCCAGGATCTCACCATCTTTTTCTGTCAGCACATTGATGATCCGAAATGGCTGTTCATCGTATTCTCTATACTGATCACCAATCAGAAGCTCATTTTTGCCATCGCCATCAATATCCGCAATTGTAAAACAAATACTGTTAAAATCTGTATCCGACGGATAATATTCCATATACGAGGATGTATCTGACAAAATATCGCGGTACGTCACTTTCTGATTGTCCTCTCTCTCCGCATCTTCCACTTCGGATGTCTCTGTTTCCAATTTCTCCGTCGTCTCTGTTTCTGATGTCTCTTTCTCCATCGTCTCTGTTTCCGGCTTTTCTGCCGTCATCGTAATATCCTGGTCACCATTTTCTTTCATTGGTGCCTGAGATTCTTTCTGCGTTTCTTCTGCCTGTGTTAATTCCGGGTCAGAATTGCTGTTGACTACCGCGTATGTCGTTCCTCCAACTGCGGCTGCTGCGCCAAAAGCAATGATTCCCAATGTAATCTTTGCTTTGCCCGATATAAAAGCAAATTTTCCGACAGCTGTACCTGCCATCCTTCGGACTCCTGTCTCCAAAATAGCAGTACTAACTTTCGCTGACACTGCATCCGGAACTGCTGCCTCTTTGACATCTTCCTTAAACAACAGTAATAATAACGGCGCCACACTGTATAATCTGGTTCCCTCATTTTTCTCTAAATCAAGCACTCCATCTCTGATCTTTTGTTTGGCACGGGATAAATTCGTCTTTACCGTATTCTCCGGTATACCGAGTTCTTTCGCAATCTCTGACTGCTTCTGCTCCTGAAAATAATATGCAATGATACATAATTTCTGCATCTCCGTGAGGCTGGTGTCAATGATCTCTCTGACCAGCCTCTGTTTTTCTCTATCCTGCATTACATTTTCCGGAATGATCATATCCGTATCTGACAGGTTTTCAAATGTACCATCTTCTTCATCTAACAAAATATATTTTTTACTTTTTTTCAGATATGCATAACACTTTCTGGTTGCGATCATTCCAGCCCTCTGCAAAAAACAATCTTCATTTTCAAGCTGTCTGATACTTTTACTGATCTCAACGTAAGTATCCTGCATGATATCTGATATCATATCCGCTGCATTATCATTCCCCTGCATCACTTTATAAATGCAGGTATAGATATATTTGTCAGATTCCTGATACAACAGGGTAGATGCCTGTGCATCTCCATTTTTATAAGCGCTTACTGCCTGTCTTAACTTTTCTGTCAGTACCATGTTTCCTCTTTAAAATGATGTATTATTATGTTACTTTTATCTTTCTCGCTGTGGAATATTTTCCAATATAAGTTTTGCCACTTACTTTCTTATAAGACGCCATGCGTACATAATAAGTACTCTTTGACTTTAATCCTTTTATTGTGGTATTTGCTGTACCTTTTTTATTTACAGTCACTTTCTTCACACCACTCTTAAAGTTTTTATCTTTTGAATACTGAAGCTTTTTTGTTTTTCCTTTCATAATACCGCTCTCCTTCTTGTTTTATCGATTCTATTTAAGAGAGAACACTTTTTTATGAAAGGTTTCACTTTTTAGATTTTTTTATAAAAAACACACCTGAATAAAAAATGACACATTTATCCATGTACCCGGAACCTTTACAATAGTATGCTGAAAGCGGACATATAGATTCAAGAATGGAGGGTGTATTTTTATGAAAAACTACGAACGACCACAGATATTTTGTCAGGAAGATTTATGCGAAGGCGTCTATCTTGCAAGCGGCGATGAAGTATGTAAAAGCATTTACATACATGAAACCTGGCACAAACCAAACCACGGTGCATATCAGGGAACCAATCTTGAGATCCGCGGCTGCGAGGGATGCCCGGCAGATAACGGCGAATTCTGCACGCTGACAAAAGGGTATAAAACAGGTGATAAAGATTACCGTCCTACATGGGAACGGAATGGGGAAAGCCCGGATAAAATGACATGGTAAATCTATTTTTATAGATTTCTCATTTCACCAATAAATATTAACATGGATAAAAAGACCTCACAGAAAGGATTTTTTGATTTTCCTTTCTGTGAGATCTTTTAAAATTGTCCAAGGAGAATAAATATCTCTTCCCTTTTAATATTGCCTCTTATTTAAAATAAGCCACACCGGACTCAAAGATCTTCAGATCCTGTTCTCCGTAAATGTTCATTGCCACGCTTCTGTCACGTCTCTCGGAATGAGCCATCTTGCCGAGCACACGTCCATCCGGGCTTGTGATACCCTCGATGGAACAGTAGGAACCATTGACGTTCCACTCTTCGTCCATGGTCGGAACACCTGCCTCATTGACGTACTGTGTTGCAACCTGACCGTTTGCAAACAGTTTATCAAGCCATTCTTTCGGTGCAACAAAGCGTCCCTCTCCGTGGGATGCCGGGTTGCAGTAAACTTTTCCAAGTTCCGCCTGTGCTAACCACGGGGACTTGTCGGTGACAACTTTTGTGTATACCATCTTGCTGATATGGCGTCCGATCGTGTTGTAGGTCAGTGTCGGGGAATCTGCTGCCTGCGGGCGGATTTCGCCGTAAGGTACCAGTCCTAATTTGATCAGTGCCTGGAATCCGTTACAGATACCAAGGGCTAAACCGTCTCTCTCATTTAACAGTTTCATAACTGCCTCTGTCATCTTTGCGTTGCGGAATGCGGTTGCAAAGAATTTTGCAGATCCTTCCGGCTCATCACCGGCGGAGAATCCACCCGGGAACATGATGATCTGTGCCTGGTCGATTGCCTTGGTAAATTCATCTACGGACTCACGGATGTCCTCAGCATTTAAGTTTTTAAATACTTTTACGATCGTATCCGCACCTGCGCGCTCAAACGCTTTTGCACTGTCGTACTCGCAGTTAGTTCCCGGGAATACCGGAATAAATACGGTCGGTCTTGCCACTTTATGTTTGCATACATAAACAGAATCTGCATGATAAAGATCTGTCTTTACTTCCTCTTTATCTTCGGTTGCACGAGTCGGGAATACTTTCTCCAATGTGCCTGTCCATGCGTTCAATGCCTCATCGATCGCAAGTTTCATATCGCCACAGATAAATGCTGCTTCCTCATTGACAGCACCTGCTCTCTTTACGTTTGCAGATAAACCTGCATTCTGCAGTGCCTCGTAAACTTCTGCAGTCTTGCCTGCCGGAACTTCTGCCACGATATTACCAAAGCCCGGAGCAAACAGTGTATCAGTTGTCACATCGGTATCTACTGTCACGCCAAGTTTGTTACCGAATGCCATCTTTGCAAGTGCTGCTGCAAGACCTTTTCCGTCAAGCGCATATGCGGAAACGATCGCACCTTTCTGGATCAATACATGAACCGCATCATAAAGTTTCATGACCTGTGCGTAAACCGGCACGTCATATTCGTCTTTGTCGATTGTAAAGTATAACAGTTCATTTCCTGCTGCCTTTAACTCCGGTGTGATGATATCCTGCTCTTTTGCCACATCCACTGCAAAGGAAACCAGTGTCGGCGGTACATCAATATCATTAAACGTTCCTGACATGGAATCTTTTCCACCGATAGATGGAAGTCCAAAACCGATCTGTGCATTGTAAGCTCCGAGAAGTGCTGCAAATGGCTGGCTCCAGCGCTTCGGATCCTCGTTCATTCTGCGGAAGTATTCCTGGAATGTAAAACGGATCTTTTTATAATCACCACCTGCGGTCACGATTCTTGATAAGGACTCTAATACCGCATAGATCGCACCGTGGTACGGACTCCAGCTTGCTAAATACGGATCAAAACCATATGCCATCATGGTTACGGTATCACATTTTCCATGTGCAACCGGAAGTTTTGCCACCATGGACTGTGTTTCTGTGAGCTGATATTTTCCACCGAATGGCATGTAAACACTTCCTGCACCGATGGAACCGTCAAACATCTCCACAAGACCTTTCTGGGAGCAGACATTCAAATCAGCCAGCTCTGCAAGCCATGCTGCCTTCATATCGTTTTTCGCAACCGCATCTGCAACTTTTGGTGTAGAGATCTTATTTAAGTAATTATCCTCCGGTACCGGCATATCCACTGCAACGTTGGTCTCCTGATGCGCACCGTTGGTGTCTAAGAAGGCACGGGAGATATTTACGATCTCTTTGCCTCTCCACTCTAAAACAAGTCTCGGCTCCTCCGTTACAACGGCAACTTCCACTGCCTCTAAGTTTTCCTCCGCTGCGTAGCCTAAGAAGGTCTTGACATCCGAAGGAGATACCACAACTGCCATACGCTCCTGGGATTCTGAGATTGCAAGTTCTGTTCCGTCTAATCCGGCATATTTCTTCGGCACTTTGTCAAGCTGTACGCGAAGTCCGTCTGCAAGCTCACCGATTGCTACAGACACACCGCCCGCACCGAAATCGTTGCATTTTTTGATGATATGGGCAACTTCCTCACGGCGGAACAGGCGCTGGATCTTGCGTTCTGTCGGCGGGTTACCTTTCTGTACCTCGGCACCGCAGACTGCTGTGGACTCTGTGTTGTGCGCTTTTGAAGAACCTGTGGCACCACCGATACCGTCACGTCCGGTTCTTCCTCCAAGTAAAATGATGATGTCACCCGGATCAGAGGTCAGTCTCTGTACGGCACGTCTTGGAGCAGCACCCATGACCGCACCGATCTCCATACGTTTTGCCACATAGTTTGGATGGTAAACTTCTTTGACGTATCCGGTTGCAAGACCGATCTGGTTACCGTAAGAGCTGTATCCGTGTGCAGCTTCTCTCACCAGTTTTTTCTGTGGAAGTTTTCCGGAGATCGTCTCGGAAACAGGAACCGTCGGATCTGCGGCACCGGTCACACGCATTGCCTGGTAAACATAGGTACGTCCTGACAACGGGTCACGGATCGCACCGCCAAGACAGGTAGCGGCACCACCAAACGGCTCGATCTCGGTCGGATGGTTGTGTGTTTCATTTTTGAAATTAACCAGCCACTCCTCTGTCTTTCCGTCTACTTCTACCGGAACAACGATGGAACATGCATTGATCTCATCGGACTCTTCCTGATCCTGTAACTTTCCTTCTTTTTTCAGACGTTTCATTGCCATCAGGGCAAGATCCATCAGACATACAAACTTATCACTGCGTCCTGCATACAGGTTCTTGTGGGTATTTAAGTAATCCTCATAAGTCTCTTTCATCGGCGCGCAGTAATAACCGTCATCAAATGCCACATTTTTAAGTTCTGTGGAGAATGTGGTATGACGGCAGTGATCAGACCAGTAGGTATCTAACACACGGATCTCCGTCATGGACGGATCGCGTTTTTCATCGTTCTTAAAATAATTCTGGATATGTAAAAAGTCTTTGAATGTCATCGCAAGATTCAATGAATCGTATAACTCTTTTAACTTAGCCTCCGGCGTATCACGAAAACCGTCAAAGATCTTAACATCCTCCGGCTCCGGGAAACTCTGCACTAAAGTCTCAGGTTTCTCTAAGCCTGTCTCTCTGGAATCGACCGGGTTGATGCAGTGTTTTTTGATCGCTGCAAACTCTTCGTCACTGATTGTTCCATCGATCGCATAAGTCACTGCGGTGCGGATGATCGGCTCTTCCTCTTCGTTTAATAATTTCACGCACTGTTCTGCGGAATCTGCTCTCTGGTCAAACTGTCCCGGTAAGAACTCTACGGAAAATGTTCTTGCTCCGTTTAAATCAAACTCTTCCTCATAAATATCGTCTACCGGCGGTTCGGAAAAAACGGTTACTAAGGCTTTTTTATAAGTTTCCCCGGAAATATTTTCAATATCATAACGGATCAGCTCGCGCACCTTCGTCACACCACTGATTCCAAGATAACTTCTGATTTCAGACTGCAATTCTTTTGCCCGGACTGCATATTCCGGTTTCTTCTCAACATATACACGTTTTACACTGCTCATGTGGTAACCTCCATTCTCAGTTTCCATTTGTCTTTTCAAAGTATAACATAGGTTATAAAATAAGCATAATTAATATATTTAATCTTATTTATTAATTTTATTAATATTTCTATAAATAATAGAATGCACACTCTGCGAACATTTTATTGTCATGAATTATATCTGCTTTGTTGCAGACATGTTCTTATTTTTACTCCTGAATCATTTTCTTTCATTGGGAAATGCTTTCACGCATCCCCATTATCAGTCTTTATTGACAGATTTATAAGCACGTCTTATAATCATGATAGTTATTTTTATTAACATTCTTCATTCAAATGATATGCGGCCAGCCCGCAGAAAGAGGACTTCATGGATATCAATTACGAATTATATAAAGTGTTTTATTATGTGGCAACATCCTTAAGTTTTTCCGAGGCAAGCAAGCAGCTTTTTATTTCCCAGTCCGCGGTCAGCCAGTCGATCAAAACGCTTGAGAAAAAGTTAGACCAGCCGCTTTTCATCCGCAGCACGAAAAAAGTACAGCTCACTCCTGCCGGAAAAGTATTATTAAAACACATCGAACCGGCAATGAACCTGATTCAGCGCGGTGAAAGCCAGCTTTTAGACTCCGGCAGTCTCGGACTCGGTCAGCTTCACATCGGTGCAAGCGACACCATCTGCCGTTACTTTTTAGTACCTTATTTAAAACAGTTCCACAAAAAGTTCCCGAACGTGCCGATCAAGGTGACGAACGCGACATCCCTTAGCTGCGTGGATCTCCTCGATCAGGGAAAAGTCGATCTGATCGTGACCAACTTTCCGAACTCGAACCTGAATCACTCCTACATTCAGAAGACCGTCTGCAATTTTACCGACGTATTCATTGCAAACCCGGCATATTTTAACCTGAAACAGCAGGAGATCCCGTTTGAGGAACTGAAACAGTACCCAATCCTCATGCTCGACCGCAAAAGTACGACGAGCCAGTTCCTGCACAACCTGTTTTTACAGCATCAGCTTGAGCTGATCCCGCAGATCGAACTTAGCAGTAACGACCTTCTGATCGACCTTGCGCGCATCGGTCTTGGTATCGCATTTATACCGGATTACTGTTTAAGCCGGGAATCCAAAGATCTGTTTATCGTAAAAACAAAGGAAAAACTGCCATCGAGACAGATGGTCGCAGCCATCAACCCGACGCTCCCGGTTTCACAGTCCACCGAGGAATTCTTAAAACTGCTGCCTACGATCTGACACAGACTTAAGAACGGTTCCAGAATTCTTCTAAATACTTTTCCACCGTATCTATCCTGCATACCGTCTGCCTTTCCCATTCTCTTGGGAACAGCGCACGGTATTCACTCTGCAGGAAACGCTCATCTAAAAGTTCTATGACTCCGACATCCTCCACCGTCCGTATCACTCTTCCTGCCGCCTGTAACACCTTGTTCATTCCCGGATACCGGTAGGCATAATCAAATCCGGCACCAAGCCGTTTTTCAAAATATCCCATCAGGATCTCCCGCTCATTGCTGATCTGCGGCAGTCCCGTGCCGACGACAATCGCACCGATCAGCTGTTCATTTTTCAGGTCGATCCCTTCCCCGAAAATACCGCCCATCACACAAAATGCAGCCAGCGATCCTTTCCGCTCTCCCGATAATTCTTCCGAAAATGCCTGTAAAAAAGACTCTCTTTCTTCTTCTTTCATCCCAGGCTGCTGAATCAACGTTTCCGTTTCACAGGATGGATCTGACTGGCATTTTTCCAGAAAGACATCGCAGACCTGCTCCATCATTTTGTAGGATGGAAAAAACACCATATAATTTCCTTTTTTTGCATCTGTCGTCTTTTTTACATAGGAAGCGATCCGCTCAAACTCCCCTGCACTTCGTCTGGTATACTTGCTGCTCACATCATTTCCGAGCAGCAGCAATTTCTGTTCTTCCCGGAATGCCGTCTTTGCGTAAACTGCATAATTATCCGTTTCAGTCGAGAGCAGGCTCTTATAATAGCCCACCGGAAGCAGCGTCGCGGAAAAGAAAATAGTTGCATTCCCTTTGTTGATACGCTCCTGCAGGTTTTTCGACGGATCCACACAGTATAATTTGAGTTTAAAGCGTCCATCCTGCTCGTGTTCCGCATAAACGACATAGTGGTCATCCAGCAGTTCATAAATATTCAAAAAATTGCGCAGATTCAGATAAAACTCACTTAAATCTTTCCGTTCCGGGAACTCCGGTGCTTTCTGTAAAAATTCATCGAGATCCGACGCCACGTTCATTAAATCAAACGCAAAATTTCCAATTGATTCATAGATCACATATTTCTCACACTCACGCTTATAGGAGAGCAGTACGCGGTTACATTTTTCCAGTTCCCGCATCAGTTTTGCCTGACCATATTTCTTTAAAATCTTCTTTGCCAAAAGAAAATCTTCCTTATATATAATGGCACTGTACATCTCCCGGCTCCGCTCGACCAGATTGTGCGCCTCATCCACCAGAAAAATGTAATCTCCTGTGGTACCATCCGAAAAAAAACGTTTCAGATAGACATTCGGGTCAAATACATAATTGTAATCACAGATGATATCATCCACCCATGTCGCCGTATCCAGACACATTTCAAACGGACAGACATTGTATTCCTTCGCCTGTTCTAAGATCACCTCTCTCGTGATCATATCTTCCTTTTGCAGCAACGAAAAAACTGCATCGTTGACCCTGTCGTAATGCCCTTTTGCGTATGGACAGTTGACAGGATTGCACTCCATCTCCTCACACAGGCACAGCTTTTCTTTTGCCGTGATTGTAAGCACTTTTGCCTGATATCCGTTTTTACGCAGAAGTTCAAATGCTTCCCGCGCCACCGTCCCTGTGATCGTCTTTGCCGTCAGATAAAAGATCTTGTCCGCTAAATCCTCCCCAACCGCCTTGACCGCCGGAAACACGGTCGATATTGTCTTTCCTGCTCCGGTCGGCGCCTGGATAAAAAGATTCTTCTTTCTGCTGATCGTGCGGTACACACCGGCTGCTAATTCCTTCTGCCCTTCCCGGTAGGAAAATGGAAACTGCAGCGGTTTGATGGATGCCTGACGCAGTTTTTTCCATGCGAACTGAAAATCAGCCCATTTTTTGTACTCGGTGATCAGCTTCTCAAACCAGACCGCAAGTTCCTCAAACGTGTAATCATAATGAAAATACCGGATATCTTCGGTATCTAAATTACAGTACGTCATCTGCACTGAAATAGTGGCAAGATCATGCTGCAGGGCATAGATATAGGCATAACACATCGCCTGTGCACGGTGTACACCGACCGCATCGTCTAACAGATCAAGTTTCATGTACATGCCCTTAATCTCGTCGATCGTGACTTTGCAGTCTTCTGGCATCGTCATGTGATTAAAATTATCCGCAAATGTGATCTCTTCCTCCGCGCTCTCGATCAGAATCCCGTCCGCACGTCCCTCGATCACAAGCTGGTACTCGTCTTCCTCGATTGCAATTTTCAGTGGAACCTCCGCATGGTAATTGCTGCCCATCCGCTTCTGGATCTTTCTGTGGATCCTTCCCCCGGCAAGCATCGCCTCCGCAGAAGCACCGCGTCCATGGCGGTTGTCGATATCGCCCTCCCGCAGGATAAATTCGACCAGATCACGGACCGATATTTTTATGACACCTTTTTCGTTCTTTTCAATCTTTTTGCTCATATATGGATTATAGCACAAAAAAGACTGATTCCACATACCTTTCCAGATATATAAATCAGTCTTTTCATCTATCCCTTTATCTTCTGTTATACATCGTCCCATAAATCATGATCTATGGGCAGCATCTCTGCTTCAGGCTATTGCATATTTTCCAACAACCTGTTCAAAACGTGCATCCTTTTCGCCATACTTGATCGTAAGTTCCTTGCAAACACCTAAATAAAGCATTCCAAGCAAAGATTTTGCATCAATGACTGCTCTGCTGTAACATACATCAATTTCAAAATCACATTTTCCGGCAGCATTCACAAAATCCTTTACTTCCTCTGTGTCAGATAATTTGATTTTTCTTTCAATCATTCGACTCATTCCTTCCTACATCGAAAACAAAAAACATTATTTTTTCTTATCAGTTTGCTGATTATTGCACATTTTTTTTTCATTTGTCAATTTATGAAAAATCCCTGATATTCCTTGATTTATCAGCAAAATGACAATATTGGATTTTATTTCGACACGGTATGACAAATTTTTAACATGTATTTTTCTCTTTTGTAAAAAATGCATATTTATACTTGTGCAAAAATACATGATTTACCCTTTTTTTTACCTTTATTTTTAAATTCTTCACAATTTTTTTCAATCGGTTGCGCATCCATATTTTTCCATAGATCATTAGAAAATCCTTCTTATCGCCAGAATTTCGCGGTAGGTGACAGGCGACGTGTACTTGATGCCGGTACTTGGAGAACTTGCATGAAGCAGCGTATTATTTCCTGCATAAATTCCCACATGTCCGCTGTAACATACGATATCTCCAGGCTGTATCGCGTCTAAGCTGACACCATATCCAACACTGCGCAGTGCATTTGAAGAATGGGGCAGACTGATTCCAAACGCCTGATATACGCTCATCACAAATCCGGAACAGTCCGCTCCGTTTGTCAGGCTGCTGCCACCATAAACATAGGGATTTCCCACAAACTGAGCTGCATAGTTCACGACTGCCTGTCCATTGGAAACTGTTTGCGGTTTCGCTGTTGTATTACTGCCGAATGAACTGCTGCTTTGCCCCTGACTGCTTCCCTGTACTTTGTCATTTTTTTGTTGCGCCTGTTGCGCATTTTGTGTCTGCTGCCGTGCCATTGCTTTTGCCGCTTCTTCCTGTGTCTTTCTCGCTGCTTCCGCTGCCTTTCTCTCTTCCTCTTCGCGTGCTTTTCTTGCCGCTTCCGCCGCGGCTGCTGCCGCCTGGCGCTCCGCCTCCTCTCGCTCTAATCTCTCTTTCTCTTCCTCCTTCGACTCTGCCACGCGAAACTCCGTCCGGACCGTCACATAATCTCCCGAAACATATCCTAAGCCTTCCTCCGTCGACACACGGTACCACCCGTACTCATCCAACGCATCATAGACGACCACATCCTCGCCCTCCGGCAGCATGGTAAGCACGGATGCCTCAGTTCCCGGTTCGGTACGCACAAACAACGTCGTAGTCGTTACCGTCGCATATCGTGTGCTGACACCCCGCGCCAGATCCTCATCCCCGACCTTTACATATTCCGCTTTCACATAAGCGTTTTCCACCGAACCTGAACTGACCAGATACCATTCCTCTCCTGCCTCATCCAAAACTGTTTCCAACACCGTTGCCGCACTGTTATTGTACAGCTTTCCGAGTGCCTCACTTTCCACGGAAGGTTCCGCGCGTAAATTCACATAATTTAACACGGATGCGATACCGATATCAGCATATTCAGATGTACTCTGCGGTGATTCACGTTCTTCGATGTCTGCTTGGTCATTCCCAGCAGCATCATTGTCTGTATTTTTTTCCTGTACTTCCAGTTTCATGCGTTCTTCATTCAGCGCACACAGATCCCATGCCACATCTTCATACACCACACTTCCATACCCTGCCGCATACACCACGCTGCCATGTCCTGCTGCAATCACTCCTGCCAGTAAAAATGCTACGATCTTGTTTCTTTTTTTCATTATGTAGAAATCCTCCATTTACAGATATTTACTTTTTGTTAAGTAAATATTACATATTTATTTCATTTTGACGTATCTGCATTGTAACAGAGGATGATGTGCGATTCTACAAGTAGATATTTCCAGTTTCTATGGCAGGGGTTATGTGGAAGGGTTCGGGTGTTAAAAAATAAAAACCACCTTTTGACACCCGAACCCTTTCACACAAAAACCCGCGCATCCAAAACGGTATGTTACGTTTTAGATGCGCGGGTTTCAGGTAATATATTAATTTATGTACATTTTATGCAAATGGATTCTCTGTCGGATATGGCAGGGATGCAGGCTGATTGTAGTTAATATCTTCCATCGGAACGCCAAGATATTTGAATACTTCAAACAGTGCTTTTCCGTAATGTCCGAATGCAACTGCTCCGTGATGCGGATAGTTTTTCTCAATCAGTACATGGCGGTAGAATCTTCCCATCTCAGGAATTGCAAATACACCGATGGAACCGAAGGAACGTGTTGCTACCGGAAGTACTTCGCCCTGTGCCACGTATGCGCGGATCTTATTGTCGGATGTAGACTGCAGACGGTAGAATGTGATATCGCCTGGTGCAATGTCTCCCTCTAAAGTACCGTTTGTCACTTCGACCGGAAGGCTTCTTGCCATGATCATCTGGTACTTCATCTCACAGCTTGCAAGTTTCTTAGAGCAGGTATTTCCACAGTGGAATCCCATGAATGTATCAGTATGTTTGTAATCAAATTTTCCTTTGATGGACTCTTCATACATATCTTTCGGTACAGAGTTGTTGATGTCAAGTAAAGTTACTGCATCCTGGCTCACGCAGGTTCCGATGAACTCACTCAGTGTTCCGTAGATATCAACCTCACAGGAAACCGGGATTCCGCGTCCGGTCAGACGGCTGTTTACATAGCATGGTACAAATCCAAACTGTGTCTGGAATGCTGGCCAGCATTTTCCGGCGATGGCTACATATTTGCGGTAACCTCTGTGCTCCTCTACCCAGTCGGTCAGTGTCAGCTCATACTGTGCAAGTTTTGCAAGAATCTCCGGTTTTTTATTTCCGGTGCCAAGCTCTTTTTCCATATCTGCAACAACTTCCGGGATACGCGCATCTCCTGCATGTTTGTTAAATGCCTCAAATAAATCTAACTCAGAGTTCTCCTCAATTTCAACACCAAGGTTGTATAACTGCTGGATCGGAGCATTACATGCAAGGAAGTTTAACGGTCTTGGTCCGAAAGAAATGATCTTTAACTCGGATAATCCAATAACAGTTCTTGCAATCGGCAGGAAATCATGGATCATATCTGCACAGTCTGCTGCGTCACCTACCGGATATTCCGGAATATATGCATGTACATTTCTTAATTTTAAGTTGTAGCTTGCATTTAACATACCACAGTATGCATCACCACGTCCCTGGATCAGGTTGTCCTGTGTTTCCTCTGCTGCTGCAACAAACATCTTCGGTCCCTCGAAATGTTTTGCAAGCAGTGTCTCGGAGATCTCCGGTCCAAAGTTACCAAGATATACGCAGAGTGCGTTACATCCTGCTTTCTTGATGTCCTCTAATGCCTGTACCATGTGGATCTCGCTCTCCACGATACAGATCGGGCACTCATAGATATCTGCTGCACCGTATTTATCTGTGTAGGCCTTTACCAATGCCTCTCTTCTGTTTACAGATAATGACTCCGGGAAGCAGTCACGGCTGACTGCCACGATACCAACTTTTACTTCTGGAATGTTATTCATTTTGTTTTCCTCCGCTTTCTTTTTTTCTGTACATACTTCATTTTTTCTATAAAAATTTATTCTCTGACATTTAAATTTTTGCCGATGAGTCCGATATGACTTCCCTCCGGCAGCCCGCCCTCGGCATGACCGATGAGCCATTTATTCTTTGCTGTAAGAAGTGCATCCTCCCCGCCGGCGTGTGCCTCATCCAACGGATAATTGGTGCCCTTCGGCAGAATGACTGCCACCTGGAATCCTGCATCGTCCACATGACATGGTGCATAATGCAGTGTGGTCGCATACACCTCCACGGCTGTTCCTGCCGGGATGCGGAATGCTTCCATTTTCGATGTCTCATAGGTAAAATCATCGGTCACATCTGCCTCTGAACCTAATATTAAGACCGCATCGGTTGCCGCAAGATTGATCTCTGAGCTGCGGTGATATTCCACTGCATTTAAAAGCACATTGTGTCCATTACAGTATCCGATCTGAATCGGCAGTTCTCCGTAAAAGACTTTCTCAATCTCCTTTGCCACCGGCAATGCCTCTAATTCTGCGATCGACGGCTCATAAACTACATCGGATGGAACCGGTGTCTTTTTCATCGCCTCTGTCAATGCTGAAAAATCAATATTCCGGATCACTTTTCCATATTTGCGAAAACGTGCATCCGTAACTTCATAAATCTGCATGCTCTATTCCCTCTTTTCTTATCTTCTATCTCATTTGCCCTGCAGGTTTTCTTTCCTGCATAAGCAAATTTTTTCTGGTATCCGACTGTTACTATTCAAAACAGTCAGGAACAATACCCTTTCCTGTCCGTCAGATGATCTTGTCAAACAGATCTTTGCATGCCGGGTAAATGTTTTTAAACTGCTGGTAGCGTGCCTCATATTTTGCAGCAAGTTCCGGATCCGGTTCCACCGTATCGACCACTTTTACGATTGCGGCTGCTGCAGATTCCACATCTTTGTACTCACCACATGCAACGGCTGCAAGCATTGCGCCTCCTAAAGATGGTCCCTCTTCCGTCTCAAGTACATCTACTTTGATATTTAATACATTTGCAATGATCTTTTTCCAGAGAGGACTCTTTGCCCCACCTCCGCAGATCTTTGTGCGCTCGATTGGAATACCAAGTGTTTTTGCCACTTCGAAGGAATCGCGAAGCGCAAATGCAACACCCTCTAATACTGCCTGTGTCATATCCGCTCTTGTCGTATCCATCGTCATGCCAATAAAAGTGGCCCTCGCATTCGGGTTATTGTACGGGGACCGCTCCCCCATCAGATACGGCAGATAGTATACATGGTTTTCGCCAAGTTTTGTGATCGCTTCCTGCTCTTTTTTGTAATCTTTGGTTCCGATGATCTCATCCATCCACCATTTGTTACAGGACGCTGCGGATAACATACATCCCATCAGATGATAAGCTCCATTTGCATCACAGAATGCATGTAGTGCATTGTGCTTATCCACACCAAATTTTGCAGAAGAAATAAAGATCGTTCCACTTGTTCCAAGTGAAATGTTGCATTTTCCATCTCCGACAGTTCCGGTTGCAACTGCAGCTGCTGCATTATCTCCCGCACCGGCTGCCACCTTCACATTCTCAGATAAGCCCAGTTCTTTTGCAATCTCCGGTAAGACCGTACCGACACATTCATAGCTCTCATATAACTTCGGCAGCATGTCGGTCGTAATGCCGCAGATTTCACACATTTCTTTCGACCAGCATCGGTTCTTCACATCCAAAAGCAGCATACCGGACGCATCCGAAACATCCGTACAGTGCTCTCCGGTCAGCTTATATGCAAGATAATCTTTTGGCAGCATGATCTTTTTGATCCTTGCAAAATTCTCCGGCTCTTTGTTTTTTACCCAGAGAATCTTTGGTGCGGTAAAACCGGTAAATGAAATATTTGCCGTATATTCTGACAATGTTTCTTTGCCGATCTCATTATTTAAGTAATCGCACTCCTCTGTTGTCCTGCCATCATTCCACAGTATCGCCGGTCTTATCACCTCATCCTTGTCATCAAGAATTACCAGTCCATGCATCTGACCGCCAAAACTGATTCCGGCAACTTCTTCTTTCGGAAAACCTTCCAAAAGTTCTTTTAACCCCTGCATCGTCTCTTTGTACCAGTCTTCCGGTTTCTGTTCCGACCAGCCCGGATTCGGGAAATAAAGAGGATACTCTCTTGATACAATATTTTTTACATTTCCGGCTGCATCCATTAAAAGCAGCTTCACGGAAGATGTTCCAAGATCAATTCCTATGTACAACATACCGCTCTCCTTTTTACAAATCACTTCATTGTGTGCTCGTGCACGTTTTATTTATCATACATCCGGGATGACCATTTTGCAATATACTTTTTGTACATTTTTTCATATTTATTTTTGTTTACATTTACTTATACGTTCATTTTTCACATTATTTCAGGCATCTGCACTTCCATCCGATTCGTAGAACACTTCTTTTTCCTGTTCCCATCTATGTGCACATGCACATAAGTTGACAATGTATTGTTTTTTATGTTATCTTTATTTGTATGAATGATGTTGGCATCAAAGTGAATCAATTGAAATAAAAAGGGGTTTTTCTATGGCTACCATGAAGGAAATTGCAGAGCTTTCCGGTGTTTCACGCGGCACTGTGGACCGTGTGTTAAATCACCGCGGCATTGTCAACGCCGAGACAGAACGGAAAGTTTTAGAAATTGCAAAGCTTTTAGACTATCAGCCAAACAAGGCTGGTATTGCGCTTGCAGCGCAAAAGAAAAAATTAAAAATCGGTGTCCTGCTTTTCGGCGCAGAAAATCCGTTTTTTGATGAGGTCATGGACGGTCTTCGCCAAAAACTTGAAGAACTGTCCATTTACGGATGTACCGTGATTGAACGCCGTATTTCTTTTGATTTACAAAGTCAGCTTCAGACGATCGATGAACTGCTAAAAGAAGAGATCCATGGACTGATCCTCTCTCCCTACAATGATCCTGCCATACAGGAAAAGATAGATTTGCTCTGGGAAAACGGCATCCCCTGCATTACGATCAACACCGACATGCCTGATTCGAAACGGATTGCCTATGTCGGCAGCGACTACCACAAATGCGGGCAGACCGCCGCAGGGTTATTACATCTGTTTTCCGGAGATTATGCAAGTGTCGGTATCGTGACCGGCTCTCACAATGTTCTCTGCCACGAAGAACGTATCAGCGGTTTTACCTCCCATCTTCATACAAAGCATCCAAATATCCGCATTGTGGATGTCGTGGAAAATGGCGATGATGATTATAAGAGTTACGAAGTAGTTTCTGACCTCTTAGACCGCCACCCGGATCTGTCTGCACTTTATTTTACAGCAGCCGGCGTCTATGGTGGATGCCGTGCAGTTTTAAACGCATCCCTGCAGCGTCCTCTTAAGATCATTACATTTGATGCTGTTCTATCGACCTGTGAAATGATACGAAACGGCGTAATCTCTGCCACAATCTGCCAACAGCCGGATGAGCAGGGTGCACGCTCCCTCTCCCTTTTGGTAGATTATCTGCTGACCGGAAAACTGCCGGAAAACCGCTGCATTTACATGGATCTAAGCATTAAAATAGCGGAGAATCTTTAAGCGATGTGCTTCTTTCCTTTTTTGCACTCCGGTAGAGCAGAATCGCACTGATCACATCCGCCACAAAAAAGAAATGCAACATAAAATAGATCACGGAAGCTGTCTTAGATATCTCCCCTGTTTTTCCCAGCCGCAGGGCAGCACTGATTCCGTACATGGAAGACGTGATCATCAGGAAAAAATCTCCTATCGCCAGCATCAGGATCAAAAACGGTGTGAGCATTACAAATATCGGCACTACCATCACGGCAGCCAGCAGCATTCCCAATACAAATACCAGTATGTAAAATGGAATATGTATCAGCTTGATCAGCATGTCATAAAATGCCAGTTTTTCTCCTTCCTGCCTGTCAAATCCCCGAAATGCATTGACAATGTTGAGTCCGTAAACGGCGATCGTTCCTATCATTGACAATCCCGTAAACCAGGATAACCCATTATCTCCCATATCACATGCGACCAAGATTGTCCTGAATCGAAAAAGCAATTTGACTTGTTTATGCAACACGAAATGCAACACAAAATTTAAAAAGTGCCGTAAATACGGCACTTTACGAGTGGACCTGACGGGAGTCGAACCCGTTAAATTAAGTCTCATAACGCCAGTATTTACAATGCTTTGAACTTTTTGTGACAAATTTCATGACAAAATTCCTCATCATCCGATGTAAACTTTTCCATCCACGCCCGCAGCCAGACATGCGATCGTAGGATCCAGCTTGAACCACACGGATCCGTCATCGAACTTTCTGACCTCTACCGGTTTGATGTCAGCACCTTTGCGCAGATAGCCGATGCTGCTCTTATTATCACAGGATGTCTTGATCTGGTTGGATAAGTAAATGTACTTGCCATGCTCGCCGTAATATCCATTGCAGACTGGAACGGATTCTTTCACACGGTACCAGTTGCTGGCTTTATATTCAGTCTTAGTGGCTGTGACAGCCTGTCCGGTTTTCTTCCAGGTAGCCATGAATTTTTCCGGTGTACCGTACAGTTTTTTCAACTTTGTCGGAGTACTGCCCCAGTTTGGTAACTGGAAATGCGGTCTGTCCTTAATGGATTTCCATGATCCGCCCCACTCTAAGCCGATGCTCTGTCCGATTTTTCCTACCTTATCATATAATCCGGTAGAATTATTAAATGCATCATCCGAAGTTTTACCGTCCCCGTCCACATCCATTTTCAAGTAGAAATCAAAGGCTACGCCCCACTGGTGCATGGAACTGTAACTGGATCCTTTGGCATTTGTGACGATCTTTCCCGGCTTTGTCCTGCCCTGTGCATATAAGGCATCCTGTTCTGCTTTCGTCCTCAAACATTCTCCAATGCCGATCGTAATTCCGGCAGCCGCACATTTCTTCTGTAAAAGTGTGATTTTCTCCTGTAAATCCGGGTGTAATGCTTTCATATCTCTCATTCTGTTTTACCGCCTTTCTCTAAATACTGTTTGAATAACTGATGTAAACCGGTGCTTGCTAATCCACTGAATAAGCCGCTTAAAATGATTGATGGAGAAACGCTCCATCCATTCATCCAAATTGCTAATATAACGCCCAAAACGGCGCATACAGTAGGAATCCACTTGTTATCAACGTCCTTAATCCATTTCTTAATTACATAGCCGACGCAAAGGCAAATCCCTACTATTACCGGCACCATAAATCCTGTTAAAAATCCTAAATCTGCCATAATATCACTCCTCCTCTAAATCTGCTATTCTGTGGTTAATTACCCTGATCTGCTCTTCCATTACCGGGACACGCTGTGCGAAGTTGTTATGTAATCTTACTTCGCGTGTCAGTTCTTCAATCTTGCAATCTGTGACCGCCTGTGCTGTTTCCAGCTTGTGTTCGGTCTTTTTTTGACTGCTACTGACTGTCAGTGCTGTGCCAATCAGTGCAAGTCCCCCTGTGATTAATGCTGTTATAATTGATTCCATTTTCTTTTTTCCTCTCTTTCTGCCCGAAGGCTTGTTATTTAAAAGAGCCGGCTACACAACACATGGTCATGTAATCGGCTCTTAGGCTCTTGATTTTATTATATTTAATTTTTAATGCAGTTTTTTTACAGCTTAGGTGCGATTTTTACCATGCTTACCCATGCATGCACATTAAGATTTGAACCCGAGTTTTGATAAGTGCTGAGTGTTCCGGTCTGTCCCGGTTCAAAGGTACCACCACTTGTTACTTGTAAAGTTGTTACACCGCCTGATATTGCTGGAACTCTGACTCGCCCCATGACATAATTAGCGCTTGTATTTGTTATAAAAACTTCACGAAACCCATTCGGATTCGAAGCAAATGTAACAAGTCCGGTCACCAAATAATATCCATCATCAGGGACAGTAAAATATTGCGCAACAGGAGTTTGATCATTATAATTTGTTATAGTATTTGATAAGCCGGATACATTATTTTTGACATCAGCCTTTTTTAAGTATGTGTCTGAAATTCTATTTCCATCATAATCTGCATCAGCGCGGGCAACTCGTACAGGTGGATATGTGTCATTTTCTTCATTGTGCGCTAACAAGTCGACAACATATTTATCACTAGAATTGATTAATGGTGTGAGGGATCCAATAAGTCCAGACCAGTCATGTTTTACAATTTTAATGAAAGACTTATTTGCTAAACTGCTGTTTAGCGTACTTATCGCCCCGGTGCATGTACCATTCCCAATCGCAGAGATATCTGTCGTACCAAACATTTTATAAAGATACCGCACATTTTTGAACATCTGCGACATCTTTGCAAAAATTGAATAGTGCTTTTCTCCACTTGATAATTTGGATACGCTTGTCCATGCCGACGCTAATCCATCTGCCACATCATCACTTTTAAAAGTCACGATATTTTCTAAGGTATCCATTTTTTCGACTGATTTCCTTACTTCAAATAATGTTTCTACAGATTCTATAGATAACCCATTGATCTTAACCCTATAAAGAAGGAAATCATCTTTAATGTCTCCAGCAATAATATCTCCAACAGTATATTTTGGATCAATATAATTGTCGCCGCTGGTTCCCTTAATCACATTCATAATAGCGGTTTCAATTCCTGTTCCAAGATTCTTTTCATAAGTGATAGCAATCAAATCACATCGTTTCACGCCCTGTAGTCCATTATCAATGATCAACTCTTCATAATCATGAATTGCTAATTCAATTTTTCTTCCCTGATCGACCGCATATCCGCTCTTAATTCTAATCTGGTTGTTGCTGATAAGCTCATATGCAAATTTCTCTGCAATATCTAAAACATATCTTCCGTTTCCTAATACTGCTGCATTTACCGCCCCATCCCCGGCTGATGTAATATGGGATTTTCCAGCATATCCAGTGATCAAATTTGTGCTCATGTTATTATCCCCCTGTCTTGTATTCCACGGTTTCAACGTGATCTTTTATTTTTACAATCTTTTTTGTGATCGGTTGATAGACACTGATGCCTGTCTGATTCTCTGTCGTACCGATAATATCATTGATATCATAGCTCTGCGTCGCATCAAGTTGTATACTGATCGAATCGCTTGCGTTTAATTCCTTGAGCCTTTCTATCCCATTCGCTACCAGATCAGCATAATTATCAATGCGCTGTTCATAATAAGTATTACTCTTCCACTCAGGTATCTGTTCCACATTCTTGTTCAAGCGGTAATATTTGTCTTTCTGCCATTGCGGTATCGATTCTGCAGACTGCTGCTGGTAATACATTCCGCTTTTCCATGCCGGCGCAACGATCGACGTTACCTCCGTGTAATAGGTATTCTTTTTCCACGTCGGAGCAACCTGATATGAAGTCTTTGTGTAATAAGTTCCGGTTCTCCACTTAGGTGCTTTTTCTAATGAAAGATTTTCATAAATATATGACTGGACCTCCTTTTTCAGATATTTACGAACAAACGTCCTGCTTTTTATTTCTTCCTGTGGTCGAGAATATGACAGGATTTTCTTCTCCCATTTCTTCGATCCCGTATTAAATACCTTTTCTGTGTAATAATATATATAAACCGGCTCTTTATAAAAGTAAGATTTATACTTTGTTTTCCAGTCGGACGGCTGAATTGTCTGCAACTGATATTTATATTTTGTAACACCACTTACACTTTTATATTCAATCGTGACCCCGTCTGAATAATAGTACTTGTAATCTCCATAATTTTTCTTCCAGTCTTTTGGCTGCGATTTCTGTATTTTATAATCTGTTTTTTCTGCACCGCTTACACTCTTATATTTAGTACCGCTTTTATAATAGTAATTTTTATAATAGCTCGCCCAGTCAGCCGGCTGCGACGTTAACGGCTGAAACACATCCGTGTACTCCTGACTCAACTGCTTGTAGCTGGTTCCGTCTTTACAATAATAATTCGGATATGCAAAGGACCAGTCCCACGGCTCGCCAACCAGTAATTCATAAACATCTGCATAATGACGTTCCAGTTTCTTGAAATCATCCCCATTTTTTTCATAATAATCCGGGTATAACTTATCCCAGTTTGCTGGAGCGGTTTTTAACAGAATATAATTAAATACATCCTGTGCATTGCTGTAATCATATACTTCTGATACTTCGTCAATACCTTCCATTACCTGTTTTGACTTATTCAGGATGTAATCTGCATTACTCAATGGATCATCTGTCATTGTATATGGCTGCAAGCCTTTATTTTCATCCGTAAACAGATGGATAACATGACGTTCTTTCAGATTTCCACCTCCAAGGCATATCAAATGATTCACGGGTCTCAGATCCTTGGTAATTGAAAAACTGAGCTGACTGGAATCCCATTCTTCATCGTTGCTATAATCGTAAAGCGGTATTGCTTCAAGGATTACTTTACCGCTTTTATGTGTGATCTGTAATTTTCCATCATTAGCCAGCAGCATCTTTAAAATACCTGTGTACGCCGGAGTGTATCTATCAAACTGGTATAAAATATTAATAGACGACTCCACCGATGATGCGGTAAACAGATCATCCAGACTAAGGTCTGCAATCAGCTCTTTTAAGATACTGTTTGCCTCTCCTGATACAATTTTATAATCCTGTCCCTCCGGCGGCTCTATCACTTTCTTTTCAATGATTCCATGCCATGACCGGCCTGTATAAATAACAGTCCCTGCGCTTGTATCAATTTCAATTTTATCAACGATTCCACCATACTCTGTATCTTCAACGTAAATATAATATCCGGCTTTGCAGCAATGCGAGGAAACATCTAAAGTGAGCTCAAAATCGTTTTCGTCACTTCCGAATGCAATGTCAAATTCATATTCCGGTATGACTCCGATTTCAATTTTATTTTCGTCTGCATAGATCAGATCCATTTGGGTTCCCCCCTCTCAGATAAAAGGTTCAGATCAAATCCAAAACCTCCACTCCATGATACATTCAAAATACCGATTGGAATTTTTTCAAAAATATAAAAATCTCTGCCCCTTACATTAAACAGATTCACATGCTCACCGTTATTTTTTACTTTGTACACCTTTTTTGATACCGAATTAATAACGATATATTCTCCGGTTATCAGTGATGTATTTACTTCATAGGTATGCTCTCCGACACTTACAGCCGGATTTTCACAGCTTCCATATATAGTCATTTCAAAATCCGATGCCGCGTAATTGTCATTTACGATTTTCTGATTCACGAGATCATTTGAATAGTCGAATTGATAATCATACGGGTAATCCAATCCATCTGATCTGAAATTATCACTCGTTACTTTTGTGAATGTTTTTTTACTTTCCAGGATCCAGAACCCTTTTTCTGCCACAAGTGATAATGACAATGTTGACTGCTTGACATTAAGGTATTTATCTGATTTTTTGCTTTGTACAAAATAGCATTGCAAATAACACTTTCCGACATAGAGTCTGCCGCTTTTCATATTGATCACATCTGTATCAATTACCTCCAGCAAGGCTTCTAAATTTTTTAGATAATCTTCTTTTGTATTTCCTGTAACAATTACACTGATATCCTTTGACACCATGTTTTTTTGTACCTGGGTAATTCTGGGACTACTCGACCCCTGCGATGAATAGTCCCATGCATAATCAAACAGATTTGTTGACGCAAGCATTTTGTACGGCTCACGATCTAAATATATAATTTTCCCGGAGCTGTTTTTATAATATATCTCCATCAACTTACTACCTCCCTGATTACACGTCCGAAATCTCTGTTATTAACCTTTACAGTCAATCCCGATTTGCCAAGTGCATATGCAAAAGCATCTGCCATACCCTTATAATCGACACGAGATACGCCGTTTGTCCCGCCTGTAGAGTATCTGTGATTGATCGTCATAACTCCGGCATTCATCTTCATGCTCTTGTTTAATGTGTCATACGGGTTATAATCTTCCAGTGGTTCATCTATACCGGCAACGCACATTTCTCCAATCCATTTGAATTTTTTAGATGGCGAATGGATATCAAGAGCCGCTTTTGCACCCTCGAATAAGCTATTTGCTAACTCATTTACCTTATCCCCTAACCATTTCCAACCACCGCTGATTCCCTTCCAGATACCGTCTACGATATTTTTTCCAATCGTCTGCATCTGATCCGGCAGGGATTTTACACCATCAATTAACTTATCAACAAATCCTTTGCCTGCTTCCACAGCCTTTCTAACCATCTTTTCCTTGAACTGCATCACGTTATCGATGGTCTTTAAAAGCCACATAAGGATTCTATTTGGTGCTGTTTTTATGAAATCAACCAGTGATTTAACAAAATTTAGTCCTGCTTCTTTTCCTTTTTTAATCAGATTCGAACCAAACTCTGATACTTTTGAAATGGCATTAGCTAACCATTTCCATGCTTTTCCCGGAAGCTCTGCAAAAAACTTTATAACACTGTCAACGAATTTAGGCAGTTCGGTTATTGCCCAGTTTACAATGTCAATTCCAAATTTAATGATTTTTCCTATGCAGAAACCTAAACAGTACGCTATCTTATTTGGAAGCTCCGAAAAGAACTGCACAGCGCTCTCTATTGTATTCTGAACCGCTGTTGTGACTGTCTCATAGACATTCTCTCCCCATTCTGTTAATCTCTCCGGCAGTTCATTGAACCAATCAACGATACTTTGAATGAAGTTTGGAATTGTCTCTGTAAAAAATGTCACAACCGCATCAAGCGCGTTACTGGCAGCTTCTTTTATGTTCTCCCATAAGCCAATCCAAAACTCTCGGAACCAGTCGCATTTATTCCAAAGAACCACAAAAATCGCAACAAGTGCAGCTATTGCTATCACGATTAATGCTATTGGGTTTGCAGACATAACCGCATTTAAAATTCCCTGCGCTTTTGACAGGCCTGCCGTTGCCAGTTCAGCAAGTGATACCTGTCCTGTAAATAATGCAACTGCTGTTTCTCCCAATGTCAACGTTCCATTTAAAGCCGCCTGTGCAATATTTGCCCCTTCCGCACTTGCTTTAAACAAGGCAATCGTTAGCTTTGCCTCTTGAAATCCTTTGACAACAGACTGAATCGTCATTCCGGCTTTTAACCCAACAAAAGCTATCGCTGCAACTTCTGCTGCAAGAGCGACATCATCTAAATTATCAGTGATATTTTTTATCGCATCTATCACCGGATCCAGTGCCGGGCACAAATCCCCGATTCCATCAAGAATCGCATCCGCTATCTCTCCGGCGGCATCCATCAGCTCTGGTAAATTATCAATAATTCCCTGTGCCAGTTCTTTTATCAGCTGCACCGCCAGCTCGATCAGTTGCGGTGCAAACTCTGCTGCCCGCAAAGCGATATCTGCAAGAATCTGTCCAAGTGCAGCAACCAGTCCGTCCGGTCCGTTTTCTTTAAGCGCAGCTGACAGCTCATCTATGTATCCGTTTCCGACTTTAACAGCCTCTTTTAACGGTTCTTCCATCTGTTCATAGACTGCTATTCCCAGTCCTTCCAAAGCAGACTGTAAAATGGTTACACTACCTTGCAGATTATTGTTCATGGTGTCTGCCATATTTGCAGCCGCACCATCGCAATCTGCAATATAACCGCTTAATTCGTCAAAACGTTCTCCGCTGTTTGCAAGAAGGGCATTGACACTCTTGAGATCTACTTTATTAAAGATCGTATTAAGAACCTGAGTCTGCTCGCCCTCCGTCATTGTGGAAAGAATATCATTCAGATCGTTGAAAACATCATTCATCGGGCGCATTTTGCCCTCTGCATCAAATACAGACAGACCAAGTTCTTCCATTTTTGCCGATGCTGTATCCGTTGGTGCTGACAGACTTAAGATCATATTTCTTAAAGCAGTTCCGCCCTCAGCACCTTTAATTCCGTTATCAGCCAGAATACCGAGAACGGTATTCATTTCATCAACACCGCCAGCCATGCTTTTGGCAGTTCCGCCGACCGTAAGGATTGCTTCACCCAGCTGTGCAACACTGGTATTACTCTTCTGTGACGTCTTGGCCATTTTGTCGACAAAGCTGTCCGCTGTCCCTGCCATATCTCCCAGCGCACTCATGCTGTCCGTGACCATATCCGAAGCTGTTGCCAGATCCATTCCTCCGGCTGCAGCAAGGTTTAAAACTGTCGGCAATGTAGCAATGGATTCATCTACATCATATCCCGCCAGTGCCATATAATTTAAAGCCTCTGCTGCCTGTGAAGCGGAAAACTTCGTTGTTGCCCCGGCATCCTTGGCTGCCTGCTTCAACCTTTCATAATCGGCACTGCCGTTATTTATTTCAGTGGAAGTCATTCCCATTGTGGCAGCGACACCACTCATAGCAGCTTCAAAATTGCTTCCGAACTTTACAGATGCGATTGCTCCCGCTGAAAGTCCTGCTGACACTGATCCAACTGCCTTTGCTGTCAAGCCTAAAGCCTTAGATGCCACACTTCCGACATTCGACAAACCGTTTTTTATTCCGTCTGTATTTAATTTTGTATCAAACGTCAGCTTACCATCAGCCAAATTACCAGCTCCTTCCTGTGGCACTGGCTCTTTGGCTCCGACGCTCAATTATTTATCAACTGAAATATGTTTCAAACTCTTCCTCAGCCTTTTTCTCTTCTTCTGTTTCTTCGTATGGCGGCATCCACGCCTCTTTTAAATTTCGATAAATCGTAGATTCGTCCTTGTTTCTTTCCCCGGTATATGATCTGTACCCCATGATCGCAGACAGTCTTGTGCAATCAGGCAATCCATTCATCAATGCAAGAAACTTGTGCCAGTGCAGATCCGTTTCTAATAAATCTATCCCATACGCCTGCATAAAAGCCGAATAGATATAATCTCCATCGTACTGGTAAAACAGGACATCATCCCCGGAAGAACTATCAGAATGCGGCACCACATTCTGAGGAAATGCAAATTGCAATATTCCGATATATTCATTTATATCTGTAAATACCGGTATGCTGTTTTTAAAAAGATACCTTATATCCAATGGTGTTTTGTCATCACTCAAGGACCATTCCCTGTACTCCATTGCAAATCTCATCCAGATACGAAAATCTGTATTAACAGAAAAATCCCTACCACCTACCGAGATGGCATTTGGTAGAGATTTCTGTGTCAGGTCAAGCATTAATGCATTCCCCTTGCGAGTGCTGCCACAGATGGTCTTGGCGCATCCATCATATTCTGTAATGCAGATGCATTGTTGATCACACCCATGACTAAGCGTTTATTTTCCTCGTTCATCCCATTAAACGGATCAACCTTTGCTGATTCATTGATAGGTTTATCGTAAGCTGCACAGATCCGGATGAAAGCTACCGTAATCATGTTCAGATCGATTTCTTCCATATCATCTGATTCAAACACCTCGAGAGCCGCTTCATCTCCGATTAATTTTTTCACGAGCAGATACATGTCCAGTGATTTTTTGTCGGACTCTTTTTTACTCTCATTCCCCGCTGTCACTCTTTCGATTTCTTTTCTTACAGACTTTTTAAATGTCGGCAGCGAATACTCTTTGCCATTAAGTTCTACTGTGTACTCCATATTTTTCCTCCTTATTCTGAATCAGCCGTAAATGTCGGTTCACCGGCATTCATCGTAACTTTGCCGTTTGTAATCGTTCCGCCAAACAATACTTTAAAGTTCAGTTTCTTGTCCACTGCATTTAAGTCCTGTACGGAAATAACAGATTCGGTCTCCCATGCCTTATAACCGCCGTCTGCTGCCGGTTCATGCATAAATACTACCAGGCACTTTACATGCGCATCTGATCCGGTTCTTCGCTCATAAAAATACGGGAAAATCATCTCGTAATCGTCGGATCCTTTGTACATAGTCAGATCCTGATCGATGGATGGCTTATAGGAATCAACTTCCGTAGTCGGATTCTCGTCTGCAATGTAATCATACTCTGTTTCTGTCGGATTCATGGAAAGCGTCAGCGTCTGAGATTTCTTTACACGCCGGTACTTTGTTCCATCATGCAGAAATAACCCGATTTTATGTTTTTTTACCATGGACAACGTCTGCACTGTTGGTGTTACTTCGCTATCTAATTCTGACATGTGTTCTACCTCTCTTTCAAATATTGAATTGCCAATGTTAATTGATATATAGCGTTATCATCCTCCTGTGACGTAATAGAAGCTGCATCATTTACTTCTACATTCTCACAGATGAGGCTGCCAGCTTTTGACAGATCCGGATAATCCTCATGAAAGGCTTTTTCTGTAATCCATTCCGTGAGATCTTCCATCATCTGTTGATTTTCTACGCGATTTTCATCCAACTGCGTAGAACTTCTTGCAAAAAAATTATAATATTCTGTGATATCCTTGCTGCCATCGAGGAAAGTTCTTTCCTCTTTGGATGGACTCTTGAAAAGTGCCAGACAGCCTTCCGGCGCATCGATAAAATCTGTCAGAAGGTCACTGATATCAAGATTTTCATAATCTCTCAGCCATTCTTTTAAACATTCACTTACCGTCATTTGATACCCGCCGCCCTTTCTGCTGCCTTTAAAATCTTCTCTTTTCCGCCCTCATTTTTCATATGTTCAAACCAATAATCCGTCCTTTTCCCTTCATGGCTCATCGGTATGTAATACTGTTTTCTGGCATACGGAAGATCATATATAATGTTTCCACTCCCAATTTCGGTTTTTATAATTCCATTGTCCCGAAGTGCTCCGGTATCAAGTGGGACGTATGGATCCATTAATCGTAAACACTCGCTGTCAATAATCTGTTGCACTTTCCCTCCGGCAGCAAGACCATGCTTTTCGATCACATTTCTCCCATCAATTTCTACTGAATTTAACGTAAATTGAAAAGAACCCATTATTTACATACCACCTTCCAGTGCTTGAGCAGTGTGCCTTCCGTATTGTCCGCCAGAGATGCGATCGTACCGGATTTCTGAAACTCCTTCCGCAAGTCCGTAATGCTATAATCCTTTGTAATTTCCTTATCGCATTCTCCGGCTACAATCATGTCATGGTTATTCCGTGGATTAAATGTAAAATACTTTTCTGTTTCATCGTCCGAGAGTTTTTCGTAACTTAGCGCATCAATGTACCGTTTTCTCCCAGTATCTGCCTCCATCGGAACAACTGCAGTTAAAAGCTGTGTAAATGCAATAGATCCAGAACCCGATACCGTTTTATCTGCGGAATACTTATATTCACATCCTCGAATCACTGTCCGGTTCCAAATTTCTGTCTTATCTGCGTTTTTATGTGCATTGTATACTGTAATGGTCTTATCATTCATCAAAATGCACCCGCCAATCTGGTCCCGATGCCCTTGTAGATTAACTCTTCCATCGCCTCCTGTGCCTGTGCTGTACTCTGCAGAGCATAGGATTCTGAATAACCATTGTTATTCACGGACGTTACGCTATGCCCGGCAAGTGTTGTCTGATTCGACCACAGGAAATTGCACAACCGGAATATAGTATCTTTCTGTCGTTCTTCCGAAATATTCATGTACGGCTTAACGACTTTTTTATACTCGGTTTCTGCCTGTGCCTCGACTGCTTCAAACTGCTTTTCCGGCACAACGTTTGGAAAATGGGAGTTGTAATACTCCCAATCAATGATTTTTGACATTTACAGCTCCCTCCTTCTTATGATGTCTTTCCAAGTAATTTAATTCCTTTTAAGACACCAGCCATTTTACTGTTTTTCAGAACAGCTCCGGCAATCAACTCAACCTCGCCTTTCTTTACAGCTCCAGGTGCGGACATATCCGGCAAATAGGTTTTAAGCATCTTTGATCCGTTTACAGAAATTCCGTGGAAAGCATCAAGACCGAGTTTTGCAGCGTAGATATCAGATGTTCCATAGTGAGTAGAATCCGGTGCGGAAGTTGCTACAACATCCTCTGTCGCAGATCCGTTGTAATATTCTCCGGCATCCATAAGCAGGATTCCGTTATAGGTCTCTACTGTTCTTCCAAAATCATCTTTCGAACGGTCATAATATCCGGCTCTACGCGCTGCAGATCTGATCTTTGTGAGCATTTTATTGTTCATCATAAGCACATCCGGTTTTGCTGCTAAAAGTGCAAGAAAAGTATCCAGCTCGTCCAAAAATGCATTGTAGTTGCTGTCAAGCATTGCAGACGTAGACACATCAATATCCGTAGTCATCTCTGTGGATTTTCCGGAAAGAGTCTTTTTCAGTCCATCAAACGTGTTCGGAACATACCCCGTTCCACTTGATGCAGACGTTCCGTTGATAACAAGGTTGTGGAAGTAGTTCGCTCCCGCTTTTGTTTTCTGCTTAATCTGGAAGTCCATCTCATTGATCGCACCGGACGTCTGTGCAATTACACGATCGATCTCGAATGATCCTCCGAGAATAACAGGACTTGCAGTCTGTTTTGTTCTCTTTGCCTCGTTTGCAGTGTACTCACTGTTGATCTGACGCACGCCTGCGGTCGATGGAGTCTCTAATCTCTGGTATCCATATACCAGGTTACTTCCGCCTGTTGGCGAAATGGTATCATCAAATGTCAGTTTATCGAGCAAAACAGAATCTCTTCTAAATTCGTCAATAACCTGCTGATCTACTTTGTCGGCATATCCGACTTTTGCTTCTGCTAATGTTAATGGCATATCTCTCTTCTCCTTTACTTACTGTTGTATCTTTCTGTCAGAGCACCGATCAGACTGTCTGCCTGCGGTTTTGCTCCCGTTCCGCCTACTCCGCCGATTGGATCACCCGTTCCGGCTGGCTTAGGCTCCGCCTCTCCAAAAAGCATCTTGCTATCCTCGGCTTCAGAAAGCACTTTGATAGCTGCTGCAACGTCCTCTTTCTGATTTTTGGATGCTTTTAATGTATCTACATCCAGAAGTGCCGTAATGGCTTTTGCATTCTTTCCGTGAGCGGCGTTAATGCTGTCCTTGAGAACGTCGTTGAAATCCCTGTCCGCAATCTGCTGCTGATAATCGGCATCCTTTGCCTTAATATCCTTTTCCAGATCTTCGATCTTCTGTTTCATCCCGGATACGTCCGCATCCTTAAATTCTTCCAGATCCTTTTTCAAGCCTTTGATTGTTCCCTCATGGGTTTTTACTTTCTCCTGCGCTGCTGCTAAATCTGCTTTCACAGTATCAAGTTCTTTCTGTACCGGATCATGTTCCTTGTGATACATATCCAACGTACCGTTGATCTGTTCTTTGGTCATTCCTAATGCTTCCAGTTCTTCTCTTGTCATTCTCTTTTATCTCCTTTAACGATTAATTATTTCACGAGGAAGAATCATCCTCAGATAGCCAGCAAAGGCGGGATCGAACCGCCACAGGGTAAAAACAAACATACATGAAAGGAGGCAAAAACCCCTGTCGTGCACCACTGCACCTTTGCTGTAATAAAAATGAGCCAATTAATCAAATCATTTAAGATTCAACTAATTGGCTCACAGGCTCTTTTTCGGGTTCGATTGACAATATAAATTTTCTTTTACATAATTTACAATACCCGGGGAAATTCTGAATCACTGTATCTGATCTGAGATACAGCATCTTCTTTCCACACTCCGGGCAACGATACCAATAATTTCTTGTTTGCATATATTTTCCCCTTTCTAAATATAACATTTTATTATGTTATAGTCAATGTTATAATGTATACTTATGTCTCTTTTTAAAGAAAAACCACTGCACTTTCACAGTGGTAATATTTAATCAAAATTTATTCTCAAACCACATTTGTCACATTTAAAATAATGTGATGTCTTTGGATCATAGTCAGTTCGCAAAGTCCCTGTCTTACACTTTGGACATTTTACTATTTCACCATTTCTTAATTTTTCGAAATCAATATCAATTTTTTTCATTATGGTTTCCTCCATTCATAATCCGGATACCTCTCTTTTACAGATTTAATTATATTCCTTATATCTTCGCCCGTCAATTCTCCTTTTCTATGTTTCAATGCGTTATAATCACATACGCACTCTGCATGTGCATCTTCGCCGATATCATACTCTATATGGGTTTCCTCATGAATGATTGTTTCGACAATTTTCTTTTTGGTGTTACATGTTCGTGCATTTATGTAAATACTGTTTCCAATATTTAATCCATATACATCATCCAGATGGTTTTCCGTTATGGTATCTCTATTATATATCACATCAACAGATATATTGTTCTTTTCTATATACTCTAACACTCTCTTTCCTGTTTCAGAGGTCTTTAGATCTTTGTATATTGATACCGGCTTTACGGTATCGCCTTTTTCCAATGGCTGCACATCAAATAATGATTTGGCTTTATCTTCCATTGCTCTTGACTCGTTTCTTTTTGGCAAAATTTTGATAGTCTGTGTTCTATTCAAATCACTGCTGCCGTTTGCTACTCTTAGTCGATTATCTTTGGCGCTGATCCCCATCTCTTTTGAAAATCTATGATATTCCGCTATCTGCTTTCTTTTCTGTGTTTCCAGTGCATTCACATTTCCGCTGATAGCCTTTTGTGCTTCGATCTCCCGCTTGGTTGCCCGGATTCCCCGCTCCATCTGCCGCTGTTTCTGCGTCATGTCATAATATTTATATGTCCTGCCGTTGTATTCCTTTGGATCCGGTTCTTTATCCCATTTTGTCGGTTCACTGATTCCCTCGAAAAAAGGATAAAAAGTATGCCGGCAGTTCACGCCACACAGTCCGTTTACTGCTCCATACTGTGTTTCAGAAAATGGCGGGTAATTTTTATTGCGCCCACTTCTCGAATAAATTTTTCCTTGCCATTCCGCATGCTCCGGTCGTGCTCCCCAGTGAGCAGAAACTTCTACCAAGTCTGTACCGGTAACATCACAGTTTCTTTCTGTAATTTTGGCAGATAATTGATGGCATGATGTTCTTACGCACATTCTTGCGGCGGTATCTAGCTGATAGGTTCTCCCACTGGCATAATCCACCGATCTAAGACCACTCCGCGCCATTTCTCGAATTGCGTCATTCGCTGCGGCATCAAATGAGTATGCTCCGGTTGCCATCTTCATTACAGCCTTATCCAGATATTTAATGTATGCATTTTGAACCGATGTAAAATCGTATGCCCCTTTAAATCCCATTGTTTTGGTCAGATTCTTAAAGGTTCCAGCCGTTGTGCGACTCATTTCTTCCATTATTTTTACTATACCAGTATCTTTTGTGAGTTCGGTCCCTGCCCGATGCCACGCTGACAGATCTTTATTAAATGCCATATCTCCCGCATCTGCTATGATACGATTTCCTTCTGCCGCAGCATCCTTTTCCATTTGCCTGATTGCATGAACAACATCTCTTTTGTACTGTTTTGTATTACTCGCCACATATTTTTTGTACTCGTCATCCGCATTAAGGATTTTCATAACCTCTTTGCGGATTTCCTGTGTGCTTACCCCCGCCGCGTGCAATGCCTGTGCCTGTAGCTCTGCTGTCTCAGTAAAACGCCCAGTCTTTTTTACTCTCCGCGCAATGTCCGCAATGATGTCCTGCTCTGCTGACTGAAAAACTGCAGCACCACGATCACCAAACATTTCTAACTGCTTTTCTGTCAGCATTTATCACACCCCCTCTAATCTTCCTCTTCTGGATCCGGTTCCTGTTCTTTTGCAGCTAAAAGTTTTTCAGCTTCTTTTCTGTCAAGGTTCAAACTCATCATGATATAACGGATCATAAATTCTGGAATATCAGAAAATGACTGCGCATCCGCTCTCATATTGTTTAATTTTGCAGCCTTGTCCTCAATATATGAATCATCAAAGTCAATGCAAATATCTGCATCTAAATCATACGACGTACCATTAAAGGTGTTAGAAAACCACATAATTGCTCTAACAATACCGGCAATATAGTCGGTTGCTTCTTTGCGCTGCTTATTTAACTCCTGCATGGCATCCTGTCTTTCTCCGATATACTGTGTGGCTGTCTGAATCTGCCCCTGTTCAAACGTATACTTCTTGCTGCCAAATCCAAATGTCATAGAAAAGAGTGACAAGCATAACTCAAATGCTTTTGTGATATCATCTACTCTGATCTGCGGGTTGTATTCCTGGATCACGTTTTTCTGATCCGGCAAATGTTCCCCAAGGAACACAAACAAGCGTTTCATGAGTTTAGTTTTCTGCTTCGGCTGTCCGGTTTCTTCGTCAAGTTCCACCAGTGCTTCGTTTGTAAGGATAAGCTTTTCACCTTTTTCCAGATCGCCATTTAGGATCATGTTGCACAAGTCGATTTTTTTGAGCGTTGGGATTGCTCCCCAAATCTTGGGTAAACCAAACCCCTGCATATCATCCAGATTGTTCACCTCTGCAACCCTCATAACTGCAAAAGGCTTCACATCCCCAAGATTAATCCAGTAATTCTCAAGTTCTGCTCCGTTTTCATCGAATGTATAGGTTTCAGCTTTATAATTCGTCCCGTCCGGTCTCGTAAAAAGGACCATCGTTGTCCGCTTCTTTCCGTTTACGTAATCCACACCAGAGAAACATGCTTCCAGCGCTTCTTCATTTTCGACCAAAAGCGGCGTGTAATTCTCCGCATAACAGTAGGCGATTCTTATAGTGCCGCCTGTCACTGATCCATTGTCCAGATATGTAGCATCTTTTAATCGTACATATGCTGCCACTGTTCCGGTCGCGCTCATTCGTTCCAGTTGTTTTCTGTACATCACATCAAATCTGTTATCATTCAAAATCTTATTGATTTCATCCGCCTGGTTCGCATTCCCTGCATTAATCTGGATAATCTCGCACAGATTCGCATCGTCTGCGCATCCTCTCTTTGCAAAATTCATGCGCTCGATCACATACTCTTCGCCCTGGATGGATGTCCGTCTGTGAAATTTCTCAATTAGTTCATTTTTATACCATGCATTGCAGGCATTAATATATCCATATGGTACGGTATTTACATAATATCCAAGCTTTTGCAGCTTGCTTTCTACGCAACTCTCCATTCTATCCCTCCATCATCTGTCTAAATCGATATATTCAATAAAATCTAACATGGTGTAACAAAATGCATCCCACCAGTCGTTACAGTTACCTATGTTTTTGTCTTCCGGTATGTTCGGTTTCTTCTCATCCCATTTCAGTGATCCGATAGCTTTTCGCAACCTTACGCACCGCCTATGGATTTTTAATCGCCCTGTATTAAACAGCAGATCCACGGTCCGTAGTCTCTCAGATATCTCATTCTTCCGGCATCCAGCTATGTTCGTGTATGGAAGTCTTGCTTTTCTTGCAGCACTTCGAATAGAATTTATCATTGTTGTACTGGCAGAATCAGGAAACACCCAATCCACGCGCTCATATTTCTCAATACACATCCGGTAAAATTCTATAAACTTCTCACAAATCTGATCCGCATCAATATCCGCCGACAGTTCCAGATAATCTTCCTCAACTGCAAAGATCAGATGATAATTCCGAAAATACAATGCACACACCATTGTTGTCATGGATCCATTGCCACCGAAATCCATGCCGATCACAACTTTACTTGGTCTCGGATTTAACCTGTGACCGCCATCATAATTCAAAACATCCGAATCATCACACAAATACGGTTCGTTATTCTCTGCAAACTTTCGAAATATGATTCCCTCTGCAACTGCTCGATCCCCCCGGATATCTCGTTTGTACCACACACTGTCTTTTTGGTATGTATTAAGGATTGTCCGAATCTTCTCGTCTGACAGGCTCATATTATCGACCAAAGTAAAATGTCCATAATTATAACCATACTTTGGGTTCTTTTCCTGCTGTTCCTCGTGGAATTTAAGGATATCCGTGTAGTACCAGTGTTCTTCCTCTTTCGGGTTCAGATCATGGAAGATTTTTCGGTCCGTACTGGACAATGTACGGTCAAATACCTCTTTTAAAAACTTCGGGTGGCATTCATTTGCCTCTGTAACATATGCCATGCCGTAGGTATTACCTTTAATGAGCTTTTCGGCTCCATCTTTACCTCCGCCAGACACCAGTACAATCTTTTCGCCGGTCTTGGTCTGTACATACACACAATCGCGATCCTTGTATTTTCCCTCTCTGCATCTACCCTCGAAATAATTGAGCAGTCCATATCCATCGCAGTCCAATATATTAAGCTTTGCCGTGGCGCTTGATACTCCGGCAACTAAGTGTACTTTATTTTTGTGTGTCTCCAGCATAGTGCAAAAGATGAGCGTTGCAAGAACGTTCTTTCCGCCTCGCTTGCCGCCCTCTGCCACATTGAACCAGCTATCGAAGCTCCGAAGAAAATAATCATATTGTCTTTTACTCAGCGGTGCCGGTTTGTTCATGATCTCCATTCCTTTCAAAGTCTGCTATGCTCCGGTTCTGCTCCGGCTTTTTCAGAATATCCGCTATGGTCTGCATGTTTGCAAGGATCTGTGCTGCCGAATCATCTCTGACCTCTGCGCGTTTTTTATCAAATTCAGCCTTGTACTTATCATCTGGATGCATGAGAAAGTACTTTGAAAGCCAGTCGTAAGCCTTTTGCTTATCCGCAAGTTTCAATGATACCCCGTCTTTTCCCTGCTTCACTTCCTGAATGATCTGTGTATCAACATTACAGGACTCATTCAGTTTTATAGAATTGACCTCTTTTTTCAGATTTTCGCCAGTCTCCGGATCTTTTACCGGTCCAAACGCACTCATAACATCAACTTTTTCTCTGCCAAATGAGAGATAATTTCCAATATCAGCAAATGCAATCCGCATCTGAATTTCCACAATGTCATCTGCACCGGCTATGATTTGCTGACGTTTAATTTCTTTTAAGCGTTCAATTTCCTGCCGCACCTTAGTATTTCTTAGTAGCATGCAACCATTAACCATTGCTGTCTCATACTTACAACCATATGCTTTCTGGTAGCTCTGTGCCGCATTAAATGTCCGACTGTAATATATGCAGAACATCTGCTGTTCCGGTGTGAGATCATCATTCTGCAGCGTCTCTTTCGTGCCATCATCAACAGGTGTCTTTTTTACTGTTCGCTTCGTAACCGAACGTTCGCTTTTCTTTTCCGAACGTTCGCCGTCCCAACCATATGTGCTTTTCCATCTGCGGATCGTTCCCTCAGGCTTTCCCAGTTGGTCAGCAATGTCTATCAACTTCATGCCGCTCTTATACAGTTCATATGCTTTATCTGCCAATGGATTTTTCTTTGCTGCCAACTGTTCACTCCCTTTCTTCTAGCAAAATAAAAAGAGCCAAATACCAATCAAGTTAATGATTAATATTTGGCTCTTAGGCACTATTGTATATAGTTATCATACCATATCTTTACTATATTCTTCTATATTAATTTATAATACTTTGAAAATCCTTCAACAAAATCATCGCATGTGTTTTTGCTGAATCTATAGATAATACTACTTCCTCTATGTCTTTTTTTGCATCCCTGCACATTAGCATATACCAGCATTTCTCTTCTAGTATTTCTAATAATTCGAGTCATTTTAGGGACATAAACGTTCTCACCATTGCAACGTCTAAAATCTAGGTCCATGTATTTATCTACAGTTTCCTTGTCATAAAAAACACCAGGTCCAAGCTCAGGTATTTCAAGTCCTTCATATCTACCATCATTTTTAGAAAGTAAGTGTGGTGTCCTTGTTTCTTCTGGATGCTTAGTCAACCATTCAATATCATCGTCAGCTTCAAAATACATTTCAGGGGCGGATTCTGGATCATCAATATCTGTATTCATTATTAATAGGCCCTTGAATTTGAAACAATCTATGCAGCCATTATCATTTTCTATCAGCTTAATATCCCCAAGCTCATCTGGATCTGCAACAATCGTTACATCTCCAGAACAGGTCAACGAAGCCATATCCATTCCTAATTGCACATTTCTTTGTTTTAAATAAGACAAAAACTCTGACACTTTTCTGTAATCAGTGATTTTCGCTATTGTTTGACTCTCCATTTTCATCCCACAATCCAACGCACTTTGTAAAAATTTTTCTTTACCATTCATAGTAATATGCCTCCTTTTTCATGAATCATACCACTTTCCCTGTTGATATTCAATTATAATTGTACTACAAATTTATTTCATTTCTCTCCCTGCCAGATCTTCGGTGTACCATCAGCATTGAGCATAACGGTAAGACCGCCGCCCGTACTTATTGTGATATATAAATACATCACTCCTGTGTCATTATCTGCATAAATAAGATATTCTTGTCCACTTCCCACCAGTACCATTGTGTTTTCCTGTCCCGCACTGACATTTGCTGTATCACTGCATCCGGCAATCAGAAGTGTTGCTGTTATGATGGCTGTTATAAGTTTCTTTCGCACTGCATTAGTCCTCCGTATTTTCCTCATATTCCTCTTTGCTGATGGTCCTGATGCATTCCTCACTCACGCCTAAACTTTTCGCCATGTTTGCAATGGCTCTTTTCACATAGTCGTATGCACTTTCTTCAAAAATCCTTGGCTTTTCTTCTGTGACTGTAAAACCTATATTCTGCTCTGTATATCCAACGGAACCCTCTCCGCCAAACATTTCTGAATCCTTAATTTCAAAGTATAATGATATTCTGATTTTCATTTCATTCATTGTTTTTCCTCATCTTCTGCTGTCTGTATCATGGCAGCACCTCCACAAAATTTAAGGTTTACGCAAACCGGAGCTGTCCGGTCTGCTCTGCTTCTATCTGCATATTTGGCATACGTTCCGCTACGCACAGTTCCGAAAGATTTGCTCTGACCAGTGCTGCCGGTATCGGTGGACACACAGCATTGCCGCAGCGGCGCACCTGTTCACTTCTTGGATATGTCTTTCCGGTATAATCATGGTCGATTATATAATCATCCGGGAATCCTTGACATCCGTATAGTTCTCGTGGTTCCAACATCCGCAGCCCAATATCTACGATTTGATAATCGACACCCTCTATCGTAACCAATCCGAATCTATCCCTGGCTGTCACAGTATCAAGCGGCTGTTCTATATCCTGCCCTGTTCCCTGTCCATAGTATTTAATCAGAAACGCTCTGACCTCTCCAAAGTGTCCGTCACCAGCCGTGATCGTTGGTAATGGCTGTCTGATATCTTTTCCGTCACAATGATTGTTCATCTGAATCAGATTTGCTGTAACAACGCTGTTATGATCCCATGCGGTCACTGTCGGAAGCGGATTTTCTACTGTTTCCCCAGCACCCTTATATCCTCCGTCATAGTACTTATGCAGGAATGATGTGACCAGTCCATATCTATTTGAGCTGTCAACTGTCATGATCGGATCTTCTATAGTCTGTCCTCTTACTCCATCTTTTGAAGTTTCAGAATGGTACTGAATCAATGTAGGACTGATAAGGCAATGCTCGTTTTTGCTCACAATCGTTGTAAGCGGCTCTCTAACATCCTTGCTTCGGTCTTTTGTAAATCCAGTCTGCCCGATCTGCACCATATACGGCTCCACAATCCCGTACCCGTGCTTTCCGGTTATGGTAGGCATCGGCTCTCTGATATCATTCGGTCTACGCTCACCGCCATGATTACACTGAATGATAAAAGGCTTTGGATTATTCAAAACGAATTTTATAAATCCTCTGGCTATCCTGTCCATCGTCTTTTGTGCCAGTGGTCTTACCGCCCGGATGCCGTATTTCTCCTTGATTTCTTCCGAAGTATCAAAGATGCTCGGACATGGTCGGCTGAAATCAATCTGTGTATATGCTCCAACATAAGGTTTTTTCAATCCTGCCTTTACCTCTTCACTGTCTGCCGGTGCGTGTGTCGGCTCCGGCCAGACGATCGGCTTGCCGTCACACCGGGCGATCATGAAAAATCTCTTTCGCATGGTAGGTGCTCCGTAGTCAGCGGCAATCAGCTCCCGGAATTGCACTTCGTATCCTAAATCCGTGAGCTGCTGAACGAATTTCTGAAATGTTTCGCCCTGCTTTGCCTTAATCGGATGGTGTCGCCGTCCAAGTGGTCCCCAGGTTTTAAATTCTTCCACATTTTCAAGCATAATTACCCTCGGTCGAACAAGTCCCGCCCATCTACAAGCAACCCATGCCAAACCTCTAATAAACTTATCTTTTGGTTTTCCGCCTTTTGCTTTTGAAAAATGTTTGCAATCAGGCGAAAACCAAGCCAGTGCTACAGGATGTCCGTTACATGCCTTTACCGGATCGACCGCCCACACGTTTTCACAGTAATGCTTCGTGTTCGGATGGTTCGCCTTGTGCATCTTGATAGCTTCTGGATCATGGTTGATGGCTATATCAACACTGTATCCGGTTGCCATTTCTATACCAGTGGAAGCGCCGCCCCCACCGGCAAAATTGTCAACTATCAATTCTCCATGTATCATTTTCTTCAAAAGGAACCCGGCGCGCCTTTTATCCGGATAGGTCCCGGCTCCTTTCATATTATTGTAGTTTTTACCTCTTTGATGTATAATGATTTTAATTTACACATAAGGAGGAATTTTTATGTCTAAGGATATAACTAATAACTTCAGCGTTTTAAATGCTGATTTGCCAGAATCAGTTGATAATGCATTAAAAAATCTTACAGATTTGCCTTCCAAAAATGTCGGTCAAACATTATCTGATTGTTGGTTTTTAGTCTTTGGCGGTATTTCACAATTAGCCGAAAAACGTAAATTAAAATATGCCAAAGACTTAGAAGAATTTAAGCAATCCTTAAGTTCAAAAATCACTTCTATTCCAAAAGAAAATCGTGTCGAAGCAAATACCCAAATAGTAATGCCTGCATTAGAAAATGCAAAATACTGTGTTGAAGAACCAAGTCTACGTGAAATGTTTGCAAATTTAATTTCATCATCGCTTGATATTGAAAAACAGGATATTGTTCACCCTTCTTTTTCGGATATATTAAAAACCATGACACCACTAGATGCTCAAAACTTAAAACTAATATTTGATAATTATCAGTTACCAATTTGCAATATTGTTAGAACATCTGATAACCCATCTTTGTATGCCGTGGTGTTGCAAAACATATTTTTAGAAAACTCAGAATGTACTATATATGAACGCCAATCTCTTTCCATCAGTTTTCTATCTAAACAAGGGCTAGTTGAAATTCCTTCATCGCTCTCCATACATGATGACGCTGCTTATTTTAAATATGAGCAATGTGATGAAATGCTACAAATTCAAAATCAATATCCAGATTATACATTTCAATTACAAAAACGTTTAGTAAAACCAACTCCTTTAGGCGTTTCATTTCTCGACATATGTTGTCCTGATTAACTCTTTAAACATTGCAAAGATATCATTTACATAGCTATCTATTATTTTCATATAGTAGATAGCTACAATTTTATTTACAACTAACGCAGTGATGATTGTACAAAGATTATTAATTATAAAGTATTTCATATATTCACCTCATTTCCGTCGGTTTCTCGCACCGCTCAAACGATATCACCCAAACGTAAGGATTCGCATCCCAACCGTAGCGGTCAAGGTCGGATTTCTTGATGGTGCTGTTCCAAATCCCTATAAACGATGTAATTGTCATGTTTTCATCAAGTCCTCCATTTGTGTGGATATACTTATCTGCTCCTTCTGCCAACGCACTTTCTGCGCTGATCTCTTGCAACCGCTCCACCCTCACATTCATAACCTTAAGCCAGATGCGTGTGGCTTCTTTTGGCATGTGGATGGATGGTTTCCATTTTGTAATATCTGCAATATCATTTCTTTGCCAATCTTCGTAGTAATAGTATCCTTTCGGTGCCTCTTTCCATGTTTCACGAACATACAGGATATCGCCCGTACAGATAGGACAGGTTCTCTCCGCTGTACTTAACTGTTCCGTATGCTCCTTATCAACAAAGTTATGTACTGCATAAGTTCTCTTGTCGGCATTGTAAAATTCCATATCCGGCACGGTATACTCATTTGCATCTTTGCATATACGCCGGGTACAACTCTTTCTCCCGTCCAGAATCGCCCGAACCATATCGGTATTGAATAAAATCGGTTTAATCGGCATCTACTCCACCTCTTTTCACAATCTCGATCATATCCGTCAATATTCCATCACAACTGAATTGCTCCATTTCACCCTGAAATTCTTTCAACTGCTCTACAACCTTGTCTAGGTCGTAGGCGGTCGGCTGTTCATTTATAATTCTGATATCACGGAAAAGTAAAACTTCCTCTCTGCTTGTTTTTGCGTGATATTCATGACTTTTTTCTAGTCGTTTTACCAATGCATCCGCATCAATCAGTCTCATTGTTTGCCCTCCTGTTCCAATCTGTAGTTGCTTTTGTTCGCTCGTCTTTTCCTGTTCTGATTCCACCGTCCTGATCCATATACATCTCACATTCATAGCTTTTTGGAAGTTCTGTTCCGCATTTCATACATTTGATTTTGAACATTACTCCAACATCCGAATGTGATGACTTATTTACAATGGTAAAGAACATTGCTTTTCCGCCGCAGAACGGGCATGGTTTAAGTTCTTTGTTCATTCTTCATTCCCCCAATCAATCATTTGACCGCAACTCGGGCAATAAGTGGGACTAGCACTTTTAAAGCATCTTGGGCATGATGGACAAATCATTGCGTTTCCCATAATTCTCGGTCGCTTCGCTGTCTGTTTCCCCATCGCCGCCCGGCACTCTTCTGTCGTGCTGATTGCACGGTACTGCTGAACTTCTTCCAGTGCCTTGATCGCTTCCTCAAAAGCTCTAAGTGTACTGCTTTTACTTTCCCAGCCCATTTCCTGCTTGATTATTTTTATTGCCTTGCTCTCATTCATGACTACACCTCCAACAGTTCCGGGTTATCAATCATGTTTCCGATCACTTCAAAATTCTCTGAATCAAAATCATCCAGTTCCTCGTAGTCATCACAGCGCAGCTCATTCGTACACCATCCGTTTTCATGCCACACGACACGCTTTCTCGTCTCATCTTCTGGAAACCCAACGTCGATATGCCCTGAAAGAATATCATTCTCAAAAATCAGCTTACCGTTCTTATCAGGCATTGCGGTGCACTGGCAGACGGTTTCTGGGTCTACTTCGGCCATGTTCGGGATATCATTGATCATTCCCCATAGGATATATCTTCTCTCCCAGATACCATATAAATATCCTTGTATCCATTCGCCATTATCAATCCGCTTTCCACGGGATAAAAATCTATTCTCCATCACTCTTTCACTCCCTTCGGTGTTATCTTGATCCTCTTCACACAATCCGGGCAGAAATCAAACCCGTTCACTCTTGTGGTGCATTCCGTGCAGATTTTCTTATCACAGGTCATGGTATAACTTTTAAATCCGCTTCCCCGTGCATGTGTAATAACTGTATTTACAGGCATGTCGCACAGCAAAGTTGATTCCTTTTTTTTACAGAACGGGCACAGATCATCTTTCGGTATATGTTTAACTACGTCTCCCATCACGTTCCACCTTTTTTCCTTTGCAAAATCCTCTATGTTCATGCACGGAAAATGAAATACTTCCGGTCTGCTTCATGTAAGTCAATTTTTCTCCGGTCAACTCACATTTATGTTTACGTTCATTCAAATACTGACATCTTCCATCACAATACATCGCTTTCCCCCTCCATTTCTTTCAACTTGGCTTCGGCTTCCTCGTATGTAAGAAAAACAGTTTTACCTATCTCACTTACCGGAAACTCTGGCGTATCTTCACCATATCCGCCCCAGAGTTCTGAATGGTTTGAATGATAAGAAGCTCGGATATACAACACATCATCCTCATATTCAAAACCATACACTTTTCTCACATCAATGATGTCTTCCGGTGTCTCCCCGGCTCCTAATCTGTCCTCTACACATTCACGATAAAACTCGTAGAGCTTGTCTCCTTTGTTGCATGGGAAAATAATCATTCTTCCCTGTTCCTCGGCATCCTCATAAGTGGCAAGCTTATCAAGTGCCATTCTGTTATGATGTGCAGTCATTTCACATGGTTCAAGGTGTGCATTACCATTCTCTGCATCCTTAAACCAAACCATATCACTGTTTTTTGAACGTATTGTTAATCTCTCCATGCTATCCCTCACTTTCTGCCTTAAGCCATTGTTCCACCTCTGTAACAGAACACATTGCTACACCGCCCTCAATGGTCTTTACACTACCCTGCTCATATGTTTCGATTGAGCAAAGGAAATCTAAAAGTTCATCATCCGTCATGCTCCTGATCCGGTCTGCATTGGTCTGTGGCTTTTCAATATGTGGCTTTTCTGCATCTGTGCTGTACGACTCCGGCAGTGGCATCCAAGCATTTACAAATAATCCATATTTTGCATAGCTTTTGTCATCATCCCCCGGATAAAACGCACCGTTACCATCTTCATCAGTTTCATATCTTCCGATATCTGGAATAGTAAAGTTTTCAAACGATACCAGGATATATTTATCAGTATTAGGAATCTGCTCATCTACTGGAATCCATCCGCTTTCCTGCTCCAAAATCCTGTTGATTTCTTCCTCCGAAACCACTTTTGTTAGTGGAGAATACCCGCAGGCTTCTGTTGCTGCCTCAGATATCCTGTTTTTAATCCTGCTTATTTTCATTCTGATCCTCACTTTCCGGCAACATAGCATATTTATAGCTACTCATTTTACCGTCGTATGTGCTCCATGACGTTTTTCCATAATCCCATGTATAAACCGTTTCATCTTCATATTTTGCAAAATGTTCTTTGCTCCACGCAAAAAGTTCAGAATCTCTGACCAAAATCGGTGTATCGACTGGAACTTCGCTCCAATCAACATACTGGCTGTTCGCCCATTCTTTTGCTTTTTCTCTGCAACGACCAGCATTTCTAATGTCATTATCGCAAAAATCGCATTTATCGCAGACTCCCCTGCATTTTTCCAGTTTCCCATTAATTAACGCAATATTGCATCCATCACACGCAATATTTAAAATCTCTTCCTCGTATTTTTCTCTATTCAGCATCTTTCTTCTCCTTCCCGTACCGCAACTGATACGGTACTTCTCTGAATCTTTTCAACGCATCCTGGTCCGGGTGCTTTGTCGGCATTGACAAGTTATTATTCATTTTCCGATAATTGCGCGGCGTTTCTTACCTTCTTTCCACATTTATATCTCCCCGCTCCTTTCATCACGGCCACGATCTCCCGATATTCTCTTTCCCTCTTGGAAATTTCTCGATCAAGTACATCCAACCGTCTAAACAGTGCCGCCGTGTACTCTTCGTCCGTCAGCTCCGTTGTTCTTTTCTTACCTTTTGCCGCAAGTGGCAACCGCACCTGTTCGCCGTTGTGCATCAGAATCTTAATGATCTCCAATCGCGGCGCACAATTTAAATCTGCTAAAATCTGCAGCTGGCTTGCTCTGTCCTTTGCGCTGCGGTACTGCCTGCAAATTTCTCCCTCCGTCATATTCACTTCAACCACCTCCCGGTTGTGAATTTAGCACCTGTTTTTCTAATTCGTCATAGTCATACTGACGATGATTAATATTACTAAAAGCATTGCTTTTGCCCTTATGCTCTGTTGCTTTGCCAGGCACATAGTTCTCATCCAGATAATCTACATAGCCACTGTTAAAAAATGTGCTCCCGTACTGTGCTTTCCTCCAGTCGGCGTCCTTCTGCAATTCAAGACTGTAGCGGTCAATCGCTTTAACAAGCCTATCTTCCCCGATTGCAAGTAGCTGTTTCTTTTGGGTATCCGATACCTGTCCTTTGCCTTTTTTGTTCGGATATACTTTCCACAGACGTTCGAACAACGCTTTGGCATCCGCCAAAGTATTTTTATTATTATCATTAACATTTACAGTAACATTAACATTATCAGTAACAGGGTTATTTTGCTTTTCAGAAAAACCATTTGCTTTTTTTGCTTTCTCTTGTTTTTGTGAAATATCTTTTGTTTTTGGTCTGCCACCAAGTTTTCCGGCTTCCCGACGTTTCTCAATCTTCTCTAAATATGCGGCAGTGTCACGATCTATCCTTGATTTGATAAAGCTGAATGCCATATTGGTCATGCCGTCCATTTCCGGCAGTTCATCCCCTGACGCGTAACACAATACTGCCGTCAGGAGTGCTCCTCGCTGTTCCATCGTAAGCAGTTTTATATGTTCCAGATACTCCGCATACAGGACAAAGCTGCTCTTTTCATCCGTCAAGACATCACCCCGTTTCCAAGTCCTTAAGAAGCTCTCTCAGTGACATTTTCGCCTGCGCCGGTGTAAGTTCCGTAATGATAACTTCAATCCTTGGATTGTCCTTATCCACGGAAATATCATGATAAAAATGTGGTATTTTATTCCGGTTATCTTCCTGCAATATCGTATGCTTTAAACTGTCCTGAATAAATTTCGTGCCGCAAGAAAGAATATTATCTCCATCACGGCGCATATCCTTTTCAAAAAAGTGATAATAAATCAATACTGGCTTTGTGATATGTACTCCTGGAAGTTGCTGCCGTATACACCAAATCACAACAGATTCATTATCCTTTTTTACACGTCCGCCCTTACGGGGATTCGTCCGGTTGGCGGCTGTGTAATCATTCAAGCCATCCAACCGTCCGGGAATCGTAAATTTATACTCCATTGACACCACCCATTCCCACATTACAGCTTCTTATTTCAAGGATTGTATTATTACTTGGATTCCATCCTTCGACATATTCAACAGCTTCCTGGTATCTCTTGGTCGGAATATTGTTTCTGGAATTGACTCTGAAATAATCCTGAATATCATGATTACACTCAGAAAACACCTTTTTGCTCATTTCCTTATACGCCGGTGCTTTTTTACCACCAAGAACCTCAATCACTCTTTTATTTACAGTTTTCTTTAATTCCTGCTGCTGTTCATAATCAATGGTCATGGTATTTTCAAGATGCGTGATTCTCTCTTCATGTCCATCGATCATACCAAGCTGTACACGCATCATTTCCTGTGGTGTCAGCGGTTTTTGATAGGTGCCGGTTCTTCTGATCTGTGGCAGCACTTCCGATGTCACCCAACGTTTGAAACGCTTTGCTCCTGGCATTTTGCTTGAAAGAATCAAACTGTAAAGTCCCGATTCATTAATACAAATAACTTCCCGGTTTTGACCTGACAGAACGATTCGTTCGGTCAGCTTATCCTCTTCGTCAACATGATCTCTGATGGCTTTTTGTGTATTTGTATATTGCAAAATTTCCGCAATGTCTTTCGCAACAAACCACGGTTCTCCATCTACCGTTACTGTTCGGATCTCTCCAAACTCTCTATTCTTAAAAATCTCTAACTGATTCAATATCTTCTCCTTTCCCTCCGGCACCCATCGGCACCGGAGATCATGGCTCTTAATAATACTGTGATATATTATTTTTCACATGAACTGTTTCTTAAGGCGTTTCAACCCTACAAATAACTTTTTCCATATCTCTTCCGGAAAGCATCCCTGGCATCATCCTCGCTCACATCTTCATGTTCTACGATATAATGCTTTTCCCATGCAAGCTGACCGATAATATGCATCAACACACTCATTTCCTTATTACGGTGCACGCTCATGTTCCCCTCATGATGCTCATAGGATAACGGCACCCACAAACCATCTTCGTCCGATAACCGGCGGTTCGCTGTCCCCTCAAAGATATGATGCCTGTGCACGTTCGGCGTGCCGTCGATCATATCATATCCGGCATAACTCATATCAATAACAATAGAATCTTTCATCTACACCTCCCCGATCAATTCACTTGACCAGATAGGTCTATTCAATACTTTCGTATGCTTGCAGTAATCACAATGTTCACAACGCATCGGCTCTACTGCTCCACTTTTCAGCATAAGGATGGTTGATACGTTGTGCTCAACCTCTGTAAGTGCTTCATCAAGCAGGCTCTGTTCCACAGCGATCACCTGTATATCAGCCTCTTTTTCTTTTGAGACTGCTGCAATAAAAAATGGAAGCTTCTTTCCAGTATTGATTTCAACAACTTTCTGATAAACTGCGCCCTGAATGTAATAACCCCATTCTGCAAGGAAATTAAGGTGTCCTGTATCTGGATGATAAAATTCCTTGGTAATACTCTGACAGGTTTTCAGATCCACAATGCATTTGCCTGGATGGTAACTGTCAATTTTGATTTTCCACTTTGCACCAAACATATCCGCTGTCATGATGACCTGTTTTTCGCCACTCATGTACTGCATAAACAGTGCATCCCTTTCACATCGGTTAATCATCTCATTTGCCTTTACATACTCGGCTTTCAGATTTCCATCCTTTTTAAACATGCATGGATGCTGCGCTTTGAATAAATCAAGCGTTCCCTCAAAATGTGCATCTACATAAGAACCGACCATCAATGCTGTGGAATCTTCCATAGCCTCCACCCATGTACCATTTAACTTTGCAAGGGCATATTCTTCACAGCCGGGCTTGCCGTATGTACCCATAAAATCTTTATACTGGCTGACAGATAAATACTCTTCATTTGCCTCACGGCTGTAATAATTTTCACTCGTTAATAACATTATCAAATACCTCCGATGCTTCTTTTGCGATCTGTGCCTGTTTAGAATCTGCAAATGGATCCGGCGGAGCCTGCATTGGTGCAGGAGATATATCTTCCAGTTCCCCTTCAACCGAACAACCCATTAATGAATTTGGAATGTGTACTCTTGCGAAAAATGCAGATGCCCGATATGCAAGCATAAGTTCCGGCATGGTTTTCCATTTGCTTCCATTTTTGTCATACCATTTTTCATCTTTTGCCATCTGAATAGTAACTTCTGCCCCATTTACAATTTCCCCGGTATCTACTTTTTCTGCTGATAAAAAGCAGCCCCAAGAATCCGTGTTACGCTCTCCGGTATATACATGATGAACATTTTTAAATTTTCCACTTGCCATAATCATTGATGTGCAAGCCTGTCCACTCCACTGCGGTTTTCCTTGCACCACATAGAGGTTTTGCATAACCATCATTGGACTGACACCCATACGATTTGCCATATCAACAGCAATAGTGCAATCCATTGGCTTTCCCTGATATGCCTGCGGCACCAGAGAAGATGATGCAAACATTTTCCCAATATTAAATAAATTCTGAAATGCTTCTGGATTAGAAAATACATTTGTTGATAACGGACTACTCTGCTCTATTGTCATAATCTCTGTGTTTTCCATTCTCGCACCTCCTATAACGTAACCACTGTCATTGTGTCATCGTCCGTTGTTCTGGTTGCAATAAACTGTAATCCTTTGTCCTTGCATTTCTGATAGAGTTTTTCACGAAGATCCGTTGCCAGTTTCTCAACCCCATCGATCAGGATGATATTTAAACCATTCGGATTCTGAATCGCCACATCAATGCAGAGATCCAGCTTTTCTCCTTCAGACAGATTCGATACCGGTAAGCCGTTAATTAACGGCGTTCCGTTCTCAACAGTCAAACCATCAATCGGGATCGTGCAGTTTGCAAGGATTTCCCCAGGAAGCGTTCTCGCTTTCTCAATCTTGTCCGTAAGCTCCTGTGACTGTGCCTGCATTTCCTCAATTTCACTCTGCAGGCGGAGCATTCTTTTATATTCATTGATATGAGACTGCATTTTTTCAATCTCCTGTGCCTGCTCCTGCAATGCTGTCACATCCTGTGGCTGCTTGTCTGCATATTCTGCATACTCGGCGATCTCTGCATCAAAACGTGCCACATTCGCTTTGTAAGTCTGTTCGATGACTTCCAACTTATCTGATTTCTTAGATGCAAGCTGTTCTTTTTCTGTCTCATAAGCTCTAATCTGTTCATTTAAAGATGCAATGGATTTATCAATCTGGTTTGCACGGTTAGCAATTTCACGATCCAGTGCTGTGATCTCAATCTCACGATCAGCATCAAACTTTCTAATCTTACTATCGCGACTGTCTCTCAACAGTTTTGCTCTCTCGATGGTCTGATTTTCTTTCTGCATACGCTCGATCTGACGATAAATATCTCCGGCGCTTGCCTGTTCCCATTTTTCAACGTCATATCCAACTGGGATACCATTTGCGATCTCTTCCACAAAAGCTTTTTTATTTCTGATATCGCGGTCAATATTACGGCGGTTCTGATAATAATCGCCGTTCTCTGCCTGAATATCATTCAGCACAGAAAGAATGTTCTGATCGTAAGAAACCCACGCCGGAATCTCCCCGAACCACTCCTTGATTTTGTTCATATCCCATGGATACTCAATCATATCAAGGATGATCGCATTCTGCTGCTTTTTATCCATGTTCATAAACTCGATAGGATTCAACTGCAACGGCGTGAATAATTCCTTTAAAAACGCTTCTGGACTTCCTACCTCTAAACCATCTCTTTTCACTGACTTATAAGGTGCCTTTCCTATTCTGACCTTACGATCAATGGAAAGTCCGGTATCCGTTTCAACGATAATCTCGCCCTCGTTCTCTCCCTTATGTACGATATAGTCGCGATCACTCTTATTGGTAAGCGCGTACTTAATTGCATCCAGCACAGAACTCTTGCCTGTACCATTTTTACCGGACAGTTCTAAAGAACTTCCATCTGCCTCATACTCTCTGATTCCGAAAAGATTTTTAATTTTAATTTTTGTAATATTACTCATGCTTGATCTCCTTTAATATCTGTATTCTCTTGTCACTTTGTCCCCATCGTTCTCAATCATGATGGATAATTCTGTCTCAGTATTGAGACAAAACCTGCTTCTTATATCTCCGTTGGATGTACAGACAATCGCTGCCACTCCCTCAACACCGATTTCTTCTAAAACCTCACTCAAATGCTGCAACTCTTCAATAAGATTTTCCTCGTCCTTACTGCACAACTTAATTTTTGACACTTATAAATTCCTCCATTTCCATCTGCGTCCAATCCGTTGCCCGGACCATCCGCTCAATCTGTTTTTCGCGCTTCTGCCGTTCCGTCTCACCGGTTATGCAGTCATCACACACTCCGTTACGACCTTCGCCCGGATCCATGGAACATCCACAGCGTTTGCATTGTTTCTCATACATTGACACAACCTCAATTCCAGTGTTACAATAAACGCAGAAATACTTGGTATTTCCACGATTGAAATAGCACCTGTACTCGCCAAAGTTATCAGGGTGCTATTTTTTTGTCCTCGATCAACACCATATCCCCATCCAGCTTGTCCGCCTGATGAAAATAAAACATCTCGATCTGCATCTCTCTTCTGCGCTCCGACAGAACTCTCAACCCATATCCAGCTCCGGCGATAAATCCGCCAAGGATACAGACTGCTCCGGCGTAGTACATGTAAATGCCGTCGCTGTCGAGACAGCACATGGCAAGCATTGATATAGTGCCGCCGGTTGCCATGATGATTTTAGATAAACGTCTCACACACTACCACCTCCCCTCATAATTTCATCAAAGTAAGAATCTCCGAATCGGAAACTTCCAACTCCTTGAACAAAATCAGCATATCCGAATAGCTGAACAAACTTTTTTTCAACCGATTACTAAATGCCGGCTGGGTAATCCCGATCATTTTCGCTAAATCTGCCTGAGTTAACTCCTTCTCATACATCTTCCCAACAATCCATTTGCTGAAATCGCTGACTTTGTATTCTTTTTTCTTGATGGTTACTCTAGGCATATGACCACCGCCTTTCTTGTTACATTTCTTTATTTCTCCATCTGTGGTACAATCTCCTTACAGGACGTTGCCGCGTCCGAGTATTATGAAAGGAGAGTTCGACCATGGAAATTTTTAATCCCGATTCAATTTTCACACTTTCTAAAGAAATTACTCTAAAAGCCTTAGAAATGGACTTGATTCCCACAAATAAAAGCGATATGAAATGGACTGCGCAAAACATCGCCACCTTTTATGATGAAATTTCAAATCAACTTTTTAATCTTAGTGAAAATTAAATCATATCGGCTCTTACCCTTACCAAATCGGCAAGAGCCGATATTACCTGTGGTTCTACTTCCATTGCGCACTGACCATTGATAATGTTATCAGCGATACAATTTATGGTTTGATTTATTTTTTCCTTTAGTATCGTCCTCTGTTTTTTCTCACTTATTTCCACGCCCTGCGAATCCGCTTTAAAAAATTGTGCATGACTTTCCATCAGTGAATCAGCCATATTTTTTGCAAAATTCTCAGAAAGAGTTTTTTCTTCTCCGACGTTTCCGGTAAGAATTTTCTTCCACTCTTCCGAAACCTTGATTTTCTCCCATTCTTTCTTCGTTACGCCAATCCGTACATAAATGAAATCTGTGCCAACAGAGGTTATTTCTTTTGCTTCAATCACTCTTCTCATCTCCCTTCTATTAAACTGGTGTTGTGGTGTCCTCTACTTCAGAAGTTCATCTATAGTGCATTCAAGAACTTCTGCCACCTTTGACAGATTTCTAATTGTCGGACTTACTGTGTTCCATTTGTAAACACTGCCAATAGAAATTCCTGCCTGCTTTTCCAGTGAATTAATGGATAGTCCTTTTTCTGATGCTCTTTTAGAAATCTTGTCAAAAATATGCTCTGCCGTATAAATCCCTCCTTCCGTTAGGTTCTGAAAATATCACAATTTTATATTGACTCTATTCTGAAAATATTCTATAATTTAGGTGTCAAACAAAAAAATAAAACATTTTCCGACATTTTATAATTGCGTATTTTGCATTTTTTCAGAACCTTATGTTTTCATTATACGCATTATTTTCAGAATGTCAATATTTATTTTTGCATTTTTTTCAGAATAGAAAATGGAGCGTATATTATGAAAGAACGAATAAAAGAATTGTGTAAACTCAAAGGCGTCTCTATGAATACAGCCGAGTCAGAAATGTGCCTCGCAAAAGGTTATCTGTCAAAGCTTGGTAAATCGAATCCAAACGCAAAAACATTACAAAAAATGGCTGATTACTTTGGAGTTTCAGTAAAATTTATTCTAACTGGCGAACAAGAATCTATGGATAAAGAGGCTATTCTTTCCCTTAAAGACGAACGAGATATTGCAAAAGACATGGAAAATATTCGTCAAAAGATCATGAATGGCTCCGATGGTCCTCTTTCCTATGATGGTGAGCCAATACCAGAAGATGATGCAGAACTGCTCCTTGGACAGATTGAATTAATGATGCGCAAGCTGAAGCCTATTAATAAAGAAAAATACAACCCTAATAAGAATAAAAAGTAGGTGTTACATAAATTGAGAAAAGATATAAAACAGTTAGTAAATCACTACGTTTTAAAATTTAATACCAGGAATCCATTTGAACTTGCAGATTATCTCAATGTAAAAGTTCAAATAGGTGCACTTGGCAGCCGTGCTGGATGTTATATGTTCCTAAAAAATCATAAATGCGTTTTTCTAAATGAAGATTTATCAGAAAGCGAAATGCGGCTTGTGATGGCTCATGAACTAGCGCATTCAATCATGCACCGCAAGGAAAATTGCTATTTTATCCGAAATAAAACGCTTTTTCTTAATTCTAAAATAGAAACTGAAGCAAACACCTTTGCAGCAGAGCTTTTGATTCCAGATGATATTATTAGAGAAAATAGAAACTTAACCACTCAACAACTTTCTCGTTTGCTGGGATATGAGCAGGCTTTGATAGAATTAAGACTGAAATCATATACAGCACAATAACTCAATTTGTAGAACTTTCTATATTTTTATGATAAAATGATGCTAAACATTTTTTATTATATCCACGAAGGGGGAATAGGTTATGAAACAAATGAAAAAAATCGCAATTTCATTACTTATGGTTTTGACACTTACCATGTCAACGGCTGAAACTCTGCCAACCATAACACCATCAATTACAGTTGAGGCCTCAACAAAAATGAAACTCAATAAAACAAAGGCATTTTTGATAAAAGGTCAGACCTTAACTTTAAAATTGTCTGGATTTAAAGGCAAAGTAATCTGGTCGTCTTCCAAACCCAGTATCGCTGCTATAAATTCCAATGGAAAAGTAACCGCCAGAAAAAAAGGTTCTGCCGTTATTACAGCTAAGGTGGGTACTAATAAATATACCTGTAAAATTACAGTGCAGACTCCGACTATCAATAAAAAATCTGTAACCTTAACAAAAGGGCAGAAATTCACTTTAAAATTAAAAGGAACCAATCAGAAAATAAAATGGAGTTCGTCACGAAAAGATATTGTATCCGTAAATTCAAAAGGAATCGCAACAGCAAAAAAAGTAGGAAAAGCAACGATAACAGCAACGGTATTAAATAAAAAATATAAATGCAATATTACTGTAAAAGCCAAACAGACAGACTCGAAACCTTCAGATACTGATAGTGATTCAAACGATAATAATTCAAATAATAACAATTCAGATACCGATAGCGGCAATGAAGATCCCGTTACCTCGTATGTATATATTTCGCCAACAGGAACTAGATATCATAGCATATCAAACTGTGGGAGGATGAATCCAAATACAGCTACAAAATTAACGGAACAAGAAGCAATAAATAAAGGATATACTAAATGTTCAAAATGTTTTTAAAATAAAAACCGCCCCACCATTAAGCGGAGCGGCAATGCAACTGTTCCGAATGAACAATCGCCCTCAACAAGCACATTGTATCATTCGGAGCAGCCAAACGCAAGCGGAACACCAGTTCTCTGCTGGCTGTTATTTTTATACCCAAAATCCCCTCGATTTCGATGGGTTTAGAAGAAAGGATGATACATATGAAGATTGAAAAACTCCCAAGCGGCTCCTACCGGATCAGAAAAATGTACAAAGGGCAAATGTACACAGTTGTGTTTGATGAAAAGCCAACACAGAAAGAAGCCTTACAGGCAATATCAGAGAAATTAGACAGCGTTCCTCCTGCTTCCACTATTCCAACAACCTTCCAATCAGCTTGTGATGAATTTTTCAGAATCAAAGGTAATGTTCTTAGTCCTTCCACTAAAAATGGCTATATGAGCATATTCCGTAACTTATCTGATGAATTTAAAAGTCTTAGACTGTCGGATATAAAACAAACTGATATTCAAAAAGAAATAAATGATTATTCAGTATCACGTTCTCCAAAAACAACTGCAAACGCAAATGGCTTTATTCTCTCTGTTATGGAAACATTCCGGCCAGATGCAGTATTTCATATCACATTGCCACAGAAAGAAAAAAAAGAACCATACATTCCAACAAGCGGCGAAGTCAAACTGATTTTAGAAAAAGCCACTGAAACAAAATACTACATACCGCTCCTACTTGCATGCTGCGGACTCCGTAGAAGTGAAATTCTTGCATTAGAGCTTTCTGATCTATCAGATGACAACATTCTGACAATTAATAAAGCAATGGTCGTTGGCAGCGATAAACAATGGCACATTAAATCAACTAAGACAACTAACAGCTCTAGGAAAATTATAATACCGGAGTTTGTTGCCGACATAATCCGGGCGCAGGGATATATCTATAAAGGCTCTGCCAATCAGATCTACGAAAATTTACAGAAATATCAAAATGAGCTCGGTATTCAAAATTTTAAACTGCATGCTCTCCGTCATTATTTTGCCACAATGATGAGTCAGACGATGAGCGAAGAAGATGTTATGAAAATGGGTGGATGGTCAACACCCCATGTGATGAAAGCCGTGTATCGCCATTCCACCATTGACAGAGATAAAGAGAAACAAAAGAATGCAATGAACGGATTATTTAAGAATTTGTCATGACAAAATCCATGACAAAAAATTACATTTATGACATAAATTTGGCATAATTTCAACTTATAATTCATTGCACAAAAATAGCCTGAAACCTTAGAAAAATCAACAATTTTCCAAGATTTCAGGCATTTTCTTTGAAGTGGACCTGACGGGAGTCGAACCCGTGTCCAAAAACCAATCCCCTGTCCTTCTACGAGCGTATCCTATGTTTTAACATTCCCTCTGCCAGACCTGCGTAGGCACAGTTCCGGTTTCAGTAGCTTCATCGTACGCCCGCAGGCTCAAAGCTTTGCCTGCGTCGTTTCTCACATAGTCGAAGCCTGGGTCCTAAAGTGTGAGTGCTCTAGGTCAGACTGCTGCCATTAGGCAGCGTATGCTAAATTATCTTCAGCGTTTAATTTTAATTTTGGAATTTGACGCATCCCGTGCGACTCGCTTCTCCAGCTTCATGATCCCTGTCGAAACCATTACAAGCCCATAAATATATATTTCAGATGCAGCCCTTTCGCACACAAGATATCATTTCCTGTGAATCAAAAAGACCACATCATCCATTCTTTTTCCATAAATTTCTTTAGTACAGATTCTTTACTTTGAAATCCCGCTCCGCCTCACGCCGCATATCCTTCTTTGCAATATCCTGACGCTTATCATACTGCTTCTTACCTTTTGCAAGCGCAATATCAACTTTCACAAGACTTCCTTTAAAGTATACCTCAACTGGCACTAAAGTATAACCCTTTTCTGCGATTTTTCCGACCAGCTTGCGGATCTCTGACTTATGCATCAGAAGCTTCTTCGGACGCAGCGGATCGCGGTTGAATATATTTCCCTTTTCATAGGGACTGACGTGCATGCCATAAATAATGACTTCTCCGTTCTCGATACGGATAAACGCTTCCTTGATACTGCATTTTCCCATGCGCATGGATTTTACTTCCGTGCCATGCAGCTCAATGCCAGCTTCATAACGCTCCTCTAAGAAAAAGTCATGGTAGGCTTTTTTGTTGTTCGCGATCAGTTTTTTTTCTGTCTTTGCCATCATGCCCTTCCTTTCTTATCCAATATCCAGCCTGTATAGTATACCCCGAAATGCCGGGGAACGCAAGATGATTTTTTATTCTTCCTCATTCTCCCGCACCACACGAAAGTCGATTGTACGCAGTATCTTGTCAGTTCCTGTCACCATGACATGTACGCGCTGTCCTAGTTTATAGCGGATGTTCGTCACCTCGCCAACCAGCTCATAAGTACTTTCATTATAATGGAAATAATCATCTACAAGTGTTGTCACATGTACGAGCCCCTCCACCGTATTCGGAAGTTCCACATAAAATCCCCATTCGGTCACGCCGGAGATCACACCCTCAAACACCTCACCGATACGCTCTGACATATATTCCACCTTTTTCAGCTTGTCGGTCTCACGCTCAGCCTCATCCGCGCGGCGCTCCATCTCGCTCGAATGTTTCGCAACTTCCGGCAGGATCTTGTCATAATGCTCTATTTTCTTTGCATTCATCCGTCCGCGCAGATTGTCCTTGATAATACGATGGATCTGCAGATCCGGGTATCTGCGGATCGGTGATGTAAAATGACAGTAATAAGGTGTTGCCAGTCCAAAATGACCGGTGCTCATGGTCGTATACTTTGCCTGCTTCATGGAACGCAGTGTCAGCCGGCTGATCAGTGCCTCCTCCGGCGTTCCATCGATCTTTTGCAGCAGCTTCTGCAGTTCTTTCGGATGCACTTCGTCCTGTCCGATATGGATAGAATAACCAAAATTATTGATAAATGTCGATAACTTCTTGATTTTTTCAGTATCCGGGTTGTCATGTGTACGGTATACAAACGGCAGTTCCTGCCAGAAATAATCCTGCGCTACCGTTTCATTGGCGATCAGCATGAAATCTTCGATGATCTTCGTTGCAACATTCCGCTCGTAAGGCTTAATCTCGACCGGTTTTCCCTTGTCATCGAGCACGATCTTCGTCTCCGGAAAATCAAAATCGATCGAGCCGCGCTTCATACGTTTTTTGCGCAGAATCGCAGCCAGTTCCTGCATCAATTCAAACATCGGAACCAGTTCTTCATACTCTCTGATTTCATTTTCATCATGATCTTCAAGGATTTTTTTCACACTGGTATAACTCATGCGGCGGTCGACTTTGATCACGGACTCTGCGATCGTGTGATCGATCACATTTCCCTTCGCATCGATCGTCATCACACAGCTTAAGGTGAGGCGGTTTTCGCCTGCATTTAAAGAACAGATCCCATTTGACAATTTATGCGGCAGCATCGGGATCACGCGGTCGACTAAATAAACAGATGTACCGCGGGATAATGCCTCCACATCCAGTGCGCTGTGCTCCTGCACATAGTTTGAAACATCCGCAATGTGCACGCCAAGCTTATAGTTATCTCCCTCTTTTGTCAGTGTGATCGCATCGTCAAGATCCTTCGCATCCTCCCCGTCGATCGTGACCGTCTGCCAGTCCCTGAAATCCATGCGTCCTGCCATATCTGCGGTGCTGACTTCGTTCGAGACATTTTCCACCTGATGCATGATCTTTTCTGAAAATTCTACCGGCAGGTCGTAAGCCTTTACGATAGACATAATGTCTGTCCCCGGATCATTGATATGACCAATGATCTCAACCACTTTCCCTTCCGGTTTTCTTCCCTCTTTGCCGTAGTCCGTGATCTCGACCACGACCTTATGTCCGCTGACAGCTCCTTTCGAACGCTCCTGCGGAATAAAAATATCTGAACCGAATTTAGGATTGTCCGGCACGGCAAATCCAAACGTCTTACTTTTTTCATAAGTACATACGATTCGTGTGGTACCGCGGGATATAATTTTTGTAATCGTACCTTCCCTGCGTTTTCCACTATTCTCAGAAGTAACCGCCACCTGAACCGTATCCATATGAAACGCACCATGCACCTGTGATTCCGGGATGAAGATATCTTCCTCTTCCCCCTCGATGCTGACAAATCCAAAACCTCTTGCATGCGCCGTAAATGTACCGATTAAGTATTTTCCTTCTGATTTGATATATTTTCCCTTGGAAGTCACCTCGATCCTGCCATCCATCACAAGCGCGTCAAGTACTTCCTTCAGTTCACTGCGCTGGGATTTCGGTACTGATAAAACGACTGCCATCTCCTTTGCTTTCATCGGTACATAAAACTCATCGCAGATAAACTGGTAAATTGTCTTTTTCCGTTCTTCTAAAATTGTTTTCTCCATAAACCCCGTCCTTTTTTCTTATGAAAAAAATGACTGCCGCATCTGCGACAGCCATCCATTCATCTTAAAAAATACTCATATTTAATACCGCTGCAATCACGATAAACAAGATAACAAAAATTCTGGTCAGTTTTACTAACATACCTTCCATGGAACGTCCTTTGTTCTTGCCCCAATATGTGTCTGCTGCACCTGCGATTGCTCCAAGTCCTGCGGATTTACTTTCCTGCATTAAGATGATAACTGTCAATGCCACACTGATTATAATAAAAACTACAGTCAAAATTGTTTTTACAACTGCCACGATCGTTCCCTCCTAGGTTACAAACTCACAACTTTAATCATTGTAACATAGATGTTTCCTTTTTTCAACCCATTTTTTCAGCTTTCTGCTTTTCAGTGATTTCTTCCGGCACAAACACCGCATCCTCTGCCAGTTCCTCCTCAATGCGTAAAAGCTGGTTATACTTGCTGGTGCGCTCTGCGCGGCACGGTGCTCCCGTCTTGATCTGTCCGGCATTGACCGCCACTGCAAGGTCTGCGATAAATGCATCCTCCGTCTCCCCGGAGCGATGGGAAATGACCGTATGATATCCGGCTGACTTCGCCATCTCAATCGCATTTAACGACTCCGTCACAGTTCCGATCTGGTTTACTTTGACAAGGACTGCATTTGCAGCACCAAGTTTAATTCCGCACTGGATACGTTTGGGATTGGTCACAAACAGATCATCTCCGACAAGCTGTACTTTATCACCAAGTCTCTTTGTCAGTTTCTGCCATCCTTCCCAGTCATCTTCGAACAATCCGTCCTCGATAGAAACGATCGGGAACTGCTGCACGAGTTCCTCATACATGGCGATCATCTCTTCAGAACTTCTTGCGATCTCCTGTTCTTCCCCATTTTCCTTTGACTCTCCCGGAAATACATAGACGCCGCGCGCCTCGTCATACAGTTCGCTCGCCGCCGCATCCATCGCATAAACGATATCCTCCCCGACACGGTAACCTGCCTTTTCCACCGCTTTTGAGAGATAAGAAAACGCTTCTCCCGTATTCTTAAAATCCGGTGCAAAACCGCCCTCATCCCCGACTGCTGTACTCATACCGTTTTCGTTTAAGATCTGGCGCAGAAAATGATATACTTCTGCACCCATTTTAAGAGCCTGTGAGAAACCGCGTGCTCCGACCGGCATGATCATAAATTCCTGAAAATCAAGCGTATTTTTTGCGTGGACACCGCCGTTGATCACGTTCATCATCGGAACCGGGAGCGTTTTGGCATTGGTTCCGCCAAGATAGCGGTATAATGGCATATCCAGTGCCTTTGCTGCCGTCTTTGCACAGGCAAGCGATACCCCGAGGATCGCATTTGCCCCAAGGTTTCCCTTATTATCGGTTCCGTCAAGTTCCACCATTGTGCGGTCTAATTTTGCCTGCTCTAACACATTCATCCCAAGCAGCATTTCCCGGATTTTTGTGTTTACATGATCCACGGTCTTCTGCACACCAAGGCCGAAATAATCTTTATCACCATCACGCAGTTCGATTGCCTCAAATCTTCCCGTACTTGCACCGGAAGGGACAGACTCTCTCGCCGTGATCTTTTTGCCGGTTGTCTCTGTCTCGGCAGTCACCTCGACCTCCACCGTCGGATTTCCTCTTGAATCCAATATCTGTCTTGCATGCACATCTGTGATCTTAATTTTTAATGACATAAAAAAATTCCCCTTTCACACAATCTTTTTCCGTAGTATGTGTAATCGGGGAATCATTTATAACTTTTTTACGGTAAAATAAATTTTTGCAGCGTCGTATATAAAAGTTTCGGATCGATCGGTTTTGCAAGGTGTTCATTCATCCCTGCTTCTTTCGTCTGTCTTCTGTCCTCATCTCCTGCGTTTGCTGTCATTGCAATGATTGGAAGTTCTTTGACATCTGCTCTGTCTAAAGCACGGATCTGTCTTGCTGCCTCAATTCCGTCTAAAACCGGCATGCGAATATCCATCAATATCGCATCAAAATAATATTCCGGGGCATCTGTCACAAGTTCCACCGCTTTCTTGCCATTTTCCGCTGTGACAACCTCAAACTGTTTCTTTTCCAAAAGTCCCTTTGCAACGATGACATTAAGCGGATGATCCTCAACAAGCAGAATCCGCTTTCCCTCAAAACTGATATTCTCTGTTCTTTCCTTCCGCGCCTTTTTCCGGCGGTCAAAATCAAGTTTTGCGGTCACGGTAAACACGGTTCCTTTTCCTTCCGCACTCTCTACCGTAATGTCACCATCCATCATCCTTGCATAATTGCGCGCAATGGACAGTCCCAGACCGCTCCCTCCATAAACACGGGTATTTTCTTCATGCTCCTGTGTAAAAATTTCAAATACTTTTGGCAGAAAATCTTTTGCGATACCAATTCCATTATCGGAAACGACTGCGGTCAGCTGTACTCTTCCATCCGTTTCCTGCTCTGCAACAGAGACGTTGACATTTCCACCTTTGGGGGTGAATTTCACCGCATTGTTGATCAGATTTACCATGATCTGTTCTAACCTTGTGGAATCCCCAATATACACTTCCGAGATTTTCTTTCTTCTTTCAAAAGAATAGCCGACACCTGCCATGACTGCCTGTGCCTTCGCTAACATATTGACATTATCCCAGAACTTATCTCCCTCAAATGCCCGGATAGCAAGTTTCATGCTGCCACTCTCGATTCGCGACATATCAAGAATATCATTTAGCAGTGCTAAAAGATATTGGGATGCTGAATCCAGTTTTTCCGTATAATCAAGCACCTGCTCCCTGTCATCAAGCGATGAGCGTATCATGGAATTTAAACCGATGATCGCATTCATAGGTGTCCGTATCTCATGGCTCATTCCGGCTAAAAATTTCGTTTTTGCCTCATTGGCTGCCTCTGCCATCTTCAGTGCTTTCTCCAGCTGCTCCTGTTTTTCTTTTTCTTCTTTCACAATGTCCTCAACATCGGAAAGCATTAAAAGCAGTGTACCTGTCTGTTGATTTAAATACATACAGCGGATCTGTTTCTGACGGTACTTTCCATTTTTCGAACGCAGCGGAACCTCTACGATATACACATCCTGTGATTTTAAATGTTCACGGATATTCGACAATTCCATAGCTTCTGACAACCGCTTCTTTTCTTCCTGCGTTTCCACGCGGTCGGCCAGACATTGCAGCTCACCTTCATATTGATCCTGTTCAGCCTGTGAATCAAGCGCATACTGACCACTTACAAATTCATCCATCTGCCCGGTGTATTCATCCACCGTATAAATTTCATCATAACCAAATGTCATGATACATTCTAAAATCTGTTTTAATTTGCTCTCTCTTGTCACATCATGATTGTAAATAAATGCTATAATCTCGCCATTTTCCGGTTTCTGTAAAAGATTTACCTCCACTCTTACCCATACATATCTGCCACTATCCAGTTGTGCGACGTATTCCTCCGAAAGACTGTTTACCCCGTCCTTAAATGCATCAAGCATTCCATCCGGTGACAGTCTCTGATTCTGTTCCTCTGTCAGGTATACTTTTTTGGCATATGCATACATTCTGGAACGAAAATCCGTGACCTTCGCATACATTTTCTCATAACCGTCTTTCGTACCTACCCGCATATCTTCTACCACACGCTTTGTCAGGTTTAAACGGCTTGTGGTCAGGATTTCCCCGGAGACGGCATCCCGGTACATCATTTCCTCCTGGTATTTCTGCTGCAGCTTCTCATGGGCGGTGCGCATCTGTGTTTCCATCTTTTTGGTATCTGTAATATCAGTCAGATATTCCACATATGCCTCTCTGCCACACCAGTCGATGATCTTTCCCTTAGCCTGATAAAAACGCTCATTAATCTTTTTTTCCCGCTGCCAGATCTTATCTCTTTTTAACTCCGCAGCCGGACAGCCCTGGCACGGAATTTTCTGCTGATAAAAAAGTGTATAACAGTTTTTTCCTGCATATTTCTCATTGATGTGAAAGATTTCTTTCGCTTTCCGGTTTAAATACAGCACCTCATAGGTACAGATATCCCTCACATATGCCGCTGTCTGCGACTCGTCAAGCACACTCTGGTAAAGTTTTGTAATACCGAGCACTTTTTCTCTGTCATCAAGCTTTTTTAATATTTCCATGCGAAACCACATAACAATACTGCTCAGTACCACACTCATGCCAAACATCAGCATTGTGTTAATCAGATCAAGTTTTGCATAATTCCACTCTCTGACAAGGCAGCTACTGACCGCCAGTATGCAGGTGATCCCCGCCTGCATCAGATACATCTGGATGGGACGCACCAGAAAACAGAATGCAAGTCCCACCAGAAGATAATATGCCGTTGTGCTTTCCCGTCCACCAAATATAATATGATTCATGGCAAAAAAGGAACCTATTGCAACGTACTCGACCGCGATCAAAACAGACAAACGGATACCTGAATCTCTTTTCGAATAAAAGGAAACAAACAGTAAGATCAGAAACAATGCTGCATATAAAATACACATATGTTCATGGTAATAGTCTGCCTGTTTTCTCCATAATATGTAAAATGCCAGCATAAATGACAGGCACACCATGGAACTGTTTAAGACACAGAGCACGACTCTGTTCTCATGATCCACCTGCTGCCTGCATTCTGCCAGCACATCCGCTTTCAAAAATTTTTTCAGTTTTTCTTTCCAGTCTTCCCAAAACTTCATCATTCTGTCCCGATTCCTTTGGTCTTTAAGAAATCTACCCAGATGTTGTATTTCGACCCGTACAGATGCAGATTGTCAAACGTAAGCTCCTGTTTTAATCCACCCTGATCATCGCACACCACTTCATTGACATCAATATAAAACACACGAACACCATCCGCAAGCTGCTGTATGCGCTGATTTCTCGCATCAATGCCCGGATTATTAAAAATCGGATCTGAATCAGATTTTTTCTGGGTCACATGCATGATCGCCTGCACATAAATGACCGCATCCGGCTGCAGTGTTTTGAATTTCTCCACTGCATTCTGATACTCATTCATAAACCCGTCCAGTGTTCCACGTCCCATCTCATTGATACCGATCTGAAAATACACCTTTTTATACTGCTTTGCCTTCAAGGCTTCCTCTAATGTCACCTTTTTCCCGTTGACCTCACAGAATGCATCTTTCCACAGATCATAAATATTCATACCAACAGTTGCGAAAAAATCGGAATGATCCAGTCCACCATAATCATGCAGACCTACCGTTCTCGAATCTCCAATAAAAACTGCATCATCAAAATAACTGTCATCCACCTGTATAAATTTCTTTGGTTTTGCAGCCGCCGTTTCTGTATCCTGCATTACTGTTTCCGTCTGCCCTGCCACGTTTTCCTCATCCGTCATTTCTGTACTTGCAATGACACTTTCCTGGTTCTGTGGTTTTGTTCCATCCGGCAACAGATCCGGCAACTCTTTACTCCAAGGATAAATTTTATCATGAATTCCGTCTAACACCAATACAAAATACGGAGTTTTTTTTACATCGATGGAATAATTTTTATAGATCCCGTCTTTTTTTAAATATCCGATCAGGGAAAGTACCCCCCAGCCAATGATCAAAAAGACAGCAACCCTGCATTTCATTATTTTTTTCACGCTTATTCACCAGTCCTAAAAATTAAAGTACAAAAACGGGTTATTCGTAGAAACTGCCATATAATAAAGACTTAATCCTAACACCACGATCACCGCCAGACTCCCCAGCCATTTTTTTTCAAATACCTTATATAAAGCTGTCGGGTATGGAGTTGAAAAAACAATCCCCATCAGAAACAGTGGACCGTAATCTTTCAGATACTGCAAAAAATCCATCTGTCTGACCGTTTCTCCCACACCGAAAAATGGAAACATTCTTGCATAATAGACACCAAGCTGTCCTACATCCGCAATCGCAAATGCCATCCAGGTAAGCGGTACTACAAGCACCAGATATACATGGGAAAGTATTTTGCTTTTTTTCAGAAACTGCAGTAAAAATGCTTTTTCCAAAGCAAGCAGTAAGAGCAGTGATGCTCCCCAGATCAGAAAATGTCCCTCTGCCCCATGCCAGACGGCAGTCAGACTCCATACCACAAATAAATTAAATATCGTACGCGCTTTTCCCTTCCTGTTGCCGCCAAGCGGAATATAGACATATTCCCGGAACCAGCGTCCAAGCGTAATATGCCATCTTCTCCAGAATTCGGATACCGATCTTGAAATATAGGGATGTTTAAAGTTTTTCGGAAATTCAAATCCAAGCATCCGTCCCAGTCCCAATGCCATCAGAGAATAACCGGAAAAATCAAAATAAAGTTCGATCGAATATGCAAACGCTCCCATCCATGCCAACGGTGTTGAAATACTTTCAAAGCCGATTGCCTGGATGTTATTCCACAAAAGTCCAATACGGTCTGCAACGATCACCTTTGCACCAAGTCCCAGTATCAGTGTTTTTAATCCGGATTCAAACTGTTCGAAAGTAACGGTTCTGCTGCATAAAGCCATACGGACCTCCGAATAGTTGATGATCGGTCCGGCAATCAGCTGTGGAAACATCGTCACATACGTTCCAAGCCGGATAAACGATTTTTCCACCGGCACCCTTCCCCGGTAAACATCGATGATATAGGCTGCAATCTGGAACGTATAAAAACTAATACCGAGCGGCAGCTTATCCATGAAACCGCTATACTTAAAAAGGAATAAAACACCAAAGTCGTAACACAGCGCCACGATCAGCAAAATCAGCTGTTTTTTCCCTCTTCCCTCATAAGTATCCCGGTACATCAGCCTGCCAAAAACATAGTTGATCACCACAGAAGCAAGTAAAAGCACTACATATTCTGCCTCACCTGCCGTATAAAATAAAATACTGCCCGCAAATAACACCGCATTTTTCCATTTCTGCGGCGTCACATAATACATCAGTAAAAAAACCGGCAAAAACCGGAATAAAAATTCAAAACTGCTAAATACCATCTTATCGGCTCTTTCTAATCTACATCATTTTTCAACACCGATTATTATAGCCAAAAAAATGCCTTATAACCACCTGTTAAGCAAAGTTAGTAAATTTGTAAATTTTTTGTGATTTTTGTTACATCTTGGAAATATTTTTCAATCTCCCCGACAAAGTACAAAGACCCAAATGCGATCGTTTTGTGTGCCACCTCCAGCCGTCCCGGCATCAGTTCGTCAAAAGAGTGTAAAAGTCCGGCATCGCAGATTCCCTTTGCCCGGATCTTCTCCGACAGCTCCTGTGCCGCCAGTGCCCTCTCTGACTCTACCGTCACCGTCTTAAAATCCAGTGCAAGCGGCAGTAATTCCTCGATCATTTCCTCATAGTTTTTATCTGCCATAACTCCCATGACAAAATGAAACTTCTCTCCCGGGAACAAAGTACGAAGACTTTCCGCTAATGCCGCCACTCCGTTACCATTATGTGCACCATCCACCATAAAAAACGGTTCCCGGCTTAGGATCTCCATCCGTCCTTCCCATCTTGTCTTTTTGATTCCTTCTCTGATATAGTATTCTGCCTTTTCATCTGAAATTCCTCTGTCTTTCAGAAAAATTTCTGCGGCAAGGATCGCAGCAGCCGCATTTTCATACTGGTGGACACCAAGCATTGCCATCTCAAGATTTTTGTATTTCTGATAGGAAAAATACTGTCTGCCATTTTCATAGCGGCATTCGGTCACGTCATGCATATCTGCAATCTTTATCTCAGTAACTGCTTCTTTTTCCGCTGTTTCCAGCAAAACATCCATTGCATCTTTTTCCTGGCTCTCTAATACCAGTTTTGTACCATTTTTGATAATTCCCGCCTTCTCCGCCGCAATTTTATCTAATGTATCACCTAAAACCGCCATATGGTCATACCCGATTTTCGTGACCACCGTAACCTCCGGCACGCCGATTGCATTGGTTGAATCTAATCTTCCCCCAAGCCCGGTCTCTATCACGGCAGCCTGACACTGTCTGTCCCTGTAATAGAGCAGTGCCATTGCCAGACAATAATCAAACATCGTCGGTACTGTCCCAAAGTCCTCCTCAAGCAACATGTTTCCAAGTTTTGTCACTTCTTCACGGGATATCATCTGTCCGTCCACACAGATCCGCTCCCTGAAATCAACCAGGTGCGGTGAGGTAAACATTCCGGTACGAATCCCTGCTTCCTTTAAAATTGAGCACAAAAAAGCAGAGACGGAACCTTTTCCGTTCGTCCCCGCTATATGGATCACACTCATATTCTGCTGTGGTCTGCCTAACTTTTCCAGCATCAGCGCTGATACCTCTGCCCCCGGACGATTTCCAAACCGTCTCTGATGTTCGATCTGATCTAATACTTCCTCATATGTCAGTTCTTTCATATACTGTCCTTTCCCTGACGGATGCTGCACTCCTCATACGCCGGCAGATCGGTAACTGACACTTATTCTGCCGTATTAAACTGCGATAATAACACCGCCGTCATTTGCATACATTGTGCTGACGCCCGCTGTATCCGTAACAATGATTTTTTTGAACTTTGCTATCTTTTCAATTTTTTCCTTTACTGCTTTTGCTCTCTCCGGACAATTACAGTGTGAAATTGCAAGCACCCTGTTCTCACAGTTTTTTGTCTTTGCAATCACATCCTGAATCATCTTATCCAGCGCTTTGTTCATGCCACGCGCCTGACCAAGCTGACAGATCGATCCTTCCTCTGTAGAACCCATTACCGGCTTGATATTTAATGTATTTGCAATAAATGCCTTAAGATTTGTCAGACGTCCGTTTTTTCGCAGAGTCTCTAATGTTTCAAGTACAAAAAATGTATTCATGGAACTGATATATTTCTCTGTTGCCGCAACAACTTCCTCAAAACTCATACCGGCCTCTTCACACTCCTGCACTTTCATACCGATCAGTGTCTCACCGACGGAAGCGGAACGGGAATTGAATACATAAATCTTCTTCTCGCCCGGATGTTCCTCCTCAAATAAATTTTTTCCAAGTTCGGCACTGTTATAAGATCCGGAAAGCTTGCCGGATAAAGTTACCACATATACATGATCGGCATCCCCTTCATAGGACTTCATATATTCATCCGGAGACGGGCATGCAGACTTTGGTCCGGTAACACTTTCCTTTACCCTGCGAAGAAAATCCTTCTGGTCAAATGTCTCGTCATCGCGGATATAGCATCCATCTACCTCTAACTCTAACGATACATTCTGATAATGTCCATCCTTTTTTAAATCTTCCGGCAGTTCTCCACAACTGTCAATCACGATCTTGTACATATCTTATAACCTCCATAGTCCGACAATTTGTTATTCAAAAACTTTTTATATGTTATTTTTTTCCATTACATGTAGTATCAATTACTACATAACATTAGCACAAAAACTTTGTTTTGTATAGAGGTTTCTATTATATTTTATATATTTTTTATCTGATATCTTTTCTACAAAAATTTCAGGATCAGTACATTCTGATCTCTGTCCTCAATATACGATAATCCTGTAATTCCCTCACAATAATCGCGGATATGCTGTTCATCGATCAGATATGCTTTTGCCTGATCATATAAAGATGTATCCGAAAAACGAATCTCCTCCGTGACAGCTCCATTACGATAAGCAGCGCCATAAATCTGTCCGATCACTTCCGGCTCCCACTCGGTGATATATTTTCCTTCTCTTACATAATAATTATCTGCCGTTGCCGTACATTCCGGCAAAAGCAGTGTACCGTCCGCCTGATGCGTTTTGCTGATCTCAGCCGTAGTCACCCCGAAATAATTATAATTGATAAAAGTCCCCATACCGCTCGCACCATTGTTATAGGAAGAATTTCCCCATGTCGTATCCATAAAATAATATGCACCGTCAAGCTGGACAAGATTCCATGCGTGTGTGTCTCCCTCCGCAGTTCCTGTCACCACAACAGCCGGAATCCCCAGAAGTGTCAGCAGATACTGCGTGGCGTTGGCATATCCCTGACAGACTGTTTTCTTATTTAAAAAGACACTGATAATATTCTGATTTTGTTCCGTCCCCATTTGATATTCAACGTTTCCCGCCAGATATTCAAACACATATTTTGCCTTTTCATAATCTCCCCAGGATGGATCCACATTTTTTAATATGGAATCCACCACTGCGTCGATCCGCCTCTGATAGGAATCACGCTCTGTGCGCTCCATCGTATAACTTGGGGAAAAATCGATGCTGACAATCTTTTTTCCCATGGTATACTGTGTGTAGTTATAACCGGATACCCAGAAAATGCCCCCATGATCTGCTATCACAGAACGATATGCCTTCTCTAAAACTTTTTCATCACAGGTACTTACTTTTACCTTTGAATCATGTGCCAGAATGATCCGGTACACTTCGTCATAGACAGTCTTCTGCTCCGCCGTCAGCGTTTCATAAGCATATCCATGCGGCACTTCGGTATCCGCTGTTTCATTTTCCGTGCTTATCTCTGTACTCTTTGCCGTCTGTTCCTCTGCCGTACCGGAATATGTTTCTGCTTTCGCATTTTTCTGTTCTACACTGATCTGGTTTGTGATTTTTTCCGGAAACACACCTGTATCCTTAAGCACTCCGGAATATTGAACCACTCCGCCCGCTATCACTGCAAGAATTATAAACTTAAGCAGTGTATGCCTTTTTCTTCTTTTCAAAATTCCTCCTTAAAGTGAAAAATATGCCGTTACAAGCTCTGTCAGTGCCTCCTGATCTGCTGCCCCCATCAATTCTCTTGCTGAATGCATTGCCAGAAGCGGAATACCAATATCCACTGTTTTTACTGGCAGCAGCGCAGATGCGATAGAGCCAAGTGTTCCGCCGCCTGCCATATCGGAACGGTTTACAAATTTCTGATACGGGATCTTCTTCAGATCACAGATCTGCTGGATGATTGCAATCGCCTCACAGTCTGTTGCGTAGGACTGGGAACATGCCTCCTTGATACAGAAGCCGCTTCCGAGCACCGGTTTATTTGTGATGTCCATTTTGCCTGCCTGATTCGGATGCAGTCCATGTGCAACGTCTACCGATAACAGCATACTCTGATACAGCAGCTCCTGCGCACTCTCCTTCGCACCGCATTCCGCTAAAATGCGAAGCAGCATGTCGTGAAGTAAGATAGAACCTGCTCCCTGTTTGCTGCGGCTTCCGATCTCCTCATGGTCAAATAAGGCGATTAGATTGATACCGTCTTTTCTTTCCGCATCTAAAATACCAGACACTAAAGCTGCACAGGATGTCAGGTTATCCAGTCTCGGAGAGGATATAAAGTCATCTGCTACCCCAACATACTCCGGCTGCTCCTTGCAGTACACCGACAGTTCAAAGTCTAAAATATCCTCTTTTGCAACAGACAGTTCCTTTGCAAGAAAACTTAAGAAATAATCGGCATTCTTCTCTTCTTCTGCAAGCAGCCCTGCAACCGGGATCATATCGATCTGCTTATTTAACTCCACGCCCTTATTCACTTCGCGGTTCATATGGATCGCAAGATTCGGGATTGTCAGCAGATTCTTTTCGGATGCAAAATATTTCATTTCCGGTACAAACGGATCATTGCCCCTCACTGCCACACGTCCTGCCACACCAAGCGGTCTGTCTAACCAGGTATTTAAGATCGCACCTCCATATACCTCGATGTTGACCTGTGCATAGCGGTTTGTCACGACATCACAGGACGGCTTAATGCGCAGACACGGAAAATCCGTATGTGCCGCTGCAATGCGCACTGCAGGTTTTTCCTCTTTTTTCATCTCATCTTCCGGAATCGTAAATGCGAACAATGTGGTATCGTGGTGATCCACATAATAACGTCCACCCGCTTTTAGATTCCATTCTTTTTCATAAGCTATCTTTTCAAATCCGGCATCCTTTAAACGTTTTTCACACGATTTTACCACATGTGTCGGAGATACTCCCTCTTTTAATAAATCAAATAAAACTGTTTGTTCGTTCATTGTATTTCCTCTTTTCTGTCATACTGATTAAAACCACTCCTATTCTACTATAAAATCAGAAAGATTACATCCTTTATTTTGTTTCCAGGTGTTTTATGGTACAATGGGGATGTGATGTTGGAGTTTAAAGGTGGATCATGATACCTGCAGAAATTAAAATCCACCTTTAAACTCCAGCACCACACCATCAGCTTATGAAAGAGGTATACTGCATGTTAGCGCTCAATATCCCGGAACTTAAAAATTTTATGAATCAGCTTTTATGCTCTGATACATTCGATCATTTCTTATTAAAAGAAGCCACGATCCAGAAAGATGCTGTGTGGAATTTTGACGGAACGGTCACACCGGACTTTTATTCCAGTGAAGAATTAGAAGAACAGGGGTTATCCGGCCTTGCATTTCTGCCCTACGGCAGAGTGCGCCAGCACTGCTTTGATCTGATCAAGGGAAAACGGACACCTTCTTATTTTAAGTTTGTTTTTCTGCTCTCACCGGACAATTTATCCCGCACGCTTGCCAGTATGCAGACGCCTTTTACACCACAAGATGTGACCGGCATGTTTTTGAATCTGAAGTTCCAGAATGGAAACCTTATGCTCACGACCGGCGTATCCTATCGTATCTTTTCCACCGATAAATCCTTAGAGCACGAATGGGACAGACTGGTTGAGATTTTTCTCAAAAACCACAATATTGTTATTGAGAAATTAGGTTAAAAAATATCCGTTTTTTTCCTTTACTTTTCAAAACTGTTATGATATGCTCTAACTAGCTGTAAATACAGCCAGTAATATTTTTTGGAGGTACTTTTCAATGAACAAAGGTACAGTAAAATGGTTTAACAACCAAAAAGGATACGGATTCATCTCTGACGAGCAGGGCAATGATGTATTCGTACACTACTCAGGTCTGAACATGGATGGTTTCAAATCCCTGGAAGAAGGCGCTACTGTAGAATTCGAAGTAGTAGAAGGCGCTAAAGGACCTCAGGCAACCAACGTTACAGTAGTAAAATAATTACTACCAGCACAATCAGTAGTTTCACATGTACCTTTTTCTTTTTAAATAGAACCAGTTTTTATTTGTTAGATTAAGATATTGTAAACAATGGATTTAAAAAAGAGTGTCGGCTTTCCGGCACTCTTTTTTATGTTGTATTGAAGCAGAGCATAAAAAGTCCACATAAACTGGTCTGCTCATTTTTCACTTAACTGGCATTTTAAAATAAACCAGTGTGCGTTTAAGATAGGCATAAACAAATGACTGTTAAAAATCGGTCATACGAAACAAATGAGGAGAAAAGAATATGAGCACAACATCTACAACAGCTGCAAAAGCAGAAAATTCAATCGGTCAGGTACAGTTTCTGACTATCACGGCACTTTTCATCGCACTGACCTATGTATTTACCGCATTCGTCAATGTCAGACTTCCGATCACCGCAAACGGCGGACTGATCCACCTTGGCAACGTTCCACTTTTCATCTGCGCGATTTTATTTGGCAAAAAAAGCGGTGCACTCGCCGGCGGCATTGGCATGGGACTTTTTGATCTGCTCTCCGGCTGGACTGCATGGGCACCTTTCACTTTTGTGATTGTAGCCATCATGGGTTATGTAGTCGGCGCAATTACAGAAAAGCATCACGGTCTTGGCTTTGACGCACTTGCAATCGTTGCTGCCTGCGTGATCAAAGTAGTCGGCTACTATATCGCAGAAGGAATTATTTATGGGAACTGGATCGCACCGTTTACTTCCATTCCTGGAAATCTGGTACAGATCGGTGTTGCAGCCGTTGTGGTTCTGATCGTTATCGAGCCGCTTCGCAAAGCAGCAAACAAAATCATTTTTAAATAATTTATTTTTCAGAAAAGAGGATTCGTGTGAAAAATAAGATTTTTCACACGCAAGATTTGTGCTTGCGCACAAACTTGAGATGCAAATGAAAACGTTGTTTTCATTGAAAAACGGATAAGAATGGAGATTATTATGTACAAGATCATGACTCCCGGACCGACACAGGTGCCGGAAACAGTAAGGCGTGCGCGCAGTTTTGCCTGCACAAATCCTGATCTGGATGAAGAATTTTATGATTTTTACAAAGAGACCTGCGAGCTGATCAGCAGCCTTCTTGGCACGAAAAATGAGACGCTGATCTTAGACGGGGAAGGAATTTTAGGACTGGAAGCTGCCTGCGCTTCCCTGACAGAGCCGGGCGATAAAGTACTTGTCATCGATAACGGTATCTACGGTAAAGGATTTGCCGACTTTGTCAGCATGTACGGCGGCATCCCGGAACTTTACCATGCCGATTACGAGAACACTTTGGATGTGGACGCACTCGCGGAATACTTAAAAGATCATCACGACTACGCTTACGCCACCGTTGTCCACTGTGACACACCGAGCGGGATGTTAAATGATATCAGCAGAATCTGTCCGCTGCTCAAACAGTATGGCATTTTAACGGTCGTTGACTCTGTTTCCGGTATGTTTGGCGAGAGAGTCTGCGTCGATGACTTTCAGATCGATCTTCTCTGCGGCGGTTCCCAGAAAGCAGTCTCTGCACCTCCTGGTCTTACTTTTGTTGTGGTGAGTGATGATGCAAAAGAAAAAATGAAAAACCGCAAAACCCCGATTGCATCTTTCTATGCAAATCTGATGACTTTCGACGGTTACTATGAGAAGAAATGGTTTCCTTACACCATGCCGATCAGCGATATCTACGGTCTGCGCGCTGCATTTAACCTGATCGCCGGCGATAAAACCCTGTATGAGCGTCATGCAAGGATCGGTTCCGCCACCAGGGCAGCCGTCAAAGAAGCAGGATTAAAACTTCATCTGCAGAGCGGTTACTCAAACACCGTAACGGTTTTTGATATCCCGGAATGTACCGATGCAAAATCCATCTTAGACGAGATGCGCACAAAATATAACATTATGCTTGCCGGCTCCTTTGATGAATTGTCCGGAAAAGTGATCCGTATCGGACACATGGGCGAAAATGCAAGATTAGAACATATGGTTCCTGCTTTAGAAGCACTCTCCGCTACCCTGACCGATCTTGGGGTAACGCTTCAGGGAAATCTTGCGGATTTGTTTTTGAAACATTACAGGGAGTTTCAGGACTGATCTGTTTAAACCGGCTCACTCCATAGCACCTGGATTTCCTTTGCACCGGCAGTTTCTTTAAATCGACTTTCTCATCATCCGGGGTCTGAATCAAACCCCGGTAATATTGGATTGTGTATCATCTTTCTTCTCCTCCAGCCGCTCCCTGATCTGCTGCATCCTGCCGTCTAACTGTGAGATCAGCTCCGCACAGAAGCAGAGATCCTGTGAAATGACCTGTGCATTGTCTATATCTTTTTTGTATTTTAACTTGTGCTCCAAGCTCGCCCAGAAATCCATTGCAATGGTACGGAACTGCACTTCCACGCGCATCATCTTTTTCTCGTTGGTCAGAAAAATCGGCACTTCAAGAATCAAATGAAGGCTGCGGTAGCCATTCGGCTTCGGATGGCTGATGTAATCTTTTTTCTTGATGAGTTTGATGTCATCCTGCTTTTCCAGATAATCCGCTAATGTATAAATATCATCCGGAAAAGAGCAGATAACGCGGACACCTGCGATATCATTTAAATTTTTTTCAATGTTGTCCACCGAAAACGGGATCTCCTGACGCTTCATTTTCTTCATGATACTGTCCGGTTCCTTGATCCTGCATTTTATCGACTCGATCGGGTTTCTGCTGTTCTGGACCGACAGCTCTGTATTTAATACATCCAGCTTTGTCTTTACCTCTAACATCGCACATTCGTACTGCATCATCAGACAGCGAAACTTCTGTAACTCCTCAATGTCCCCAAAAACATGATCCAGTTCCTTGACTGTTTCAATATCCATGTACTCCATTTGACTTTCTCCTTAGAAACATTATTTTGTAACGGCTTCTCCTGACCGGTTACCTTCTAATTACTATTTTACCATACTTTTACCAAAAATTTATTTAAACTTCTGTGAAGATTTCATACAATAGAATGCACACTCTGCGAACATTCTATTGTCATGAATAATAGAAAGTGCGTTTTTTACATCAAAGGTGCAAACAACCGCAGAAGGCACTGGGTTCCACGCAAAACAGCGGATCGCCCGCTCTTATATTTTTCTGTCACTTCCGTACTCTCGGCAAAAATATGTTCAAAATCCTTCCGCATTTCCTTCACCGCATCACAGTTGTACAAAAAAGCCCCATTTTCAAAATGAAGATACAAACTGCGATAATCCATATTGATCGTGCCACAGGTTGCCGCTTCCCCGTCGCAGACACACTGTTTTGCATGAATAAATCCAGGTGTGTATTCATAAATACGCACCCCCTGTCGCACCAGTCCTGCATAATAAGAACGTGTCACTTTGTAGATCAGTTTTTTATCCGGGATTCCCGGTGTGACGATCCGCACATCCACCCCGCGTTTTGCTGCAAGTCCCAGTGCCCGGTTCATCTCATCTGTGATGATCAGATACGGGGTTGTGAAATAAATCTCCTTTTTTGCATGTGCAATGAGATTCATATAAACACTCTCTCCGACGTGCTCGTCATCTAACGGACTGTCCGCATACGGCTGGATAAAACCATCCTGTTTCGCCTGATAATCTGTCTCTGGCAGATACTTCTGATAATCCTGATCTGTTTTTTTCACGGCATTCCACATTTCAAGAAACATGACAGTAAGGCTTTTTACCGCATCCCCCTCTAAGCGGATACCGGTATCCTTCCAGTGTCCGTACGGGTGGGTAATGTTAAAATACTCATTTGCAAGGTTATATCCCCCTGTAAATCCCACCTTTCCATCGATGACCGTGATCTTTCTATGATCCCGGTTATTCATAAATACGGACAATACCGGAATAATCGGATTGAATACACGGCATGCAATGTCATTTTCTTCCATGCGTTTACGGAAATCATGATTGATAAAACCGATACTTCCGACATCATCATAAAAAATACGTACCTCCACACCATGTGCAGCTCTGTCTTTCAAAACGTTTAAAATCCGCTCAAACGATTCCGCCTGCTCGATTGCATGGTACTCCATAAAAATAAAATGTTCTGCTTTTTTCAGTTCTGCAAGCTGTGCCTCCAGCCCCTGTGACGCATCCGCATAAAATGCTACATCCGTGTTATGATATACCGGATAATGCCCGTATTTCCAGATATAATCCGACTGATTTGCAATCGACAAATCTTTTTCCTGCAGTTCTTTTATGACCTCATCATCACCGTTTAAAAAAGGAAAAAGTTCCTCATCGATCAATTCATAACATTTTTTCATGCTCCTCGTCAGATTCGAACGCCCGAATAACAGAAACACACACAATCCAAAAATCGGAAAAGCTGCAATCAGAAGCATCCATGGCACTTTAAATGCCATATTTCCATGCGTTCCGTATATTGCAAAGACAACTGAGACTGCGATCAGCGTGGAAAAAAGGGAAATTGCCGCTGAATAACGGTTCAGCCATAAGAAAAGGTTGATGATCCATATCACCTGAAGCAAGACACTGATTCCGACAAAGACAAGTCTTCCTATGCTGTTTTTTACTGATGTTTTCTGTTCTGTTCTCATAGTATTGAAAAATACCGCACAATTGCTCATGCGGTACTCTTTTCTCCATTTCCGATTTATTTTTTAATTACGTCCACCTATTTTATCTTTTACATTTGCGTTTACTTTTCCGAGGTAACCTACCAGCTCATCTGATACTGTCACAATCCGCTCTGTCGCCTGATTGCACTGGTCAACGATCTGCTGGAATTCTTCCATATTCTCGGTCGTTACTTTGGCGCTGTCAGCATTCTGCTCCGCAAACTCTGTCAGAGATGTGATTCCACTCTCGATCACAGTCTTATGATCATCTAACGCACTTACTTCTTCACTGATTCCATCTACCGCATCGCTTGTATTCTTGATTTCCTCATTCAGTGAACGGAAAATCTCTTCTGTATCATGAATCTTTTCATTCTGTTTTACAAACGCTTCTGATACCTTCTGCGTGATCTCTACACTGATATTTGAATTGTCAATCAATGTATTGACAATCTGGTTGATCTGCTCTGTTGATTCTCTTGACTGATCTGCTAACGTACGGATCTCTTCCGCAACAACTGCAAATCCTCTTCCATGTTCCCCTGCTCTTGCAGCCTCAATGCTTGCATTCAATGCAAGAAGGTTTGTCTGATTAGAAATTCCGGCTATGATCTCTGTTGCCGTACGGATCTCCTGCGCTGACTGGTTGGTCAGATCTGTCTGCTGTCTTACATTTTCAATCGCAATGCCGCTCTCTTTGCTGATATTTACAAGTTCCTCCATGATTGCTTCTGCTGCTTTGTTGCTCTCTTTCATATGCTCTGCACTCTGTGCTAACATCGAAACATTTTCAGCAATTTCATCAATCGTTCTGCTGATAGCGTCGATCTTCTCTTTCATATCAACGGTATGATCTGCCTGGGATATTGTATTATCGGTAATGGTGGTAACTGCCTGCTCGGTCTGTTCCAGAGAAGTTGTCATACTCTTAAAGATATGTTTGAAATCCTCCGAAACCTCACCAAGCTCCTTCGTCGCCTTTTTAATGCCAAGTACAACCTGTGAAAATGAAGTAATCGACTCCTGAAATGTACGCACAAGCTGTCCGATCTCACCATCTTTCTCCGCAAGTTTATTTGCCTTCTCTGCAACACCACCGGAACCTCCTGCCTCTGTGCCTTCGCCCATAAGCTGTCTGAAAACATCCAAAAGTGTCCTGATTAATGCAAACACTAACCCGAAAATGATTACTGTTGCAGCACAGATCAGTATCATCGCAACCATTGTGCCGATCACTCCATTTTTCAACAGCTCAAGTACAACAATCTGCCATACTGCCATAATCAGGAAAAACACACCAAAAACGCTTAGCAGTTTTTTCCATGCCATCTTTTTATCATCGCTCATTTTTTTATCCTCCATCTGTTTTTAGTACCTAAGACTGTCCCGCAGCAGGCGGCGCAGTCTGCATTGATTTCTGCATAACCTTATTCTCATACATTGCATGATCTGCTTCACGGAATACGGATGCAAAAGAATCTATGCAGTCCGGCTCATAAAATGCGATTCCCCGCGCAATCTGTATTTTCTGTTCATACTTTGTATTGTTTTTATTGAAAACCACAATGCCATCATCAAAATTTCTCAGCAACTCATCACATATTGCCTTTTCGGCCTGTTCGATGATGATCACAAATTCGTCTCCTCCGATGCGGTATACGATATGGTCTTTAAATCCCTTTTGTATCAGTCTGCTTGCATCCCTGATCAGCATGTCACCGAATTCATGTCCAAAATTGTCATTGATCTTTTTAAGGTTATTGATATCCATGACTACAACTGCATATTTGATCTTCTCATCAGCCGCACGTTTATCTAACTTATCCACATACTCTTTATATGCAGCTTTATTGGCAACGCCTGTCAGGGCATCCGTATACGCCTGCTCATTCACATAGTCAATGTAATGCCGCAGGTGATTTACCATCTGTTGCACGCTGTCTGCAAGTACACCAACCTCATCTTTGGATTCACAGTCGATATTGACCTCAAGATTACCACCGGCAACCTTCTGTGCAGCTTCCGTAAGTTCTTTGAGCGGACGCGTCATTTCCCTGGTAACATGGATTGTGATCAAAACCGATATAAAGATGATAGACAGCGTTGAAACCAAAAACAATCGGATAATACGGTTACTCGACGCATTGATCTCCTTTGCCGGTGCGGTGACAACAAAAAACATACCGTTTTCTAACTGTCTGGCGGTCATTTTCTTCTTTACGCCATCCAGATTATAACCGACAAGATTATCCTGTGTTCCTTTTTTGTACAGTAAATTTAAGACCTTTCTGATCTTTCCATGTGTATTTTCTTTATCAAGTCCTTCCGGATAATCACGGTGATAATAAATTACATAATCTGCTCCTGCAAGGAAAGCATAACCGCTCTCATAAATCTGTACAGAATCCACCTTTTCTTTCAGCAGTGCCATATCAATATCCATGCCCAGAACACCGATAAAGTCTTCATTCTTGTATATCGGCACCACATAAGAAATAATCCAGTCATTTTTATTCTTATTGTCATACGGCTCCATCCAGAACGCCTCTTCTTTTTCGAGTGCCTCATAATACCAGTCGACATGCTCCTTATCATCCTGTGCATATTTTGAAAAATCGACAAGGGAATCTTCAGTAACTTCGCCATTTTCATCCTTGTACCAGAAAAATCCTGTCTGGGGACCAGCAAGTTCCGGATTCACTCTCATATAGACTCCGCGTGATCCTTCTGTATTTTTCACAGTATGTAAGGCAACCTCCTGCACTTTCTTCACCAGCACATCGGTATTGTCTTTGTCCATCCCGTTTTTTCCAAGTTCGCTATACTGTTCTATTGTATAATCCTGAATCATATTCACGGACTGTTCAATACTTGTCAGCGTTGCATTGATCTCCTCTGCCTTATCCTCGCAAAACAGATTCATGAACTGTGCGGAATCCTCATTTACAAGTTTATGCGTATATAGAAAACCAACATATCCAAGTGCCAGCGCTGAAAGAAGTACACATCCTACCGTCAAAGCCAGAAATTTAGACTGTAAAGACCTCATCGGCAATCCTCTCTCTCTTCTTTCTGATATAGTTCTATTATATGCATTTTGTCATAAATTGTCAAAAATTATCACTCATTTTTTGTATGTTTTTTTGAACACTTTCGACAACATTTTCTTGATTTTTTTTCCGGGAAACCCTAAAATTATTTGTGGTATGTGACCATACCACAAATATTTTTGACACAATAGAGGTATAAATTTTATGGAATTTCAAAAATTAAATGCACCATCACTCAAAGAGTTATTTATATCCGAACTTGAAAATATGATCATTTCCGGCAGACTTCCGATTGGCACGAAACTCCCATCCGAACGTGAACTTGCCTCATCCATGCAGGTTTCACGTGCCGTCGTCAACTCCGGTATCGCCGAACTTGAAAAGAAGGGGTTTGTCGTGGTAAAACCACGGATCGGTACGTTCGTGGAAGATTACCGCAGAAATGGAACTATGGACACCTTAGTTTCCATTATGAAATATAATGGCGGTTCTTTAAGCAGTGATGAGATCCGTTCCATCCTCGAAGTGCGTATTCTTTTTATGAACCTTGCAGCCCGCCTTACGATTGAAAAAGCAAGTGACGCTGAAATCGAGGGACTTACCTTTTATCTGGACAAATTAAAAAATTCCTCCACCCCGGAGGATGCCGCTGCATCGATCTTTGAATTCAGCCACGAACTGAGTTTTATCAGTGGAAATATGCTTCTGCCGCTGTTTTTTACCTCTTTCCGCGACCTTGTTTGCAGCCTGTGGGTGCGCTATGCAATAAAATACAGCATCGAGGAATTATACCAGAGTGCCTTATCCATTTATAATTTCGTCCGTGCAAGGGACGTAGACGGTGCTCTCCATTACATAGAAACTTCCACCACAGAATGTATCAGCGGAAACCGCATGATCTACTGATCTTAGAAACACCTTCAAATAAACTTCATAAAAACAGCCGGACTTTGAGGCATTCTGACCGCTGCTTCATTATCTGACGATCACAGGTCACCTCAAAATACGGCTGTTCTTATTTTTCTTACATTTTATTTTGCAAACTGGCTGTTATACAGTTTTGCATAAAATCCATTTTTCTCTAACAGTTCCTCATGTTTTCCCTGTTCCACAATATTTCCATCCCGCATGACAAGAATGATATCTGCTTCTCGGATCGTGGAGAGACGATGTGCAACGATGAAACTGGTACGTCCTTTCATCATACGCGCAAATGCTTCCTGAATCTTGATCTCGGTTCTCGTATCAATCGAGGATGTCGCCTCATCTAAGATCAGCATCGGCGGCAGACACAGCATGACTCTCGTGATACAAAGGAGCTGTTTCTGTCCCTGCGAAAGACTTCCGCCATCCTCCGAGATCACGGTATCATATCCTTTTGGCAGACGCTTGATAAAGCTGTGAGCATGGGATGCTTTTGCCGCTGCGATGATCTCTTCCTCCGTGGCATCCGGTTTTCCCATCGTGATATTTTCACGGATCGTTCCACTCCTTAACCACGTTTCCTGCAATACCATACCATAATTGCTTCTGAGGCTCTTTCTGGTCATTTCATCGATCGGTGTTCCGCTGACACGGATCTCTCCACTGTTCACATCATAAAAACGCATCAGAAGATTGATGAGTGTCGTCTTACCGCAGCCCGTAGGCCCTACGATTGCCACGCGCTGTCCCGGCTGTACGGAAAGGTTGAAATCCTCGATCAGCTTCTGTTCCGGCGTATAAGAGAAATATACATGGGACAGTTCTACGCTTCCGTCCGCTTTCTCTAACACTTTCGCACTCTCTGCATCCGGCTTCTCGACCGGCTCCTCGATCAGTTCAAACACTCGGGCAGCACAGGCAAGTGCATTCTGCAGCTCGGTGATGACACCGGAGATCTCGTTAAACGGCTTCGTATACTGGTTCGCATAACTTAAAAGACTCGATAACTGTCCGACTGTAATGCTTCCTCTGATGGCAAGAAATGCACCGATGACACCGACTGTCGCATAGACAAGGCTGTTGATAAAACGTGTTGCCGGGTTCGTGATACTTGAAAAGAAGATCGCGCGCAGTGAATATTTCTGCAGTCTTCCGTTGATCTCGTCGAACTGCTCTAACGCCTCATCCTCATGTGAAAATGCCTGCACGACTTTCTGGTTTCCAACCATCTCTTCGATGAAAGCGGTCTGTTCGCCCCGTGTCTCAGACTGCAGTTTGAACATGGAAAATGTCTTTTTTGCAATAAAACTTGCAACAAACAATGATAACGGTGTGATGACCACGACCGCAACCGTGATATTCACACTGATCGTCAGCATAAAGATCAGTGTACCGAAAATTGTCACGATTCCGGTAAAAAACTGTGTAAATCCCATCAGAAGACCATCTGCAAACTGATCAACATCCGCGATGACACGGCTGACCACCTCTCCATAAGAATGGGAATCAATATACTTAAGCGGTAAATGTTCGATCCGCTCAAACGCTTCTTTCCGGATATCACGGATCACATTGTAAGTAATCTTATTGTTGCATGCATTCATGATCCACTGCGCGGCTGCCGTGAGCAAAATCACCACTGCCATACGCTCTAAGATCACAAGGATTCCTGCAAAATCAACCTGTCCCTTCGTGATGATCAGGTCGACTGCACGTCCTGTTAAGATCGGGATATAAAGAGTCAGTGCCACGGTAACTGCCGCAAGCACGATCGATAAGCCAAGGTAAAACCAGTATCTCCGGATGTAATCAAGCACTTTTTTTACTGTTGTCTTCTGCTGGTCTGTCACTACTTTTTTCATGCCGTCTTACCTCCTTCCTGTTTCTTAAACTGTGAGTTGTAGATTTCCTGATATACCTCACAGCTTTCTAACAGCTCTTCGCTGGTTCCAAGTCCGACGATCTTTCCATCATCAAGCACAACGATACGGTCTGCATGCTGGATTGAAGCAGCTCGCTGGGAAACGATAAAGACGGTCGTCTCTCCTTCCATTTCGCGGATGGCTTTTCGAAGAGCTGCATCCGTTGCAAAATCAAGTGCGGATGCACTGTCGTCTAAAATGAGTATCTCCGGTTTCTTTACGACTGCACGTGCGATCGTTAAACGCTGGCGCTGTCCGCCGGAAAGGTTTTTTCCGCCCTGTTCGATTTCAAAATCAAGTCTGCCCTCTTTGTTGTCGATAAACTCTTTTGCCTGCGCAACTGTGATGGCACGGTTCAGATCTTCTTCTGTCGCATCCGGGTTTCCCCATTTTAAGTTCTCGCGGATCGTTCCATGGAACAACACGGCTTTCTGTAAAACCGTACCAATCTTTCCACGCAGCTCCTCAAGCGGATAATCTTTGACGTCTTTTCCGTCCACTTTAATAAAACCGGACGTCACGTCATAAAACCGCGGGATCAGGTTGACTACCGAAGATTTTCCGGAACCGGTTCCTCCGATGATACCGATCGTCTCGCCTTTTTTTACCTTAAAATCAATATCCGTTAAAGATTCGTCTCCGGCACCCGCATAGGTTAATCCTACATGTGAAAATTCCACGGCATACTCTGCTTCTTCTGATCTGTCAGCGGTATCCGTCTGCACCTTATCCACTTTCTGGCCTGATCCGTCCGTGATGGATGGCTGCATCTCAAAAATGGACTGGATACGGTTTCCACATGCAATGGATTTATTGATATTGATGATCAGGTTTGCAAGCTTCACTAACTCCACTAAGATCTGTGACATATAGTTGATCAGCGCAACCACCTCACCCTGTGTGATATATCCGTTATCAACACGGACTGCACCGGTCCAGACAAGCACCACGATCGCACCGTTGATGATCACATAGGTAAGCGGATTCATTAGTGCTGATATCTTTCCGACATAAATCTGCGCCCTTGTCAGAAGATCATTATTTTCATTAAAATGTACTTTTTCATCATCTTCCTTATTAAAAGCACGGATCACCCTGCTTCCTGTTAAATTTTCTCTTGTGATCCCAAGCACCTTATCGAGCGCTGACTGTACCTTTTTATAAAGCGGAATACTGATCAGCATGATACCGAATACGATTATGGAAAGAAGCGGGATCGTAACGACAAACACCAGTGCCGCTTTGACATCGATGGTAAATGCCATGACCATTGCGCCGAACACGATAAACGGGGAACGCAGAAACAGACGCAGCACAAGGTTCACGCCGTTCTGCACCTGATTGACATCACTTGTCATTCTCGTGATCAGTGTTGCCGTTCCAACAGTATCCATCTCTGTAAAAGAGAGGCTCTCAATGTGTGCAAACAGCGCATGGCGCAGTTTTGTTGCAAACCCGACTGCCGCCTTTGCCGCGAAATACTGTGCGGTGATCGAGCAGGTCAGACCGATCACTGCAAGCAGTACCAGCACCATACACATTTTCATAATATAGGACTTGTCCCCGGTCGCAACACCAGTATCAATGATTGCCGCCATAACCAGCGGCACGATCAGTTCAAAGGTTGCCTCGAGCAGTTTAAAAAGCGGACCTAATACACTTTCCTTTTTATAGTCTTTTAAATAAACCAGTAACTTTTTCATAGTATTCTCCATTTTTACGCTGCACTTTACGCATGACAAGTTTGGGCGTAAGCACAAACTTGAGTGTGAAAATCTTATTTTCACACTGCCCTCAAATGTTTATTTTTTAATTTTTTTCATCTGCTGCAAACCAAAGATCACTACCCCACCGATAATAAAGAACAGGATGGAAAAATTGTGGATCGTCATTGCAGGCTGTGGGGTATCCAGTGTTGTTGGTCCCATGATCACAGCATAAATAGAACCAAGCATCAGTCCGACGATCAGAAAGATCATCTGCGCCCGAAAACGCTCTAATGCCTTACGGATCAGCTTTACAATACTGAAAATACCGACTAACACACCACATCCGAATACGAATACTGTCGGAAAACTTTTTAAGTTTAAATGCAGGATATCCTTGATCGCCGTCACGATCGGCAGGTAAAGTCCCATAATTAAAAGCAGTGTGGAACCGGAAATACCAGGAAGCACCATTGCGCAGATTGCAACTGCGCCTGCTATGAATACATAAATTCCTGTTGTGACTGTCAGATGTTCCAGATTTACACTGTTTCCGCCGCCAACCGGATTAAAATAGGTGATGGCACACACGATGGCTGCCCCAACCAGTACAAACGGGCAATATGCATATTTCCCTTTTAGTGTGTCCAATTCTTCACGGACTACAATCGGAATTGCAAAAATTATAAATCCGATAAATAATGAACTGATCGCATAAATATGAGATTCAAAAACATTTGCAAGGATCAGAATCGCAAGGATCATTCCTGTTACCCAGCCGATACCGAGCTTGATCAGAAAGAAAAACGCTGTTTTCTTTTTTTCCATATTTCCGGTGATCAGATCATCGATCGAGTCGATAAACTGATCGTAAAACCCAAGCAGAAATGCCACGGTTCCACCGGATACTCCCGGGACACTGTCTGCGAGTGCCATACAAAATCCTCTGATAAACTGTATTATGTACATACGGTTACCTCTTTCTTCCTTATTAATATTTACATGTGCTGTCTGCACACCATACTGCCTATTATAATCTTTCGGCTTCTGTTTTGTCTAGTATCGTAAACATTAATATTTCTTTTTTGTATCTTTTATTTCAATTTCCCGGCGCAGTCCCAAAAGACAGATCAGATTTGGCACTGCCATCAGAAAATTAAACAAATCCGAAATGCCCCACACCACATCAAGAGTAATCACTGCGCCGAAATAAACGCACATCATATAAACGACCTGGTAAATGCGGACACCCTTTTCCCCAAACAGATACCGCACGGCGCACTCGCCATAGACATTCCATCCGATGATCGTCGCAAACGCAAACAAGACCAATGAAACCGACAGCATCTCATCGCCCCACACCGGCAGTTCCCGGAATACGGCAAAACACATCCGCTCCCCCGGCACCCCCGCATAATTGCCCGGATGGGCAATCATACTTGAAACCGAAGCAATTCCTGTGATTGCACACATGACGACCGTATCCCAAAAAGGCCCTGTCATGGAGACAAGAGCCTGATCCCGCGGTGAGGCATGCTGCGCCGTCGCCGCTGCCATTGGAATTGAGCCAAGTCCCGCCTCATTTGTAAAAAGCCCTCTGGAAATCCCGGTTCTTAACCCCGCCATCACCGTTGTCCCAACCACCCCCCCTGCAGCAGCCTCCGGCACAAACGCAGAGGTCACGATCATTTTTACTGCCTCCGGGATCACCGTATAATTTTTCATCAGGATAAAAATACATCCGCCTAAATAAAATGCACTCATCACAGGAACCAGCCAGGTACATACTTTTCCAATCTGCCGGCTGCCACCGATGATCACCTTCCCCGCAAGCACCCCCGCTGCCATGCCGATGATATGCGGCGATACCGGTATCTGTTCCGTTATCGCCGCACTGATCGAATGTGCCTGCACACTGCTGCCGATCCCAAGCGACGCTAATATCGTAAACACAGAAAATAAGACCGCAAGTCCTTTCTGCTGCATGCCTCTCTCCAACACATACATCGGACCGCCGATCCTCTTTCCGTCTTTTTCCGTTTTGCGGTATTTCATGGACAAAAAACATTCTCCATAACAGGTTGCAATTCCAAGCACACCGGTGATCCAGCACCAGAACACCGCACCTGCCCCACCGACTGCGATCGCCGTGGAGATACCGATAATATTTCCCGTCCCGATCGTCGCCGCCAACGCTGTCGCAAGTGCCGAGTAGGAAGTATTATTTTTCCCGGAAAAACTAAGCCTGATCCCACATGGGATCTTACGCTGGATAAACCGCAGACGAAATGTAAAATACAGATGTGTCCCCAGAAGAAGCAGGATCTGCCCCGTGGCAGCAAGCTGACTGATTTTTTGCATAGCACACTAAAATCCCCGTATACGGATGCCCTTGTTCCAGTATACGGGGATTTTCTTTGATTCATTCTTTGATTTTTATTTTTTGTGAGTGCCCTCTATGCAGTTACTTTTTTCCGCTGTTCCACCACCTGTGCCAGCCGGTCCAGACCTTTATTGCAGATCACAGTATACACACTTCCAAAAATGTTTGCCCCGATACGCAGAATCACTGCATTCTGCAGTCCAAACAATCCTGCCGCGATCGACAACGCCCCAAACGTATTGAACGCCGTCTGCCATGCATAGCCGGCAGAATAACCAACTCCGATTCCTCCGATCATGCCGATATACGGATACATGGATTCCGGAAGGATCAGATATAATGCCACAAAAACAAGGCTTCCCACGATATTAAAAAGACCTCTTTTTTCTGCCCTTCCCATGCAGTCACCGGTAAACGGCAGGCAGACTGACATACAGGCGATCCCCGCCCACATCGCTCTTGGAAGTCCCAGAAGAGACATCACAAGCATCGCAGAGGAAACAATGAAAGTCAGTTTTACATACCAGCGGTTTCTGGCAGAGGAAAGATCAAATTCCCGGAACAGATCCAAAAAAGTTCTCCGGTATGGTCTGTTTTTCTGGTTCTTATAGAAAATCGCCATACAGATCACCATTCCGGCAAGCAGTCCCTCCACGCGCAGCAGATACGCATGTCCGCTCACGTCATATCCCTGTAACAGCAGATAACCGAGTACAAACGTAGAATGGTTGTACATGATCACATTGTGACATCCTAAGATCATCAGAAGCATGATACAGAATACGTTTACAAAGAATGCCGGGATGGGCGAAAGCATATTGCTAAGCCTTGGTCCCGCGATCAGTATTCCAAAAATACCGGCGATTGATAGCAGTCCATGCGTGGTTTTGATCCCAAAATCTGCCTGGCGCAGCACCAGCACTGCCAAAAGAACGGTCACTCCGACCACACTGTTTTCCGATCCGGTCAGTTTACTGTATAAGGTCACAACCGCCACACAGAATACCATCACCAGATAGACCTTAAAGTTATAGATTAAGATATGACGTCTCTTTTCTTTTTTGTCTGTTGTATTTTTGATGAGCTGTTTTGAACCTGTCGAACTGAGCTGAAGTTCCTGATAAAATGTCATAGTACTCTCCATTTCTACACTGTTTTTTGCAAAGTAGAGAGTACTATAGCGCAATTTGCGGGAAACGTCAAGGTTTTATCTCACACAAAACCGTTTCAATGCTTTTCTTCCCACAAACTGCAAAATCCTGTCTGCTAAAAAACCAATGATACCGAGTGTAAAAATACCGATAAAGATCCAGTCTGTCTTATAATAAAGTCTTGATGTGTAGATCAGATATCCGATTCCCTCCAAGCAGCCAGCCTTTTAACACGCGCTGCATACTGATTAAAATATCCCGGAAAAGCTCTCCGCTTGCCACCAGTTTTCCCGCTCCCGCAAATGTGGTAACCGGTCCCGGAAGAAAATCATCGCTGTAAAATAACGAACTGGTCTGCCAGATCAAAAGCAGCAGAACCCATGTGATCAGACCACTTTTTATAATTACCTGTATGACTCTTTTTTCTTTCTTCATCTTTCATCCTCCCTGTTTTCCAACAAAAACTACAACCTGCGTTATCTTTACAATGCCCGCCACTCCGGACAGAATTTTTTCCTATATATAAAACATCTCATTTTCCTAGAATCCTTCATTCTGTATCAGATGCGCTTCTTTCTCATCCACCGCATACAGACGGTATACAATGACCTCTACTTTTCTGTTCCACGATACCTTCCGCGTACAGGCTCTGGTATCTCTTTTCTGTTCCATATCTGACCGCCTTTACAAATTCCGGCCGTATGATTGCCCTGCTGCATCCCGGATACAGATGAAATCCTTTCAGTCTGTCATAATCCGTAATAACTGCTGATTCTCCGATAAACTGCGCCACAAACGGTGTCTTCGGATTTTTATAAATCTCTGTCGGCGTTCCCATCTGCTCGACTCTTCCTTTTGCTGTGTGATTGTTTTCTGCTTCGATGTCTTGCTTGATGTATTTATATACCAGTTTTGTATGCGATTCCACGACGGATTGTGTAATCGTTTGCATGGCAGATGGTATTTTCCTTATTTTTCCACTGTTTGTTTCGTTTTTTTATGTATGTTTTTATTCGTAATTTTGCAATTATCTTTATTTTCCTGCAAACGTTTACAAGCTTTAAATAAAAAAGAACTCCTCCTGACGGTTTTAAACCATACAGAAAGAGTTCTCTGTGTTTTTGTTACATCTGCCTCGCTCCACACATCTTGCGGTATACAAGCACACCTGCCTGCATGGAATCGATCCACACGACATCCCACTGTGGATTTTCTCCTTTTGAAGCCTTAACTTACCTTTTTATCCGGCTCCTTTTTACCTTTCCTTTTGTTTGTTCAATGGCTATTTTATCTTTCTCCTGTTGTTACTGGAATCTCCTTATGGTAAATGTCTGGTAAATTTATTGTAAATTTTTTCGCTACACAGATAGTTTTAGGTAACATAAAAAAAAACAGGCTCATGACCTGTTTTCTCTCAGATATAATATTCCATCCGGTTTGCATTCTCCACTAACGCACAGTTCTACCGGATCATCAGTTTTCCTTCTAACTCCGTCCGGACGATTCCCTTATGTCCGCCGTCCAGGCGGTCGATCAGAAGATAAAGAGCAAACTTTCCCATCTCTTCCTTTGGAAGGCGCACTGTGGTGAGCATCGGTTTGGTATACTGTGCCTCCTCAATATCGTCACTGGAAATAATGGATGGAACGTAATAGCGGTTTTTATATTTATTCAGGCATTTTAAATTGCGGTTGACGGAGACGATGCTCCGGTATTTTGCCGATAACTTTTTCAATACATTGTCATTGCATTTTCCAATGATGATCAGTCCATCACTGCGGATGTCCCCATCCGGCTCCATCTGCGCAATGACCTTATCAATATTTTCCGTCCGGCATTTTCTGTCATTCGAAAACAACGGCTGATGAAAAATATGCATCAGTATGCATCCCTGCCTGTGGATCTCACTCTCAATGACACGCAGCAGCTCACTGAAAAACGGATCTGTCTCAAGATTGCCCGTTCTTGTCATCAGCACATCAAGATACCACACTTTCTGACTGGTATCCGTAATTCCCTTTTTTAGATTTCTCGCTGCTTCGTTTGGCATATAATTGAGTTCTCTGGCAATCTTCCAGATCCGCTCCCGCAATTCCTCCGAAGAACATTTATACCCGGGATTGTTCAACACCCGCAAGACTGTCGCTGTGGAAACTCCCGCTTCCTTTGCAATTTTCTTAATAGACAAAAACCTCACCCCGTTTTATTTCCTACTATTTCCATATGTTAAGTGGATGATAAAGTAAGGGGAAGTTTTTGTCAATAGCTATTCAAAATTTTAATCCTGTCTGTCCCCGTCCCCATAACACTCACAAAACCGCGCTGCAAAGGATGTTTTTTCCCCTGCCACATACAGATGCGCCGTGCTGCCAAATTCATTCACACGAAAACCTGCGATCCCTTTTCTGCGCTCTTCCGTATAAATACTGGTGATCGAGCTCGGCGCCGCACACAGCCCATGCCACAAAACCATTGGAGATACATTTAACAGATGGCTTAACATCACACACTCTACCCCGAAATGACAGAACAGAACGATCGTGTCATGATTTGGCTCATTCACGCGGTAATACATATCATCCCGCTCATAACCATGCTTTTTCAGTAGTGCATCCAGGCCATCGCAGACCCACCGGTAAGCTTCTTCCACATTTCCTTTTCGCATGATGTCTGTCTTATTCCAGCGCTCCCTGTCATAAAGATCCAGATCCTTTTCCATGTCCTGTGGAAGCCAGTCCCAGCAGATCGACTTTTCATTTTTCACATCCGGCCTGTCAATGTGTGCTTCAAACTCACGGAGCCAGTCTAGTGTCTCTGCCGTCCGGTTCATTTTTTTTAAGGTGCATCCAGCGGTATCCTGTGCCCGTCCCAATGGTGATACATAAAATGCCTTTATCTGCAGTTTTGCCAGGTATTCCGCTGCAAGTTCTGCCTCCCTCCATCCGGTTTTTGTCAATGTGTCCAGTTCGTAATTTGGATCGCCATGTCTTACGATTATGATTCTCATGTGTATTCCTCCTGATTTTCCATGAAGATTTAGGGGCAAAAGGTGGTTTTTAATATGTCTAAATTTTTCCCACAACCTTTTTCTCTTTTATGATATACTCGATTTATGACAAAAGCAATGGCGTACAAAATCCTGGGAATCACCCCTGGAACAGATCTTACGGATATCAAAAAGAAATACCGACAGCTGATGCACCGGGTGCATCCTGACACGGAAGCATTTTCTACCAGAACCTATGATTTTACTGCACAGGAGATCAATGAGGCTTATGATTTTCTGCGCAAAAATATGCCTGAGGAACGTTTGGGAAAAGCTGATAAAAATACTACATCCAGCAGGAAACAGCACGGAAAAACTGCTTACCGCCAGTCTTAAAGCTCTTTTCCATTTTCATCCCGGACGATCAGATGAAAGTCATATGGCTGCACCGCCTTAGCGTACTGCTCCCAGTCCCCTGCAGAAAAATCCATATTTTCTATCTTCTGATACGCATCCACATACTTTTCTGATATTTTAGAATTATCACTATACCACCCTAAAAACCGGTCTTTAAAAATACTTATCATACTTCAACCGATCAAAAGCAGGATTACAAGGGAAAACAGTACCATAAGTGAATTTGTCCGGAAAATCCTCTGTTTTATCGTCATAAAAAACACCTTTTGTTCTACATTTGTTATTTATCATTCCTGTAAGCATGTCTCATTACTTTCACTCATTACATCATGATAACGTCTAAATGTAAATACAAAAGGTGTCTTTTATAAACAAATCTTAAACTGATTTTTTCAGTTCCATTTCATCATTCATCCCGGTAAACCCGAATTTTTCATACAGCGGGCGTCCCATCTCGGTCGCCTCCAAAGAAATCGCATCAATTCCTTTGTTCTTTGCATCCGCCACCAGTAAATTCAGCGTCTGGTATGCAATCCCTTTTCGCCGGTATGCCGGATTTGTATACATATTCATAATATAAGCTTTCCTTCCGGTCGGGTTGTGATAGGTCGGCATGACCCTGAAATAACTGATACCGCCCGCGCCGATGATCTGGTCTTTGTCATAGACCAGTATTGCGGTATGGCTGCCGTCTTTTAAGGCTTTTTCATAATAGTCTCTCGACTGTGCCGCAACTTCGGACATGTCCACCTGATCGGCTAATTTGTTTGCGGCTCTTAAAACTTTGATCCTGGTGGTAACTAAAATGTCTATATCCTGTTGGGTGGCTGTTTTGTAGATGAAATTCATAAATATTCCGTCCTCTCTGCCTATGATTATACCGATGTTCTAATCAATTGGCAACAGAATTGCAGACCTTTATTTTTCCAGACCGTCGATCCATGCAAACAATTCTTCCAGATCATAATCACCGCTGTGCGGCAGCCCCCATGGCAGGGCAAAATCAACATTATAGTGTTTATTTTTGAGCATGGAAGCTAATATAACAGGGATTGCAATCGAAGTATCTCTGTCAAATGCACCATGTCTGATCCGCCAGTTCTTTGTAGTATCACAGGTTCCGATAAACCAGGTGGGATTGAGCAGGCGGATCCTATCCGCGTCTGCCATCTCTCCATGAACCTTAGAATGTTCTGCCGAAAATCTGGTAAAATGTCTTGCAAATACATTTTCATCGCCAAATTCCTCATTCTCCGGGCTGTTTAAGGACAATGAATCAAATGCCGGTGTCGGCTTCATTCGGGTAATCTTTGCCACATACGCATCCGCGTCTATACCGGTTGCCTCATTTCCGGTATAGGTGATATAATTTTGTTCTGCAATCTCACTTCCTGGAACAGCAAGTCCTTTTAACTTGTTTTGTGAATCAAGATCTGCCCTCTCTTTTGTGGCTGATGCAAGAACAAAACTCATTACATAATCTTTAAAGGAACCTTCACCTTCTTTATCAAGAGTAAGTTCATTCCCATTATCATCCTTAAGATGCAGGCTGTTTACATAGTCAGGAAACTCTGCTTTCAGCTCTTTGGATAATTTTCTCTGCTCCTCATCCAGTGCCCCTGCAACAGGGATCATTTTCGGACCTTCCGGACTCATCTCGAATTTCATCATATGAAATACGGATTCTTTCTGAAAGAGCCATTCATACGCAGCATCTGCATTTTCAAGATTATGGATCGGACAATAACAGCTTGCAGCAAAGATATCATCTCTCTCATCTGCCGCACCGATCGCTTTTAGATAAGACTCATACTCCTTCGCATTACCGGAAGCCCCAGCCAGTGCAGAAAGTGCACCTCCTGCCGATGTTCCATTTGTAATGATCTTTTCCACATCTCCCGGGATCACGTCCGCATTATATCTCATATATCTGATTGCAGCTTTCATATCAACAATAATAGCAGGTGCACGTCCTGTCAACTTTTCCTCTTTCCCGGTATTCTCTTTTCCGGAACCGCCCACAAAAAATTCCTGGGAATTCATACCGGTATTACGTCCCCTGATCCCCGCACACAATACTACATATCCGTGCAGCAGCGCTTCAAATGCTGTATTAGGTTTATGATTAAACGGATCTATCCCAACCTCCATTGCAGGACCTTCCATATATCCTCCTACTGTATTCGGAGCAAAAACCGGTGCTGTCTTTAAATCGTATCCATTGATCGTTTTTCCCTGATAATACGCTTCCGGCACATAAATATTTAATTTCTGTACACTGCTTACCGGCTTTGCACAATAAACGATATTTTCAAATGCCCTGTAAGTAACACTCCTGTTTTGAAGTTCACAGGTTTTTATCTCATATTTCTCCGGATCAAATTTTAAATCGTACATATTATCCCATACCTCTTTCCTTACGAATTATACTGATCAGCATATTTTTCTACATCAAGTAATAATACAATAACAAGAATTACAACTCCGAGGATAGCCCCCATCCATGTATAGTCAAATTTTACTGCATTGATCACTGCTGCAGTCGGCTCCGCCGCCGGGTTATATCCTACCGATGCAAGGATCCAGCCCGTCAGTGCACTGCCAATACCGATACCAATTTTAGAACCGATGGACTGTGCGGATGAAATAAGTCCCTCGGAACGGATACCATATTTCCAGTTTCCATATTGCACTACATCCTGGACAAGTGCAAATACCGCTGAGAGGATCGGTCCAACACCAAGTGAGCGGATCACGGTTCCTATCACGATAAGCGTTGTATTTCCACCGGCAATACCTGTAATGACAAATCCCACAATGATCAGTACTGCTCCCATAAGCAGGAACGTCTTTTTATTCCATTTCTTTGAAACGGCCGGCATAAGAAACAGAATAAAAATACCTGGAAGCTGTCCTGCTGTCATAAGGGCTGACATAAACATCGGTTTTCCTAAAACCATATTACAGTAGTAAATCTGTGCTCCAATCGCATTTGCATTCATAATAAGTGAAAATGCGCCGAGCAGCAATAATAACCAGAAATATTTATTCTTTAAAGTTGCCGGGAGCTGCTGGCTCATCGGAATGCCTGCCATTTTCTTTGTATCCTCATCATTGCCCATTTCTTTATTGAGCAATCCTGAAATCAGAATAAGGACACACGCAGCAAAACCTAAAATGATGCTTGATGTCTTCCACCCAAGATTTAATACAAGCGGCGTAATCAGGGAGCCTGCGATCAGACCTATGATATTATTTCCCAGAGCAGAAAATGTTGCAAGCATTGTAGAATCGTCCTTATCATGTGTCATGAGTGGCAGAAGGGCTGTATTGGAGATTCCATAAATAGTGTATACAATACAGCTCATGAAAATATATGTAATGTAAGCGTATACAAGTTTTCCATTCTCTCCAAGTCCCATTGGAACATTCATCAAAAGAACAATTCCCAAGAATGAAAGCGGCGCCGAAGCAATGAGCCATGGTCTTGCTTTGCCTAGTTTTGTAGATGTCTTATCCACAATGCCACCCATAAGCAGATCCGTAATACCATCAAAAACCCTGCACACCAGAAACATTGTAGCAATGGCACCTGCACCTATCAGTGCTGTGTCTGTGTAGTAATTGAGAAGAAATGCCGCTGCGATCTGACTGAACACATTTCCTCCACCCGTTCCAATACCGTACGCCAGCTTATTTTTAAGCGGCACTTTTTTTCTGTTCTCCATATTTACCTTGTATGATAATTAGGAAGTTAATTATCACATATTTCCTTTCTTTTAATATCG
>ENA-UONS01000111-UONS01000111.1-human-gut-metagenome-genome-assembly--contig:-CS19-NODE-111-length-105575-cov-9.454634_pt1 | contig 105575 bp, 131 predicted proteins | sample MGYA00242458_ERZ724005 | MGnify/ENA metagenome assembly ERZ724005
CCTGGAATTCACAGGCAGAACAGGGGCTTTTATTTTTTAAAGCGAAATCTCTGGATACCAATGACTTTTATAACCTGATCGAATAGTCAAAATCCGGAGGATATCAGGGTTCAGTCATTCTGTTTTTTGATTTTGAGTCCGGTAAAGTTTTCAAACCGTTTGCAAAAAAAGAAATGTCATTTACAGCAATCCTGTCTATGCAGAGGGTTTTTACTATTTTCTGCAGGGCGATTATGACGAAAAGAAAATCTCTCTGTACCGCTATATTCCCGGAAAACTTTTAGAAAAAGAGACAGAACTTAGTACAGAAGAAGTGAGCCTGTATAATCTTTGCATCATTGGAAATCCGGTACACATCATCAGTCAGGAGGACTCCTTTGTATGTTATTATCCCGAAAAAATTTCTTTTCCGATAACCGGTCATGAAAGCGCCCTTTTTATAGAAGATGAAAAAATATATTTTGAATCCTGGGTGGAAGAAGGCTGGAATGGCAAAAATGACTGTGCCACAGACAATTATGATCTTTACTATAAAGTTATTGTAAAAGATTTCAGTGGAAATACGCTTTCTGAAGAAGTTGGCGATTTGTATCAGGCGGCAGACGGCACCTGGTGGATCGCATGACTTCCAGTTGCTTTATGGATAAAAATTGGATATTTCCGTTACACCATAAATGTGATATGGGCGAAATGATATGTTACTTCAATCTTTTCATCCAAAAATACTGTCTCATTTTATGAATTTGTATGATATTGGGTGAAAACGATCCTGTATCATACAAAACACCCACGAATTTCGATATATGTGGCTGTTTTTCAAAAAAAGTTCTTTTAATTCGCCCATTTGACAATATTATGTCAACTGCTTTACAAAAAAACGGGCGAAACAAGCATATCCTGTACTTGTTTCGCCCAACGTATTTCATTTTGCCTGACAGACTTCAAAAACATCTGCACCTTTCCACATACATCACTCCAGCACTTTTTCTAACTCCTCGATCACGATCTTTAATGCTTTGATCCTTGCATACCGTTTATCCACTGACTCTAAGATATGCCAGGGCGCATATGTCGTACTGGTTTTCTGGATCATCTCATTGACTGCATCTTCATACTGATCCCATTTTTCACGGTTACGCCAGTCCTCATCTGTGATCTTCCACTGCTTCTGCGGAGTGTTCTGTCTCTCATTAAAACGCTCTAACTGTGTATCCTTGTCGATCTGCACCCAGAACTTGATGATAACAGCGCCCCAGTCGTGCAGTTCCTTTTCAAATTCATTAATTTCGTTATAGGCACGTTTCCAGTCATTTTCGCTGCAGAACCCCTCAAGACGCTCCACCATGACTCTGCCATACCAGGTGCGGTCAAAGATCGCGATATGTCCTGTCTTTGGCAGCCTCGTCCAGAAACGCCAGAGATAATGTCTCGCCTTCTCGTGTGGCTCCGGGCTTGCGATCGGATGTACTTCATAGCCCCTCGGATCGAGTGCTCCGGTGATCCGCTTGATATTGCCGCCCTTTCCTGCTGCATCCCATCCCTCATATGCAATGATAACCGGAACTTTTTTGCGGTACAGACGGTTATGAAGCTCTCCTAAGCGGTTCTGGAGACGTTTCAGTTCTTTTTTATACTCGTCCTCTCCAATTGTCTTATCCAGTGGGATCTCCGACAACAGGGGCATTTTTTCCATGGAAAATACATTCTGTAAAATTGGCACCGCCATCGCATTATTGGCAAGCGCCACATCAATTCCTTCCGTCAGAATCTCAAGTGCCTGTAACTCCGTCCATTTTTTTGATTCTGCATCAATGATATACCACGGTGCTGACGGCAGATTTGTTTCCTTTAAATAGGAATCAAATGCATTCAGGCATTTCTCATAATGCTCATTCTGCCAGCGGTCATTCCTGCTGACACGCCATCTGGTATCCTTCTCCTTAGAAAGATGTTCGATCCGTTTTTCCTGTTCCTTTTTAGACACCTGCAAAAATAATTTCACGACGAGATAACCGTTATCTGTCAGCTGGCGTTCAAACCGCTTGACACTCTCAATGCGGTGCGCATATGCCTCGTCTCCAAGCTTTTCATGCAGTCTTTCACCCATGATCTCATCCATCCAGCCGGAGTCTAAAAAGCTGAACTTGCCGCTCTCCGGTATTTTTACAAAGTGGCGGTACAAAAACGGTTTTCTCTTTTCTTCCTCCGTCGGTGCCGCCATGGACGCTACTTTAAAGAATCTCGGATCAATGTTTTTAATAATCTGACCGATCAGTGAGCCTTTACCTGCGGTTCCCCATCCTTCCACAAGCACAAGCACCGGCAGTCCGTGCTCTTTTACCTTGAGCTGCTGCTCCTGCAGTTTTCTCCGTGCTTCCTGCAGCCGTTCCTCCAGTTTTGCATCTGACGGACGCTCTGTTTTTTCCCATTGTTTTAACATGCAAATCCCTCCCATTCTTCTGTCATTAGTTTTCCACATTCATTCTGAAATATCAAGTATTTTCAATTATTTTTCATAAAATAAGTTTTCTGTTTATTAATTTCAAAAAAATGTGTCTTTTTTCACAGATTTATAGTATAGTAAAAGTAGATAAATGTTAACGTTTCACATGGTTTCTTCACAAAAGATTCCATGCTATAAGGAGAACGCCTATGCTGGTTACATTAATACCTCTATTTGATGAAAACATAAAAGTCAGCGCATATTCTCTGTATACACAGAAAGCAAATTTTCTGCTTCACCCGAATCTTTTGGGAAGCGGAAGCAATGATGGCGCCGCCCAGATTGAAGGATTTGAACTGATCTTAAATATGGGACTTGAAACACTTTCCCCGGCAAAAGAAATCTTTGTTCCGGTAAATGAAATATCGATTTTTTCCGATATTCCTGCTCAGTGCGGTCTGCCACACGAATTTTTCGTACTGCTGTTAAAAGGAAATATTCCATGCACACCAATGTATATTGACCGTGTAAAAGCACTGAAAAAGATGGGGTATCGATTTGCCATCCGCAAGCTTCCTGTATCAAGTTACGAAGCTTACCATGATCTGCTCGTACTGATGGATTATGTCATGTTAGACTGTGAAGAGATTGACATCAGCAAAGCACGTATTTATTTCAATAAAGTTTATCCAAACATCAGGCTCTGTGCTTCAAATATAACCAAAACAGAGACATTTGATGCAATCTGTCAGGATAAGAGCTGCACTTTATATGAGGGAAGTTTTTACAGACTCCCTGTCACAAAGGGAAACCATGACGTAGCTCCGTTAAAGATCAATTACATTGAACTTATGAATCTGGTTAATACAGAGGACTTTGACCTCACCAAAGCGGCAGATATCATCGGTCATGACACCGCTCTTGTCATCTCACTGCTTCGCATGGTCAATCATATGGCTGTCAACTCGGAGATCACTTCCATCCGGCACGCAGCTGCCATGCTTGGACAGAAAGAACTGAAACGCTGGATCAACACCGCCGTTGTCAATCAGTTGTGTTCCGACAAGCCAAACGAGCTTACGCGTTTATCCCTGTTGCGTGCAAAGTTTGCAGAAAATCTTGCCCCTGCCTTTGAGCTTGGCGGCAAAGCTTCCGAACTATTCTTAACCGGACTGTTTTCCGTGCTTGATATCATCCTCGATAAACCAATGGAGGAAGCACTCTCGCTTGTCAAAGTTTCACGCGACATCGAAGATGCTCTCATCCGTCAGAGTGGTATTTTTGCGGAACCTTTATATTTCATCAAACAATATGAGGCAGGTAACTGGTCCGAAGTTTCCCGGCTTATGATCCTGGAAAACCTTGACACACAGACTGTGTATGATGCCTATATTGCTGCCCTGAAATGGTACCGTGATCTGTTTTCTGACACCTACAAAAAATAATCTGCTACCTAACATTTTGTCATAAAATGTTATGCTAGAATGCACGCTCCGCGAACATTCTATTGTCATGAATAAAAGCCGAAAGCGACACTTTATTCCGCTTTCGGCTTTCTTATTTTTCATTCATTATTCTTATGACATCATCCCGGAACCTGCATTCTTCATCCGGTTTTTCTTTACAACTTTCTGTCTCGTAAATTCTTCTCTTTCTTTTTCCTCCAAATAGTCCTGAATCTCACGCGACAGCTTTTCATATTTCGGAATCGTAATATTAGAAAGTGCATTCGCACGTTTTTGTGTCTTTTTGATATTATATGCAAGACGATAGGCAGAATTTTCAATCTCCGCAAGACGGATCGTTAATTCTTTTACTTTTTCAAACTGCTGGCACGCCTCATCTAATGACATTCTTGTGTGATAAAAAGAATATGCCGGTGCCTGCTTCTTTTTCTCATACTCTACCTTTGGGATTTCTGTTCCCATGACACTGCGCCGCTTGATACGGATGGAGTTCTCCACCGGAACCGCTTTTGCAATCTGTTCTACCTGATGGATTCCCATCTGGATGTTGGCTTTCTGCAGTGCCTGGTAGGCATTGGAAAATGTCTCATCGATCTGGTTCTGGATATCCGAAGCCTCTGAGATCAACTCCATCAGTTCCCGGATCAGGATATTTCTTTTTTTATCCATCAGGTCAAATCCCTGTTTTGACAATGCGAGCGCATTTTTTGCCAATATGAGGTTTCCTTTCGTCGGAAACGTATTCGGATCCATGCGTCATCCCCTCCTAATCCCAGTACTTTTCAAGAATTTTTGTATCAATACGGTCTAATTCTCCACGCGGCAGGATATGCAGCAGCCGCCAGCCGATATCCAGCGTTTCCGCCATCGAACGGTTTTCGTCTTTTCCCTGCCCGATAAATTCTTTTTCAAAAGCTGTACCAAATTTCAGATACTGTTTATCGGTATCAGAAAGCTCGTCCTCGCCGATGACACTCGCAAGATCTCTCGCCTCGCCGACACGGGCATAGGAGGAAAAGAGCTGGTTTGCAAGATCCTGATGGTCTTCCCTGGTATATTTTTCACCGATACCGTCCTTCATCAGACGCGACAGTGACGGCAGTACATTGATCGGAGGATAAATATTTTTCTGGTGAAGGGAACGTTCCAGTACGATCTGCCCCTCGGTGATATATCCGGTAAGATCCGGGATCGGATGTGTGATATCGTCATTCGGCATTGTCAGGATTGGAATCTGTGTGACGGAACCGGATGCACCGTTTACGATCCCGGCTCTCTCATAAAGTGCTGCAAACTCACTGTACAGATATCCCGGATAGCCTTTCCTGCTTGGGATCTCTCCCTTCTGCGCCGAAACTTCACGCATCGCCTCTGCAAACGAAGTCATATCGGTCAGTATTACAAGGATATGCATATTTTTCTCAAACGCGAGATACTCGGCGGCTGTCAGCGCCACCTTCGGCGTGATCAGACGCTCTGCAACCGGATCATTGGAGAGATTTAAAAACATCGCAACATGGTCACTTACACCACATTCTGCAAAACGGCGCTTAAAATACTCCGCCACATCATATTTGACTCCCATCGCGGCAAACACGACTGCAAACGGTTCGTCCTCGTTTTCGCCATCCCCAAGACTGGCCTGTTCCACAATCTGGGCGGCAAGCTCATCATGCGGCAGACCGTTGCCTGAAAAGATCGGCAGTTTCTGTCCACGGATCAAAGTCGTCAGTCCATCGATCGCAGAGATACCGGTTCTGATATAGTTTCTCGGATATTCCCTGCTGCACGGATTCATCGGCTGTCCGTTGACGTCACGCACAACCTCGGCGTGCACCGCGCCGAGCCCGTCGATCGGCTGCCCCAGACCGTTGAATGTTCTTCCTAAGATTTCCTCCGACAGCCCCACACACAGCGGTCTGCCTGTTAACCTTGCATGCGTATTTAAAAGGGACATCTCCTCCGTGCTCTCAAACACCTGAACGACCGCATAGTCATTATTGATCTCCACGATGCGCCCTAATTTTTTCTGTTTTCCTTCCACGACCAACTCCACGATCTCATCATAGAAAGCGCCTCTTACACCTTCTACTGCAACCAGTGGTCCATTGATCTCACTCAGTCCAAGATACTCAATCGCCATATCAATCCTCATTTCTGAGCAGCTTATTCTTCACACGAATCTACATTTTTGTGTTCAACCGCCCCTTACGCATTTTCCGCCATCAGATGCTGATAAAATTCTTCGATCTTATCATCATACAGGTTTAGCTGCTCTAGTTTGTCATTTGCCACATCATATTTAATGGAAATGATCTTCTCAAATATATCACTTTCCCGAAGAAGCGCCATCGGCATGTTCCGGTCGATCAGTGCCTTGCAGCGGTCGTAAAGATGAAGGATGATCTCCATCATGCGAAGCTGTTTTTCCATCGGCACATAGGTGTCCTCTTTGTGGAATGCATTCTGCTGCAAAAATCCAAGCCGGATCACACGCGCAATCTCAAGCACCAGTTTCTGATCGTCCGGAAGCACATCACTTCCAATCAGCTTTACGATCTCATTCAGACGATTTTCCATCGTCAGAAGATTCAAGATCTCATTCCGACACTGCACGAATGTCGGGCCAACATTCGTCTCATACCATGCCGTCAGATCAGGAATATACTCTGAATAACTGGTCAGCCAGTTGATCGCAGGATAATGTCTTGCATAGGCAAGTGATTTGTCCAGTGCGAGGAAACAGCGCACAAAACGCTTGGTATTCTGTGTGACAGGCTCCGAAAAATCGCCTCCCTGCGGGGACACCGCCCCGATGATCGTCACACTGCCATCCGAACCGTTTAAATTCTGCACATACCCGGCGCGCTCATAAAATGCCGAAAGCCTCGATGCCAGATATGCAGGGAAACCTTCCTCCGCCGGCATCTCCTCAAGCCTTCCGGAGAGCTCTCTTAATGCCTCTGCCCAACGCGACGTGGAATCTGCCATGATTGCTACATGATAACCCATGTCGCGGTAGTATTCCGCTAACGTGATGCCGGTATAAATGCTCGCCTCACGCGCCGCCACCGGCATGTTCGAAGTATTTGCGATCAGCGTGGTGCGGTCCATCAGAAGATTGCCGGTCTTTGGATCATTTAATTCTCCAAATTCCTCCAAAACATTGGTCATCTCATTTCCACGTTCCCCACAGCCGATATAAATGATAATGTCCGCATCACACCATTTTGCAAGCTGGTGCTGCGTCATCGTTTTTCCGGTACCAAATCCTCCCGGCAATGCCGCCGTGCCGCCCTTTGCGATCGGGAAAAGTGTATCTAAGATACGCTGTCCGGTCACAAGCGGCCGGTCTGCCGGATACCGGTCTTTAACCGGACGCGGTTTGCGGATCGGCCACTCCTGTGTCATGGTAAGTGCCCTTGTACCGCCGTCTGTAGTGCGTATCGTTACGATCTCATCACAGATCGTATAATCTCCATCCGGTTTTACCGCCGTTACTGTTCCGGATACTCCGGGCGGAAGCATCACACGGTGTACGATCGACTTTGTCTCCGGCACCTCCGCTATGATAGAACCCCCTGCCACCTCGTCACCTTCCTGTACGGTGATATGCGTCTCCCATAATTTCTCCCGATCCAGTGCATCTGCCTGCGCTCCCGTCGGGATAAACGCTCCGCTTTTTTCTGCGATTTTTTGCAGTGGACGTTCAATACCATCAAAGATGTTATTTAAAATTCCGGGAGCTAATTTTACACTGATGGCACAGCCCGCACCGGCCACTTCCTCACCCGGCTTTAATCCGGATGTCTCCTCATATACCTGGATGGTCGTCTTTTCCTTCGACAGCCGGATTACTTCCCCGACTAAACGGTGCTCTCCGACATATACCATCTCATTCATTTTATAACCAGGATTTCCCTGTATCGTGATAACCGGTCCGTTGATCCCGTATATCTTTCCTGTTATACCCATATCTGATCCTCTCAAACTGCTCTCTGTTTTTGTGCTGTCTCCCGGCACATAACAGTTTTACATCATATCCAGCATATCTCTCCCGCATGTTTCATTCTCTCTGCAAATGATTCGTCGATCAGAACGTTCTTTGCCGGAATGACTGCCCGCATGCCGCCGGAAAACTCATCCTCAGCGATCTCTACCCTGCATCCGCTCTTCTCTTCAAGGACGGCCTGTCTCTCCTGATCTGAGGGACTGATAAATACGGTCAGATCCTCTCCCTGTGCAAATTCTTTTGCCTTACCTATCTGTGCAAGCAGAAATGCTTCATACGCATCCGTCCGGCGGTACGATAAAAGCTTTTCCTTCACCATCTCAAACAATTCTTCCGTCTTCTGCTCTTTGAGCGCCTGATAATCCTTTTTCCACGCCATTGTCTGCTCTGCATTCCTGCGGTTTACTTCTTTTTTCTGTTTTTCTAAGAAAATGCGTCTTGAGCTTTTAAGTGCATCACGGCAGGACTGCTCATGTTCTTCCATTGCCGACTGATAAATATTTTTCTGCTCATCGAGCATCGACTCGCTCTGGCTGTTTGCAGCACCGATCGCAGCTCCAAAAAAAACTTCCAGTTTTTCATTGATCTCCATGCATCCATCCCCCATTTACAGTTTCAGCCCGATTGCCTGACTGACATAATCCGTAATAAAATTCTTGCTTCTGCCGCTTCCGTGCCTGTCCGGGATCTCCACAAACAGCGGTGTCCTCCGGCTCAGTTTTAAATCATTTACCAGTTCCGGAAAATCCCTGCCGAGTTTTTCTGTCAGCAGTACGATCCCGATATCCGGCTGTCCCGTCACAAAGGAAAGCGCTTCTTCAAGTTCTTCTCTCTCATGCACGACCACACCCTCAACACCGGAAAGCCGCATCCCCGTGTATGTGTCTATATTGTCGCTGATCAAATACATCCTCATGGAAATCCGCCATCCTTCCCGTCTCTTTTATCCCAGAATGGAAAATGAGATCAAAAGTCCATACAATGCGATAGATTCTGCCAGCGCAACGAAGATCAGCGCCTTACCCATAATACTTGAATCCTCGCTCAGTGCTCCGATTGCTGCGGATGCCGCACTCGCAACTGCTACACCTGCACCGATACAGGAAAGTCCGGTTGACAGTGCTGCCGCCATGTATCTCCATCCCTCTGCTGCGGATGCCGCGGTATCGGATGCTGCATAGATATGCCCGCTGAAAAGCAGCATATCTGCCACCACAACTGTTCCGAAAAACAGAACCAAATTTACCGCAAGAGATGCCTTAAAACTTTTCTCTTTCCTGTTTCCGAGCACATATCCCAGAAAAGGGATCACCATACTGAAAATTAAAATTGCCACCAGTGTTATTTTTGCTGCCATATCTTTTTCTCCTCCTATTTCCTGTTTCCGGAAAATGCCACAAACGGCTTTCCGGTTCCCTGATAAAAACGGCTGAACATCTCATAATATTCAAGTCTTAATACCTGGATCCCTACGACGAGTCCCTCAAGACCTGTCACGACGATATTTCCAAGTACCACAACGATCCAGTTCGGCGAACCACTCTCATATCCGGCGAGCGTCAGCACCACTCCCATCATGCCCGCATGGCTGAGTGCAAACGCTCCGACACGGACAAAGGATATACTGTTCGTCGCATAACTTAATACCACATCAAACAATTCCACGAGAGATTCCACAAAAAACATCGCCTTGCTCTCGCCTTCCGGAAACAGCTTTTTCTTTCGTTCAAGCAGATTTGTAAGCGGTTCTTTCAAAAGGATTGCAATGAGCGGCACTCCGACAAAAACAGCAAGAATGCCAGTAGCCGGAACCGGTTTTTCAAATGCATAAAGTACAATGCATAAAACCGCACATCCGTAACACAAAATACCCGCGACTCCGCTCGGACTAAAAAGAATCCGTCCCACATCTTTCGCACGCACGGCATTGATGATATTTAAGACCATCGCAGCCAGGATCAGAAACATTCCAAATCCGATCGCTAACATCAGTGTCGTCATAATGTTATCCATCGGACGCATCCACAAGGGCTTTAAGATATCCTCGAATCCAAACACGCTGCCATACATAAAACCGAATACCGTAGACCAGATGCCTGCTAACGATAGAATTGCTCCAAGGTTCATGTGCCTGATCCGGTAAAAAACAAATCCTCCGATCAAAAGGCACAGTCCCTGCCCGACATCCCCGAACATGATCCCGAACATCAGCGTGTAGGTAAGCGCAATAAATATGGTTGGATCCATCTCCTGGTATGCCGGAAGTCCGTACATTTCCACAAACATCTCAAACGGCTTAAACAGCGCAGGATTCTTTAATTTTGTCGGCGGACTGACGGACATATGCTCCTCCACATCCTCCTCCATCACATGGATCTTTGAATCTTCCGCCGTCTCTTTTTCTAATTTTCTGGCATCATCTGCGCTCATCCATCCATATAAAATGTAGTATTCGGTCTGCTCTCCCGGCTTTCTTCCGGGTGTCGTGCAGACTGCAAACTTACGCACATCAAAATTGTTGCAGTAATGCTCTAATGCGGCACATGCACCCGTGATCTTTCCGGCATGTTTTTCCAAGGTATCATGAAGCTGCTTTTTTAACTTCTGCTCTTCCTCGTCATATGCCTGTTTTTTCTGCAATGCCTCCTGATAAGCACTCTCCGGTGTTCCATCAAAAGAATCCGGTATATAGATGCGCTCAAAATGAAACGACAGACACACCGCATCTACTTCTTTTGCGTAGACTCTTGGCACAAAATAGCCGCCCCACACATATGCCTCGTCACTGTCACATTCATAAAATAATACATGATCGGTATCATGGATATAGCGTTCGAGTTTCTGATAATGCTCTCTTGTGATTCTTCCAAAACGGAATGCGATAAACTGAAATTCCAGAATTTTTTTAAATTCGTAATCAAGCCGCCGAAACGGTGCGATCTGATCCATCAGGCTCTGATTCTCCATGCGTTCCTTCCGCACTTCCTCCTGCCGTTTCACGATCTCATCTGTCAGCCGGTATGCCGCTTCCACCACTTTTTCCGCTTCCGCTGGCTCCATTTTTACCGGCATGGCATAGTCTGCTGCCCCACCGGGCTCGTCCTTTAAGTGTTCCCACAACGCCTGTGCCTTTGTGCATGCATCCTTGTAGATATTTGTCTCTGCAAACGGTCTCACATGACCGGATATGCCAAATCCGGATGCGGCATTTTCAAAATGTATCTCATATCTGCTCAGGTACTGCTCCATCACACGGTCGATATCATTTTTCGGCCCGGTGATATGAAGCAGCTTCATTTTCTCTACCACTTGCACCCCTCCATCCCATCATCACAGTGTCTACCGCAATGATTCTTATACTTACATCGCAAAGATCAGATCACGGATCTCATACGGCGGTATACGGTAACGGATTCCTTCAAGTGCCGTCGTTAAAAGATCGATCTCGTGCTCTTTTTCATACAGATAACGCAGAACCGGTGCCACGGACATTGGATGCTTTTTGCATATTTTCTCATATGTCCTTATCATGACTCTCTCCCACGTCAGTTCATCCTCCGGCTCTAGCACCGCCTGTTTTCCACGAAAATATGCGGTCTGCCGAACAAATTCCACAAATTGTTCTGCAGTTTCCGTCTCTAAAAGCCGTTTCGTCTCAGCAGATCTCAATCGGCAGCTTACCGGGATCTGGTGTTTTTTCACATCCGCTTCTCCCATCGAATAAAACCGCTTTGCACGGTACATCCACATCAGATTCTGCCAGTCGATCTCTGTCCCGAAAATCTGTTCTAAGATCTGCCTTGTCTCCTTATCGGAAACCTTTGTGATTTCTTTCCATACTTTTTTATAATAATAAATATCAAGTGCAAATGCATAATCTGCATAACTCTTTTCTGCTGCAGATTCTAATTCCTTTAACAGGCTTTCATATTCCGTTCCTGTCACCGCCTGTATCAGCTCCTGCACACTGTTTGCCGCCATCACCGCTTTTAAGTCAAAATCTGCATGCCGTTCAAAAAATCCTCCGCTTACGGTGATCTCCCGCCCGTTTCCCTCCATCGCAGACTGCAGACAGTTTTTTATCACATTGATCTCATAGCGTGAAAACACAAACTGCAATGCTCTTCTTGGCTGTACACCGGAAAACCGGTACAGCTTACAGTAATCCATATACAGCGAATCCCGGATCACCGCCTCCACCTGACCGCGGTGTGCCACTTCCCCGTGCCGTTCAAATACCGGCGCATAAGCAGGCTGCTCCCGCAAAAAAGCAATAAAGTCTGTCACAGACTCATATTCAGAAATTGCCGTATAATCATCCGCACCAAGCAGTCTTGCACGCATCGCTTTTGTCTTTGTCACAAGACCACTGTGCTCTAACAGTCCTCCTGCCATCTTCTTCCCCCATTCCGTCACGCTGCTTTTTCTTCTCTGCCACCCGCCACGCACACATCAGGGACTTATAATGCTCTCAAAAATCTCCTCCGCAAGAGAATCCTTCTTCTGCGCAAAATCCTCTTCTAACCGTCTTTTTGCCGCTTCATAATGTTCTCTCTGCCGTGTAATTTTAGTCTCAGCTTCGGATAAAAGCTGCTGTTTTATCTCTTCTTCCTGTTTTTGTCTCATGGAAGTATATCGTCCATCCATCTCACGTTTATCAAATTCTAACTGTTTTAACATCTTTTCTTTTTCTGCAGCTGCCTCCGTCAGAATTGACTCTGCCTTCTTTTCGATCTCATCAAGTTTCGTAATGATCTCATTCATGAATAACCCCCGTATCCTTTCTGCTGTCTATTACGTTCCCCAAAAATTACTGATATATTAATTATATTCATTTCTTAATCTGATAGCAAGGCATTATTTCCGCTATTTTTTCAGTCAATATGTAAAACAGACTCTTTTTTTCGACACAAAAGAAGGATCAGCCAACGTACCTCATTCCATTGACTGATCCTTCTTTTGTATCATTCATACAATATTTACTTTTTTGTTCCGCTATGCTTCTGCAGACCTTTGTATTCTGGCTGTAATATCTCTTACCTCTGCCATAATAGCCACATACATTTCATGCTCTAATCCCACTGGCGACATATGCGGGCACTCCTGTTTCATGCGATATGCCTGTACTAAAAGTCCCCTTTTCATGTCTTCGAGTTCCAAAAGCTGCTCTCTGCTCATAACGCCTCTCCATCTCCTGCTCTTATTCTATACTGTCATCTCTGACCTACCTGAATATGATAGATCTTTTGTCATAAGTATAACCAGATGCCGTGCACGCACCTATGACATAATAGCATATCTGGTAAAATTTAGGACCTCAACTTGTTCGGCAATTTCACCAAATTTTAAAGATGGATTTTCCTATTTTGCCTATTTACAAACTATCTTTTATTCATTTGTTACAACGCCATCAGCGTTTGCAGCGCCTCTTTTTTAACAATACAATCTCCGTGTTCACGGATATAGGAAATTTGTCCTATCTCTGAAATTCTGCCCGCATCGTACTCGACTGCACCGAATGCAAACGCCCTCATTTCGTCCCTCGAGAACTTCGAAAAGTCCATGATCAGATAGTATGCACCCTCTAACCGGTAAAGGCTGCTCTTTGGAAAAATCTCCTCAAAACAAGCTCTTCCCATGCGTGATGCCTCATCCAAATCAAAGAACCTGAGTGCGCAGATCATCTGCCGTTTTTTCAGCTCTTTCTGTTGTTTTGATGGCTTCTTTTTATTTTCTTTTTCCTGTTTCTCTTCTGCTACTCTCTGTTCCTGTGTGTCCTTCTTCTGGTCTAAGAATGCGTCTAACACTCCCTGACGTTCTTCTTTGCTCAGGTTTCTAAACTCCTGCATTTTCTCCGGTGTCATCTGCCCAACCAGATCCGAAATCGCATCCATCAGCTGCTGAAAACTCAGATCGGAATCTCCGCCAAATGTGATTGCCATGCTGTGATCGGAAAGCAGCTCTGCTTTTACCATCGGAGAAATATTTTCAAGGCTGATATTCTCCTGTTCCTCCACGATTTTTAAAACAACACGCATAAACTTCTGTGTTGCTTCTCCATTGCCAATGATCTCATCAATATCAAATCCCATCTCCCGGATCTCGTCCTCGGTCAAGGCACATCTGATTTTATTTTCTCCTACGCGCTTTATTTCCATGTCGTATTCCCCATTCGTATCTCATATGTAAATTTTATTACTATTATCCTATTTTTTTCGTTGTTTGTAAAGTCGGAAATCGGCAGAAACATGGAACTGCAGCTACTTTAAAATTGTTTTTTATCCAAAATACGGATACTTATGCAAAAACACCATGATTGTGAATAAAATTCCTGTTATGATAAATGGAGCCATTCCGATCTGTGTGACACGTTCAAACCATTCGTAAGTGCACTGATCTTTAATTCTTTTACCAGTGTACGCACCGACGGCAGTGCCTCCCCGCCTTGCAGCGTGTCGTGCAGTATCTGGTATTTGATCTGCTCCGTGATCTGTTCATAGATCGGCTGCATGAAGGTATGATCGATCATAATATTCATGAATATCTCCATTCTTTTTGTATATACATTTTTCTATGCTTACAGCAAAAAAAATGCAGGAATATCTTTTCTCTATCCCTGCATTTTCCCCTATTTCTTATTTTCTTCTGTTCATCACCGTTACCGCAAGAAACTCCGCCACAAGCACTGCACACGCAGTTAAAAACGCATACCCGAACCATAACGGCGTTACACATCCAATCACCGCGATAACACTTGAAATCAATAATACCATGCGGTTGATCTTCTCATACCCTTTCGGAACAACATGTCTCCAAAGTACGCAAATCAATACATACAGCAAAATATATATGATCAGTCTGTCCATACTTACATCCCCTTTTTTATTGTCCTTCTCCTATTACTGCATCTGCAGCTTCACTTTTACAATACGCTCCACAGATTCGTCGATGCGTTCCTCCGAAATCGTTCCATCCTGTACCGCCTGAAGCAGTCCATTATATGCTGTCTCATAATCCTGCGGCATTAAGATCATATCCACGCCTGCATTGACTGCCATGACTGCTGCCTGGTCTGCCGTGTAGTTTCCGGTAACTGCACCCATATTCATGGCATCCGTGATCACGATCCCCTGATAGCCGAGCTGCTCCCGCAGCACATTACTCACCATCATCTGTGACAGGGATGCCGGTGTGTTATCCCCGACTACCTGTGGAACGGAAATGTGTCCGACCATCACAAACGATACACCGTTTTCCAGCGCTTTCTGGAATGGAACAAGTTCCGTCTGCATCAATTCTTCTAAGGACTTGTCCAACGTCACCGCTCCATCATGGGAATCCCCGGAGACACCTCCCTGACCTGGAAAATGTTTTACTGCGCCGAAAACGCCCTGACTGCTTAGTCCCTCAAGTTCTTTTATGACCATATCTGCCACCATAGACGCATCGGAACCAAACGATCTGGTTCCGATCGCTGTATTACCCGGATTGGTGAGAACATCTGCTACCGGCGCATAGTCCACATTAAAGCCAAGCTGTTTTAAATAGGTTCCGATCGTAACACCGGCATCGTATGCTTTCTGCGCATCACCAGCCGCACCGATATCACTCATGTTTCCAACATTTGTCACGCCAAATGCTTCATTTGCCGCTACTCTTGCAACCGTTCCGCCTTCCTCGTCCACACTTAAGAATGCCGGCAGTCCCGTCCGCTCCATTGCAATGTTCTGCATATTGGTAAGCATTTCTGTCGTCTGTTCTGTACTGAGAAGATTGTCTGCCATATAGATCAGACCTCCGACCGGTCTGCTTTCATATGCTGTTTTGGTCGTATCTCCGGCCGCCGTCACACTGGTATATCCCGTCAGCGCTTCCGGTGTTATGACAAACATCTGCGCCACCTTATCCTCTAAGGCCATCCCTGATACAATCTGCGCTGCCTGCTCATCTAACGGGTCCACGGCAGGTTCTGCCACGTCACTTCCATTCTGTGATGTCTGTGTATCATCTGAAATTTCCGTGCTCTGTGTGTCCGGTGTCTTTACTTCCTTTGTGCCCTTTGGCAAAAACTTATGCAGGGCAGCTGCCGCCCCAATGATCATTACTGCCAAGACCAGTACAAATACGGTAACCACCACTGCTGCATGTTTGAACTCATCCTGTCTTTTCTGCCTTCTTTCTTCCTGATTCATATCTTCTCCATTCTAACAAAATCTGTAACCAAAATTCACTTTTCACAAACTTACCGCCATTATAACAGATGTCATTCTCACGGTGCAACCCACGCCTCATCAATTCCATCCTGTTTCCACTGGTTCTGTTCCTCGGAATATCCATTTACCAGCAAATACTGATATTTACTGACTGTTTTTAAAGCATCATATACATAGCGCAGCGGTATATAATTCCGGTTTCCATCAGGATCCGCCGGGTCTGCAAGAAACACTTCATCGGTATCTTCCTTATAAAGACTGATATTTACATAATGACCACCCGTCTTTTTCCAATAAGTATTGTCATCATGGCTGCTGACCAAAACAACTACACTCTTTGCAGATCTGACCTGATCCCGAAAAGTTTCGTAATCCTGCGGCTTTGTGTATAGCTCCGCATCAAATCCACATTTGCGCATGACAGTTTTCATATCGCCCCAGCCGATCGCACCGATCTTTTTCGTCGGTGTGTAACCGGAGACCTCTCTTGCATACAAAAACATGTCCCACGGCGAACAGGTATGACCTGAAAATGTACTGTATATATTTGCCATACAGCACAATCCGCACCCGAAATTGCCAAAATAATTGCCGCGCACATACTGATTGCTCCATTCACCGGACCATGCCCGTCCCTCTCCCCAGGACTTTGGTCCCTGTAAAAATGAATAAACATCCGACTCATCAAAATATCCCCGGTTTGCGGCAGCCACCAGAATGTCCTTATTTTTTTCGATCACGGCATACTCTTCCCCGTCTAATTTTGTAAAAATCCCGGCATACAGTCTGACTGCCGGCACATACTCCGGTTCGGCGACTGCCTTCTCTGCCACCGCTCCCATCTCTTTCGCATTTTGCTGCACAGACTTTTCACCGGAACCATACGCTCCTGCGATCAGCAGAAATGTTCCGGCTAACACTGCATAAAATGCGTACTCCTTTCTTTTCTGACGACCCAAATATCCAATCCTCCCAATTCTGAACTGTTTTATATCGTAAAATATCTTATCCCATTTTCGTACGAAACTTCTCTGTATTATGTTACCTTGTAAGAAGTCTTAATTCAAGCAAAGATTTTCTTAAATTATTTACTTTACTACTCGTTTTTTTTCGGCTACAATAAAGCGGTATCCTGTAATGATGTTACAAGCATCTGCAGGCACTATTATTTTGAAAAGAGGTACGCAATTATGGCAAATCCAATCGTTACGATTGAAATGGAAAATGGCGATATCATGAAAGCGGAACTGTATCCGGAAATCGCCCCGAATACTGTCAACAACTTCATCAGTTTAATTAAAAGCGGTTATTATGACGGACTGATCTTCCACCGCGTGATCAAAGGATTCATGATCCAGGGCGGATGCCCGGACGGAACCGGCATGGGTGGACCTGGCTATGACATCAAAGGTGAGTTTTCCCAGAACGGTTTCAAAAATGACCTGAAACACACAGAGGGCGTTTTATCCATGGCAAGAGCTATGCATCCGGATTCCGCCGGCAGCCAGTTTTTCATCATGCACAAAACTTCTCCACATTTAGATGGAGCTTATGCGGCTTTCGGCAAGATCACTGAGGGAATGGATATCGTAAATAAGATTGCAGAGACAGCAACTGATTACAGTGACAGACCATTAGAGCCACAGCGCATGAAAACTGTTACCGTTGAAACTTTCGGTGTAGATTATCCGGAACCGGAGAAATGCTAATCATTCTATTGTCATAAACAAAGAAGTGTATGTCGGGAATCACCGAACATACACTTCTTTTGTTATAACTTATATTTTTCACTGTTTCAGGATCTCGTCCCCACAGCTGTTTCTTCTTATTTCAAAGGAACCAGTTTCTCTTTTCCGCCCATGTACGGCTGTAATGCCTTCGGTACATTGACGCTTCCGTCCTCATTTAAGTTGTTCTCTAAAAATGCGATCAGCATTCTAGGCGGTGCAACAACCGTGTTGTTTAAGGTATGTGCAAAATATTTGTTCCCATCGGAACCTTTCACACGGATCTTTAAACGTCTTGCCTGTGCATCTCCTAAGTTCGAGCAGCTTCCGACCTCAAAGTATTTCTTCTGTCTTGGAGACCATGCCTCAACATCACAGGATTTTACCTTTAAGTCAGCAAGGTCACCGGAGCAGCACTCTAAAGTACGAACCGGGATATCCAGACTGCGGAATAAGTCTACCGTGTTCTGCCATAATTTATCATACCACGTCTTAGATTCTTCCGGTTTGCAGACCACGATCATCTCCTGTTTCTCGAACTGGTGGATACGGTATACACCACGCTCCTCGATACCGTGTGCACCTTTCTCTTTACGGAAACATGGAGAGTAGGAAGTCAGTGTGTATGGAAGTTTTTCTTCGTCGTTAATCGTGTCGATGAATTTACCGATCATGGAATGTTCGGAAGTACCGATCAGATAGAGATCCTCGCCCTCGATCTTGTACATCATCGCATCCATCTCGTCAAAGCTCATAACGCCCGTAACAACGTTGCTTCGGATCATAAACGGCGGAATGACATAAGTAAATCCACGGTCGATCATGAAATCACGCGCATAGGAAATCACTGCGGAATGAAGGCGCGCGATATCACCCATCAGATAATAGAAACCGTTTCCTGCAACTTTTCCTGCCGCATCAAGATCAATACCATTGAAACGCTCCATGATGTCTGTGTGATATGGGATTTCGAAATCCGGTACGACCGGATCGCCGAATTTTTCGATCTCTACATTGCAGCTGTCATCTTTTCCGATCGGTACGGACGGATCGATGATGTTCGGGATCGTCATCATGATCCTGGTTACTTTCTCCTGCAGTTCTTTTTCCTGCTCCTCTAACTCTGCAAGACGTGCTGCATTGGCATTTACCTGTGCCTTTACTGCTTCTGCCTCATCTTTTTTACCCTGTCCCATTAACTGTCCGATCTGTTTTGACAGTTTATTTCTGCTTGCACGCAGATCGTCTGCTTCCTGCTGTACGGCTCTTGCCTTTGCATCAAGTTCAATTACCTCATCTACTAACGGAAGTTTGTGATCCTGAAACTTATTTTTAATGTTCTGTTTTACAACTTCCGGATTCTCTCTTAAAAATTTTAAATCGATCATCGTTCTCCTCTTTCTGCGGAACCTGCCGCTTCTTTTTGTAAATTTCTGATTTTGCCGGACAGCAAATCTCTGTCTGACATTTTTCCTGATAACACAAAAAGCCTTCCGCCCTGTGTGCCATCCTGCACATGGGACGAAAGGCTATAAATCACTCTTCCGCGTTGCCACCCATCTTGTCACTGCAGCATTCTTATCCAAAGCTTTTTGTGGAAATCCTTTTGCAATGACCTCTCGATTCGTATGCTATGGGATACGACCCCGTGACTTTCATCACTGACTCCGGAAGTGGAAAGGCATTTTCCTGTACCGGTTCTCACCATCCACCGGCTCTCTGAAACATTCCTGCTGCCGCAGCTTCCATCACTGCCAATTTCTGACGTTATTATACACTCATTATTTCCGTAATGCAAGTCTAATATACCCTGATTTTTTCTTCCAGCTCTATTGCACGCTGTGCCCAGGTATGCTTTTCTGCTGTCTTTTCCACTCCCCGCATGGCAATGTCTCTCATCTGCTTTTCATCTGCCAGCAGGTCTTTGACTTTTACCGGGAGCTGCTCTAAATGCTTCAGATCATAATAGGAAACACCCTCACCCTCTTTTAACTCTTCACTGAGGTACCGGCTGGTATCCGAGACACAGACTGCCCCGTTTAAAATGGAATTAAACACACGGTCATGCGCACCGTCCTTAAACCACGGCATCACATTGACCGAGATCTTTGCGTGCGAAAGCTGCTCTAAGCAAGTCAGGGAATCAGTCTGCGGATGGATCCTCACATTCTGCATGGCAGAACATTCAAGTTCCTCCCAGCCTTTTCCAATGACATCCACGGTGATTCCCGCCTCTGCCAGTGTCTTTATGACCATTCCGCGCCAGTAGTTGCGGACATACAGATCAATGAAGATCATCTTGTGCATCACAAGCCGGAAATCATCCGGTGCAACTCCTCCCATCTCCCGCTCACAGTGGCGCAGTGCTGCCTCCTCAACTGTCTGGTCCGTCTTTTCTAATAATTCCTCAATGATCCCGCGGTAAAACGCCGCATACTCATCATTGATCCAGTTGATATGCTGTTCAAAAAACGAAGGCGGTGTATAATTTCCGGTCATGATCACATCGATATCCCGTTTTTCATAAGGTACCTCAAGTGCCCCGTCAAGCCCGGTTCCCGCTAACGGAAGAAATCCAAAACTTTGATATTCGGGATAATATTTTAAGAAATATGCCTCCTGTTTCCGGTCAATGCTGATGTGATGATATCCTTTAGGCAGATCATGCAGGCGGTTATCGTAATAGTAAGGATGATCCGCCGCTATATTGTAACACGGGATCTTATACTCATCCCACACATAACCGCTTTTTTCACTGTAAACGCCATCTTCCTTTTCGAGTCCCTGAAAATTGAACGTGATCATCACGGTCTCACCGGGTTTTATAAATTTTCTCAGCCTTTTGGCACTTCCCTTTTCATCTTTCAGGTTGTAGAAGAACACTGCATATCCCATTTTTACAAACTGTTCTGCCATCTGTTTTGAGAAATATGCGAGCGTCTCCACGCCCCCTTCAAACATCACGATTTTTTTCACGTTAATCTCCATTTCAGATCTGCACCGCTGTCAAAGTGCTTATTCGTGGCGCAATGCGTCGATCGGATTTAAGTTTGCCGCCTTATAGGACGGGAAAACTCCGAATACGATACCGATGACCATGGAAAACAGAACAGAACCGATCGCTGCCGGAATACTGATCGCAACCGGCATCGTTGTCACATAGGAAATGATCTCCGCTAATATAATACCGACGATCACACCAAGCACACCGCCTAAACTCGTAAGCACCGCTGCCTCCGTCAAAAACTGATTCAGGATTTTTGACTTTCTTGCACCGATCGCCTTTTTTAATCCAATTTCCTGTGTACGCTCCGTGACGGATACCAGCATGATATTCATGACACCGATACCACCGACGATCAGGGAAATTCCCGCAATCCAGATCAGCATCGTATTAGTGGAACTGCTGAGTTCCTGAATCTGCTGTGCCTGCTCTAACAGGTCTTTTGCTTTGTACTGGATCGTATCATCTTTGGGTGACAGATAATTATTGAGCACATCTGCACATGCTTTTCCTGCGGATGTCATATTATCGGTACTGTCCACACGGATCACAACATTCTGCGGTTCATCATACTGATAGATGATCGGCCAGGTCGTATTTGGAATATAAATAGAACCTGCCGTATCCTGTGCATAGGTATAATAATCATCAATGGAATTGATGACCGGCTCGAACACCTTCGCCTTTGTCACGATTCCAATTACCGTATAAGGCTCTTTCTGGATCTCGATCGTATTTCCGACCGAATCTTCTCCCTGGAACAGGGCATTTGCGGAATCCGTATCCAATATAGCTACTTTCTTATACTTTTTGAAATCCTCATCCGTAAAAGCACGTCCCTCTTTCATAATGTAATTGCAGGTATCAAAATAACTGTTATCGATTCCGCGCACATATCCACCGGAAAAAGCAGTATTTAAATGATACACTCCGCTGTAATCCTGTCTGCTTAAATAAGCAGAAGCATTTACTACATGGTCAAGATCTTTAATGTCGCTCATGACATCGTCTGTTACAAGCGGCACTCCCTGCGGTACTCCGTTGTAATCCATCTCGTATTCCCACTCGCCCTGATAAAGAGACACTTCCACTGTATTCTCTCCGGAGCCGATCAGGTTTTCTTTGATCTGTTCATTCGTTCCTTTGATCGTCGATACGATCGCAATGATCGCTGCGATACCTATGATAATTCCAAGCATGGTCAGAAAGGAACGCATCTTGTGGGACCAGATTCCCTGAAAAGATAATCTTATATTCTCAAACATCCTGTTCCTCCTGATTAATATTCAATACTTTCATCCTCTGTTACTGCTGCTCCCTCGACTGCTGTCTTTCCATAAGGGAAGGCGATCCTGTCATCCTCTGTCAGTCCTGATTTGATCTCAACTGCAGTACCATATACTGTTTTTCCGGTTACAACATATTGTTTTTTCAGATGATCACTCTCATCCGCGATCATAACATATGATTTTCCATCTTCCTGTCTCACATATGCCTTATCAAGGTAAATTCCGCCTGTTTCTGACTGATTTGTCTGAATTGCAAGATCCACATATTCTCCATTTTTCAGTGCAGAACTGTCTTCCATATATGCAGTATACTGATAATAAGAAACATTCGGATTTCCTTCTCCCCAGGAATTGCCACTCACAGGATAATCCGATACGCTCGTTACGGTTGCCTCAAATGTCATTCCTGATTCCCATGAATTTGCGGTAACAACCGTTCCCGGTTTGACTTCATCTAACAAAAGTTCGCTGATCGTACCGCTCACGTACAGTCCGTCATCCCCGGTTACCACAAGAAAGGCATTCCCATCATCCTGTTTCTGATCCGGATCTCCCACAGATTTCACAACACCATCAAGTTTTGCATAAACCACACCATCATTGATGCTGTCCTGTAACGTTTCCAGCTCCAGTTTTAACTTGCGAAGCTGTATATCCAGTTTTTTTACTTCTGATTCTTTGTCATTGATTGCCTCTGCAAGTTCTTTTTCGGTATATCCTTCCGGCTCTTCCCAGTCATCTTCATCGTTCCAGTTATCTTCATTCTCAAGTTCATCCAGATAATCCTGAAGACTTTTTCCAACTTCTTCTCCTGAAAAAACATACCAGGACCGGCTTTTATCATAGTCCATAGGCATGGTACTTCCATCGACATCTTTTACATTCGGTGAAATACTGTCATCTGCCACAGGCTCATATTTCTGTACTGTAACTTCTTTTGTGTCACCATTCGACTCAGTACTGTCATCCACCACTTCATCTCCTGTTTCCACACTTTCAAACACCATTTTCCCATCGCTGTCTTTTTTGCAGATAATAAACTTTACATATTTTCCATCCGTATAGGTGCCATCTGATTTTTTCTGCGGCCGCAGCGAATTGTAAAAACTTCCATATGCAAAAACATCTTTATTACAATAATAAATGTAAGGATTCTCTGCTGTCCCATCTGCCGTGTCTTTATTATATGGCTCCGAATCTTCCGTCACATAATTATAAATGCGGTTATCCTTCGCATCCTTTTCCGGCAGTGACTCTATGTAGGCTTTCTTCTGCTCTAATTCCTGCAGCTTTTTATTTATGTACGAGGATGCAGTACTGGCAGTAGAAGGCCGTGTCTTATCCACCGGTTTTGTGTTTTTTAATGACTCTAAAGAATGCTGTGCCTTCGCAAGACTGTTTTCTGTTGTACTGATCTCAAGGTTTTTCCTCTGGATATCGATCTCTGCCTCCGATGTATCATACTGGATCAGCGGATCTCCCTCTTTCACTGTATCGCCTTTTGAAACATAAACCTCCTGCACTTTGTTGGAATCATCTAAATATACTTCCTGGGAAGAATCATTGGTCACAACACCATAGCTTGTTTCAGAGTTCCCATAATATCCATAGTTTAAACTGGAAACAGACTGTACTTCTGCCACCAGATTCTTCTTCTGATACGACTTATAACCATAAATTCCTCCGGTGACTGCACCAACAGTGACGGCAAGTACGACAATGACTGCGATTACTTTTTTTAATTTCATGATGCATCCTCCTTTTCATCGCCCTCAAAAATCTCCCCGTCAATGATTTTCACCATGCGTTTTGCATTGGATGCGATATGCGGATCATGTGTGATCATAACGATCGTAACACCCTCTTCATTGAGTTTCTGGAACAGTTCCATGATCTGCTCTCCTGACTTGGAATCAAGTGCTCCGGTAGGTTCATCCGCAAGTAAGATCTTTGGATTATTGACCATTGCTCTCGCAATCGCAACCCTCTGTTTTTGTCCACCGGAAAGCTGCGTCGGACGAAAGTCCACCCTGTCACCAAGTCCGACACGTTCCAGTGCTTTGATTGCACGCTCCCTGCGCTCCTTTTTTTTCACGCCGGCATAACTAAGCGGCAGTGATACATTTTCCACCGCAGTCTCTCTCGGCATCAGATGAAAACTCTGAAATACAAACCCGATACTGCGCAGTCTTAAATCTGACAGCTGCTTGTCTTTTAACTTTAAGACGTCCTCTCCTGCCAGCTCATAAGTCCCGCTCGTCGGCTTATCCAGACAGCCTATGATATTCATAAGTGTTGTCTTTCCGGAACCGGACGGTCCCATGATCGCAACATACTCTCCCTCTTCCACGGTAAGACAAACATCTTTTAATACCGGAACGACCAGCTTATCCTGCTGATAATCCTTGTAAATATTCTGCAGATTCAGTATCATTCCCCTACCTCCATATCATTGGAATCATCATAGGAATCATCAGAATCCTCATAGTCAGAATCATCGTAATCAGAGTCATCATATTCCGCATCATCCGCAGAATCGCCATCGTCAGCTCCATCATAACCTGATCCATCTTCCATATCGCCATTTACATAATTCTGCATACCATTATCGATCATCATTTCCGTGTCGTACATTCCGTTTTCATACATCATCTCCGTACCGTAATCAAGCATCTCAGTGCCATAATCAAGCATCTCGGTGCCATCCTGATTATAAAGAGGCGAAGAATAATCGACCTCGCTCACATCTGTCACGGTCGTTACACCCTCATAGAGTCCTTCCATCGGCCATGTGATATAGTCGTCCAGTGAAAGTCCGGATAAAATCTCATACTCTGCAAGATCTTCATCGTATTCACCAAGTTCTACATAACGTTTTTCCAGACGTTTCTTATCATTTGCCGCCCAGACATAAGCACCGCTGTCATCCTGAACAACATAGTTGGAATACAGCCAGATTCCTTCTTTCTGCTGATCGTCCTGACCTTCGTCAAGTTCAATATATACATGCTGTCCTAACAGCAGTCCCTCTGCAGATGGAAGTTCCACATAAAACGGGTACTTTGTTGCAGAGACACTACTGTCTGAAGATGAATCGTCATCACTTTTCTGCACGTTATCTGTATCAATCTTTGAAATCGTTCCATTCCATGTCTGACTTTCATCCACCCTCGAACGTATGATGACCGCCTGTCCATCTGAGATCATCCATACATTCTGCTCATCGATACTTCCTTTTACACGGTATTCACCTGTCTGAAGAATCGTCATAAACGCAGCATTATTGCCATTACTGTCTGTACCGTTCTCGTTGATTTCCTTTACCACGCCGGATTTTTTGCTGACAACAGACGATGCATCGATCTGGTCTTCATATTTTGATATTTCAAGGTTCTTGCTCTCAAGATCAAGTTTATTCTCCTCGATGGAATTTTCCTCCGACTGAATATCTGTCGTCAGTGAAAATTTATCGTCCTCATCTGTCGTTTTATTTAATTCATCGGTCAATGTGGCTATCTTTTTATTGGAACTGTCAATCTCATTCTGGATTCCCTCGAGTTCAAGTTTTGCCTGTTTCACCTGCATCTCAAGTTCGCTGGTATCATAGGTGACAAGTGTCTGCCCCTCTTCTACCTCATCCCCCACTTTTACAAGAATCTCTTTGATGGTACGTGACGAATCCACATTTACCTCATAACTGTCCTGTGACTCCACAACACCATTATACCGGTTGGTGTTTCCTGTATATGTATTCATAATCTTGGAAACTTTTTCAACATACACTTTATCATCCGATTTTCCTGACTGTAAAAACGGAATCTTCTCTGCAACTACATCAAATGCCTCTGTTGCCACATCTATCACATTGTCACGATAATAATAACCGGTTCCTCCAACTGCTCCAATCACTGCAATGGTTACAACCGGGATAATTATTTTTTTCTTTTCCATAGTTCCTCCTTAAATGTCCACTGTCTGCATCCTGCTAATCAGACATCCCGTATTATAGCATTTTTCCTACTTAATATATAGATGAATATTATTAATTCTTTTTTAAATCAAAAAATGGTTTTTTCTCCAAAATGCATGATTTTCAGCTTTCATTATAACTATTTCAAAAAATTTGTTGACAAATCCTGTTTCCCATAGTATGATATCGAATGTGTCTGACAGACAGATACAAAACAATTTATATATGCGCGAGTGGCTCAGTTGGTGGAGCACGACCTTGCCAAGGTCGGGGCCGCGGGTTCGAGTCCCGTCTCGCGCTCTTCTCTTAATGATGGGAAACTTTGGTTTACAAGGTTTTCCATTTTTTTTATTGCAATGTAAAAATTAATTACACTTTTTTACTGATCACACAGTGCTTTTTCAAAGCTTTCCTGCGAATTTGTGAGTGGGGTTTCCGTTTAAATTTACTCTGCTTTCACTCTGATCCACACATAACAGACATCCACCAGATGAACGGGCTAAATTTCCATCTTTCAAACCACTTTCACCCATTATTTTCTATTTTCAGCTTCTTCCTCTATCATTTTGGGCGAAACTCCTTCATTTCTGCTGTTTTCACCCTGACTTTTTGATTTTCGTGGGCTATTATAATGAAATCTCATCCTTTTTCACCCATTTTCTTGTATGTTAAATGAATTTCTATTATAAAATGGGTGAAATCATCTCTATCTTCTATATATTTCGCCCATATTTAATTTTTATCTCATCCAAGAGCAAATAATAGAATGCGCGCTCCGTGAACATTCTATTATCATGAATAAGAAAAAAGATCCAGTAAAAACTGAATCTTTTTTCAATGCCGGCAATGGGACTTGAACCCATACGATGTTGCCACCGCCAGATTTTGAGTCTGGTGCGTCTGCCATTCCGCCACGCCGGCTTATTCTGTTTTCGAATTGCTCGAACAATAGACATCTTATCATATCATGTAATAAATTGCAAGCAATTTTATTTTAACATTTGCTGATATCATATAAAGAATTTCATACAATGCTATTTTAACATTTGTTGATATCATGCAAAAAATTTCATACAATGGTATTTCCTGATTGTAGCAAAAAAATCCGAAGGTTCACGTTAATCCTTCGGATTTTTTTGATAGTCACTACTCTTCACCAACTCCACTGATTGCAGTTCTCTGTACGCTTTTGACACCGTTCTCCACAGTCGTTGTTTCAAGATAAGTAACGCCATTGATCACAACTGTCTTTGTTGTTGTGGTCTCATCATCGCTGTCTCTACCGCCTCCGGTATTTCCAGCCGCACCAGTTCCGGATGCCTGTGTGGTCTGTCCGGATGTTCCTGTTCCGGATGTCTGTCCTGCGTTTTCTGAGTAACTCTGGGACTGACCAGCTTCTGCTTTTGTTTTCTGGATTTCTTTTAAGATATCATTATAATTTTCACTTGGCATTGCTGCATCGGAACTTCCGATCGTCGATACATAACTGTCTGCATCTTTGCCGTCTGCATCCTGTGTAGAAACATTCTGTGATGCTGTCTGATTTTTTAATAACTCAGATACTTCTCCACAGTAACTCAAATATTCATCAATTCTCAGTGACACCCCTGCTGTTTTTTCTAAACAATTTCTAAATAAATATTCCGTTGCTTTTATCACAGCCTCAGATTCTGAAATGCCCCAAACACATCGAGTGTCCCATATCCCCACTCTCTGTTTGGATAGGTCCGGTTTTCCGGTTTAGCCGTGCCGCGGATCAGCATATTTTTGATGGAAGTATTCGACATGACTGTATTGTTCTGATCCACGATCGCCCACTGCATGATCTGCGCGCAGGCTCCTGCCGTGATCGCAGCAGCTGCACTTGTTCCCGTAAAGGTGATAAAGTTACCAAGAAGCCCGGGACCATAGACATCCACTGCCGGTGCCACAAAATCCGGTTTGATCTCCCCGGTTATCGTATAACCCCTGCCGGAATCCGCATAGATACTGGTATTTGATGCCTGATAACCGCCCACCGTGATCACCTGCCTTGCCGCACTCGGAGAAGTCAGTGTAATCTCCGGATTGGAACGAAGAAAAAAATTATTTCCATCCGTCAGCTCCCGCAGCGGCAGCCAGAGATGATAGTTTCCCGTCACTGTCAGCTGCGGGAAAATGCGTATCGTCCACAATCCCGGTGTCGGTCGGATAAAACGGAAAAATATGAGCTGGCTAGCCGTCTCTTTTGTATCGATCCGGTAATCCACCGTAATTGTTGTTCCCTCAAAAATAAAATGAAACTGCTCTGACGCTCCACGGCGCACCAGAATCCGTGGAATCTGCTCCCCCGAAGGCGATATTATGGTGACTGCATACAGTTCCGGTGCAGATGCCCACAATTCCACAAAAAAGCCTTTTGTATTTTCCTCCACCGTGATCTCCGCATCCTCATGTTCCATCTCTCCAATGATCCGCCCCTGAAAATGATGTCTTGCATTGGCCTCATTTCCAGCTGCAGTCACGACCACACGCTTTCTTCTTCCACAGATATAATTCAGATAAGATGGCAGAAATCCCTCGCTTGCATGACTTCCTGCACTGTTTCCAAGTGCCACACAGATGACAAGCGGACGATTTAAAATATTTGCAACTCCATTTAAATAGGAAACCGCCATCATAATGTCGTTTTCCTGATATGCCGGAACGCCGTCTTTCACAAAAAAGAAATCCCGAAGATACTGTTTTGCCTCCTTTAACTTTACCATGATGATCTCAGACTGCGGCGCCGCCCCGATAAAGTCACCGTTTTCACTCTCACTTCCACATGCCACTCCTGCAAGAAATGTGCCATGTCCGTTCATATCACGCGACGGCACCACATCATACGGATTTTCCGAAAGCAATGCCGCATTGATCTGTTCTCTTGTATAATCTGCTCCATACAAAATACCAACAGGCGGCGTTCCATCCTGTATGGTCTGATCCCAGATACGGACGATCCGGCTGCTCCCGTCACTGTATCGAAATGCCGGATTTGTATAATCAATACCGGTATCAATAAAACCTATCAATACACCTCTTCCCTTTAAGGCGAGAACGGGCTGGTTCTGCATTTTTAAAATACCGGACACCTCAAGTGCAGTCTGATCCAACAGCCCATAACACTTTGGAATCTCTGAATAAGAATAACTGCCTACACTAAGCGGAGGCAGTCCCTCCCTTGGATAATAAAAAATATCATATCCTTCATCAATTCTCTGGATACACGCCCCTGCGATCGTCTGTTCATTCGTTTCCTCATAAGATACAATAAAATCAAAAAATTCGTCAGAATACACCTGTTCCCTGCAATCCGCCATAAATAAAAAAACTCCGGTCATCTATTCAATTACTAAATAGATGCCGGAATTTTTTATTTTAGAACCACAAATATTATTCTAATTCGAATTTCTGTACAAGTTCATTTAATGTAACTGACTGTGCTGCCAGCTCCTCACTTGTTGCTGAAGTCTCCTCTGCCATAGCAGAGTTATCAGAAACCACCTGTGACATATCCCTGATGCCGTCACGGATCTGGTCGATACTCTTCATCTGTACATCTGCCACCTGTGCTGTCTCCTGAATCATTCCGTTTGCAATACGAACACGCTCTACCGCGTTGTCCAAAGATGCAATGACATCATTTACGATCGTATTTCCCTTTTCAATCTCATCGAGTGATACGTTGATCAGGTTACGTGTCGTATTTACCGCATCGGCACTCTCATCTGCAAGACCGCCGATCTCTCCTGCTACCACTGCAAAGCCTTTGCCCGCCTCGCCTGCGCGTGCAGCTTCAATAGATGCATTCAATGATAAAAGATTTGTCTGGCTTGCAATATCTTCAATTGCCTTGATGACACCGACAACCTGTTTCGAGGATTCCTGAATTTTGTCCATTGCCTCACGCATCTGTGCCATCTGCTTCTTGCTGTCTTCCATTTTTTGTTCACCGTTTACCTTATATTTCAAAAGCTGTTCTGACTGATTGCTGATCGCAGTGCTTACACTGTCTGAAATATTCATATCCTGAATCATAGTATCAATCAGATCTGCATTCGGATGATATACAAAAGTTCCATCACTTGTCAACAGCATGGAATATCCATTTGCACCGATCGTATAATTCCCCATCATATTCATGACTGTGTCCAGCCCTACGTCTATTCCAACGACACCGACAACCGTATCTTTCTCGTCAAATACAGGTGTTACCGCACTTAAGATTGTTTTTCCTGTACTTGCAGCAACATAGGTCTTTGTCAGCTTAGTTTCTCCTGTCTGCGTACAGCTGTACCATGTGCGGGTCGTACAGTCATAATCATCGCCGGAAATACCGCCTGCTGATGTAATGGATGCATTACTGTCCAAATCCGCCGTGAATACACCCTGAATATTTTCCGTGTCAAGTCCTGCCACTGCAACAAGCTTCTTTAGTACCGCTGGATATACCTCGTTCTCTGTCATTTTCTGTCCAGCTTTGGTAGTGGTCAGAATTGTCTGCACATCTTCATCCAGTGCAAGCTGTTTTACCATGCGTTCAAACGGTGAAAAATATTTTTCCACTTGAAGTGATATCGCTTCAGAATCCTGCCGCAGCTCTGTGTTGTTGGCTTTGATCAGCAGATTGTAAACCACCACTACTACCAGTACAGCGATCACTGCCATAACCACGATAATGGAGGCACCGATCTTGCTCTGGATCTGAAACTGTATGCCCTGTCTGTTTCCTGCTTTTTTATTTTTTTCTTTTTTCTCTTTTCTCTTTTGCTATTTTCACTCCTCCATTTTTTCGATTAGTACTATTGTACCATACCTAATCATAGTGTGAACACTTTTTTACCATATTCTTCAAATTCAAAATGAGGAAAAATCTTTTTCTCAGTCTGTAAAAAAGATTTTTCCCCATTTCAGAATCATTCTTTCATCGTCTCATTCAACAGCAGCAATCTGTGCACAGCCTCGCATGGTAATGAGCGGTCCGCCCTTTTTCTCCACATACTCTTTTGTAATGGTCACCATACCGATATTGTCATCTTTCGGAATCTCATACATGATATCGAGCATAAAATCCTCGATGATCGCACGGAGTGCACGCGCACCGACTTTCTTTTCCTTTGCCTGCTTTGCGATCGCCATCAGTGCGTCATCCTCAAATTCGAGTCTGACTTCATCCATGGCAAGCAGTTTCTGGTACTGTTTTAAGATCGCATTTTTCGGTTCCTTTAAGATGCGCACTAACATATCTTCTGTGAGCGCTTCTAAGGTAAACATGATCGGCAGACGTCCTAAGAATTCCGGTATCATGCCAAATTTGCGCACATCCTCTATGGTCACCTTCTGCAGAATATTTTCATCCTGGTCGTATTTATCCTTAAGCTCGGATTTAAAACCAATCGATGCGGATTTATTGAGGCGTTCCTTAATGATATCCTCTAACTCCGGGAACGCACCTCCACAGATAAACAGAATATTTTTGGTGTTGACCATCGTCATGGGTACCATGGCATTCTTGCTGCTGGCTCCGACAGGGACTTCTACCTCCGCACCCTCTAACAGTTTTAACATTCCCTGCTGCACGGACTCTCCGCTGACATCACGCTGATTGGTGTTGCGTTTCTTTGCGATTTTGTCGATCTCATCAATAAAGATAATACCGTGTTCCGCGCGCTCAACATCATTGTCCGCTGCTGCAAGCAGTTTGCTGACAACACTCTCGATGTCATCACCGATATACCCTGCCTCTGTCAGGGACGTCGCATCTGTGATGGCAAGCGGCACATCTAAAAGCTTTGCAAGTGTCTTTACCAGATAAGTCTTACCGGAACCGGTCGGTCCAATCATTAACATATTGGACTTTTCAATCTCGATGCCGTCCTTCTCATCGGATGCGATCCTCTTATAGTGATTATAAACAGCGACGGACATGACTTTCTTTGCATGCTCCTGTCCCACTACGTACTCATCCAACGATGCCTTGATTTTATGTGGTGCCGGGATCTTTTTGATATCAAGTACCGGCTCTTTCTTTTCTTTCGGCTTTTTCTTTTTGATTTTCTGGTTATTCGGAATAAATCCCTGCATCCCCTGCAGATCTGAGAGATTGATCATGCTGATATTCGGCATTTTTCCTATATTCATGTTCAGCATATCATCCATTGAAAATCCGGTCTGATTCATACTGTCAAACGTTTTCTGCATACAGTCCTGACAGATACAGATGTTGTTCGGGATCTTTATCATCTTTCCTGCAATATGCTCCGGTCTGCGGCAGATATAGCAGATATCCTCATACTCCGGCTCTTTTTCATTCGATGCGTCTGAATTTGTCACTTCCGCCTGCACGGTCTCCTTTTCATTTTCTGACACGTCAGGGGTATCATTGACGCTTTCCTGTCCGTTCATTTCCTCTTTCTGATCTGTGGATACGGTTGTTACATCATCCTCAGTTATTTCTCTATAATCATTATTATTCATCTGAATACGCTCCTGAATTTTTCCATATCTCTGCCCAAAGCAGACTTATTTAAGACATTGTACCGCAAAACATCTGCAATCACAAGAAAATCAGAAAGATTTCATTTTTATTTAAGGATTTTTGACACAAAAAATCCGGGCAGCCCTTTCACAAAAAGGCCATACCCGGAAATTTCTCATCCGTTATCTTGCACTGTTATCCGTTGTGTTACCGTTATTATTGTTTCCGGTCGCGTCATCCACGCCGTTTTCCACGCCGTCAATAATGTCTTTGCCAGCATCGCCGACGCCATCCACCACATCATCCACAACAGCACCACCGTCTGTGTCTGCACCATTCGCGTTTGTGTTATTTGTATTTGTGCCGTTCGTATCCGTGTCATTCACGGTACCATTTGTTCCATTCACATTGGTATCATTCATACCATTTTCGGTATTATTGATACCGTTATTTGTGTTTTCATTGACACGGTTTTCTGTACCGGCTGCCGGATTGTTGCCACTGTTATTGGTATTTGTGTTGTTTCTGTTTGTGCCGCATGCGGTCAGTGCGCTAAGAGACAATGTAAGCACCAGACATGCCGCAAGCATTTTAAACTTTTTCATGGTCATTCTTCTCCTTTACTTTACAAGAAATTATTTGTAACGGTTCAAAAGCTCTCTGAACCATCACCTTTTCAAGGATAGTATGACCATGTCTGCTATTTTCTATACCAGCCTAATTCCATGGATAATTCTTCCTGTACTTTTCTGACATCCACAGATAACTCCTCCACCCGTTCTCGCGTCATCCGGCTGGTCGGTCCGGAAATACTGAATGCATATTTTACTTCATTATGATAATCCCTGAGGCTTGCAGCAATACACCGTACACCTTCTTCATTTTCCTCATCATCAAGTGCATAACCGTTCTTTTTTGCTTCTTTTAATACACTAAGCATATCATCATAATCCGTGATCGTATGCTCCGTCTTTTTTTCGATGATGCTCTCATTCCAGATCTGTTTCACTTCCGACTCCGGAAGTTCTGCCATGATTGCCTTGCCCACACCGGAACAATACATCGGATGGACCATCCCCACATGGGACACCATGCGGATCGTACCGATTTTTGCTTCTATTTTATAAATATATAAAATATTGTTTCCTTCCCGCTGAACTAAATGCACTGTTTCCCCGCTGATATCAGACAAACGCTCCATATAAGGTTTTGCAACCTGTAAAATATCCATGCGGTCAAGCATTTTTCCTGCCATGCTGACTATTTTATAAGAAAGCATATACTTCTGGGATACCTCGTCCTGTTTTGCATATCCCATATAGACTAAAGACATCAGAAGGCGATGTACCGTGCTTTTGTGAAGTCCTAACGCTGTGCTGATCTCCATCAGCCCCATCTCACCGTGATCGGCCAGCATTTCCATTACCTGAAAAATGCGCTCTGCCGACTGCACCGGATTTTTTGTTTCTTTCTGTTCTGCCATAATTACCTCATATTCTATGTAAGGTATCAGTTATTTTTCCAATACCTGTCTTTTAGGTTTCATAATTCACATTATTGTTTCATTATATGAAACCATATGACATCATAACATGACCTTCCAATAAAAGTCAAATTTTTGTTTTTTGCAAAATACAACATTTTCTTTCCCTAAATTATTGACAAGGCATTTTGTAATGTTATAATACTATTGTACCGTTGTATGAAACAATGTTTCATATTGTGAAACCATTTTAAGAACCTTAAAATTATTCAAAATAAAGGAGAAGAATTATGAACAAAGTATTAGAAGAGTTTTCCAAAATCGGTATTATCCCGGTTATCGCACTTGACAATGTAGAGGATGCTGCACCTTTAGCAAAAGCATTATGCGACGGTGGTCTCCCATGTGCAGAAGTTACTTTCCGTACAGCAGCTGCTGAGGAATCTATCCGCATCATGTCCGAGCAGTTCCCGGAGATGTTAGTAGGTGCAGGTACTGTTCTTACCACAGAGCAGGTTGACCGCGCTGTAAACGCAGGTGCAAAATTCATCGTAAGCCCTGGTTTAAATCCAAAAGTTGTAAAATACTGTGTTGAAAAAGGAATCCCGGTAACTCCTGGATGCTCTAACCCAAGCGACGTAGAAGTTGCAATCGAGCTTGGTCTTGACGTTGTGAAATTCTTCCCGGCAGAAGCTGCAGGCGGACTTTCCATGATCAAATCCATGGCAGCTCCTTACACAAAGATGAAATTCATGCCGACCGGCGGTATCAACGCAAAGAACTTAACAAGCTACCTTGATTTCAAAAAGATCATCGCATGCGGTGGTTCCTGGATGGTAAACAAAGACATGATCGCTGCAAAAGACTGGGATGGCATTACAGCTTTAACAAAAGAGGCTGTTTCTACCATGTTAGGATTCAAACTGTTACATGTAGGTGTTAACAACGCTTCTGAGGAAGTAGCTGCTGCAGAGTCTGCAAAATTCGCCACCTTACTTGGCGAGAATGTAAAAGTTGGAAACAGCTCCATGTTCGTAGGTTCTTTAATTGAAATGATGAAGAATCCGGGACGCGGAACCAATGGTCATATCTGCATTCAGACCAACTACTTAGACCGCGCGATTTATCATCTTGAAAAACGTGGTTTTGTATTTGACGAATCTTCTTTCAAATACAATGACAAAGGTGAGCTTACTGTTGCTTACTTAAAAGACGAGATCGCAGGTTTCGCTGTTCACTTCAACCAGAAATAATTTAAAAAAATCAGGTCTGCACCGGTCGATGATTTGTGCAGACCTTTTTTTCAATATTAAATAATAAAAAAACAGACACGGGAGGTTTCTTATGGATCAGAATTGTGCATATTGTATGGAGGGCGAATTAGTCGCCCAGTTTGGTATTAAAATCTGTGAACTGCCAAGTTCAAAAGTTTATCTTTTCAAGGAGCAGAGCCACAAAGGCCGTGTGATCGTCGCTCACAAAAAACATGTCAGTGAGATCACTGAACTGACCGCTGAGGAACGCGCCGCTTACATTGAAGATATTAATCATGTGGCAGAAGCACTTCACAAGGCATTTCATCCGCAGAAAGTCAACTACGGTGCTTACGGTGATACCGGCCATCATCTCCACTTCCATCTCGTTCCAAAATATACAGACGGTTACGAGTGGGGCGGCACTTTTGCCATGAATCCGGGCGAAAAATTTCTTTCCGATGAGGAATATGCCGCATTGATCGACGAGATCAAAAAATATTTATAATATTTATTTCTTCATCTTAGGCTGAAAAATAATACTTGCCAGATATGCGAAGATCAGTGCCGCTGAAATACCAGCGGCACTTGCTTTTAGTCCACCTAAAAAAATTCCTAAAAATCCATACTCGTCCACCGCTTCTTTCACTCCCTTAAACAGGGTATTTCCAAATCCAAGCAGCGGCACACTTGCCCCGGCTCCCGCAAATTCAATAAACGGCTGGTAGATCCCAAGTGCCCCAAGCAGTGCGCCAAGACACACTAACATCACCATGATCCTTCCGGGAAGCATCTTTGTTTTTTCCATTAAGATCTGCACCAGTGCACAGATTGCCCCTCCAACCCAGAATGCATTGATATAATCCATAATTCTACACCTCTTTCTCTCTTTTAATCTGCATGTTCGATCACGACTCCATGTGCAATCCCTGGCACCGTTTTTCCTTCATTAAAAGACACCGTGGAAAGAAGTGCCCCGGTCGGCACAAACAGGATACGCTGTAATTTTCCCTGCTCGACCTGTTTTAAAAAATGCCCGGCAAGTGTTACGGCAGAACACCCGCATCCGGAACCTCCTGCCCCGGTTCCCTGCGCTTTGCTCTCATAGATCAGCATACCGCAGTCTAAATGCATCTCACTGATATCGTATCCTTCTTTTTTCAAAAGATCGATCAGGATCTCCCTTCCAACACTGCCTAGATCCCCGGTAATAATGTGATCATAGTCCTCTGGCCTGCGCCCGAAATCTTTTAAGTTCTGGCAGATCGTATCCGCCGCCGCAGGTGCCATTGCTGCTCCCATATTCATGGAATCCTTAATGCCGTAATCGATGATCTTTCCGGTCGTGATACCGGTAATACACGCATTGCTCTTTCTTTTTCCAAGCACATACGCACCACTTCCGGTCACCGTCCACGTTGCAGACATCGGCCTCTGGTTCGCATATTCAAGTGGAAACCGGAACTGCTTTTCGGCGCTGGCAAAATGGCTCGATGTCATCGCCACAACGTAATCTGCATATCCTGCGGCAACACACATTGCTCCAAGGGAAAGCGCCTCGCCGCAGGTACTGCACGCACCATACAGGCCAAAGAGCGGCACCTGGTAATCCATGAGTCCAAACGAAGTGGCAATATTCTGTCCTAAAAGATCTCCGGAAAAAAGATAACGGATCTCTTCTTTTTTCAGTCCTGCTTTTCCGACTGCCATTCCGAAAGCCTCTTTCTGCAGGGTACTCTCTGCCTCTTCCCAGGTGTCCTGCCCGAATTTATCATCCTCCCCGATCAGATCAAAACAGGCTCCAAGAGGTCCCTCCCCCTCTTTTTTTCCGACAATACTTGCGCTGCTTACAATATAAGGCGGCGTTTCAAAACAAATACTCTGTTTTCCCGTCTGCATGCTCATACGAATCTCCATTTCCAAACATTTTTATATCATGTTCTCTATGTGATCAGTATGTACATCTTACCGATATTTATACCCTGATGCTGTTTACGCATTGCACGTAATTATGTCGGAGGCAAATAGTGGTTCACAGCATCCGCTGTACCTGTTCCGGTCTGATACCAAGATATGCGCAGAGTGAAAGAAATTCCTCCGCATCCAGCGGTTCCTTATAATCCTTCCGCAATTTTCCTGCATCGATGCCCGCATGTGCCGCCAGCGATTTTGCATCTATCCGGTTTTCTTCAATATACCGGATCATATAATCCGTCACTTTTGATTTTCCCATGTTATCGCACCTCTTCTACAAAAATCTGTTTTTTCTTATTCTATTCTTTAACTTTAGGAATTGCAATTATATTTTTCTCTGCAATTAAGAACTCATTGACTGATAAAATGAGGTGGGATATGATACGGTTAAAAAGCATTTTGGCTGCTTTAAATGCAACAGAACGGAGATCAATATGCGGAATCAGAATATAGCAAAAGTTTTAAAAGAATATCGTAAACGGAATCACCTGTCTGTAAATGATGTTTCTATCCTGTTAGAGGATCGTTCTTTTACCGCCGCTCCCAAAACGATTTACGGATGGGAAAGCGGACAGGCAAATCCAAGCGCAGATATCCTTTTAACACTCTGCGATCTATATAATATCACAGATATCCTTGAAGCATTCGGCTATGACAGCAATGAGAATTTTCATGTGACACCTTCTGAGCGGACGATCATTGAAGCCTATCGTGCACATCCGGAAATGCATGAAGCAGTCAGCGTTCTGTTAGGCTGCAGCGTACCACGCAAAGGTTCTGTATCTGCCCACAATACTGCTGCAAAAGAAGTTTCACATCCAAAGCAGCATTCTTCCGGAACGAATACTACAGCAGCTCCTAAACCTTCCATAAAACGTTATTGATCGTTTATCAATCCATTGGCAGCAAAAAGCTCCTGCGCTTGGTTAATGCGCAGGAGCTTTTTTTGCTTTGACCTGTATCTGTTAAATTGTTTTCATCATCCCTGTGGCTGACTTCCGTCCGTCTGCTGGCTTTGATCCTGCTGGCTTCCGTCCGTCTGCTGGCTCTGATCCTGTAGCTGGCTCTGGTCTGGCTGCTGGCTCTGATCCTGTGGCTGGCTCTGGTCTGGCTGCTGGCTCTGATCCTGTGGCTGACTCTGGTCTGGCTGCTGGCTCTGATCCTGTGGCTGGCTCTGATCTGGCTGCTGCCCTCCATCAGCCGGCTGCTGTGCCTTCAATACCGCAAGTGCTGCCTCTGCCGCTGTCAGTGTGTCATAATTTGTTACCTGAGCCTTGTCTGCATCTGAAAGTGAGTTGTACATATTTCTCGCATTCACGATTGCTGTTTCGCTCTCTAATGTTACAGGCCCGATAATACTGATCGCATTGATCACAGATGGAACATCCGCCTGCGGCTGCTGCACAACAGTCGGATTGTCACCCGGCATACGATATACTAAAACTGCATATCCCTTATCGATCGTCTCATAGATCTTCTTTGCTGCAGATGCAGGCAGATTGATACATCCATGAGACCCACTGGTCTTATAGATACTTCCTCCAAATTTGTTACGCCAGGTCGCATCATGCATACCTACGTCACCATTAAATGGCATCCAGTAAGTAACCGGTGTCTCATAATCCGGTCCTCTTAAAACCGCATTCATGGTCTTATAAGTCAGTCCGAACGCACCTGTCGGGGTGTCATGCCCTTTTGAAAGATTTCCTGAAACAAAATCACTCTCCACCACCAGTTTTCCGTCTTTGTAAAGGAATAAATGCTGGTTTGTCAGATTGATCTCAACATAAGAATCACCGTAATCATGCTCGCCATGACTGTTTGCCGTTGTGAGATATACCGGCTCTCTCTCCACATCTTTTCCGGCTTTTAAGTCTGCCAGAATCTGTTCTACTTCCCCTCCGTTATCGATTCTCCAGCCATAAAAACCACCGGTGATCGTAACCGTCGTACCGTAGGAAGTCTTTAACTCTTTCGGTGAATAGGCAGTATTATATTTCTTTGCCAGTGTCTTTACAAAGGCAAGGACTTCTTCCTCATCAATGGAAACTTTTTCGTCGGTTCCCTCAGAAAGCCAGGTACTGATCGTTGTTCCATCCAATATTTCCTTATCATCCCCAAAGTCATATGTAATCGTAACACCGACATACTGGTTTAATGCATCGATCAAAGCCAGCAGATCTTTATCATCATCTCCGATTGCAGGCTCTAAATAACAGCCGCTCTGCTCCAGATCAACGGTTTCATCCAATACTAAAACCGCATCACTTACCGCTTTCCTGACTTTTGCGGTATCGACCTGTGTTCCATAATCAGCCGGTACAAGCGCATACCCGTTTTCTCTTGTATAATCAGAATAAGTCGCATCCACCGGTGTGCGCTGATCTTTCATACATGGTAAATTTCTGACTGCCTCATCCAGTTTCTGTTCATCATAAGATACAACCTTTGCCAGTTCAAACTCCTGCTTCTGGAACATCAGGATCAGCCACGCAAAACCATTCTGCTCCTCTAAAAGTTTCTCTATTTCCCCCTGAAATACCGGCTCCATATCAATATCCGAACCTGCAATGGTTCCATTTTTATCCTTGCGTGCAGTAACTGTCAGATTGTAATTTTTCATCTCAGTCCGGATCGCATCCTCAACTTTTTCCACACTGCTGCCACCGACTGCAATCCCATCAATAGAAGTTCCAAAGCAAAAATGACTTTCAAAATAAATCGCAAACCCGACATAAATCACAGCAATCGCCGTCATAACACATGTGAGCACCAGTCCTGTATAACTTTTTGCTGACGCACCTCCATGCATTTTCCGCTTGTTTTTCTCTTTCATTTTTCTAAATATCCTTTCATCCTATGTGTAAAGATATGTTGTATTGCATAAAATATGCTAACGGATACCTACTCTATTATAATATCCGGCAAGGTCTTGTCAACAAATTGTCCAAATCGTAACATTTAATTAAGAATTCGTTCTTTTTTCGCATTGATCTGTAATAAAAATTACCGTCAAACTCCCCAAAAACACCCGTCATAGCTTAAAGTTTTCTTAAATTTTAAATAATCTTTCTTAAAATAAGGAAAAGGGAATTGTTTCTAAAAAAATGCTGTGCTATAATCCCTATCGTTGAGATTAATGAAAAGAGGGTGAAACCGTGAAAACGAAGACACGCAATGCGGTCAACGCATTTATTGAGAGAAACAAACATGCTCTTCTTCTGCTTTATTTCATGATTTATCTGCCATGGTTTGGTCATTTAGAGAGAACCGTTACCACGCATTTTCATGTGATCCATGTTGCACTCGATGATTATATTCCATTTTGTGAATATTTTATTATTCCATACTTTTTATGGTTTGGATATGTTGCGTGGGGACTTGGTTACTTCTACTTTAAAAATAAAGACGAATATTTCCGTTTATGTACCATGTTGTTTACCGGAATGACGATCTTTTTAGTCATCTCCACCATTTATCCAAACGGACATTATTTAAGGCCGACTACTTTTGCGCGGGATAACGTGTTTGTCCATATGGTAAAATGCCTCTACGCAACGGACACTGCGACGAACCTTTTCCCAAGTATTCACGTTTACAATTCCATTGCAGTCAATTTAGCCGTATGGCACAGTGAAAATTTCCGCGATAAAAAGGTCATCCGTATTGGTTCTGCTGTTCTTATGGTAAGCATTATTTTATCTACCATGTTTTTAAAACAGCACTCCGTATTTGATGTGGTTACCGGAATCATTATGGCAGTCTTCATGTACATGCTTGTCTATGTACAGAATCCGGCACGCATGACGGCCGGTGAGCGCAAATATGAGCGCAAACTTCACCAGATCTAAATACAAACGTTATGTTTCCTGAATATTTGATTCGTTTTAAAAAGAGTCATAACCGATTTTGCCGGTTATGACTCTTTTTCATTCAAATTTGGAGAGCCTCTAAATTTTTCTGATTTTCACTCTATCTGAACCTTTACAGCTCACACGCACATCCGGCTGCATATTTTGCACAGATCGTCATTGTACTCTCATCATACATCATGCGCTCTGTCCGCTGGATCGGTGTATACTCCCTTACATCCTTTGCAATATGATCTTCGGCGACAACCGCATCAAATTCATATCCATTTAAAAATGTGCCGACTTTACCAAAATAACTGCCGCCTCCGGCTGTCGCTAAATAAAACGCTTCCGCAAATGTCAGCGGCTTACTTTTCTCATCAATCAGACGCCAGTACATTTTTGATACCTGTACCGCTAATGTCAAAGCTTTTGCCATGGAAAGTGAAGATCCGCCCGCCACGTCGGAACCAAGTCCGACCGCAATACCTTCCTCTAAGAACTTTCGGACCGGTGCAATGCCGGAGGAAAGATTTAAGTTCGATTCCGGGCAGTGTGCCACATAGACACCGTGTTCTTTCAAAAGATCCATCTCATCCTCACTGTAAATACAGTGTGCCATGACTGCCGGGTGATCCTTATCTCCGAACATATCAAAAACAGCGTAGGCATCTGCATAATTTTTCGCTGCCGGGACAAGCTCTTTTACCCATGCGACTTCCGATGGGTTTTCCGACAGATGCGACTGCACGCGGAGTCCTGTCGTTTTCTGCAGTTTTGCAAGTTCTCTCATCAGCTCATCCGTACAGCTTGGAATAAAACGCGGTGTTAAGATCGGGTTTGTACGCTCATATTTTCCGGCTGTCTCCTCAATCCACTTTTTCGTATCTTCTGCCGCAGCAGACGCATCCGCCTCACAGAGATTCTCACCACCGTTACGGTCCATATTTACCTTGCCAACATAGCTTACGATCCCGCTCTCCTCCAAAAGATCCATCAAAGCAACGGTTGCCTCTCTGTGAAGTGTCGCAAAAATGCAGGCACGCGTTGTCAGACTGTGCTTTAAATCAGACACAAAACTTCCATATGCTCTTTTTGCATAGGAGATATCCACATATTTTGCCTCTTCCGGAAAAGTATGCACATTCAGCCAGTCTAAAAGTTCAAGATCCATGCCAAGTGCCCGGAACGTATACTGTGGTGCATGCACATGCAGATCCGTCATTCCCGGAAGGATGATCTTATCACCATAATCGGTCAGCGGCAGTGTTTCATACTGTTTCGGCAACTTTTCAAATGCGCCGCGGCAGATACCGTTTTCACATACAACATAACCACCCTCTATACTGCACAGTTCCTTGTTTTCTCCTGAATATACGATATTTCCCTTTAAAACAAAACTTTTCTTTTCCAATATGTTCTCTAATCCTTTTCTTATTGTCTTACCATAATTTTAAAATCTGAATTGCAGACTTCATTACCTTATACTTCACGTCTTCCAATTCTGACGCTGCACATTTTAACTCTTTGCGTATCTCAATATGCTGCGGGCAGTGTTTTTCGCATTTTCCGCAGCCGACACACTGGGATGCGCTTGCGGTGTCTTTCCGGAATGCCGTACACTGTAAATAATCTTTCCGTCCTGATTTTTTCCCTTCCGAATACATCGCATTATAACAGCGGAATGTTCCCGGAATATCCACTCCCCGCGGACACGGCATACAATACCCACATCCGGTACAGCCGACTTTGACATGCTTTTTGATCTCTTCTTTCACCTGTTCGATCAGTGCTGCGTCTGATGCCGTCAGACAGCCCACATGGGACTCAGATGCCGTCTTTAGGTTCTGCTCCACCATTTCCATGGAATTCATCCCGGAGAGCACACAGGTTACTTCTGGCTGGTTATAGAGCCATTTTAAGGCAAGCTCCGCCGGTGTACGTCCTTCCTTGTCAGTGCGGAACAATTTTTTTGCTGACTCCGGTAAAAGATTTACCAGTCTGCCTCCGCGAAGAGGCTCCATGATGATGACCGGAAGTCCTTTTGCATTTGCATAGCGCAGTCCTTCCACGCCTGCCTGTGAGTATTCATCCATATAGTTGTACTGGATCTGGCAGAAATCCCAGTCGCAGGCATCCACGAGCTGTTTGAACATCTCGGTATTTCCATGATAGGAAAATCCGATATTTCTGATCTGACCGGACGCTAATTTTTCCTCGATCCAGTCCTGCATGCCGATCTTTTTTAATTTTTCCCAGGTCGGTATATCGGTGAGCATATGCATCAGATAATAATCGATATAATCGGTTTTTAATCTGCGAAGTTCCTCCTGAAACATCTTTTCCGCACCTGCGACAGACTTGATCAGATAATGTGGCAGCTTTGTTGCCAGATAGATCTGCTCCCTGCAGTGGTTGCGGTCTAAGATCTCTCCGACTGCTGCCTCATTGCCTGCATAGACATAGGCAGTGTCAAAGTAATTAACACCTGCTTTGATCGCCGCCATCACCTCTTTTTCCGCCTTATCAAGATCGACACTGCTGCCGTTTTTAGTAAAACGCATACATCCATATCCTAAAACAGACAATTCATTTCCTTTTTTATCCCTGCGATACTGCATCCTTTAACTCCTCCAGTTCCGCTAACCATATTGAGGCACACGCATCGGACGGCATACGCAGATCCCCACGCGGAGATACCGCAACACTTCCGACTTTTGGTCCGTCCGGCAGGCAGGAACGTTTAAACTGCTGCGCAAAGAAACGGCGGTAAAATGTCTCCAGCCACTTAAAAATCGTTGCATCGTCATAAGTTCCGGCAAATGCCTGTTTTGCCAGACGGTAAACCTTTGCCGGTGCGTAGGAAAGACGCAGCATATGATACAGATAAAAATCGTGCAGCTCGTAAGGGCCGACTAAGTCCTCCGTTTTCTGTGAAATTTTTCCGTCTTCCGGCGGTAAAAGTTCCGGAGAGACAGGTGTGTCAAGCACATCGAGCAGCACTTGTTTTAAAGTCTCATCCCCACAGGTATCCGCATAATAACGCACCAGATGGCGCACCAGTGTCTTTGGCACCGATGCATTGACTGCATACATAGACATGTGATCTCCGTTGTAAGTCGCCCAGCCAAGTGCAAGCTCCGACAAATCTCCGGTTCCGATGACCATTCCGCCGGACTTATTTGCAATATCCATCAAAATCTGCGTGCGCTCTCTCGCCTGTCCGTTCTCGTAGGTCACGTCATGCATCGACGGATCCTGTCCGATATCCCGGAAATGAATGTTGACGGCATCTTTGATATCCACCTCGATAAAATCAGCTCCCAGACAGCGGATCAATGATACTGCATTATCGTAAGTGCGGTCTGTCGTACCAAATCCCGGCATGGTCACTGCCTTGATATTACTGTGATCCATTCCGAGCGCATCAAAAGCACGCACGGTGACAAGAAGTGCCAGCGTGGAATCGAGTCCGCCGGAAATTCCGATCACTGCAGACTTACAGTGTGTATGCTCTAAACGTTTTTTCAGTCCCATCGACTGTATCGATAAGATCTCCTCGCAGCGCAGTGTACGGTCGCGCTCTCCGGACGGCACAAACGGCATCGGATCAATATAACGTGTCAGCTTTGTCTCTTCCATCTGTAAGGAAAATACATTTTCGCGGTATACCGGCTCTGTGACCGTCTCAAATGTTGTCATTCTGCGGCGCTCGGACGCAAGACGGGACACATCGATCTCGGTGGATATCGTCTGTGCGTCAAAAAGTTCTGACTCCGCTAACAAACGTCCATTTTCTGCGATCAGGTTATGCCCGGAATAGACCACATCCTGTGTGGACTCGCCGTCCCCTGCACTCGCATAGATATAGCCGCAGAGCAGTCTTGCCGACTGTCCTTTTACCAATTCCCTGCGGTAAGCCGGTTTTCCGGTCGTCTCGTCCGATGCGGAAAGATTTACGATCAGCGTTGCTCCGTGCATGGCATGTCCGATGCTCGGCGGATTCATCGTCCAGAGATCCTCACAGAGTTCTGCTGCGATCACAAGTTCCGGCAGCTCCAGACAGGTAAATAACTGTCTCGTTCCCATCGGCACCGTCAATTCTTCGGTCAGCCGTACATCGGCCACTTCTTCCATACCTCTCGTAAAATGGCGCGCTTCATAAAATTCATTATAATTCGGAAGGTAGGTTTTCGGTACGATACCAAGAATTTTTCCACGATTTAATGCCGCTGCCACGTTATATAATTTTCCTTTGTATGCAAGTGGAAGTCCGACAAATACGATCGCGTCCACATCTGTCGTAAATGCTGCGATATGCAATAATTCTTCTTTCGCCTCCCGAAGCAGCTTTTCCTGTAAAAACAGATCCCCACAGGTATACCCTGTGATACACAGTTCCGGCAGAACGATCACTTTTGCTCCCGCCTCTGCCGCCTCTTTAACAGACTGGCAGATCACTTTTGCATTATATCCTGTGTCGGCAACCCTGATCTTTGGTGTTACCGCTGCAACTTTCACAAATCCCTGTCTCATTCTTTCCTCTTTTCCGGTTACGTTTTTACCCCTGCTTACCGCAACCACATTGCCTTGCCTTTTGCTTACTGTCCGCTTGTACTATTTTTTCGCAACAGCAGCCCTTTTTATTTTGCAGAACGCATTTCCTTTAATTCGTCCACATCAAAATGGTATGCCTTGTTACAGAACTGGCATTTTACCTCGATTGCCTCTCCGTCATTGATGATCGAATCTAAATCTTTTTTGCTCAGCGTAGAAATTGCACGTGAAACTCTCTCCTTTGAACAGTCACACTCAAATGCAGCCGGGATCTTATCTGAGATCTCAAGACCGAAATCTCCTAAGATTTCCTCTAAAATCTGCTCCGGTGTCATACCCTGCTCTAACATTTCCGTTACAGATGCGATCTCCCTGATCTTATTTTCCAGTTTTTCAATGACCTCATCACTGGTAAACGGCATCAGCTGGATGATAAAACCACCCGCCTGGCGCACCGATAAGTCTTTGTCCACTAAAACCCCAAGCCCTACTGCGGACGGGATCTGTTCAGATGTTGCAAAATAATAGGTCAGATCCTCAGCGATCTCTCCGGTCTGCAGTGCGATCTGTCCCACATACGGTTCTTTTAACCCCATGTCTTTGATGACACTCATCACGCCAAGTCCAAGAGCTCCGCCCACATCTAATTTGCCCTGTGCATTTAACGGCAGTTCCACCTGGGATTCCATAGGAAATCCCTTGACATGACCATGGGAATCCGCTGTCACGGTAAGTCCTTTTGCCGGACCGCCGCACTGGATCTGGATCGTCAAAAGATCATTATCCCCTTTCATCATTGTTCCCATCATTGCCGCACCGCTCAAAAGACGTCCCAACGCTGCCGTGATGACCGGTCTTGTGTCGTGGGCTCTTCTTGCCTCCTCAACCATTTCCTTTGATGTGATGGCAAATGCACGAATCTGGCTGTCCGCCGCTGTTGCTCTTACAATATAATCACTCATATTTTATCCTCCATTTCGTACTGTACTCATAAATTTCTGATGACTCCAATGATGTTGGGAGCAAATAGTGCATTCAGGTTTCCTGATTGCTTCTTGCGATCACATAAATGCGCTCGCTGTCCTCTTTTACCGGCTCTCTCGTAAATGCGTCATATGCTGCGACGAATTCAAGTCCCGCCTGTTCTAAAAGGTGTTTTACGGTTTCTAATTCGTAGGCACGCTGGTAGTGCGTCTCCTCAAATCTGCGGTAAAGTCCTTCTTCCTCCCTGATAAAAAACGTCAGATCATATTCATTGATCTGTTCTTCCTCATCGAAATAGTTATCCCAGATGAAGCTTCCCTCCTCGCGGTTCTCAGCGATTGTCGTCTCGCCTAAGAGTTCTCTGTATTTATATACTGTGTTCAGATCGAAGATAAAAATACCATCCGGATCTAAATATTCGTTGACACGGTAAAACAGGGACAAAAGATCTGTCTCTTCCAGCAGATAGTTCATCGAATCACAGATGCTCACGACTGCACGCACGCTTCCGTACAGTTCAAGTTCTCTCATATCCTGTAACAGATATAAGATCTCATCCTCCGGCATCTCCTGATATCCGGTCTCCGCCGCGATCTCCAACATTTCCGGTGAATTATCCACACCGATCATATCGTAGCCCGCTTTTTTCAACAATCTTGTAATCTTTCCCGTTCCACAGCCTAAATCAAGTACTGTTCCGTCACAGATCCCATATTCTTTCAGAAGTCCTATAATATACCTGCTCCACTCTTCATAGGGAACATTATCCATGAACAGATCATATACCTGCGCAAAACTTGTATATGCTTCCAAATTATAATCTCCTTTTATCGCTGTTACTGGCAAGTACCATCTTATCACAGGTTTTAGTTGAAATAAAGCAAAAAAGAATCTATACTATTAGCAGTATGTCATTTTTTATTTGAGAAAAGGATTTTGATATGCCCGAAAATTACGATCACTACATCAGCAAAAATATCAAGGCATTTTATAAACGCAGACTTGCAGCTCCGATCATTTACCTGATCGTGCTCATTCTTGCATGGCACTTTTTTTCGCTGTCCGCTGTATTTTCTCCGGACATTTTGCCCGACGACACCTCGCTAGAGACCGCTTTCCGGGGTGGTAAACAGTATATAAGCACCACACTTTCCGATTTAAAATTTACCGGATATACCCAGTCCATCTTCGGTCACACCAACGGTTATTATTATTACACTATGCGTGACGAGGAATGTATCATCGTATTGTTATCGCCAAATACCAGTGAGGAGGGTCTGCCTTCCATCGAAGAAGTCACCATCAAAGGAAAGATTTCAAAGGGAAATGAAAATTTCGACACCCTGCTTTCCAATCTGTCCACCGATTTAAACTGGACGGAAAACGGTATCCGCAACAAGGTTTCTTCCTACTATATCAGCGAACCGGGATTTAACCACGTTGGAAACTGGATCCTGTTTGCAGCAATTTTCATTACCGGAATTTACGCATTGCTCTGCATCGTGCTCTCTGTCATATACATGTTTTTCCCGGTGCTCTCCCCTGCATGCCAGGATCTTGCACTGTTTGGTAATCCGAAAAAGATGTTAGAGCAGGCGGAGGAAGAACTCGCCACACTGCCGCAGCTCGCAACGGAAGATATGTTTATCACGGAACATTTTTTCATTGAAACTTCCGTCTACGGCAATGCGATCGTACCGATCGATGAGATCATATGGATCTACAAATACTCCACGCTGCACAAGTTTTTCTGGTATCATTTCAGTATCTCCTACACACTGCATATCAGCGCCAACAAGCATCTGTATATCCAGTGCCCGAAGAACATCAAATCCGACATCGACGGTATCATCGATTACCTCTCGGAGGCAAACCATGATATTCTTGTAGGATTTAACGAGAAAAACCGCTTGAAAGTACAGGAAATTCAGGGAACACCGATGCATTTTGAAAAGTTTATCGCTTTCTTAAATAAGCGCGTATAATAAATTCCATAAATTTTTTCCAAAAAGAAGGAGACAGGTGAAAATTATCACCTGCCTCTTTCTCTATGGAAAACTATTTTCACAAACCCGTTTTTTATTATCTGCCGTTATGACAGCCGGCATGCTTACCTGCATGACGTACTGATTGACTCAATCGCCACTGCACCACCGCGCACAACCTCGATCCGGTGGAATTTGGATTTTAACAGAGCGATCAGTTCATTGTTGCGTCGTTCTGTCAGTTTGCACTCTAAGAGTACACTGTCGTTTCCGATATCTGCCACCTGCACATTAAATACCTGTGCGATCTGGAATACCTCAAGTTTTCCAGCCTCATCGACATCTAACACTTTCGCAAATAAAATCTCTTTCATGTGGATCGGCACATCTGTAAGATCGATGACTTTAATAACCTCAACCATGCGGTTCAACTGTTTTTTGATCTGCTCAAATGTGATATCGTCACTGGTCACACAGATCGTCATTCTTGAAACCGTCTCATCCTCTGTCGTACCAACCGTAAGACTCTGGAGATTGTAAGATTTTCCGGAAAAAAGACCGGATACTTTTGCTAAAACACCTACCTGGTTTTCCACATATAATGCAATCCATCTATTTTTCATATCCGTATCCTCTCCTATTTCAAAATCATCTCGCTCATTGGATTTCCGCTCTTTACCATAGGAAGTACGATCTCATCTGTGGAAATCATAAATTCAATGATGGTCGGGGCATCTGTGTAGGTACGCGCCTCATCAAGTGCCGCCTGGATGTCCTCCTCTTTTTCCACACGGATCCCGTGTGCGCCGTAACTCTTTGCCAATGCGATAAAATCCGGTGTGTACGGCGGACAGGATGCATTCGGTCCCTTGCAGTTCGCCGGACAGGTTCTCCTTCTGCGCAGGCAGGTTGCCTCATAACGTTTTCCATAAAATAACTGCTGCATCTGACGCACCATGCCAAGGTAATAGTTGTTGAACAGGCAGATGATCACCGGCGCTTCCTGCACGACTGCCGTTGCCATCTCCTGAATATTCATCTGAAAACCGCCATCTCCCGTAAAACATACAACTTCCTTATCCCGGTTGCCGATCTTTGCCCCGATCGCCGCCGGAAATCCAAATCCCATCGTGCCAAGTCCGCCGGATGTGATCAGCTGATGCCAGGAATCCAACTCCAGGTACTGTGTTGCCCACATCTGATGCTGTCCTACGTCCGTCACATAGACAGCCTCTCTAAAGGTACGGTTTACATGCTCAAATACCATCTGCGGTGTCATGCCACAGTCCCTGCGCATCTCAAGCGGATTTTTTTTATCCCACTCTGCGATTTCCTTCTGCCACTGCTCGGTATCTTTCGATTCCGCCCATTCAAGCAGCTTTTCTAATGCCAGATTCGCATCCGATACAACCGGAACATCCACAACGACATTTCTGGAGATTGATGCCGTATCCACATCGATATGTACGATCTTCGCCTTCGGTGCAAATTCATTCAGATCTCCTGTAATACGGTCGTTAAATCTTGTTCCGATAGAAAAAAGCACATCACATTTGCTGACTGCCATATTTGCTGCGTATTTTCCATGCATACCGCTGTTTCCTACATAGAGCGGATGGCTCGTCGGGATCGCACCTTTCCCCATGATCGTTGTGACCACCGGGATCTGCATCTTCTCCGCCAATGCGAGCAGTTTGTCATTCGCATGCGCGATATTGATACCTCCTCCGGCAAGGATCAGCGGTTTCTTTGCGGTGCGGAGCAGTTTATACGCTTTTTTCAACTGTCCGATATGTACCGACTCATTCGGCTTATAACCGCGGATCTGGATGTTCGACGGATACTCCGCCGGTCCTGCTGCCGTCTGGATATCCTTCGGAATATCGATCAGTACCGGTCCCGGCTTGCCGGTGGATGCGATATAAAATGCCATCTTGATGATACGTCCCAAATCTTCCCGTCTGCGCACGGTCACACCGTATTTTGTGACACTTCTTGTCATTCCGACAATATCTACTTCCTGGAATGCATCATTTCCTATTAAAGACAGTGGAACCTGTCCCGTAAAGCATACCAGTGGAATACTGTCATAATGCGCATCCGCAAGACCTGTAATGATATTGGTCGCACCCGGCCCACTCGTCACTAAGCACACGCCGACTTTTCCGGTAGATTTCGCGTATCCTTCCGCCGCATGGATCAGTCCCTGTTCATGTCTTGGCAGGACGACGTCAATACTATCCTGTTTATATAATTCATCGAAAAGATCCGTCACAGTACCGCCCGGATAACCGAAAATGGTATCCACGCCCTCTTCCTGCAGCGCTTTTACAAATAATTTTCTGCCTGTTATATCCATATCGTCCTCCCAAAAACCAAGGTATTTTTTCTTTCAAAAAACTATATCCCATCTCACTGGGAAATGCAATGATTTTATTTATCCAATCAACCCGACTGATTTTAAGATAAAGATCCATCCGGTCAGCGTAAATGCCGCTAATAACGTTGTCGTCACGATCACACTCGCCGTCAGCACACCGTCGTTGTTCATGCTCTTTGCCATGATATAACAGCTCGGCGTTGTCGGGGATGCAAGCATGATCAGAATTGCGATCATTTTCTCCCCACCAAATCCCATCCAGACTGCGACCGGAAGGAAAATGAGCGGCTGGATCACTAACTTGATCAGAGATGCCGCGATCGTCGGCTTGATCTTCGCAAGTGCCTTTCTGCCCTCAAATCCGGCTCCGATCGTGATCAGTGCAAGCGGTGTAGCCATCTGCGCCACACTGTTGACCGTCTTATTGATAATCGTTGGAAATTCGATTCCTAAAAGTCCGACGATCAATCCTGCTAAAATACCAAGAATGATCGGGTTTTTGGCGATTCCGATACATGCCTCTTTGATTTTTTGTTTTCCATCCACCCCGCTTGCATTTTCTCCCTCAAAGGTCAGCACGATCACGGAAAAAATATTATAAAGCGGCACCGCACTGACGATCATAAGCGGCCCCATCGCCGAGGTTCCATAGATATTCTGGATAAAGGCAAGTCCCATCACCGCCGCACTACTGCGGAACGATGCCTGCACAAAAGCTCCCCGCATAGTCTGATCCTTTAAAAACAGCTTCACGCCACCCCAGATCAGCCAGAAACACGCGGTACTGACAAGCGCACAAAACAATACATATTTTAAATCGAATACTGCCCTGATATCCACGCCCGCAATATCACGGAACAGCATAAACGGCAGTGTTACCTTAAAATTAAAACGGTTTGCCACCGTGACAAAATTGTCGTTTAACATACCGATCTGTTTTAAAAAATAGCCGATGACCATCACTAAAAAAATCGGAAACGTCACATTGATACTGTAAATAAAATTTTCCATCTTTGCTGCACTGCTTTCTGTTTACGTTTACTTATTTTCTGACTCTCTCATACCGGTAAAAATAATACTCAAGATCAAAATACGTCTGTTCCTCACTGTCTGCCGTTATCTCCCATGCCGGATCTGCATCCAGATCCGGGAAATGTGCATCCGCATCGTATGCAAAATCGATTTTTGTGACATGCGCCACATCACATTCATCGATGAGCTGGCGATAAACAGATTCCCCGCCGATCACATAAATATCTTCGCTGTTATACTTTTCTAACTCTTCATGTAATTCTTCCATATCATGCACGATCAGCGCTCCCGGAACCCGAAACTTTTTATCATGTGTCAGCACAATATTCGTCCGTCCCATTAAAGGCAGTCCATTTGGAAATGTCTCCAATGTCTTTCGTCCCATCACAACCACTTTGCCCATCGTCGTCTCACGGAAAAACTTCTGATCTGCCGGAATCCGCACCAGCAATTCATTTTTATTACCGATCGCCCAGTTTTCATCTGCCGCTACAATTAAATTCATAAAAATCCTCATTTCTGAGCAACTTATTGCGAAGAGGCGACGAGAATCTTAAATTCTCGGAGGCATGTTTTTTTATGCCTTGCCATCAAAGCTATTTGTTTTTGCTCAGAAACAAATAGCCGTGTGAAAGATCTTTTTTTCACACGATTCTCCATCCTGATCACTGCACTGCTTTTCAAGCATCATGCTCTTATCCCGCGCACAGTTTCTTCTCTCTCAAACTCTCATTTTACCCAATTTCCACGAAAATGACAAGGTGTATTTCTATTGCTTTTTCTAACAGAATGGGGTATATTATCATTATGTTTATTTGATTTTTATCCATGCTGGGCATGTGAATAATAAAACGGAGGATGATTATGAGTCAGGCAAAAGTTGACCGCTATAAAGAAGAGAAAGCAAACCGCAAAAAGATTCTTGCAAAAGAAAAAAGAAAACGTATCGCAGGCACCATCTGTGGATGGTTAATTGCATTACTTATCGTCGGATGGGCAGGATACTCCGGTTATAACGCTTACGAAAAGAGCAGACCGATCAAAACGATCTATGCTGATCTTGACGCTATCAATAATTACATGGATACGCTCAACACAGAAGAATAACTTTTTTACACAAAAAGGTTCCGGTACATCCGGAACCTTTTTTGATTCTTGACAACACACAGTTCTCAAACCTCTCATTCTTTGATTTTAAACTGTGTTAATCTGCCTCTCCCTCTGCGATCTCCGCTTTCGCAAGTGCATTTTCAATCGCATTTAAAAGTACGATCGATGTATACTGATTATCCGTATGATATGTAATCCCTTCCGTCGACTGCTGTTTTATCACCTGTTCACTGACATTTTCCAATGCCGGCTCCATAAGCGGATACATTGTCGCCACTGTTTCATCCAGACTGACCAGGGAAATGGATTGTATACGGTTTTCATCTACAATGACCTGTACATCGGCTGACTGGCTGCCCATCATTACCGACGAAGTGTATACGCCTGCCGTATACTGCATCGTTGGCTCTGCATCGCCCTTCTGTTTTTTAGGTAAAAACATGAAAAGCAGCAATATGACCAGTACGATCCCAAGTCCGACAAATATCGCTGTATAGATAACCTCCTTCATATGAAGGACCACGATCCTCGTCTTTGCGCTCACCCTGTACCTCCATGGTATCGATTGTTATATTGTATGAGCGCGAAGCATATTACATGCACGCTTCTTTTAAACATTCTTCATATTCTTTTACCGGCAGTGGACGCGAAAAATAGTATCCCTGAATATCATCACAGTCCAGATTGCACAAAAACATCAGCTGCTCTACCGTCTCAACACCCTCTGCCGTAATTTCCATGCCAAAACTCTGTGCCAGCTTTGTAATTGAGTTTAACAATTTCTCTCCGTTATCGTCCCCTATGTAATCGACAAGACTTTTATCCAGCTTGATCGTATCGAAATGCATACGGTTTAAAGCTGCAAGGGATGAATATCCACTTCCGAAATCGTCCAGAAGTATCTTAAATCCTGCCGTGTGAAACTGCTCTAACAGATTAAATATTTCATTATTATCAATCGTTGCACTTTCTGTAATCTCCAGCTGAATGTATTTCGAATCAAGGTCAAACGACCGGATAATACTTTCATATTTTCCAACGACACTTGAATAATAGAGGCTGACACGCGAAATGTTTACCGAAACAGGAAGCATCTTCTGTCCCTGTTTCTGCCACTCTTTCTGCTGCCTGCACACAGCTCGGAATACATACTCATCGAGCCGGATGATATTTCCATTCCGTTCAAACAATGGAATAAACTTAAGCGGCGGAATCAGTGCTCCATCCGCCCTGCGCCATCGCACAAGAGCCTCCGCTCCCACAAGCTTTCTCGAATGTGCACTGTATTTTGGCTGATACCAGATTTCAAACTCTTCGTTTTCAAGCGCTGTTTCAAAATGTTCTTCTAATTCACGGTTTTCCTGAATACTCTCATGGTTCAGCTCATCATAAAATATATAATGCCTGTCACGCCTTCCTTTGATCTGATGCTTTGCCTGCACTGCATTTCCGTATAAAGGATCGATCTCATCTAATACGATCGTATGAAAAATTCCAAACACCGGGAAAAGATTTGGTATTTCCAGACGTTCCGGTATCTCTTCTATCTTTCTTATTACATGTTCCAGTCTTTGTTTGATGTTTTCCTGATTTTCATCCATCCAGAACAATATAAACCGGTCGGCATTGGCATGCGCTGCCAGTTCATTTTCTCCCGTTTCGATTTCAAAAATCTCCCATATGACACGCAGCATCTCATCACCTTTTTTGACTCCACAGGTGCTGTTGATCAGCTTAAAATCTGTCACATCCATAGCAATCAGCCATCCTACACTATCTTTTTTGCTTTTTGCCTTTTTCTTAAAAGCTGCAAAATTATCTCCTAATGTGACAGGATCCTGATATGCAAGCGACATAAGTTCTTTTTTACTTTGGCGCCAGGAGTAAATATACACCCCGACGCTGACCGATATGACAACCAGAATGATCACCATCAGACTGTTGATCGCATCCATGACCACCTGCATACGGCTTGTTAAAACGCTATCCTCTACTGCAGTGACCACATACCATGGTTCACCGCTCTCTTCTATTTTAAGTGGCATATAGTAATAAAGTGAGACTTCTTTCCGTTTTGGATCCAATCCATAGCCACTTTTTCCCTCTTTCATGTTACTGAGCATCAGGTCTCCGGCATAATCATCTCTTTCATCCTCAGAAACATCCGTATTAAAAATATTTCTCCCGATTCCCAATTCTTTACTGTTTCCGGAAGTTGCAACAATCGTACCGTCTATTTTTATGATGTAATTAAAAGCCTGTCCTTCAAATATCTCATTCTTCAGGCACCCCTCAAGCATTTCATCTTTGCAGGTTGCAAATAAAACTCCTTTTACCGTTTTCCGTTCTTTTTCATATACCGGCACACTGAATACATTTATGGTTTCATGTGAAGTATCAATCCTGTCTTCAAATGCATCCGTCAAAAAGTTTTTTCCCCGCATCGACTGTTGAAAAAAATCTCTGTCAGACATATTTAGCCGATAGCCATCCGTCGTTTCTGCTGTACCATCTGCCGCAATATATCCTATCCGTTTAAACTGATACGTCTCTACAAATCCCTGTAATTTATTAACGATAATTTTTTCGTCCCCGCCTGACTCTCTCGCAAGACCAGAAAGCAGTCTAAAACGCGTGCTTACTTCTTTCTCTACCAATATTACATTCTGTTCTGCCATCCCCTCAATGCTGCTCATCAACTGCTGCTGTAAACTGCTCCGTATCTGCCCAAAACATCCAAATAATGCTATTCCTAAAATTAACAATATTGCACATAAAACTGCTACAGTACGAATCTTCGCATTTTTTTGTACATTCTGGCACCCCATAACTATTTCAAAGTCCTAATACAAATATTTTCCATGACCATTTTCCCATATTTTTTATTATAACACTCTTCATTTATGAGTGCCACCCTAAAAAAACGTTTTCAGCTGTCGATTTTTTCAAAAAATTATTGACAAATTACTTTTTCCATAGTATAATATCAAATGTGTCTGGCAGACAGATACAAAACAATTTACATATGCGCGAGTGGCTCAGTTGGTGGAGCACGACCTTGCCAAGGTCGGGGCCGCGGGTTCGAGTCCCGTCTCGCGCTCTTTAAAAGATACAAAACAATTTCATATATGCGCGAGTGGCTCAGTTGGTGGAGCACGACCTTGCCAAGGTCGGGGCCGCGGGTTCGAGTCCCGTCTCGCGCTCTTCTGTTAAGAACAGGAAACTTTGATTTACAAGGTTTCCTGTTTTTTTGTTGTAGTGTGAAAGCTGGTTACAGTCTATTACTTTTGATTACAGTTTTACGATCAAAACCATTCGTCCAGAGGCAAAGTTTTTTCTTTCTACACTATGATAAAATAGGAACTGTACACTAATTGTTTAATGCTACAGCCCCGTTTTTATGATCTTTAAATTTTTGATTAAAATCGTACAAATACATGCTTACAAGTGCTTTTTCAAGTTCTTCTTATATCTGTTCTTCCGATATAAAATTGAATCAATAGTTGCAAAATAATTTTTTCAATTAATATTTCATATCTTAGCCACTGTCTGAATTTTAATACTCGTGTCTTACCATAAACTTAATACCAAATTATAATTCCCTATTCAACAATCCACTCTTTAGGAATTAATGCATTATTTTCGCCTCTCCACTCGCACACTTTCTTTACATTCTCTAAACCGTCCCAAACTTCTTCATCAGCATGCTCTAAAACAATAATTTGCAAATTACCTTCACACTTTTCAATCGCATTATCCATTGTCACAAACAGCTTTCTAACAGCTTCAATATCCTCATCTTCTAATTTAGCATCTAATTCCTTTTCTTCCTCTTTCATTGATAATTTTTGAGGGAAATACACTTGACTAGGCTGGTCATAAACCAGAAATTGTGGTATAGGTGAATATTCCTCTCCATATGCAAATCTATGTATTCCCAATGAAACAGCCATATGATATGACAACCAATTAGAACCACTTCCGATTTCCCACAAATAGTTTTTTCGTCCGTTTCGGTCTAACACTCTGACAGTCAAATTTTTATAATCAAATTCCACTGGATCATCTGCATCCTCTAAATCTAATGTTGTCAAGCCATACATTATCATTCTTTCTAATCTTTTTAATGCTACTTCTAATCTTTTTCTTATTGCTCCCTCATTTACCTCAATCTGAAGAACTTTAATTCGTTCTTTCATTTTCTGAATTTCATTTTCCAATTCCCCATCTGTACCTATACTTCGAAATGTTTCTTCCGCATATTGTACTTTTCCAATAAATTTTTCTATCTCGTTTAAAGTATACGCTTGTTCTCTATTTTTTCTACACTTCAAGTCCAGCATTCTTATACTTTCTTGTACAGCCCTTATTTCCTTTGTCAATAAAGAAATTTGCCCTTCAACAAAACTATATTCTCTCTCGAATGCTATCGGAATCTCACTAACTCCACTAGCCTCTCTTTCAACCTCTTCTAAATTTTCAAGTAATTCATTAAGTTTTTCATCCTCTACATGATTAGCACCACAAAAAGGACATATGCCATTTTCCTGACTTAACTCTTTAAGCCATGTCGCAATATTTAATCTTTCTCGCTGTACAGCGAGTGTTTTTCGATATTCTTCAATATTAGTACTAAACTGCATCATCTCAGATTTTCTTCGTGTATTCTTTGATAATTCAAGAGATAATTTTCGTTCTTTGTGTTTTAGTTCCTTTAACTCAACCAATGCATCCTCTATACCTTCACTTGTTATTCCGTACGAATTAAAATCTTCTTTGGCTATTTGCGACAAAATCTCTACGCAAGTACTATACTTTAGTGTCGCTATACTTACCTTGGGCGCAATTAGTCCCATTTCTTTTGCCACATTGAGCCAACTGCGAATAGCATAATCCCATTTTTCAGATACTGCTCTTAGTTTTTCAAGCTCTCTTTCTTTCTTCTTCAATTCCTTTTGTAAATTATGAAGTTCTGAACGTTTTGATAATATGTTTGCATCAACTGCGCCTAATATATATGGGAAAATGCTAATAAGTTTCTGACGATGTTCCATCGTATCTGCTTTATAAAATAAAGTATTTGCATTTGCAACAATATTCTGTGGTTGAAAACACAATTTCAACATATCACGAAAGGCTGGTCTGGCATCAAATCCACTTTCATTTTGCTCATTCATTCGTAAAAAAGTCAATTTTGCAGCTTCATCTAACTCGAGAATAACATTTTCTCGAGTACTATTTTTTTCTGGTCTGTCAGGTATCTTTATATTCTTCCCCCTTATAAACATCATATCATTCGATGTTACTTTACCTTCTGGTTCTTTTCTGGCAAGCAACATTTGCGAACCATCTAATTTTACAAGTACTCCAAACCAATTACATGCATTTCGTATAACTTTTACCGGAATACTACAACTTCCTGCTCCAAGACAATAATCAATAATCGGAATTATTGCTGATTTTCCTGTTCTTGACGCCCCAGTAATCACATTTACTTTTCCCAAATCAAAATCTATTGTTTTATATCCGAATTCTTTTTTTCTCGACCACAATATAACCTTCTCAATCTGAAAATACATTTATAACCTCACTTTCAAAATCTGCTCTATCTCAGCTATAGGCAACTTTGCAAACCATATCCCAACTTTTTCTGCTGATTTACACATCATGCTAACATCATGTCCCTCAACCCTTATCCTCTTAATATTTTTTTCAATAGGAATAATTTTTCCATCGTTACCTATACTTAATATATTACTTAAAAATGCCATTCTTATTGCTTCTAATATTTCAAACCTATTCTCCTCTATCATAATTTGCAAATGAAGCAATATATCATTTTCCTTTTTCCTGTTATCTCTTAGTTTATTTACACAACCAAGCAGCCCCGTCGGTTTATATGTTCCTTCTATCAGTTTCAATATATCCTCAACATAAAAAAGCGGATATACTACAAATAATAACTGCAAGTTTGGAAATTCCTGTGCTTCTTTATAATAAGCGTTTGTAAAAAAAGCCATCAAATAAGCGCTAAGCGCTACATTACGTATATTATTTATTTCTTTATTTAGACTTGTTTTCACAATTTTTTCCCCCCCAATATCTTTTTAAAGTTAGGATGCCATCCTATATCCCGCTTATCAGACAATGCATGCATACATCCCATATAAAAACTATCTGGCACCTCATAGTTATCCATTTCAACTTTTCCGTCTGCACAACAACTATATAGACGATATCCCTTTTCTTCATCTGTTCTCTGCACATTTTCGCTCTTTACAATACGCCTTTTATTGTTCCAATTTCGTTTAAGTTTAATGTCATAATCCTTAAATTGTTTTGAACTAACCATTCCTGTTTTCCCCCATTGCATTCTATCTGTCGCAGCACATAAAAAGTCGTTAGCCGCTTCTAACTTATCATAAAACTCCGCATCTATTAGCTCCAATTGTGCAATATAGTATTGACCTTTCTTAAGTTCACCCTCTATTTCTTCTGTACTTGGGGTACAAAATAAACTTGGCAAGGCATATTTTTGATTACATTCTCTAAATAATTGTCTATATTCTTTCTGAAATCTCTCCCATGCTACTACTATCGGTCTATGATTTTCGACACACTCTGAAACAACATCATTCGCCCATCCCAACAATCCTTTGTACAACACCTCAAACAAATCATCTTGTCCAATATACCCTCTTAACTTTTCTCTTATGGTTGCAGAATATTTTTGCTTACATACCTCTATATGGAAATTTTTAATTATTTTTATCGCACTTTCTCTATTATCATCATTAAAAAAAGCTCTCACATATGTGCCATACGCATCATTAATATTTTTTTCCTCATTATTCTCATCATAAAACTTGCTTCGCGCAAACTCCCACGCTTCTTCTGCCTCCTCAGTACTCATTGCTTTACTAAAACTCGAAACGATCTCTCCTGATTTATTAACAGTAATAAACAGCCTAAACTTTGTATTCTCAACCTCTACTTCACACGCCTTTACAGACATCAACCAATTATACAACGTTTTCCACAAATCTACTGCCTTATCGGACACTGGGTTTCTTTCAGATGTCGCACTTTTTATCTGTATCGCATCAACCGTACCATTTTCTCTTACAACACCATTATCATCTAGAACTTCTATACTTACACTGTCACCATGGTGGCAATCTACAAGTTCATACAGCATGTGATGTATTTGTATCATATATGCATATACCTTATCTGGCACATGAGTATTTTCAATTTTAAATTCTGAATCCATCTCAATCACCCATTTCTTAAAACTTAAAGTACCTTAATATATATATCATATTTTTCCACAATTTTCTACATTTTTAGTGTGTCTTATTTTTATTTCTTTACCCAAAATATATACTGCCTCAGATATCAACTACTTTTTATATTTACAAAATTTCATCCAAATTTACAATTTTAGGAAAAAATATGACACGAAATATGGCATAGAAAAAGCCTTGAACTTCCGTTCAAGGCTTCTTCCAAGCAGGGGATGAGAGAATCGAACTCGTGAACCGCATTTTATCAAATTCCGCTTATCTTGTGGAGTGCCGATAAAATGCGGTTTTTACTGGTTCTGATTGTTGCGCATTTCGCACGTTTTTGCATTATCCGCATAAATTTTACAGCACTATGCAACACGAAATGCAACACGAAATGTCTATTCTTTTACTCTGCATCATTTATATATTTTTACAGATCTTACTCCTATGTATCAGCGTTTGCGATTGCCCACCCGACTATTCCAATGACCGCAATTGCCATTACCAATGCCGACACATACTTTGCATATAAATTATTGAGCACAATCATTATTATCGTCATAGCTAAATTTATCATCATAACCACATTGGGGTCTACCCTCGATGTTACAATTCCTATAAAACATAGTATTAAACAGATTATCATGACAACACATATTGCATGTATAACCAATCCCAATATCAACGCCCCAAAATAATCTTGAGGATAATTAAATAGGAAAACCAATGCTTCCTGCATACCAGCTGGTTTTTCCAATCCCTGAATGTGATGTTGATATGAAACAAGTAGCACAGAATATATAATTGCAACAATTATACTTATCCAAAGTTTTGTACAACTATACGCTTTTTCAATTAAATCCATAATGTTTTCTCCTTTCATGCAAAAAGGAGCATACAACTGGCAAATATGCTCTGTTTTTTATGCAAGCGTCTCTACCGCTTAGTTTTTTTATCAACCCAAATTTTGAAAGCTCGCTTGCCATAGTCCCTAGCATAAATGCGTGCACCGTCTTTGGTTGTAATCCATGCTCTAAAAATATACATAGACTCCCCCTCCTTTCGCATTTCTGCTTGCGAAAGTCTAACAACAGTGCTATAATTAACTTGCTGAGAAAATTATAACCAGTTGAACTGTCGTAAGACTTTTCAACAAACAGCCAAGCATCTCGTGTGCTTGGTTTTGTTTATGTAAAGGTATGACCTAAACATCACTTAGATAATTGACACAGTGCCGCTTTTTCTGACACCTTGCACAAATTCATTACCTCTTTTACATTATGTCCCTTTATTACTTCTTTCAGCATTAAGACTTCTCCTCCAAAAGCATCTGCCTGCCATTCCGGGTCTCGAAAAACAACTATTCCTGTGTTATCACCAACTCTGGCATAACTAATATTTTGTTTTTCGTGAAATAAAAGATGACCCAACTCATGTGCTAATGTAAGTCTATCCCTTCCACTACCAGCTATAGCTCTATCATATACGTCTTGTCTAATTTGAATTTCATTTCTATCGGGATATGTTATACCATGACATTCTCCCATTTCGTCCTGTGGTAAAACACGAAAATTAAAATTCGAGTCTATACTTGGTAATTTGATTTCCAAAAATCTAACAATATCAAAAAACATATCATTCTCCGAGCCATCAATTTTTCTTATCAGCTCTGCTGTTTTTCTAATATCTTTTCGTGATAATGGTTCCGCGATACACCGTGCCATAAAACCCTCCTAGTCATTTTTTCATATCCAAAATTTTCTGAATTTCTTTAATTTGATTGTTATCTAGATCTTTAAACTTCCTCGCAAATGAAAGAGCCAAATTTGCTTCTCGACTATTTGTGCTATCAAATGTAAGATTAATATCACATCTATCCTCATAAGCTAATTTTTGCAACGTAGTTGCTTTTTCATCGGATAAATTATATTTTGTGGCAATGGTATTAACCCATGCATCAGGCACCTTTCTATTACCATTTTCTACAGCCGATAAATATGCCGCTGTTACGTTCAGTTTATCGGCCATATTCTTAAGAATCTCGTCATTCTCGATTCTTATTTTTCTTAGCTCCTTACCAAACTTTGTAAGCATATTCTTTCCCTCCATATGTGTCATATTCAATTGTTTCACTGTATTTATATCACATATTGTTTTTTTCGTCAACAACTTGTTTAATTATTTTTCTCATTGTTTTTCATTTTTACAATCATTGGCATTCATATATTATGCAAAAATGGCGAGATTTCTCTCGCCAAACATGCTTTACAATGATCTTAATCCAACGTTCCAACTCACTTTTCCAACAATCCCATCTGCTGCCAATCCATGTTTTTTCTGCCAGGTCTTTGTCGCACTCTCCGTTCCACTGCCAAAATTGCCATCTGCCGTCACACCAATAATAATCTGCCACACCTTGACTGCATTGCCTTTACTGCCTTTTTTAATTATCTTCATGTTATAGTTCTCACTTTCCTTTACTGCAGTTGTACCAGTGCAATTTTCTAGTTTCTTATTATAAAGAGCTGCTTCGGCTTTTCTTCTTCTCTGTAATCCTGGCAATGTTTTACCCGCGGCTTTACAATACTGCTGCATTGCAGATGGGATCTGATTGATCGTTCTACCCGTACACAACTTTTTCACATTGCCCTGTCCCAGGTTGAAAGCAAAGCTGACCAGTGCATCAAACTGGTTCTGATTAAGTTTGTCTGTAAATGGGACATAGGACGGATTGTTGACATACTTTTCAAACTTTGCCACATCCTGTAACAGGTACGCTTCTGCCTGTGTCTGTGTAATTTTCATCCCTTTATGTACGCCCGCCGTATGACCGTACCCGATCGTCCACACACCGGCAGAGCACTGATAGGCTACCAACCGGCAGCCTTCAAACTGTTTGATAAGGGCAAGACCAGCCTGTCCGATTTTTCTATTTGCCATTATCTCCTACCTCGCTTTCTTTCATCTCCGTTTTTGTATCTAATAATTTCTGTGTCACTGCAAGACCAGCAATCAGGAATGCTGGTACATTCACATTCATTTCCACAAGTTTTTCTAAAATGCTGCGGATCTCATTGATCAGGTATGTAGCAAGTGTGAACCACCCGAAAAGCTGTACAAATGACAGGTTTATACCGATCGTCTCTCCCATGTATACAAAACATGTAGAAATGAAAAAGGCTAATCCAATCACAATCCAGTAGCACACCTTTTTAAGTATCCCCTTTGCGCCGATTGCACTGGACTCGTTCTTTTTATAGAATCTCGCCTTACAGTATCCAGTTGCATAGTCAATCACGTTCAAAATCAGGAATCCGGCAAACAGGAACCAGTACTTTCCGAACAGTGCTACACCGATGGTTGCGATCAGTCCGTAGATCACGTTGATTTTGTCAAATTCAATAAGTTTCATAAATTTTTCCTCTCTTTCTGCCCGAAGGCTTTATGCAAAAGAGCCAAACATGTAAGTTTTTCTTACACATTCGGCTCTTAGGCTCTTGGTTTTATTCAGTTGTCTTTACTGCATCCAGCTTATCGCTGATCTCCTTAAGTACAGCATCTAACTTTCTCCAATTTTCATTTTCCAGTTCCACATCGTAAAACTCATTTTCTTCCGGGATATTAAATCCGTAATTTTCTGTCTGCCTCATTAAGTATCCTCCTCTTCTGCATACGCTTTTCCTGTGATCTGTTCATATTCCTCCGGCGTGATCCACTTACCTACCGCATTTTGCACACGGTTCTCATTCCACAGTCCTTTATCATAGTAATTTTTTACTTTTTCATAATTCTTACTCATCTAAACTTACCTCCATCTGCATAGCCATATAGTCAATATCTGCCCTCTGTTTTTCGATACTGTCCGTGTTCTCGGCTGTTTTTTCTACATTCTCTGCTAAACTCACAGATACTGCAGTAATCCTCTGCTCGGCGTCATCAACTTCTTTTGCCAGGACAACGATTTTCACATCTTCCCTCAGAATAACCTGTTCTAAGACTACATACCCCGGAATCACTGATGTCAACATGTCCTCATCGGTATAAACCTTTAACACTGTAAGTTCTTCTTTATCTGAAAAAGCTTCCTGCAGTTCTTCGCAGGTTTTGTTATCTGCAAATTCAATATTCAGTTTTCCATCCACATGATTAATATTGTTGATGGTTAAAATGTTTTTTGTGGTTTTTAATTTCATAAAAATTCCTTCTTTCTTATTATTTTTCGTAAAACAGCGGTTTAAAGAAATATTATACACAGACAGAGGTTGATAATATTATTAAAAAAAACAAGGTGAAATCCATTGTTATAGAGTTCGAAGGCGTTACTACCAATGAAAGCAAAGCATTTTTCCCAAAATATACCTATTGGGGATATGTCGGCGAAAAAACCACTGAAATTGATAATTTAATAGCACAGGGGCACACAATTCTTGGCGGTTTTATCTGCGGCGGTCCACACAACGATGCCTCCATGGCTGGCAATGGTTCAGATAACATAGGTGTTATAGTCGGTTCAGCAACTTATTATAACGTCCCATATTCATTTTACGTTTTTTCACAAGCTTATCAGACAATAAGAATTAAGGTCTGCGTTTTATATATTTAATATTTAACACAGTTTTATAGCAGTTATCTTTGTACTGATCTGCCCGAACGTCACCGCTTTTGGCACTTTTATCAAAAACTTTAAGTTGTTAACTGCCTTGCCGGATATTATTTCATGCATGGTCAGCCACGTGCCACCGTTTCCGTTATTTGGGGCGGTGATTCCAATCGCCTGATCGACGGTACTTTTTAATGATATAACATCCACGGCAGAACTTTCAGAAACCCAACAGTAATAATTTACCAGCCACGTTCCGGAATCAATAGATAATCCGTCCGCGCCTGCATAACTCCATGTATCGGAGAAGTATTTATCAAATTCGTTACTGCTTACCTGACGGTATCCGGTATTGAACATGGTTTTGGCGTCGGCTTTCTTTAAATATGTGGTCGGAATATCATTACCATCGTGATCTGCATCAGCCCGACCAACACGTACAGCAGGATAGGTGTCGTCAAGTTCATTATGTGCGATCAGATTAATTACTTTTTCAGTGGAATCCTGTAGCGGTATGAAGTCCCCTAAGGTTCCGGACCAATCACTTTTTTCAATTCTAATGTAATGCTTATTCTTTAAACCGCTGTTTAACATACTTATCTGTTTCGCCAAACTGCCATCCACATTTGGATTTGCCTGTCTTGCATCAAGGGCGTACCCTGCTTCCGTGGTAGTGTTATTGTTGGCGACTGCCGTTTTCTTTAAATATGTTTCGGAAATGTTCTTTCCATTTCCATCACATTCCGCTTTTTTAGCTGATGCTACATTTTTATCACAATCCGATGTGTTGTCTACCTGATCCAATCCCTTAAAAAGTTTTTCTACACTCTCAAAATTCTCATTCACGGTTTCCATATCCACCGGATCTGTTCTTTCAAACAGCTTAAATTTAAAAATATCTGTAAGTTTCATGTTATCCTCTCTTTCTCAGTCCGATTTCTGCAACCTGCTCTACTGTGAACCGTGATAATTCTTCCATCGTATAATGTGCGATATTTTCTACCTTTGAGCTCAAATTCTTCGGAATGCTGATATTTCTCAATTCCCAGTGTGTAAACTGCCCTAGTATAATATGCGGATACGGTTTTAAGGTCCTGTACTGGTTGTAAAGCAGTTCTGTGTTAAGCAAAATATTGCATGGCACGATTTCGTCTAAAATATCCACCACAGAATCATATTGATTTTTCTGTGCTATACCGATTTTAACAATCATTGTCTGACCGGGAATGTTGAAGTCTATTGCGTACTCTGTACCGCACAATTCCTTTAATTTTCTTTCAAGAAAAGCATAGTTATATGGCAAGCACACATTCCATTTTGTCAGACACCGGAAGATTCTATCTTCGAGCGTATCATCACTTTTCGGCGTCACACCAAGAATCTTTTCAAACCGGACAATTCCCTCTTCGTCACAGGATATAATGTACCGGTTATCGATCATCCTGTTATGCACGGATTCCAATAATCGAAACTCCGGTGTTTCCGTGTCCATAATTTCAGCCAGCTCACTGTATTCCTGTAAATACAAAGGGAGCAGCTCCTTAAGATTAATATATCTGTCATCCATAAGTAACCACCCCCATGACCGGGATCTCATATTCTGTTAATTCAAGATTTTTTGTACCCTCATTAATGGTCGTTCCTGTCACATCAAGTACACCTTTGACGCCCATGATCGCGGCATCCAACGACGCAATTCTCACAATCAGATGATTCTGGTTCTCCCAGTCCTGCCGCAACGATAAAATATATTTTTTTACCGCATCCTCAATCAACGTTTTACATTCATTCAGGCCGTAACCACTGTCAAAGGTAATGTTTGTTGCAATATTTACCACCGACTCTTTCGCCGTCTCGACCGTAACCACATGCCCGATCGGCGCAAGCCCGTCTCCCATGCCATCACTGTTCGGATCAAACTCATTTTGTACTGCAGATATCAATGTATCCGTAGCTTTTCCATGTGCACTGTCTAAAATAACAAGCTTCACTGTTCCGGGACCATTCCACGTCCGTATCACTTTAACTGCTCCGACTCCCGCCAACGCAAGCGTTTTGTTTCGATAATCTTTTACATTGCCTGAAAATGCCCTTTCCTCAAACGATTCAAAATACCTCTGCCGCAGAGATTCTGTACTTTCTTCCGCCTCTCCATAGATCAAAACCCGCGTGATCTTCGCGGTCGTGAGGCCGGAAATATATTCGATTGGAAGAACATCTCCTGTATATTCATTTCCGACCGTGCCGATCTGCTCACAGGTGACCTGTCCGGGAGCCGTAACGATATAGGTATTTTCCCCGCCGGTAAATCTTTTCCCTTCCGAAACCTCCACATCGGTTTCTAACTCAAGCACTGCCTGAGTTGCTTTCTTTGGCGTAATACCGCGATCTGCACATAACCGGATCAGATATTCCCTTGATGCCGTGTCTCCAAATGTCTCTGCCAGCATGCAGTCAAATGCAATATACATAGACGTCAGTTCCACTGCTGCCGGTGCCAGTGCAGCATAGATTGGCGAACTCTCCCTTTTATCCATTGTCTCAGGCACACGGGACAGCATGCGCTGCAAGATCACATCGAATGTCTGATCTTCATACATTACACGTCCACCTCCTTCTCAATCTTCGCATTTCCAAATTTCGTGTGCACGGTAAATTTAGCGATCAGCGTTTTTCTGTGCACTTCAAACTCAAAATTATCTACCGAGTCTATCCGGTCATCCTGTGTCAGAGCTTCTGTAATCCGCCGTTCCACTTCCACCATGACATAATCCATCGGCTTACCGATGAGATCCTGCAATTCCACACCATAGTTCCATGAAAAAATAATGTAACGGTACCGCTCTGTGTTCAGGATATTGTAAATTGCCTGCTTTACCGCTTCCAAACCATCACATTCGCCTACAACATTGCACGTTTCCCGGATCATGTGATGACATAAAGAAGGCTGTTCTGCTACCTCGATTTCTTTTAAACTGTTAACTGCCGGAATCATGTCACACCACCCTGTCCGCAACTAAAAACTTCTGGCCGCCCTGCTGCCGAATCAGCACAACCTGCTGACCTGTTTTTAATCCACTGTAAATCTTCATTTCCTTTTTCACACCGTCTACTTCAATGTCCACGATATGATCTGTTAAATGTTCCGATACAATAAGCTGTGCGCTGGCTATATCAAACCTCTGCTCCACTTTAATTTTTAATGGAGCTGCCGCTATCACGGTGCCGGACATCACATCTGCCGGACAGCCAGCCTCATTGACTCCGTTTGACACCTGCTGTATCGCCCTCACAAAATCATTTGCATCATGCACTGAAACCACCTCCCGATAGAGTCAAATCCATTGTGTGTTTACTTTCACCATATTTGTGCACGCATTTTTCTACGAGCATCAGATTTTTTATCTGTACATCCCCTAAATCAAGCTGCACAACAACCAGTGAACCACCGCGCACCCTCGAATCACCGCAGGCATCCTTGATCGTCAGTGTCTTTGTAGCTTTATTGTAAAGTTTCAAGAGTGCATCCGCTTTCGCCTGCCCATTTTCTCCATCCTGTAGCGTGTCAAAATACTGTAAGATTCCCCAGTCATTCATGTGGGAGGAATCCTGTGCAATATATACGTCCCTTTTTCCTGTCTTTTCATTATCAAAGACCAGCTTGATCCGGTTGTAGGTATCTGAATCAATCGAAGATTCATAATCATAATTCTGTCCGGTCTCTGCATCTATGACGATAGGCACATACATATCACCGATAAAAGACAAGTTCAGCTTTCCACCGTTATCATGGAGAATGTACAGATCACCCGTATTCTGTAATGTCAGATCCAGTGCATTTCCGATCATATCCATAAGAGACTCGTTATCTTCCACTCTCGATGCAATCTTCCATATGGTATCCACGATCGTGCCGAGATTAAAACCAAAATTATTGGCAATCTGCATCACAACCTCAGCGGCCGTTTTGTTCTCATATACCATTGTGTCTTTGTTTTTCAGATACCGGATCTGGTCATAGGCAGTTACTTTTACAATATTGCTCCTGTCGCGCTTGATTTTGAAAATAAAACCATAAAACACACACATTTCTCCATCCTTAAAGCGCACCGGATTTCCTTCTGCAATCGAAATCCCGGTATCCACGAAACTAAATTCTATGGAACCGGGACTAATCTGCCGCTCTGTGGTCACTTTTACCTCTTCCTGTACTGGGGGCAGGTAAACCGTGCTGCCGTTTTGTATTAATAACTCGTACATTTTTCCTCCTGTGTCTTATGCCGACGGGATCGTAAGCACCTGCCCCGGATATATCAGATTCGGATTCCCGCCGATTACTGACTGATTGGCATTGTAGATCACACTCCACTTTCCACCATCGCCGTAAAACTGCTTCGCAATCTTCCAGAGACAGTCCCCGGAAACTACAGTATAGCTTCCCCCGGTTGGTGCGTTGCCTGCTGCTCTGGTCTGCTGCATTGCCGCCTGTGGTTTTGGCAGCGATATATCCACAGTACAGGTCTTTGTGATAAATTCACGGTACTGTTTCAGTTTAATCTTGACAGTCGTATCAAATCCCTCTCCGGCATCATCCACAATGGAATAATCCTCAAGTGAAACTGTCATGTTGGTATGAAATAACTTCTTGTCGTTTGGAAATGCTCTTGTCATGATATACTGAAAACTTTTCTTCTGTAACTTTAATTCTTCCAGCTTATCCAGATAAAACCTGGCATTCCGGAAAGTCTCTGGATATAGGGCAAACGGATATTCTGTATTTGGAAGCAGAAGATCAAATTCCACATCTGACAACCCTGCGGCTTTCAAAATATTTGCTTCACCCTCATTAATCAGAGTTACCGTTTCGTTCTGATTATTAATTTTTACTGTTACTTTGGACGGAGCTACCGGAAACAGCACTCCATCCAGATATAATTTATATGCCATTTCCTACGCTCCTTCCCGGACGATTTCTAATGCCTCTAACACTTTCGTTGTCATTCCATCCACGATACCATCCAGATCTGCATTACTGCTCACGTTGTTATTGTTCGTCATATCCAGCTTAATCTCCGCAGTCGTAAAACGGTTGATTGCTTCCTGCTCTGCAATGTCTCTAAGGTATTTCAGATCCTCGTCCGTGATATCCACAGAATCTTTAATTGCACTGGTATCATCCGCAATACTGTCAAGGTTGCCACCTGCACCGGAATTTGCGATTGCATCACTGAAACCAGATATATAATCATCGGGATTCGGAATATCTGTTTTACCGAAGATATCCGACAGGCTGAAATTTGATATTTTATCATCAATTTTCTCTCCAAAATTATATCCTGAGTTCCATGCGTCCCCATAATCGAACCGGTTGAACTGATAATCTGACATGTCTACCGTCTTTAAAATTTCTGATCCGCCATTTTCGCTTATCACAGCATCCACTTTTGCCTGTACTTTGTTCTGAAATCCCGCTACTGCATCCGCAAGACTACTGCCAAATACCGCATCAAGCATCCGGGCAGCTGACTCAATTACTTCCACTATAAAGTTAAACAGACTTAAAAATAAAGCCTCTATACCGGCGATCGGGTTATTAAAAATAAGTGCAAATGCATTGACAAAATTTGCTATCAGATTCCATAAAGTAACCCCTATTCCAATGATCGTATTTACAGCTCCAATAAACAGATTTCCTATAAAAGCTAACGCTGTCGCAAACGCTCCACAAATCAAACCTGTTGCAGAAGTCGTTGTTCTAGCAAAATGGTTTACTACCGCAACTGCTGCATAAAATATTGCAATCAGTGCAATGATTAAAATAATAATCCATACAATAGGACATGCATATAACGCCCCATTATATCCCATCTGCGCTGCTGTCGCTGCCATTGTAGATCCTGTAAGGGCTGCCGTTATTCCTATCTTCGCGGACATAGCTACTGCATGGACCACCCCTGCTGCCGCACTTGCCAGTTCGAGTCCTTTTGTAATTGCAAGATAAGCACCATATACAGCCAGTGCCGCAATTACTCCATATACAATCGGACTGATCACCGACCAGTTATCTGCAACAAAGCTCCCTGCCTGGCTCATTAAATCAAAAATATTCAGCACAATATTTGCTGTCGTTGCCATCGCTTCGATCGCTTCATCAACAAATCCCTGGAATGCATTGCTGTTCGCCATGCCGTTTAATCTTTGAAGAACCGGCTGGAAAGCCATAACTGCAGTATTTTGCATCGACTGCCAGATCTGTCCCCAGGTCATCGGCATTTCATCAAACTTGGCATTGATATCATCCGCCGCAGAAAAGATCGCTGCCTTGACAATATCCCCTGTTATTTCACCGTCTGCTGCCATATCCCTGATCTTGCCGATTGGAACATCAAGATAATCCGCAATATTCTGGATCAGGTTTGGCGCCTGTTCAAAAATACTGTTTAATTCATCACCGCGGAGTACACCAGAACCAAGAGCCTGTGATAACTGTAACTCTGCATTTGCGGCTTCCTGTGTGGATGCACCGGCGATCGTCATCTGCTTTTGAACTAAATCTGCAAATGCAACAACCTCTTCCGAGTTGCCAAATGCATCCCGTGCATTATTGCCGAATCTTGCAACAACCGATGCCATGCTATCTAGCGATCCACGCGCATCCTGTGCCGCAGCATATACCATATTAACAAGTTCCGACGTCTCATTTGCAGTTCCGTTTATCTCATTAAAGGAATTATTCATCAGATCCAGTCTTGAGGTTGTCTGCGTCAATTCATCGGACATGTTGAGAATTTTTCCCACGCTCTGGATACCCACATATGCACCAACCACGCGTTTAATTGTTCCCATCAACCCCTCTGCGCCGGATACCCCCTCCTGAATCTCCTGATTGAATCTTCCCTGCTCATCCGTATTATCCCGGATATACCGCTCTGTATTACCCACTGTCTGCGATAACTGGAGATATGCCGCATTTGCACCGGACACATCCATGTTCTGCATGGCGGTATTAAGATTATTCTGCTCCTGAATCGCCCGGTCTAATTGCGATCTCAACTGTTCCAACTGGGAGTTTGCTGTATCTGTTCCCATATTGACCGGATTGCTTTCGATCTGCTGTATCCGTTCCCGGATCGAATCGATTCTGACAGCCATGGAATTAAGATCTTGAAACGACTCCGGTGGGAAGATTGTTGTACTGTATGCCTGCCTTGTAATATCGTTCTGTGTGTTGTTCAACTGTTCTAACATACTATTGGTACTCTGTACTTCCTGCTCGAACCGATCTATCCCGGTTCCTGTAAACACATCCAGATTGTTCGTTTCCCACTGCACTGGAATCTCGACCGGAGCAGAACTTCCTACAAGCGGATTCGGGGCAGAAGCCGGCTGCTGTGCCGCACCGTTTAATGCAATTAAGGATGCTGTTGCTTCATCGATTGCCTCTCGCGCTCCCTCCAGACTGCTCGTATCAATATCCATCGACATTGCCTGCTGCATATCATACATCTGTGCTGTTGCAAGATTGACTGCATCCATAATGCCATACAAAACACTGGTAAACTGATCATTAAGCTCTATCGCTGTCTGAATAGCTGCCATACATCGCACCTCCTTCCTAGCGAATCTTACTCTTTAATTCCCGCTCTTTTTTCTTATCATTCTCGATTTTGATTTTTATTGCGGCAATCACAAATGCTTTTTCCTGCTCATCCATATTCAAAAATACAGATGGCAGGATATGTAATTTCAGAAGGGCATAGTAAGCAAAGTTTGCTTCACCATCCCCTCCTTCAATCAGTTTTTTGCTTCATCCACCTTGACATCAAAACTGTCTGTAAATCCCTGGAACTTCTGCATCCACACTTCAAACATCTGAAATTCACCAGCGCCATCCACCATTGCATATAATAAATCTTCCGGTGTTTTCACACCGTAGGAATCCTGTAATTCTTCATCGTACAGATCAGGATACACGGTTGCTGCTGCCATCATCTTTGACAGGTATTTTTCTGTATTCAGCCTTGGGCGGTACATATTCGGTTTTCCAGTTACCGGGACCTCTACAGTACATGCATTGCGCAGTTCCTCATTCTCGCGTGATGTGATCTGGCGAAATTCCCAGAGAAGCGGCTTTCCGTCTGTATCTGTAAGACTCGCTGTTGGAGCATACTTCTGATTTGCTTTTACCTTTTTGTTTGCTTTCATAAATCTGCTGAACTCTGACATATCTTTCTCTCCTTTTTATTTAAAAATCCCCTCCCGCTGATGCAGGAAGGGAACATCATTAATTTGTTTTAAAACCTTCTAACTCTTTGAATTTCTCCGGCATATCCCAGCTCTCAAAGGTTCCTGAAATATCTTCATCCAGAATTTCTTCGCCCGCCTGGAACTTTGCAAGAATAAATGAATCACAAAGGCATCCCCTGTGAATAATTGTCTGCCTGCCTGCATTGCTTGATGGATCCTCATTGCTCACCTGGATTTCAAAATAAGGCAGGTTTCCTGTTTTCTGATACTGGTTTGCCATTGTGCGGAGCACTGACTGATTATAATGTGCAGTTCCCTTCCAGGTGCCCTTTCCACCGGCAGCCTTGTGTCCCATGCCGACTTTACCTAAAATCTTGACATCGCTGATCGTAACATCCCATTTGCTTTCGAACTCTGTCAGATTCATAAAATTGTACCGTCTTTTACCAATCGTAATAAAACACTCCGCAAGGCTTCCATAGACGGCATCGCCTGCGTCCATAATAGCTGTATTTCCCATCTTTCTTCACTCCTTCCTACGCTACCGTGACAGTCATATAGAGCTTACTCATCGCATTAACAACTGTCACCTGATCTGTGATCACTACCGACTTTTTCGATTCTCCCTGTGCGATCGTAATATCATCTTCGCTGAAGTTCTCGATCGCCCTGATTTTTTCAAGTTCCCTGTGGTGTGCCACGATGTCAGACCAGAGAGATGTTCTTCCTGCCGCATCATTTGAGATAGTGCCGAGATATTTCGTACTGAATAATACGGCGATATCATTACCGATCTGGTCGATCACGCGGACCGTCTGATTGTCTTTGAAAAGTTCTCCCTGCGTATCTGTCACGCTTACCATGGAGTTGATGTCGTCCAGAATGCGGATATCTGAATTTACCCTGTGCAAGACAAATTCTCCATTTTTGATAGACTCTCTTAACTGATTCTGTGTATACGATGTATCTACTGTAAAGGAACCGTCGTAAACTTTGTTCTGACAGGATTTATTTACAGCACATCCGCATTCTGCACCAGTAACCCAGTATACAAGACTCGCTTCGCTCCATCCCGCATCTGTGGTCTTATTTTTCACATTGATAACACCCATGTGATCTGCGGAAATATTGTAGAGTACCACCTGAAATTTAATTCCAAGTTCATCGCGCAGCCGTTTGTTAAATGCAACGTATAACTTTTTCGTTGTCTCATCCGTTACCGCAACACCCATGGTGTTATAAGAATAAGATTCAATCAGATCCAAATATGTCTGATGTGCTGTTCCGTCTACAGTTCCATTTGTTCCACCTGTCAGTGGTGCGGCTGCCGTATCTTCCAGCTCGATTTCCTCTTTAAACGAAACATAATCATTCGCCACAAGCTCTTTTGCTGTTTTTACCGTCTGCGTATCTACTTTGGTTGTGCCAAGGTAAGTAATAACGTCAAATTTATCTGCATCGTCCGCATTTTTCTGTATAGCAATCCGGATATCATTGCCACGGGTTCCGCTGTACAATGCGGTTGCCATGGTATTTGCAGCCTTTGCACCGCCACCGTTTAAACGGTATGCATAAAGCTTCTGCGCCCCAAGGAACAGATCATTCAGTCCTTTCATTTTCGGATCATCGAATGCATAGCCGAAAATCTTCATACTGTTTTTCTGGAAGTCCTCGTTTGTCACCTCAAAGACTTTCCCTTCCGCGCCCCAGTCAAGTTCTAAAGGCATTGTCGCAACGCCTCTGTCTGACAGGTTCGTGTTTGCAGATGCCGCCGATACAAAATTGATATATGCTCCTGGCAGCACCTTATTCTGTGCGGTAAATGTTCCTCCACCTAAAGCCATTTATTTCACCTTTCCTTTCATATATTTTTCTAATAACGTGTCCGCTTCTGCTTTTGTGTACTTTTTGTTTTCATCAAGCAATGCGTCCATTATATCTTTCCTGGCACTGTACTTTGCACAGGCAAGAAGCTGTTCTTTTGTAAATTTCTGTGCCGCTTTTCCCTGCGGCTTTTCTAATACCTTTCCACTCGCATTTGCCATTTTGTTACTCTCCCTTCATTTCTGACTGAATTTTAATCTGTCCCATCACCTCAGAACGTACCGGTTTTTTCAATATTACCCGGTTATAATTCACAAAAAAATTCAATACACCGTCAACCAGTTTATGGTTCTTATTCGTTCCACGTATTGCTCTGTCCTCATCTAACGGAGTAACATACTCTAAAGCAAACATCATACGCTCTGCCACATCGTTGCACTCTGCGTATGGATTCAGTTTAGATTCAGGAAAGTACTGGATACAGAATGCATTATTTTGCAGATACCGCTGCCCGCAAAGCGGGCTTATGCTCTGGTCAATCAACTGTATAAAAAAACAGGGCTCTTTCAAGTCCTGCTTTATCTCATCCTTGTGGATCTTATAACCATCCTCAAACTCGCTGTCTAAGGCAATGCTGATCGCATCTATAATTTCATTTATCATTTCATGATATCTCCAAGGTATTTTCTGATTTTTCGTTCAAGGATCTGCGGTGCCATGTTCTGTAACTCCTGTTCGGATATCTTCATCATAAAATGTCCTTTGACCCAGCCTTTATGATTTGCGGTTCTGTGGCCGTATTCAACATAACTGGCATATTCGACCGGATTTACGATCTCAATCACGTAGGTGCCCCCGAAATGATTTACCGTAAGACTGTCTGCGTATCCCTTTGCTGATGCCCGTTGCCCCGCTGTCCATCCCCGGCGAAGAGTTCCGCCTTGTTTGCCTTTCACTTTTTTCCCTTTATGTGAAAAACCTGTCTCACAAGTATAAGACTGCCCGGAATAATCCCCGACGGGTGTTCTTTTTATGACTAACCGCAATAGTCTTGCCGCCAGTTCCTTCACACATGCCTCCACAAACGCATTCGGATCCTGTAATTTTTCCATTTCTCTCTGCAGCTCCGTAAGTCCCCGGATATTAAAACTTCCCATTCCTGCCATCATGCATACCTCTCTGACAGTGTAAGCACAATCTCCTGATGCGTCGGATAAACCGCAGGTACACCACTGCATTCATATGCACGTGTGATGCCTGCCTGCGTGACTGCGATCTTGCTTCCAGACTTGATCTGTGTATCCGGGGACAGAAACAGTTTTGTGACCTGTGCCGTCTTTGCGGCAGCTTCCGTCTGGTCTACTGCACTGACATTCGAATATGACAGGCGGCATGGCTCATCCTCTAACACAACCACTTCCTTTTCCGATGTGATCTTTGTTCTCGAATCTTTGATCGGCTGAAATTCCGTTACTGTGCATTTCCCATCGTATGTCTCTTCCTGTGCCTTCCTTGCCATTGCCTGCATTTTTTTAATTGCATCTGAGATCATCTCCACGCCACCTTTCTGTATCGTTTCAACGAGGATTCATAATTTTTCAGCACTGTGCTCTTAAAATTGTCATCCACATACTGGCGGAATGAGGTAGAAGTGTCTCCCTCAGAAATAGAGGAAACCGCGCCAACTGCTGCCGACTCACTTCCAATATTTTCATTCCGATACAGATCCATTGCCATGCGATAGCCGGTGTTTATCAATCCATCCGGCATTTTCTCCACATGGCAATAGTTTTTTATGATTTCCTCCACATCTGCAATGACAAATTCAAGTACCATATCCTTAGAATCATCCTCAATCCCAAGAAGTGCCTTTAATTTTGCCAGATCCATAGGCTACCCGATCTTATGCTTAATCGCAACGATACGAAGCTGTTTCGGTTCGTATACCGGATTCCAGTTCTCTGCCATTGCAAGTTCTGCTCTCGTCGGAGTCTCCACATGCTCACGTTTTACACCGGTGTATGCGATTCCTCTCGGATGCAGGATAAACGCTTTACGGTTGATCAGGTAATCCACACCGCCGCCAGTCTGTTTGTCGCGGTCCACCTCAGTAGCAACATGACCGACCGGAGAACCATTGCCGTAAGCAACTGCTCCATTACCAAAAAGGTATGTTGTGTATACATTATCAGCAACCGGGCATCCATCATCTACGGTCACACGTCTGCCCTGATAGGTGTCAAACTCAACATCTGTAGAATCACGCTCTGTCTCGATCAGGTTCAGCTTTTTCAGATAAGATTTTGTAGCAGAGTGCATTGCCACACCAGTAAGCTGCGACTGTGCATCTCCAAGCATCTGACATGCATCGATAAATGCAGATGCGCTAATCTGCTTTGCAGCCTCTGTTTTTCCTGTAGTCAGATCAAGAATATGATCTGCCATTCTGGTCTCCGCTTTCGGTGTTCCGCTTGGATCTGCCGTGGTGGTTCCAAATACGCCCGCAAGAATCGCAATCAATTCCTTCTGCATATCGCGCGCCCAGTACTGTGCCACCAGATCACCGATTGCTTTCATCAGGTCTGCACCTGCTAATGCTGCAGAAAGATTTGTAGCAGCCCACATTTTCTGGCGGAGAATTGTGGTGGATACATCTTTGTTAGAACCGATCTTTGCCGGTGTCATCTTTACATCCTCCAGTGTCGGTTCGGATTCTCCCTGTAAATCCTCAAAGAACGGCATATTGTGCGTCCTTGCCGCCTCGGATGCCAGTGCATCAAATTCCGGGCTGTTTACCACGATCCCGCTCTGGAAAAACGCGGACAGCTCCATTGTTCTGTTGATTACATACCGGTTAAAAAGTTCCGGTACGATCACATCTGCAATTTTTGTAATTGGCATAAATAGTTACCTCTCTTTCTAAATGGTTACCCCTGCGGCGGCTGCCATTGCTTTCGCCTGCTCCGGGTTGGATTTTAAAAGTTCGCCCTGTTTTGTCAGATTAAACGTCTCTTTTGCAAATGGGTTTGCAGTTCCTGCGCCACCAGTGCCGCCCTGTGGATGATACGGCGGTTTTGGCTGCTCCTGCTTAAACAGATGCGCCATTGTCTTATCCTCCTTGTACGGCTTTACGGCATCCTCCACGCCGACCGGCTTTCCTTCTTTGTCAAAAGTGAACTTGTCCAGTCCTCCGGCTTTGTAGATCAGATAATCCGGATCAAGCACTCCCTGCTTTGTAAGAGAATCTTTTAACGCATAGGCCTTTGAAATCTGCTCGTTGGCTGTCTGCTGATCTTTCAACTTCGTCTGCAGGTCTGTGATCGTGTTCTGCAATGTCTCATTGTCTGCATTGTTCTTTTTCAGATCTCCGATCGTAGCATTGAGTGTCTTGATCTGACCAGAAAGATTCTCCTTTTCTGCAACAGTGGTATCATACTTGCCTTTGTCGACGTACTGACCAGATCCAAGGTCTGCAAGTTTTACCTGTTTGTCCTTATTCTCCGGTTTTCCGTTATGAGCATTGACAGCATCTGCCACCTGCTTATAGAGATCTTCGCCTAAAATGTCTTTTAAAAATTCCATATAGTTTCCTTTCCTGCACTGTTTTTAAATGTGGTGTCTCCACGGCAGCATGCAGTTTTGATGCCATGCATAAGGGCAAATTGCCGCAGTTTAAACGTCATAAGGCTTCGGACAATATAAAAACAGGACTGCTGCTTACAATCCTGTTTCCATCGTTTTGTGTTATGTGGTTGCACTGGTGCAACTTTGGGTTTTTTGGTATAAAAATACCACCATATCATTTCTGACTGGTGGTTCCTACTATTTTACGTTAAAAATCTCTCCCAAAATTGCTTTCCCTGTACGTCTCCAAGCTCCGGCATTCTTACAATCCAGGAATTGTTTCTTTCCAGACACGCATACAAATATGCCAAAATTCTGTATGCAATTACAAAATAGTCATCTCTTGCCATAATGTTTACTCTCTTTTCTTGCGTGATTCTTTATATGCCTCTACGATAACACCATCTTCCCAACCACTCTTTTCCAATTTTGGAAATAGCTCATTAAAGTGATTCAAGATTTCTGGATCCCGAACATCAAGGTTTCTAAATTCATCCCTTCTTCTGTCGTATTCTTCATATGTCTTTACTTTCAAGAACTCCTCTTTGTTACTCATAAAACGACACCTTCTATTATCTTTCTTACTTCGTCAGATACACTTTCATTGTTCATATATTTTCTAAATGCTTCAGATATACTTTCTCCCAGTAAATCTGTGTTAATTGTTCCATCAATATTCAAAGCATCTGACATTTTATTAACGTACAACCTTGCCTGATACTCACTTTCAAATCGATTGCCTGTTAATATATAAATATTTATGGGTTCTCCAATGCTATTATAATATGTCTTTATCATTATATCACTATAGGATAATCCATCAACAAGATATTCTTTGTATTTTGCAACAACATTCTGATCCATCATGTAATTTTCGATAAGATGCCCTACTTCATGGAATATTTCCGCTTTGCTGGTGCCGATTCCAACTCTAATTGTCCTATTTACGATATCACAAGCACTTCCATCCCACCCGAATTCAAATGTTATATCACTCAAAGTCTGTTTTACTCTGATTGGCAATTCATCGTATGCCTTAGATACCGTCATCGTATCTTCAAACTTCTGTTTCGCAGTAATTATAGAGTTTTTCTTCGTCGCAAACTTAATATCAGGTATTTCCACCGATCCATCTGTCGATTTTCTTTTGGTTGTAAATTTTTCATCTGACACACCATCATCGACAAATGAATTTTTCCATTCTTCATATGTCATATCGCCTGGCACATAGTAGGTCTTTCCATCCTCGCCACGGGCGGCACGTTCGCCCACACTGTCAAATTCATCATCAAAATAAGGGCATGTGCAGCCACGACAATTCGGATGAAATGGCGGTGCTGTCACACCAATCTGGAACTCTGTCATAGGAAAATGCTTACCATCCATCCCACCGCATGTCTCACATGTGTGGCTGTCGAGTGTCTCTACCACTTCGAACTGCTCTACATCCAGTTCTTTCATGCAGTCCTGTCTTGCCTTATTTGCAACTGCTGCCGATTCCGTCATGACTACTCTGCCCGCCTGTGCTCTGGATACCTTCATTTGCTTTGATATCTCTGCTATTGCCCGATCCGGCGCTTCCCCGGTAATGCACATACGCGACAGGCTGTTGTGTAAATTATTGATCAGCTTTGTCTTGTTCTCCCACAGGCGGTCTGAAAAGTTCTTTCCATCTACCGCCCACGGTTTGCACACGATCATCTCGACAGTTCGTGGATCCAGCCGGTTAATCGTTGTACCCACACCGACGCCTTTTTGAATTTCATATGCTGTGTGATAGAAATCAGAGGTATATGTATTCCTGATATGCTGGTCTATCTCGTCAACACAGTTTCCATACAGTTTTTCTGCCTCCTGCTGTATTTCAATCTTTAAGGCTTCCAACCTGCCGATATGCACCCTCGCAGATGCGTTTTCAAGTTCTTTTTCCCACGCTCCGTTGATCTTGTTTTCTTTGCCATATTTGATGTAATCATCCACATTCCACTGGAATTCCTTCAATTCTTGCGCATTAAGCAGTTTTTTTGCTTCCTGCATGGAAATACCGTTGTTATCTGCCAGGCGTTGATACCATGCATTGATCTTTCCGTTGATTGCAGTAATGGACCGGTCAAATTGTTCCTGGATCTCCTGCACTTTCTGAACGGAGGTATCATGCTGTGCATCTTCCATCTGTTTAAAACGCTCCTGCCAGTATTCACTTGTCTGTTCAGCCATGCAATCACCTCATTTCACAAAATCCCAAGTTTCTCGTATACGTCTGCGATTTTCGGAAACTGATTTGCAATCCAATCAACCATTGTTTCCTCGTGTCCCATACGCGGAACGTGCTCAAAGTTATCTTTCAAGCCGCTTTCATTCAAAAACGCATGAATAATTTCATGGCGCAGACTACTCTTGAAATAAACATCCTTTTCCTCTTCGTTATTAAAGTGAAAATGTTCTTCATCATCCAAATCTGCAATAACAATCAGTGGAAGGTCGCAACAACAATAACCAGCCCATGAATTTTTACTTAATTCACTGTCCTCTGACCACTTATGTATCTCTATCCGATACTCCGTTCCCAGAATCATCACTGTCCGTCCCACTGCCTGTCTCCTTTCCCTTTGCATTAAAAGCACCAACGTAAGTATCTGCTTTCTCCTGCGCTTCTTTCTCTTCTTTTTCTAACTGTTTTATTTCCGCATCTGCATCTTCTACAAGCGGATGTGCTTTCAGAATCGTTTTTTTACTGACGATACCCACCGAATCCTTGCAGATCTGTGCCTGCTCCGTATCATTCTTGATACAGGTACGGGTCCATGTCTGTATAATAGTGTCGCACTGGATGCCAAGGCTCCTGCAGATTGCCCGGACAAGGCGCGCAAAACCAAGTTTAAATTCTGTCTCCATTAGTCCGGTTTTCATCTCCAGAAGTGAATACATGAATTTCAGTGCTTCGCCCGACTGGTTTCCGAAGTTCTCCGGCTGTGGATCAAATCCCTGCCCCTGTTCAAAGATTGCCTTTCTAGTGACTTCTAACGCACTGTTTCTGGCTTCAATTGGAATCTCAATATTGAGAGTTGACACTGCACCGCCCTCATCCCCATCTACCTTGATGGTCTTGTATTTTTTCAAATCAGAAAGAAAACTGTTCAGATCCTCGCCGCCGTATCCGGATAACACAAAGATCAATTCCTGTATATCATCCAAATCATTAATAAAACCGCTGTAGACCTTGTCATATACGTCTATCAGCGGCTTAATGTTTCGCAGATCATCTGTATGTATATTGTTGTTGTAAAATGGAATAAATGGCACTTCCTCAAAATCATGGCGATAATCGGCGGTCATGTCACTGGTAGCAGGATCAACAAACATTTCATAGTATGTCAGCAGATCAAGTGTCTCTCCCGCCCTTCGCCGGAATGCCTGGCACTCTGTATTCGTCCAGTATTCATACACGGTATAATTGTCTCCAGTTGCATCGTCGATGTCCGGATATACCCGCATTGCTCCGATCAGCCTACGCTTTAAACTCCGGTCAAATACCGGGATGACCTGTTCTGATGGAACAACTGCCCATTCAAAACCACTATCGCCCTGCCAGTAATGCACCCAGCCGATTGAGGTATTGGCAGCATTTACACATAGCTCCATGCAGTTTTTCGCATATTCATCCCCCAGAGCCTTTGTGATTTGTTTATTTGCGGCAGTATTTCCAACATCAAACAGCGGCGGTGCAGTAAACGCATAGGATGCTTTCTGGTTCACGATCAGACCATGAAAGTTCCGAGGAATCCGGTTGTCTGCGTTGCGCAGTGGATTGTCCGGTTCTTCTTTTTCCTTGTCTTTTGGTTTGTCCCGGAACAGGATATCAGTCTCGTTGCGATAATACCGCTCTGCCACTGCTGCACGCGTCACAAACGCGGCGTGACCGGGTTCATATTTTTTTATCAGTTGTTTCATTGTTTTAATGTCCATTTAATTTCTCCCACAAAAAGTGACAGGCTTTTATCAGCCTGTCACTTTTTCGTTGTCACGGTCATATGCCTTTTTCTCAACATCATATGTAGCGTAATAGAACGGTTGTTTATTATTTTTATAAATGTATGCTTTCATATAATACCAAATGCAACCAATATATATACGCCCCACAAAGAAATCATGCTTACCGGTATTACAATATCAATCTTCCTCCTGGTTTCTCTCCAGTTACCAAATGGTCTTTCTCTACTTATTTCTCTTGAAAGATATTCATTTACCTTTTGTCTTATTTTTTTATTCTTACAATAAATCAATTCTGTTAATGGTTCACTATTCTCTTTTTCTACAAAATCGCCATTAACATCAAATCTATCACCAAGACAATACTTGTGGAAATCTACAAGTAAAAAACGATAATATATCACCGGCAACCATACATATATAATCTGAAAAACTGCAATTACAGCAATTAATATCGTTGCAATTTTACTTTTATCAATAATAATCGCTCCAACAGCAAGCATTATTGACTGTGAAGATAAGAAATTGCTTCTGTATGCTTGTAAATTTGCCTCATAAGTAGACCAACTATTATCACCCATATCTATTTCCTCCATTCGTATTATATAATGAATAAAGGTTTTTTTCAACTTTTGACGCACCGCCGCTCAATATGTGCCGCCTGCAGATTTTACCAAATTTAATCCAATTTCCTTGGTTAAACCTTGTGTAACCGTCCGTTTTTCATTTATCCCTCATTTCAAAATACTTACGCCGCCGCGATTTTCATCCGTGTAAATTGCATACCGGATTGCATCCTGTACATCATCAAACTGTTTTACCGGCTCCCCAGTCTTTTCATTCCAAACATACATATAGATTTCATCCCGGAACCGATCAACATCATCCACAATCCGTAATTTGTTCTGCTTATACAATTGCGCCACACGCTCGATGCCACTCAGTACAGCTTTATTGGCATTAACCGCACGCAAACCGTTTTTCTTGAACTTCTTTACATATTCCGGACGGGCAGAATCACAATAGAATGTAATATTTCCGTACTCGGCTTTGATTGCCTGCGCTTGCTCTAACCAGAAATCTATTTCCTCAAACTGACGAGCAACTTCTCTGATTAAATAATAACTGCCCTGATCATCTTTTCCGATCAGCACTATTGCCCCGAAATGTTCATATCCCCAGTCAACCCCTGCAATATACTTGACAAAGTTGATCTTTTGTAGTTCTGCTCTGCTGATATAATGGATCTTTGCATTGAAGTCCCGATACACGGCACCCTCGCCCATTACCCACATTCCCTCAATATTGCGATCATAGAACATTCCAGACGGTGTTGTTTCTTTCATGTTCTGTTTATAGCGCTCTGATAAGAAAGTGTTATCATCCAGCCGATATTGAACTGCCTTGATTGTTTTGCCATCTGCCTTATCAATGAAATCTTTTTTTAGCCAGTGTTCGGGGTTGTCTGGGTTGGTATCGATCAGCATCCTTGCACCATTGCCGGAACATCTGGACTTGATCTCATCAAACACTTCCTGCTTTGCCATCGTACCTTCATTGATGTACGCACCATATGCTGTCATTCCTCGGATGCGACCCAGATCATTGATCTTGGAGTGCCCGAAGCAGCATACCTGCACCCCAAACAGCTTGAAACGGTTGAATTTATCAAAATGAAACTCAATGCCATATTTGTTTGAAAGTTCAATCAGCACATTTCGGTTGAGCGCTCCAAGATCAGCACCTGCCAGTATATATTGTGGATTCTCCACCCCCTGCACGGCCGCTATTTTTTTAATCCGGCGAAGTTCATACAAGAACAGATCATTATCTAAGACTGTCTTACCGGTACGCTTTGCACCGTGATTAATCAGCATGAAATAATCATTGTTTACGGCAAAGCGGAATGTATCAAGCTGTTTTGGTGTATACAAATCACTCAGCATCCCTCAATGCACCCTCTATCTGTTCAAATAATTGATCCAGTTTGTTCTCCCGATCATCTTTGCCGGCATCTGCTCTCGATTTCAATAATGCAATCTCTGCCCTCTGTTTCTCTGTAGCAAGATCCATATGATCTGATAGCCACTGCAATGCTTTCATCCGGTCGGCAAGCTTTACTTTTATGCCATCCTTACCTTTTGAGACTTCGGAAATGATTGTTCCGTCCACGTCTGCATCATTCTTGATGTTGACATGACTTACCGTGATGGTCTTTCGCTCTCCCGTATCCAGGATCACATCCACATCTTCATTCCCAAATTCCATAAAGTTTGTCACGTCAGCAAAGGCAATATCCATGTACTTCTGGAAAATGTCAGACTCACTTAGGAACTCCCTGTTGAGTCGATCCTGCTTTAACCGCAAGATTTCATCTTTTATCCTAGCATTTCCTAGCATTCGCGAACCATTCACCAGAGCCGTTGCATAATCGCAGCCATATGCTTTTTTATATGCTTTTGTAGCATTGAAGCAGCGAATGTAATGTATACAAAAAAGCTGTTGCTTATCGGTCAAGTCAGTATTCTGTATTACCTGCTTGACCTCATCAGCTACAGCCTTTTTCGTAACGCTCTTTTTACTTTCCGAACGTTCGCTTTTCTTTTCCGAACGCTCGCTTTGATGTTTGCCATCCCAATGGTATGTACTTTTCCATCTTCGGACTGTACCGGCTGGGACTTTTAACTGATCTGCAATCTCGACCAGCCTCATCCCATCCTTATACAGCTTCCGGGCTTTCTCTGCCTTTTCGTTCGGACTTCTTGCCACTGCTTCCACCTTCCTGTTTCTTCTTTTCCCTACACTCTTTCATAACATGCGCAATCGCCTGTTCGGCTGTTGGATCACTGTATCTTTCTTTGTTCATCCTGTCACTCCATTCATAAGGAGGTCGCGGCTCCCCTGGATTTCATGGAGCCGCTTAAGTTGTGAAATCAAAAAAAGATGGCGATCATGTTTCTTACATAATCGCCATCTTTTTAGGGAATGATTGATTCAGTACTTCGACTGACGCTTTTCGCATTTTAAATATTACCACAGAAAAACCGCCAAAACCGCCGTTTTGAAAATTTCTTTTATTTTTTTTCCAAAAACCTGTCATGCTTCTGACGGCAGCTACTATCTGTATATTTCTTTCTACTACTACCACTATACAGTTCATTCATCCTGTGTGCCACCTGTATCCAGTTCAGATTGTCGATATAATACAGGCTCAGTATATTCCTTATCTCGATATCGTCAATCCCTGCTATGTATTCCTCTGCCTCCGTTGTCTGCTCTAAGAGTCTGTCATATTCTTTTTTTAGTGTCTGCTCTCTTTTATTTAGTAGTCTACGCAGCCTGTCTTCCTCTGCATAAGATGTCCCCCGTACAAGAACGGTGCCGAGTGATTTCTTGCCTCGTTTCCCACAGGCTACGACATCCGCTGCAATATTCCCTTCGCGGATTAATTTGTCGCGTCTCTTATCTATCCTGTCAATGTATTCCTGTAAGTATTTGATCCTTGCCCGGCTGTTACAAATCTGTTCCAGTATTTCTTTTTCCACTTTAGCCCTCCGTCCTTGTACTGCTACATGTGATCTGTCAGCATTTATGTTTGTTTGTGTATCCCAATTTCTTTAATCTTACCATGAATGTTATTGTTACTTGCACTGGCCAAACCTGCCCGTATCTCTTTTTTATCTGTGCCGTGATCTCTTCCGGCGTCAACTGCTGCTTGGACTCCTTCATGATTTCTAATACTTTTTTCTCCTGATCTGATAAATTTTGCATGTTATTTTCTCCTTTATAATTATATTTGTAATTTCTGTATAATTATAATTTACATGTGTAATGTTGTCTACTGCTGCACAGTCAAGAGTCTGTTCAATGGTGTTTCAGTGTACCTTTCTTTAAATGTAACTGGCTCTGATTTGCACAAGCAATCGCATTCTAATTTTTCGATTGTGCATCTTTTTTCACATTGTTTATCACAATCATGGCAACATAATTTTGTACCGCATTCCGTTATTTCATATTCAGAACAAAACATGTATCTTCCTCCGTAAAATTCTGCTTTAAACCCACATCATCATTGATATTGTCATTAATATGCCCCAGTAAACAATGCCGCACAAATCTTTCTTTTCTTTTGCTTCATCCATTTCTTTGAATATCGAAAGTATGATCATAAATGCGATTATTTTAAAAATCATTTTATCAACACCTTTCTTCTACTGCTTCTACGGCTGATAATTTCTAATGTGTCTCGGCTCTCTGATATTACCATCCAGTGATCTGGTACCAGGTTGTTGTTTGATATAATTTCTTTCTGTGCTCTTGTTGGTTTGCTCGGTTGTTTCATCTGTACCACCATCCTTTACCATCCGAAGATTATATATCCTGGCATCAAACCATATTCCGGCGCATCACGCAGAATATATATAATACGTATGCCAGTCTCGCGTCCGGTATATTTCTCCCTATCCCACTCTCTCAAAACTACTGCATCGCCTATCTGCAGATTATCTTCATCCTTACGAATTTCAAATTTTTTACGGTCATGGATAACCTCATTGAAATACTCTGGTAATATTTTCTTCTCGACTATTTTACCCATCTACTCCACCGCCTTTCACGATCTCGATTGCATCTTTCAGCGTTATAATTTCATACGATTTGGTCCATCCAACCGGTCTTGACAATGTGCTTCTATCTTCCAACTGCTGCACAACCTTGTCCGGATCACAGGCGGTCGGCTCTGTATCAATTACGTTCTGCACGGCTTTCAGTAAATCTTTTGCAAATGCCATAATTACTTCTTCGTTTATATCATTTGCATAATCCAGTCCATGAGTATCCATTAAATCTCGAATAACATCTTCTGTCCCACTTGTTTCCGAAAAGAAAAAAACTTTTACATGATCTGCATCAATCAGCTTTCCCATCGTTGTCCTCCTGTCTAATAATTCGCCTGAACTACTTTTACTATTTCCCAAAAGCAAGCATATATCTCTTCGTAACTGTTTTCCCCAGCAATAAGCTGTTGATCAACGATCTCCTGTACCTCTCTTCTTACAGTCATCGCTTTCTGGCATTCTTCCACTGTTCCGATCGTGCGGTACTGTTCAATTTCTTCAAGTGCATTGATTGCCATTGCATAAGCATTTTCAAATGATTTTCCCCATGATGTATCACACGGAATCGCTTTTCCAAGTTCGTTACAATCATATTTTAATTCTTCAATTGCTTCATTCTCCGTCATGTTTACACCTCCAACAGCTCCGGATTATCAATCGCATTACCGATTACCTCTATTTCGCCGAAATCAACATCGAAAAATCCGTACATAGCACATCCGCATTGTGCCAGTTCCCATGCTGCGTAATTCTCACTCCATCTAATCAGATATGGCTCTTTATCATCATCATTATGCTTTATGGCAATGTCATTCTCGAAGATCAGTTTGTTGTTCTTATCAGGCATTGCGGTGCACTGGCAGACGGTTTCTGGGTCTACTTCGACCATGTTCGGGATATCATTGGTCATTCCCCATAGGATATATCTTCTCTCCCAGATACCATATAAATATCCTTCCACCCATTCCCCATTATCAATCCGCTTTCCACGGGATAAAAATCTATTCTGCATCATTTTCCTCCATTTCTGCTTTTACCGCCTTACTATAAAATGTCTTTGTGCACATTCCGCACTCCCTTGCCGCGTCCTCTATTGTGATGTGTCTGGCTCTCCAATTCCTACGCATCTGGTCAAAATTCTCCGGCAATGGAATTGATGGTCTGCCAAATTTCACACCTCTGGCTTTTGCTGCCGCAATTCCCTCTGCCTGCCTCTGCCGGATATTGGTTCTCTCATTCTCTGCCACAAAGGAAAGCACCTGCAATACAATGTCACTCAGGAATGTACCCATAAGGTCTTTCCCCCGCCTCGTGTCAAGCAGCGGCATGTCCAACACCACAATATCAGCTTCACGAAAACGTGTGATTCGGCGCCATTCCTGTATAATTTCATCATAGTTTCTTCCCATCCGGTCAATACTTTTTATGTACAGTACATCTCCTTTTTTCAGTTTGCGATAAAGGATTTTATATTTCGGGCGGTTAAAATCCTTACCCGACTGTTTATCCATATAGATATTTTTGTCCTCTATGCCCTGTTTATGCAATGCATCAAGTTGTCTGGCTTCGTTCTGCTCTTTGGAAGAAACTCTGATATAGCCATATTCCATTGCTATCCCTCGCTTTCCATGTACGGCTCCGGCAGCGGCATCCAGGCTGTGACATTTACACTATCAATATCATCACCGAGGACAAACCGTCCTCCCAAATATTGTACAAAGCAACAACGGTTTCGATATGTATCCCATCCAATTACACTATTAAGAGATTCTTCCGGCAGTCTCTCACTTACTGGAATCCATCCGCTTTCCTGCTCCAAAATCCTGTTGATTTCTTCCTCTGAAACCACTTTTGTTAGTGGAGAATACCCACAGGCTTCTGTCGCTGCCTCAGATATCTGGTTTTTAATCCTGCTTATTTTCATTCTGATCCTCACTTTCCGGCAACATAGCATATTTATAGCTACTCATTTTACCGTCGTATGTGCTCCATGACGTTTTTCCATAATCCCATGTATAAACCGTTTCATCTTCATATTTTGCAAAATGTTCTTTGCTCCACGCAAAAAGTTCAGAATCTCTGACCAAAATCGGTGTATCGACTGGAACTTCGCTCCAATCAACATACTGGCTGTTCGCCCACTCTTTTGCTTTTTCTCTGCAACGACCAGTATTTCTAATGTCGTTATCGCAAAAATCACATTTATCGCAGACTCCCCTGCATTTTTCCAGTTTTCCATTAATTAACGCAATATTGCCTCCTTCACATGCAATATTTAAAATCTCTTCCGCATATTTTTCTCTATTCAGCATCTTTCTTCTCCTTCCCATACCGCAACCGATACGGCACTTCTCTGAATCTTTTCAACGCATCCTGGTCCGGATGCTTTGATATTCTTGTTTGTCGCTGCACCATTGCCTTAATGATCTGGCGGCGTTCTTTTCCGTCTCTGTGCATGTAAACCCCTCCTAAACTCCCGTAACTTCCCGTATTCTCTCTGACAGTTCCGTCTCTCCTCCGTTTAAGATCTCAATCTCTTTTGCAGCATCTTTTAACATTTTTTTCATAGACTCAACGCCGTCTCTTTCGTAACTTTTCTTGACCGCTTTTCCATCGATCACTGCTGCAATGGTCGGGGCCTCTTCAAAAGTTTTCCTGTATGTTTTCTGAATTTCCTCAACCTGTGGTTTTGCTACATCTGCTTTTTCCAGTGTCTCGCCCAGGATTCCAAGTGTTAATTTCTGCTGTTCTGCCCGTTCCAGTTCTTTCTTTGCTTCCTCTTCCAGTTTTTCATCCAGGATTCTATGAAAATTCTCATACATTCTGATTCCTTCGTCACTATCCCCAAGAATATCCGTGATGATCGTCTTTAATGCTTCTCTCTGCTCCGTTGCCGTTGTCTGTTCAATGCATCCCATCGCCCGTGCAAATTCCTGATGTGGTGCTTTCGTGTCTCTTGTATAAAAGAGCATTGCATCCCTGTCTTCCTCGCGGTCTGTAAATGCCGGAAATATAAATCCTGTATCTGGTGCTCCGACTACCGCATCCCTGATCCTGTTTATAATCCTGTTCTCCTCCTCGCTGTATGCCAGTCCTTGAGCTGTCAGATTTACCGGGCAAATCGCACAGAGCAGATATTCATACACATCCTCTGACTCGTCTATCTTGTTATTGTCTGAGGTATATGTAATAACGTCATAAGCATCACGTAAAGCAGGATCAGATAGTTTCCGACATGATCATAATTATCAATCACTCTGTCATAAAATGTTTCCAGCAGATTCTCGTCTTTTAAACCGCTGTCTCTTATCGCAAGCAGGAACTGCTGCATGTCGTTTTCTTCTTTTGCCTCTTCCGAAAGTTCCAGATTCAACATGTTGTCTTTCAGTTTTCCCTTAAAGATTCCTTTTGCAATATCCAGATATTTATAAAATTCTTCATCCGGCAGGTTTAAAAATGTCTCTCCGAACATTGTCACAATGTTTCCATCCCCGTCTACATAACAGCCGCAAATACGGGAAAATGTGCAGTCATTCTTCGTTAATCTTCTTTTTAATTCCAATACATCCTTCTTTTTCATTTTGCTATCCTCTCTACCGTCGCTACATACTTTCCGTAGCTCATCCCGGCTTCTCTTGCTTTTCTTAAAACATCATCTAATGTACTGTTTCTACATGTTTTTACGCTTCTTTTCTCTCTGTCTTTTCTTCTGTGGTACTCATTTCTGCACGGTTTTCCACAGGTAAGTGCTCTTGCTGATATTGATTCATAGGTTTTTCCGCAGATAATACACTTTTTTATATACACTTTGCTGTTGAGCACATTTTTCTCCTTTCTCTCCGGCACCGGTTGCCGGAGAATCGCGCGTTTACTGGTATCCTGTGATATATTGATTAACCAAAAGTTGGAAAATTCCATTTCTTATACCGCAGCTCGTCCTCATTCCAGTCCGGATACTGCTGCATCAGGTATTCTTTAAATATTACGATCATCTCTGACCGGAGTCCTTTACTGCCGTTGTCCAATAACATGTGATGGTACCGGCAGCCCACTGCTCCGTTCTGTGGTACACCAAGTCCGCCCTGGGACTTGTTTATGTAATGCATGATATCTTTTGTCCGGTAGAGCATCGGATCTTTATTTTCCATGTGGTACTGCCACCTGCAGAAGATGCAGCTCTCATCGTCGCGGTAATAGATGGTCCGGCGGGTTTCTTCATCGAATTGGAACTTCATGTTTTTTCTGGTCCGGTACTGCATGTCAGTCCTCCTCGTTTTCTGTCTCTTCGATTTCCTCAACCTTCCTCAGCCTCCAGTGTAGATCATCCAGAATGGAAATCATTTTTTCTATCCTGTGTGGATCTCCGGAGTTCCAGAGGTTCTGTAACGTGTTCAGATTGTTTGTGATCGCCGATTTATATCCTTTGTTTATATTTTTATTATCAGTCATACTGTTTTCTGCATTTTCTGTTATGTTTCCTGTACTTTTCGTCTCATTTTCTGTGATTTCCGGTTCTTTTTCCTCTTTTTCCGGTTCATCTGGCATGTATTCCGGATGGTTCTCAATGCTGTCCTGTCCCGGTAACTGCTGCTCGCCGGCCGCCTCCGGCTCATCTGTCTTAATATCTTCCGGCTGTTCCTCCGGCTCGATCGGGGATGGTTCCGGGATGTCCGGCTCAATGTCATGCAGTGTCTTGGGTGTTTCTTTTACCGGCTCCGGTTTCTTTTTCGATGGCTGCACGTGTGACTCTTTCCGTTGCACCGGTGCAACTTTGCTTTTTTCAGTTTCCGGAAAATTTTCATGAAACATATTCTCCCATGCACTCTTCACATCAAATGATCCTGTCATGTTCCTGATCGTCTCGGTAACTTCCTCCTGCATGATCTGTTCTTTTTCCATGCTTCTTGTGCTTACGATCTCGATCATTTTCTTCAAATTGTTCACGGATACGGCAAGTTTTCCGATTCCCGGGATTCTCGTCATGTAAACTTTCATGTCCGCCGGGGCCATGATCTCAAGCACATCCTGTCCATTTTTCAACGTATTGATCACGTCTTTGAATAACTGCGGCTCATCATGGAAAATATTTAAAATCACCTTTTCAAAGATTGTCTCCGCCGTTTTCGTTGTCTCAGTCTCCTGCTCAATCATTACTTCGATATCTGAGATTTTCTGCTCTTCCTCAAATTCTTCTTTTACAGTACTGATTTCCGTTTTACTCATTTCCGGCGTCAGAATCTCGTTGATCTCATCCGGCAGTGTCAGCATAAGTGATAATTTCGCATAGCCGAATTTCTGATATTCCTCTTTCAGTTCCATGGAATAGCCATCTTTTGAGAATCGATCGTTGATCCGGATAAAACGTGATACCTGTGTTTTATCAAGCCCGTATTCTTTCATGGCAAATTCATTGACGTTCGAATAGCCTGAACCCGCTAAAATACCCGTATCCTGTGCCACTTTTAACAGGTAGCCGATTCTCACGAATTTTTCTACTGCTCCCTGCAGTTCCGTGTCCAGATCGTGCTTATATGTCGCATAATCTGTATATGTGATTACGTTGTGATCCTGTGTCATGATTTCTTCCATCTGTGCTTCCTTTCTATACTGCTGCTATGAATGCTTTATCCGGTTTCTTTTTCCTGGCTTCCAGCTGTTTTGTGTAATCCGCTAATAACCTGTCAAAAAATTCCCGTTTCGGTTTCTTGTCGTGCGCTCCGTACCACTGATATATTTTTGTGCCGCTGATCTCAATCGTGATATACGGTGTGTTCGGTGTCTTTTCTTTTCTCAGGAACAAAATTGCTGTCGTTCCCCTGTTGTGTTTTGAAAGATAATTGTCACCACCGACACAATGGTGCAGTTTTCTTCCTTCCATGATGATCTCCCCTGCGTCCTTTGCCGGTCTGATAATGTATCCCTCCGCTGCTGCCTGATATTTTTTACAAAGACTCTCGTATCTTTTTGCAATTTCCGGAAACTCTTTATTTTTCTTTTTAATATACAGTTCATCATGTCTCGCATTGCTTTCCCCTGTCATCTGGTCATGTACCAGTTCAAGATCTCGTGGATAAATGAATACGCTGTTTTTCATGTCATAGCCCAGTTCTTCACGCATATTGAGATAGTCATCGTATTCCTGTACAATATTCCCTTTATAATTTCCATACGGCTTCCATCCCTCCGGCACCGGGCTGTATTTTTGAATTGCATATTTCTCTGTCCTGTTTATCAACTGCTGCAAGGTCATGTATTTTAACAGATGCTTTATTCTTTTTTTCATCTCCATGTCAAATATTTCCGCTATCCATTCTTCCTGCTCCGGTTTCCACGCATAGCCTTCTTTTTCTTCAAACTGCAGAGTCTCCAGTAAACCCAAGTCTCCCGCCGCTTTTATCACCTTGTTTATATTTTCTTTTTTCTCCAACCGGAGCTGTCCCTGTAAGGTGTCTTTTTTTCTGTTTACAAGTCCACTTCTTCCCTCTTTCCATATGAGATGTCTTACCAGCCTGTGCATTCCCATTTTGCAGTACATCTCGATTGCCGGGTTGTTTGCATATGTCATAATGGCATCCGTTAGACTGACACCGTTAAATGTCTGTCTTCCCCAGTTGTTCATCGCCATTTCTACCAATATCTGCTCCATAAAATATTTTAATTCGGATTGTTTAATCTCTTCTCTCCAACCGGGATATAAATCTCCATGTAAAGTCTTCAAATACGGGTATCCTGTTCTATCTGATATGATCCATTGGTATTCATCCTGTCTGTAAGTGTAAGAACGTACCATTTTCTCTACTTTTCCAAGCTGTAAAAAATACCGGCTGTCCTCTTCCAGCAACTCTTCCATTTTGGAAAACTGACTGTATCTCCTGTAATATGTGAAAATCCGCACAAACAGGTTGTTATCTTTTGATCTCTGGTATAAATAAAATCTCGCACTCTCTCTTACCGGCTCTGTGATCCTTTTCCACTGATAAGTTGATATATTCCCGCATTTTTTACATACTGCCCGCTCTCCTCTTCTTGGGATCTCATCATGCAGTGTTCTATATTCCAGATCTTTCGGTGTGTAGATTTCGTATTTCCCGCCGCATTTCCCACAGGTGCATTCTGCAAAATTGCCTTTTCTTTTATAATAAATTTCCGGCGTTTTAAATTTCTCCCCGCACCATTCTTTAAAATTCTTCGGAAGCTCCGGCGTCAATTCTTCCAGCTGTCTTATTCTCTCTTCCTCATTTTCCCTAACTGCTGCCATATCATTTCGCCTCCGTGTAATAACTTTTTATGATCTTCTTTGCTTCTCCCATTCCTGGGATTCCAAGTGTCACACGGCTGGCATTTACTTTTGCCTCTTTTAAAATATCTTTGTCCACTGGAATCTGATTCTTAAATGACCATTCCAACAGCTTCCCAATACAGCCCTTGATGCTTTTCCCTTTCCTGCGTACCGCGACCGCCATATCGTCATGCTCCATGCACTGTGATCTGATGTAATCCACCCAGTCAATCATGATCTGCTTCGGTTTTAAATCTTTACATTCCACATCGATCTTTCCGATCGCCGCCCCAAGCGGTGTCGTCAGTGTATCTGTGTATCCGCCCCAGTAATCTTTGGCATCCTCTTTATCAATTCCATTTTCCTCTGCCAGTACCAGGAGACTTTCCATATCTCCTTCTGTTTTCAATCCCTCTGCTGTGAGGTTTATTTCTTCTGCGCTGTCAAATTCTCCGAATCTCTCAAACATTTCTCGTTTTCTCCCTTCGTTCCATTTCTTCCATCAGTTCCTTCGTGTAGGCATTGGGCTGTTTTAAATAAAAACTGCATAAGTGCCCCTGCTTGCCCCGGATCAGCTCCAGCCACTTATCTTTATTTTTTACCGGCTGACCTCTGGTCGTGATCCATCCTCTCTTAATCCACTGTGCTACATCTTCCCTGCCTGCAAATCCGTTGTACAGGTATTCACTGTCTGTATAAATTGACAGCTCGCATTTTCTCTTCATACGGGAAAATGCACGTATCAGAGCCTCCATCTCTGCCCTGTTTCCATTCATCTGTTCAACAGGTTCAATGTGTTTTCTTATCTCCGGCAGGCTCTTTCCTGATGGATAATATTCCAGGCAATATCCAATGTAGCCGTCACGCTCCCATCTGCCCTTTATGGATGTGGTGACGTAGATGCTGACCGCCTGCATAGATCCTCACGCTCCCTTCTGATCTCTCCGGCATCCCGTTCCAGCCGGATCTCTGTATAGTAGTAGTACGACATGCCTGTGTACGGGTTTACTCCGTATCGGATGCTGTCTCGGTCTATGTAATATCCCGGTTGCGGCTCTGGTCCATTCTCGATCAGCTTTCTTACCGTCCGACGCTTATATTTATGTGTTTCTTTTTCCGGCATCTTTAAATTTCTTGAACAGTCATATTTGACAAAAATTTTTGTTTCTTCTTCCTCTCCGAACAATGTCATCTGACCTGTAATTTCTTCTGTAGGTTCTTTTACGATGTAATTTGCCAAACTTTTAAAATAATCGCCTTCATACACCGGCTCATAATTCACCCGTCCATCTGTCAGCCTGTTCCATACCTCAGATACAATCTCCGCTGTTCCCGGTATTCCATCCAGCCTGTTCATCAGTACATGGAAATGGATTCCTCCTCTTTCCCCTACTTCTATCCTGTATACAAACTTCAATACCTGTCCTCTCTTTTTATATTTATTTCTCACAGTATCGAAAAAGGCTTTGCGGACTTTCTTTATCTCTTCCACCGGAATTCTTGTTCCCCTTGGAAATTTCATTGTCAGCCACAGATCGCCTGGTTCAAAGTTGCATCGGATCTTCCGTAATATTTTCTTTTCCCTGTTGTATTGATTTTGTTTTTTTACCTGCTCGGGTGTAGCCTTTTTCTTCTTGGCTCTCTTCTCTCCCTTTGCTCCAAATTTTCCTACATACTTAATTTCGTGTTCTCTATATATTCCATACTCATAAACATCATGTCTGTGTGCCATGTCCCTGCTCCGTATCTGCTAAGTTTAATATATTGAGATTGTTAAATAAGCCGGCGGCTTATCCCCTTTTTTCTCTTGCTTTTTCAGCAGGCGCATGATACACTATACCTGTCATAAGTATGGTGTGTATTGCACCTATCTGAGCATTGAAACCTAGCATTTCAATGCTCTTTCTTTATTACATTTTCGAACGTATGTACTGTATGTGAAAACCCGTGGAAAATGCACCAGTCAAGAGCTTTTATATACTGTGCTTCATCGATTAAGCCAATTACCGGATTATTCTTATCACGTACTCCAAAAAGCTCCGCTCTGACTTCTTCTCCCATATCCAGGCACATCACAACCATGGATGCCTGATCCGCACACAAGACTGCCTGCAGGTACTCTTTTCTCATCATGTGGTCTTTAAATATCTTCACCTGGTCATACAGCTTTTTTATGATCTGGTCCTCGTTCAACATTTATCCTCGCCTCCGAAAATGCTTTTCTAACCCTGTCCCAGCCGATCTGTTCCATGATCAGCTCTGCTTCCTGTTTCATCCCGATAAAATTCAGGGATGTGTAGATCTGCTCCGCCGTCATGGCAGCCTGTCCGTACTTTCCTGCAACAAATGTCGTCTCAAAACTTCGTGCACAATTTGCCGCCCAGTCTTCCAGTTCTTCCGGTGTTTTCATCGTCGTCCTCCACAATGTCATAATAAAATTTTAGTTCCGCCTCTTTCGCCAGCATCATAGAAGTTGCGAGTCCTTTATTTTCCCATCGGGTTTTTGTGTCGGAAATCTGCCGGTTGAACTCCGAACGCTTCATCTGCGGTTTTTTTATCGCTTCCTCAAGTTTTTCTTCCAGAGCGTCTGCAATCTCCTGCATCCATTCATACCCGCAGTCTGCTCCGGTTGCTAAATCGCGAAGCATAAAAGTCTCTTCTTTTGTTAAATCTAATGTGATCATCTTTCTCTCCTCATTTCTTCGAAAAATAATGTGCTCCGGTCTTTCTCCATGGTGTCCCATAATCAGACCACTGACCTTCCCGGAAATAATAAATTCCCGGATATCCTCTCTGTTCTACTTCCATTTTTACCGCCTGGTACGTCTCCTCTGACGGTTCCCAGATGTCTGCCATCCCGCCGTCCCAATATGATGTGAACTGATTCTTCTGGGATATCACACCGGCGATCGTGTCCGGCCACTCTCCGGAATGATCTTCTGCTCTGTTTAAGATCACATCCACAACCAGACGTTTCCCCTGTAATCCCTGATTCCCCGCTTCCGCCTCGACACAGATTGCAAGCAGTTCCAGGCTGTCCCAGTATTCTTCCTCTGCAATATCTATAGTGCATGTTGTATATTCCTGACTTGGTGTTGTCTCCGGCTGTTGCACCGGTGCAACTGGTGTGATCTGTTTAAGTACACCGGAGACAGGCTGTCCAGATACCGGCGCCGGTCGTAAAATATAGATCACTGCATACATGATGATGATTACGATTGCCATCACATAAAATGGTTTCTTATTTTTCATTGTCACTCTCCTCAATCCGGCATCTCCTTATATTCAAACGTGATCTTTATTCCCGCCAAATCCGTCAAGCTGTATAAATCTTTCAACCTGATCTTTTCCGGATGGTTGATTCGCTCTGTAACTGTCCGCTCTGGAATCCCACTTTTTAAACTCACGTCCTTCGTTGTCAGATTCTTTGCTCTGAATCCACCAGTCAATAAACCGGCTACATAGTCATAGCGTTTCTTTTCTTTGTTCTCGCATAATTTACTGCCCACTTTTTTTCTCCTTTCAATTATTTCCTTGCATTTCCCGCTCCTTGTTTTTTATAATTGTCTTATCAACTGAACAAGGAGGTTTCTTATGTTACATCAGTACCACATTGATTTTTCACAACTTTCTCCTGATGAGAAAGCAGCTCTTAGTGACCGCATCGACAACATTTCATTCACCGGTATCCAGTGGGAACAGGGTTTTCAATCTGGCACTTTCTTCATTGAGGAGAATTTTGACCTTGGGTTTTTAAAAATCCCTGACTGTTGCCATCTTTCCCGCATTATGTGAAAAACTTCTCTTCAAAATCCACGTTGTACTCCTGCGGCGTGGATTTTCTTTTTGCTATTACGCAATCTGCTGCGGCATAGTTAACGCTGTGCCGCTAAAATTTTCAGTGCATCCAATTTAACTTGCACATCGCATGTCTCATATAAAATTTTCAGTGCCTCATTTGTAATAAATAATGTTGGATCCTGTGTAAAACGCTTTGACGCATCATCAAATGACTCATGTCTTTCCTCTGTCACTCAATCATCTCCCTTCTTATCTCCGCTATATCTTCCAACTTGTAGTTTCTTCCCCACTATGCTATCCTTTTCCTTACAGGACGTTGCCGCGTCCGAGTCTATAGGAAAGGAGAATCTCAAATATGCAAGAACTAAATATTCCACCAGAAAAACTATTTGGCACATCAGACGATGTCAAAATATTTATTAAAGGTATTGAAACTAAAGTTATAAATATGTCTGATGAACATGGCGACTTCTTGGCAATTTTGGCTACCGACCCTGCATTATCTGATATCTGTGGGGATATCGTTTTAGGCAAAGCCATTTATGAAATTGATTACATGAAGTATCAGGGACATATTGCTGTTATCAAGGCTTACTATCATTAGCTGTTCTGTAATAACAGACATCTATTACTTCTCTGCTTCCGGAAATCCGCTCATTATTCATATTGAATGCTTTTTTATACTTATAGCCTTCCGGACCCGGAAGCGAGACAATTACAATCCTTTCTTTCACTTCCTGCCCATTAATTTTTAAAATTTCTTTGTCAAAATCAATCTCCAGGCTTCGGATTCCATCTGATGAATTCATTCTTCTCATCTCCCTTCTCATCTCCTCTATATCTTCCAACTTGTAGTTTCTTTCTCACTATGCTATCCTTTTCCTTACAGGACGTTGCCGCGTCCGAGTATCACGAAAGGAGATCTTATATGTCTGATTTTTTTGTAAAAATATGTACTAATGGACACTCTATTATCGAACGGCACCCGCTTAAATCAACTGAATATTGCGAAAAATGTGGAGCTGAGTTAATTTCCAAATGCCCCAACTGCAATTCAGCAATTAAAGAGTGGCATATCAATGCAGTTGTTACATATACACCTGAGTTTGAAAAACCTTCCTACTGCCGTTCGTGTGGAAAACCATACCCTTGGACTTCTGCAGCAATAGAAGCAACTGCATTAATGATTCAAGAAGATGCTGAACTCTCTGAATTAGAAAGACAAAATCTTGAAGCTTCCCTTCCAGATATCATTGTTGAAACGCCCAAAACCAAACTTGCAACTATTAGAATTCAAAAAGCACTTCTAACATGTGGTAAATTTACAGCAGAGGCAATTCGCCAATTTGCAATTGATTTCGGTTGCGAACTAGCAAAATCATCGCTTGGACTTTGATTCTTGTAAAAAAAGTCCATATCCAGGGCAACTATCTTTTCCGCAATCATAGTTGTCCTGTTTTTTTACCCAACATTTGCACCCTTTCTTTAATTTCTTTCCACATATGATGCAAAAATTAGCCGTTTGGGATATATTGGTATTCCCACAATTAGTACATTTCACTTAATCAACTCCTTTCTACTATTGTTGTAAATGTTCTCCTTCAGTGTTAAAATTCTTTATACAGGCACCGCCATGCCGAGTATTAACGAAAGGAGATACGCTAATGAGTAAATCAAACAAAGAACTTGCCGTTGATGTTGCTATTGAATACATCCGTGCACATCAGAAACAGATTATTGTTTCATCAAATAATGTATTTAAGGAAACAAGTATGATCGACTTAGAGTCAGTAAATAATATCATCAAATCTGTATATGAGACCCTCGATGAGCTGGATCAATCGACAGATTAATCGAAACGTCGTATTTATTCGAAAGAGCTTTTAGATCATCTAAGAGCTCTTTCGCATGTTCTATGCTCTTAATTTCCACAATAATTTGCATATTTGTTTTTTGTTCCATTCAATCATCTCCCTTCTACTGCTGCACAAGCTGTTTCTTTGATGTCTCAATCTTGTCCCTGGTGATCAGTACATCCGCTACGTTCTGAATCATGAGCAGATCAATGGGTTTTAACTGGTCAATTTTCTTTATGAGCTCTTTTTTCTTTTCTTCCATGTTTTTCTCCTTTCATGTGCTGTATTGTTGTGCCCTATGCCTACATTATATTCCCCTTTGCCAACTTTTTTATTGACTTAACATTTTTCAGGTGTTATTCTATGTTTAGAAAATTAGATATGGAGGTGTGACATGGCGCAGGGAGAACGTATTAAGGAATTGCGAAAAGCACTTAATCTTACATTGGAAAAATTTGGTGAACGTCTTGGTGTTGGTAAAACAGCGATATCAAAGTTGGAAAAGGGAGAAAGGAACCTCACCGATCAGATGTGTAAATCAATCTGCCGGGAGTTTAATGTGAATGAGGCATGGCTCCGTGATGGTGAAGGCGAGATATTCCAGATTCCAGATGACGAGGATGCAGCACTGGTTTCTGAGATTCTCGAGCACACGGACAGGCGGTTTTATCAGGCTGTATTAAATATCGTTCGTACATATTCACAGCTTTCGCCAGAATCGCAGAGTGCTTTGGATGTTTTTGTTGATCAGCTGCTTGAGAATGCAAAAAACCGGAAGGATTAATTTTCCTTCCGGTTTTTTTATATGCTTTTTCTTATATTTGTGGTACTATTCTATTAATCACGACTAGGAGGTATGTTATGAAAAAAGTTTTTTCTGTTTTATCAAGAATTATATGTGGTTTTTTTGGAATTTATTTTTTATTGTGTTCCATTGGTGGAATTATAAATTGTTTTATAAATCCATCAATTCCTATTGTCCTCTGTCTCCTTTTGACTTTCATTTTTGCTATAATCGGAATACTACTAACCAAAATTGCTTTTAATAAAAAAACAAGTACTGGTTCAGCTTCTAATGTAGCTATAAACAATATTCCTGATTCACCAACATATCAAGTTGGTCAATCAGCAGCAACTTGTTCTGTAAATACACAGAACGAACCTACTGATATCGAACCTTCACCTTCTATTCATTCTGAACAATATGTTGAGCACAATGGAGTAATATTTCATCCAGATGGCAGTTCCATAACAGATGAGGAAGTTCCATATCTTGTACAATTAGGATATGAAGAAGCCTTACAAAGAGAAGGTATCTACGATAGTGAAATGCTTGACCTTCCACATATAAATAATGACTTACAAAGCAAGAGATTTCAGACTGCGATTCCATCCTATCAAGAATTGTGCAATATTTCAGCAAATACCAGTAATGTTCCTATGTTGTCGACTGATATTTTCTTTTTAAAATATCTTGATGGTCGCATTCTTGAACACCCTAATATTGCGCAATATTGGTATTATGAATATGATATAAATTACTCGATTGAAATAAAAAAATTGATTTCCTCAGGACTGCTTACTATTTCTCAGATAAACCTAAAAAGATTTAAGGTTGATGATTTAAAAAATATTCTTAGGCATTTTGAATTACCACTTTCTGGTAAAAAAGCTGATCTGCAAAAAAGAATATTAGAAAATATTAGTTTGGAAGAGTTATCTTCTTTCCTTGGCGATTCAACTCACTATTTTTGTGCCACCGACACCGGTTCTGAACTTATCAAAACGGTTCATGATTCCGCAACTTTTAACTTAGAGTTAGAAAATGAAGCCCTATCTTTGATATTAGATTATGACTACGAAGATGCATTTAATTTAATTTGGAATTACAAAAAACAAACACCGGCTGAAAAGAATACTCATTATAATTACAATCCTGCTATGGATGAACTATATGATTCCATAATGATTCCTTGTGGTTTCTTTTATACATTAAAAAAAGATCGTGATATAGAAGAAAACCTAAGAGCAGCAATAGTCTTTTGCCGAATGTATGGATTGGGGCAAGATAAAGTTCGCAAACTAATAATGAGAATTTATATGGAAAGCGGACATGATTTTTCCGAAGATGCCAAAAACTTAATCAATGGAAGATTACTATAACAGTGCCTTAACAAACAAAAAACACCGGAGGGTACTGCTGCCCTCCGGTGTTCCACTTCTTCATGTTTTTGTTTTACAATGTTTTCTCACAATCGTTAATATCTGCTTTAGAAATTTCTCATCCGACTGATCCATCCTGTCTATATATTCCTTCAACTGCATTTTCATAATTTCAAGCATACTGCTGCCCCCTCCTCGTGGCTTTTATCTTCATCCGTAAGTGTAGTTATAAGCAGCGCGCTTTGTTCTTATGTTTGTATTATATTTATTATGCTTGTCATTTGCAAGGTTTGTCTCAATGTTGAGACAACTTTTTTATTTTATCCCTGGAATACTCTGATTCATACAGATCCTCTAGCGGTACCTTAAGTCCTTTTGCAAATTCTTCCAGGTCATCTATTGTTGGATTCTTTTGTCCTTTTAAGATCCGGTATGTAGTAGCTCTAGAAAATGGCACGCTCTCTGTCAGATCTCTTACTTTTATATCCTTCAGTTTCATGATTTCTTGAATTTTTATCTTTGCCATATGGAAATTATAAAGCGATACGTTTGTGGAGAATACTGGTAAATACTGGTAATAAAATTAAAAGCATTAATATTTCTTTCAATTTTTATCATTTTATCTTGATTATTGGTAACCAATATGTTATGATAATATCAGATGAAGGAGGTAGGTAATGGAAATTCAATACGAAAAAGCCGCTGTCAAGTATCTAAAAGGGTTACAAAAACCCCAACGTGATCTGATTCTCGATGCCATTGAAAAACTGACTCACAAACCTGCCGAAGGCGATATTAAAAAAATGAGTGGTTATAAAGACGGTCGTTACCGGCTGCGCGTCGGAAAGTACAGAATCATTTATAAGTATCTGACAAATAATGAAATCGAGGTTCTCTGCATCATGGATGTGGGAAGCCGTGGGGATATTTATAAGTAATATCCCCACCTGAAAGAAAGGAGTTCTCTATGACAAATACTATTGCACATACCGTATCAATGCTTGAAATGCTCCCGGCACAGGAACAGGATTTTGCCTATGAATTTGTAAAACGTCTTGTCCTTGCATGGGATCCGGATTATACAAAACTTACCCCGGAAGAACGTTCCCGCCTGGAAGCCGCAGAACAGGGGGAATATATAAGCGGAAAGGATATTAACTGGGATGACGAGTGAAAAAAGAAATGCAAATATGATCATAGCAAAAGCTGGCGGTAATGCCAGTCAAAATGCTTATAATTGTAAAGTCTCCATCCCTAAGACCTGGGCGGATAAACTTGGTGTGTCTGTAAATGATAAATCCCTCTCATTAGAATTTGATGGGAATTCTATTGTTATTAAAAAAGCGTAAATAAAAATCTCAGGCTGTCGCATTTTTCAGTATCTTTTTGTTGCACCGGTACAACTTCAATATCCCAGTTGGTAACAATTTGTCACCAACTGGGATATTTTCCTGTTTCTTTTTTATTCTATTTATGTATAATGTAATTAAATTCTACAAAACGAAAACCGCCTCACAATGAAGTGAAGCGGCAATGTAACTGCTCTGAATGAACAATTCTCTCAACAAATATATTGTATCATTCAGGGCAGTCATGTGCAAGTGAAATACTACTCACTGGCTGTTATTTTTATACTTAATTTTAGGAGGATGATACAATGGCTACTGCAAAAAAATTACCTTCCGGATCCTGGAGGTGTCTGGTGTTTAGTCACTATGAATATGTTACCGGTAAAGACGGAAATGTAAAAAAGAAACGGGTTTATGAATCATTTACATGTGACGATCCAAGCCCGGCCGGCAAAAGAAGATGTGAAGCTATGGCAGCAGAGTATGCCGATAAAAAAGAACAGAGTAATCTTTCAAGTTATAAATTGACCTTCCGGGAAGCTGTGGATGCATATATCGTTGAGCGTTCTCAAATTCTATCTCCGGCATCAATCAGGAAATACAGAAGTATGCAAAAAGAATTTTCCATGCTCGATGATTACAAAATAAGGGATATTAATAAAAAAATCATTCAGCAATATATAAATTCTATCTCTGGATCACTGTCTCCAAAAACCGTAAGGGACCGGCATGGTCTTATTACAGCGGTTTTAAAACGATACAACCCGGATATTATTTTGAATACTACTCTTCCAAAAAAGAAACGCATTGAGAGAAGCATTCCATCAGAAAGCGACATCAAGGCTTTAATAAGTGCAGCCAGTGGAACAGAAATGGAAGTCCCTATATACTTGGGCGCGTTCGGTATGATGCGTCGCGGAGAAATATCAGCATTAAAAAAGTCAGACTTTAAAAATAATGTTATCCATGTAAATAAAACGATGGTTCTGTCGCCTGATAATAAATGGATCGTGAAAGCACCGAAATCTTATGCAGGTGATCGTTTTGTTCCTGTTCCACAGTTTGTTGTTGATGCATTCATGGCATTGCCGAACGATGGTGTAAATATGACTCCAAACATTATTACATCACGTTTTGAGCATGTGCTAAATAATGCAGGTATCGAGCATTTCCGCTTCCACGATTTACGTCACTACTCTGCAAGCATACAACATGCGCTTGGAATACCTGATGCTTATATCATGCAGGCTGGCGGATGGGGAGATGATAGAGTATTGAAAGATGTGTACAGACATACTTTTGAGGAATCTGAAAAGAAAATGGGGAATATAGCAATTAATTATTTTGATAGTATGCAACACGAAATGCAACACGACATAAAAAAAACACCGTAAACTCGGTGTTTTAAGAGCAGGGGATGAGAGAATCGAACTCCCACCAAAGGTTTTGGAGACCCCTATCATACCATTTGACCAATCCCCTATATATAAAATGACGTATCAGATACGTCATTTATTTTACTTTTTTCTTATGCAAAAATCAATAGGACTTTTGCCTTATTTCTGATACCTTCAAAACTTCATACAGAACTCCGATTTCTTTTGGTCAAGCCCTCGATCGATTAGTAACAGTCAGCTCCACATGTTACCATGCTTCCACCTCTGCCCTATCTACCTTGTACTCTTCAAGGGATCTTACTCACTTA
>ENA-UONS01000112-UONS01000112.1-human-gut-metagenome-genome-assembly--contig:-CS19-NODE-112-length-105521-cov-13.802088_pt1 | contig 105521 bp, 91 predicted proteins | sample MGYA00242458_ERZ724005 | MGnify/ENA metagenome assembly ERZ724005
CGAGAATTTATAGAAGAAAGATTCATAAAAAGAAACTAAGCACTTTGAGAAATCAAGGTGCTTTTTTAATGCCCTGAGTATGGCTTAAAACTGCTCTATTTTTATACCCGAAGGTAGGTGAGAATATTGCAAATCGAAATCAGAAGTAGCAATGAGGCTGTCATAAGCGGTTATGTGAATGCTGTTGAGCGTGATAGCAGAATCATGCCGAAAGGTAAGGGTGCAACGGCGGTTCGTTCTTTTGTTGAAAGGGTTAAGGCAGGAACTTTTGACAGAGCAATTAAGCGAGGTACACCAATAGAACTTCGATTTAATCACAGTCGCAAGCTGGGAGATACAACAAGCAACCTTGAACTTTATGAGGACAATATCGGTCTTTATGCGAGAGCGGTTATAAACGATACTGAGGTTATCGAAAAGGCACAGCGGAACGAATTGCGGGGCTGGTCGTTCGGCTTTGTCGCAGAGGGTGAAAGCTGGGACAAAGAGGGCGAGATTGACAGGCGAACGCTTGAAGATATTGACTTGAAAGAGGTTTCAATCCTCGATAAAACACCCGCATATTTTGGCACTTCGGTCGAGGTTCGGGGCGAGGAATCAAATGTTTTTGAAACAAGAGGAATTGCTGAAGAAATTAAGACAGTTGACAGCCGAGAACCGCCTAAAATAAGTTTTGAAGTATATGAAAAAGAAATTGAAATTTTGAAAGAGAGGTAAATTTATTATGAAAGCACTAATCGAAAAGAAAAATGCTTTGCTTGATGAGGCAGACACTCTCATCAGCAAGGCAAAGACAGAGAACAGAGCGTTTGAGGAAACAGAACTTAACCGCTACAATGAAATTAAGTCTGAAATCACAAGGCTTAATGCAACAATTTCGGCAGCACAGGAAACAAGAGAATGCGAAATCAACGAGTACGACGGCAAGAAACAAAAAGAAACCACTGAAGAAGCGGAAATAAGAGCCTTTGAAAGCTATATACGCAATCCGAAAGCTCTTGAAACCCGTGCCGACACGAACCTTACATTCGGTGCGAATGGAGCTATTATCCCGACAACTATTGCAAATAAGATTATCGACAAGGTAAAGGAAATTTGCCCAATTTTTGAACTTGCAACAAAGTACACAATGGGTGGTACCCTTACAATTCCGTATATCGACACAGCTACAAGCGACAATAAAATGGCCTATGCGACTGAATTTACAGAGCTTGAAAGCACTTCGGCAAGTTTTAAGTCAATCTCATTGACAGGATTTCTTGCGGCTACTCTTTGTAAAATCTCAAAATCGCTTATCAATAACGCTAAATTTGATGTAGTTTCCTACACAATTCAGCATATGGCAGTCAATATTTCACAATGGATTGAAAATCAGCTCCTTAATGGTACAACAGGAAAAATTGAGGGCTTGAGCGGTGTTACCCAGTCTGTTACGGCTGCTTCTGCCACAGCTATTACCGCCGATGAACTTATCGATTTGCAAGAAAGCATACCAGATGTTTATCAAAATGGTGCAGTTTGGATTATGGCAAAGAGTACACGCACAAAAATCCGCAAATTAAAAGATGGTGACGGCAATTTTCTCTTGCAGCGTGACTTTACCGCTCCCGCAAGATACACACTTCTTGGTAAGCCTGTTTATATATCTGACAATATGCCTGATATGGCTGCGGGCAAGACGGCAATTTTCTACGGCGATATGAGCGGACTTGCAGTTAAGATTTCTGAAAATTCACAGTTTAATGTTTATACAGAAAAGTTCAGTACACAACACGCAATCGGTATTGATTGTTGGCTTGAGATGGATGCAAAGATTGAGAACGCTCAGAAGATTGCAAAGCTTGTCTGCAAAGGAACATTAGGTCCTTAAGGGATAAGGGATGATGAAGCGTGAAAATAAGCGAAATTACGATTGACAGTGTAAAAGAATACTGCGGAATAAGCAGTAATGACAGCAACGAAATTTTAACCGCTTGTCTTGCTTCTGCTAAGGCGTATGCAGTTGGATTTACTGGCTGTACTTTGGAAGAACTTGAAGAATTTGAAGATGTATCGTTGGCTATTATGATGTTGGCTAACGATTATTTTTTGTTTAGATTCAGCGGTTCAGGCAATGATAAGCCGAATCCTGCTGTTGAGAATATTCTCCATATGCACTGTAAAAATTTTTTGTAAAAATTTTTTTGCGAGGTGAAAAAATATGCAAGCGATAGTGTTTAAGGATAGAGTAACACTTGAAGAACGCAAGCAAGGCTATGGCAGTAATCCTGAACCAAAAACTGTCAATAGTCGCACAGTATGGGGCTGTGTAAGTTTGCCAAGTATGACAACTAAAACAAAGGCTGAAAGCATAGGAATTAAGGCTGATTTATCAGTACATCTATATCGTTCAGAATATTCAAGAAATTATACACATATCAGCATTAATGAAATTCGTTACAAAATCGAGAGTGTGACAACCTCAATAAACGAATTATTTGTTAAGCTGACAGTTTCGAGAGTGTGATAAAATGGGAGAATTTTTTAGTCTTACTCCACCTGATATTGACAGCTTTGTAAACGCTTTGGATAAATGCGGCGATAGACTTAATGCAGATGTCGGGGAAGCACTTGAGAAAGGTGCAAAGATGATTGAACAGGAACAAAAACGGATTATCTCCCAGAAGTCGCATAATCTAAGCCGATACATACACAGTAAAGCTGAAAAAACCACCAAAGGAAAACAATATTATAGGATTGGTTATACAGGCGATGAAGATGTAAAAAAATGGCTTTATGGAGTAGTCTTTGAGTTTGGCAGACCTGGTAAATCTAAAAATCGAGGGTATATATACCGCAAACGAAAAACTCGTGACGGTATAAAAGAAATCAAAGAACGAAACGGCAGAATAGAAGAATTTTCGCACATTCGCAGGGGCTTTGACAATAAAATTGAAAGTGCTTCAGAGAAGGTTGACAAGGCTTTTAATGATATTGTTGACAACTTGGGAGATTAACAATGATTTATAGCTTAATCGATGAAATACTAACACAATTTGATATACCGTTTTATTGCGGTATGCCGAACTTCGGAGATGATGAGCCACCACTCTATATGGTTTATTCAACGTGGGAATCCCCCTCACTTTACGGTGACGGGGATTTTTTAACACAAAAATATACCGTGAGCCTGCACTTTTTCTGTGATGTTATGCAGTTTTCGGAATGCCGACAGCTTGAAAAAGCTGTGCGTGAAGCTCTGCTTGAGGGTGGCTTTCAGTACGTTGGTTCGCAAACTCCGTCTTTCGGAGCTGACGAACCTCAACAGCGACACATAATATATGATTATTCGATAGAATTAGAAAGCGAGGAATAAGTTATGTCAAAGAATGACGTAAAAACAGTAACAAATATTGAGAATCTCACGGTTTGGAAAAGAACCGAGGGCGAGGAAAGCACTACTTACGGCAATGCGGTTTCACTCGTCAAAAGGCTTATGACGGTATCGGACAACCCAACCACCGTATCAGATGATTTATACGGCGATGGAGAAGCTGTGGCGAGCTACAGCGCAAATATGGGCGGTACGCTTGAACTTGGGCTTACGGATTTGACCGCCGCCGACAGGGTGCTTTTCTTCGGCGAAACAGACGAGAACGGCACAAATATTGTGTCTAAAACAGATGTATGCAATTATACAATGGTTGCGTATCAGAGCCGTCAGCATAACGGCAAGCTCAAGCTTACAAAGTACGTCAGAGTACTTTTTGCGCCTGGGCAGGAGCAGGAACAGCAGGTCACAAAGAGCGGAATTTCTTGGAGTACAAAGACCCTCAGTGGCACATATACTCCCGACCCCGATACAGGCGTATTCAAATATGTTCGCCGTGATGTTGACCCGACAGCAGACACCGAGCTGATAAGCAAATGGTTCACAAATGCCGAATATCACGGAGAAACCACTGCGTCAAGCGGAGAATAAACTATCGTCAAGGAATACGAAGTACACAAAAGTTTTCTTGCGGTTTCCAAAGGCTCTGCCTTTGGGCAAGGTTTGGGGCGACAACCCCAGCAAGGAGGAATATAAATGCTGAATGATTTGGAGCGTAAAAGTTATATGCTTCACATCGGCGGCGCAGAGTACCGAGTTCGGTACTCGCTGAACAGCCGTCTTTGCTTGGAGCAGTGCTATAAGCCACTTGAGGATATGCTCTTGATACGTCCGCAGGACTGGAGCATAGAGGATATTTTGCAGCTTGTGAGGGCGGGAATCGTTGATTTGCCCGAAAACAAAAAAGCCGTTATCAATCGTGACTGGGCGGGAATAAAACCAACGCTTGACGAGCTTGGCAGGAAAATTGAAATTGACGACCTGCTTGCGGTCAAGGTTGAGCTTATGCGTGCGCTGACCGCCAGCTTTCCCGAACCCGTTTACGGAGCTGAAAGCGAGGATTTTGACGAGGGGCGGCATGAAACAGATTACGGGCAAATAAGAGCCTTGTATTGTGACGTTTTGCGCCGCCCGAACTCGGAATTTTGGACAAGCACACTCGGCGAAATTTACAAGCGCATAGACGATTATTTGATTGTCAAGGGCTTAAAGGAAGCTCCGCTTGAGGTGAATATTTTTGATGATGATTGATGATTTTTATTAAAATATAAAAACATTCTTTACATTTGTGATTTCTTGGTGTATAATGTCAATAAAATTATATGTAAGGGGTGTATTTTTATGTTTAGATGTACAGAATGCGGTAAAATATCTTTTAATCTTGACAAGAATGGTATGTGTAATAGATGTGTAGATTATTATATTGCGTCCGGGCAACGCATAATTGATAAGATAGACGAAGATGGTCTTTATGCTAAAGACTCTTCTAATCCACTGGAAACTCGAAAGGCAAAATTGCAATCGGCAAAAGAACGATTTGAAAAGCTAATGCAACAAAAAGAAAGTAAGGTTATTTTACTTTATCATCCCAAAATTATAGAGCAAATTCAAAATGCTTTTAAAAAAACAGAAAATGAAATTTGCGAAGCATTCGAGGCGCTTAAGAAAATTGAAAATGCTAAAAACTATACATTTGAATATAAAGAAGCGCTTGAGCAGTATTTAACCAGGTCTTATAGATATGCACCAAATGAATACGATTCTCATATATATCAAACAAAAATGTTTGATACAGTTTTACAAGGCATTCCAAAATCAAAAATTGAAATAGACAATTCAGAAATGGAAATAATTCCATATTTTGAATTTAAATCTAAAAATATAACTAAAAAGACGAAGCTTTCTAAATTTTGTAATTTTATAGTAATAGATACTGAAACAACAGGATTAAATTCGCACAGAGATGAGATTATTGAAGTTTCTGCTATAAAGTTTATAAATTTTGAACCAGTAGAAATTTTTTCAACTTTGATTAAACCTCATAATCCTATTTCTGCTTCTGCAAGTAGAGTTAACCATATCACGGATGGCATGGTTGAAAATGCTCCATATTTCGCTCAAATTGAAAAATCTTTAAGAAGCTTTATAGGCGATTTACCTATTGTTGCACATAATGCAGAATTTGATATAATGTTTTTGCATAATAGTGGATTAAAACTTAATTATGATAAAACCAATTTTTATGACACACTTCAATTAAGTAAATCATTAATTAAAGATGCTAAAAATTACAAATTATCAACTTTATGTTCTGAACGATATATATATTTTGAAAACGCACACAGAGCAGGCGTTGATACTCTTGCAACAGGGCTTCTGTTTATAGAACTAATCAAAATTAGATTTGATATTTGTAATATTTATGATTTATTTATAAATTAAAAAATATTTTTTGACAAATAAATAACTTGCAGAAAAGCACTCTGAAAAGGGTGCTTTTTTTCATACCCTAAAGAAAGCAGGTGAAGCCATGGCGGGCAGAGAATTTACAACGAAATTCGGAGCGGATACAAGTTCCTTTGCCGAAGGAATCGAAAAGGTAAAGTCAAAGCTTATTGAACTCAACAAGTCCTTTATCCAAAATCAAGACGCAATAAAGGCAACAAACAAGGAAATCAAAGAGCTTGAGAAAGAACAAACACAGCTTAACAAGGCTATGTCCGAATCAAAGAAAACCGAGAAAGAACAGAAAGAAAAGCTTGACGAGCTTAAAAAGGCGATGTCTGAATCCTCCGATGTGACGGACGAACAGCGGCAGGCATATGATAAGCTGAAACAGGAGCTTAAGGAAACCCAAAAAACGCTTGAAGCGCAAAAAGAACAATACGCCAAGACAACCGAAAAAATTAAAGAGAACAAAGACCAAGTTGCGACCTTGAAAGCAACTCAAGCAACATTGAAAACGGAAATGAAAGCCGTGACCGATGAATCAAAGGATTTAGGCGATTCTCTCGGAAAGTCAAGCGAGGGTTTCACTGTTCTGAAAGGCGCTATTTCGAATCTTGTTTCGGACGCTTTGAATGTTGCAATTGACAAGTTCAAGGAAATGGCTGTATCTTCAGAGCAAGCTTTGAACAGCTTGCAGGCAAAAACAGGCATGAGCGCCGAAGCCGTGGGCGAGCTTAAAGACGAAATGTACGACATTTACAAGGCGGGTTATGGTGATGATTTACAAGATGTTGCGGATAAGCTCGGACTTGTCGTACAAAATATTAACGAAAGCAACCCTGAAAAAATCAAAAGCATAACCGAAAAGGCAATAGCTCTAAGCAATACTTTCGGCTCTGACTTTGAGGAAAATCTGCGCGGCGTAAACGCTTTAATGACAAGTATGGGAACGACTGCGGACGAAGCCTTTGACCTAATCGCCACAGGCTCGCAGAACGGGCTTGACAAGTCGCACGAGCTGACCGACAACTTAGCGGAGTACACGCAGATTTGGGCGCAGGCGGGATTTTCAGCCGAGGAAATGTTCTCAATTCTACAAAACGGCGTTGACAGCGGTGCATACACTCTTGATAAAGTAAACGATGTTGTTAAAGAAATTGCTATTTCTATTACCGATGGTAGGCTTTCGGAGAACATTGACAGCTTCTCGGACAAGACAGCGACAATTTTCGAGAGCTTCAAAAACGGTAAGGCAACACAAAAAGATGTTTTTGATTCGATGATTAACGACTTGAACGAAAGTTCAAACCTTGCCGATAAACTTGCGACAGCTTCTAACAGTTGGTCTGCACTCGGTGAAGATAATTCAATGAAAGTCATCGAAGCCCTTAATAATGTCAATGATACATACAAAGATGTTGCTGGTACAATGCAGGAAATCAATGATATACAGTACAATGATGCTGGCAGTCAGATTGAGGCTCTTGGTAGACAATTTGAAGTAGATATTTTACAGCCTATTGTTGAAGATGTAACTCCTAATATAAAAAACATCATTTCATGGGTGTCAGAACACTTACCTGAGGTGACATCTGCACTTGCGGGGCTGACGGGTGGCTTTATCACGTTTAAGGCGGCGACTGCAGCGGGAAATTTCATAGCCGTTTTAATCAATAGCTTTAAACTATTAACAAAGGCTACCGAGACGGCAACCACAGCGCAAATAGCCAACAATGCCGCAGTTTCCGCTAACCCGTATGTCGCCGTGGCAAGCGTTATTTTAGGTTTGGTCGGCGCAATCACTGCGGGAACAACTGCGATGAACGCCTCAAAGTCTGCAACGGAGGACGCAACCGCCGAAATAGAGGACTATACGCAGGCAATAGAGGACGCAAAAACCGCCGCTGACGATAAAGAAGCGTCCTCCGAAACCGAAATTTCTGTGCTTGAAGCGCTAAAGGAACACTATGACGAGCTGAGAAAAAAGGTAAATTTGACCGCCTCAGAGAAGAGAGAACTTGACAATGTTGCGGCAGATTTAGCTAAATCTCTTGGTACGACAACAAGCGCATTGAAAGACCAAAGCGGAGCATACCAAGACATTAGCAAAAATATTGACGAATATATCGAAAGACTTAGGGCGAAAATCAAACTCGAAAACGCTCAGGATATACTCAAAGAAGCGTATAACGTGCGTGATAATGAGCTTACCTCAGACGATGTACTGGCAGCTCGAAAGGCTTACACGGATTATGCAAAAGAGATTATACGAAGCATAAACGATAGCAATAACACTAATGGAAGTAACTTTCTGAAATCCGCAAATCGTGAAACTTTAATAGAAGAATTAAAGGACAGCGAAAACCGATATATAACAGAGGATGCAGGCTATGACTATGGTAAGTTGACAAGGCTATATGAAACATGGGAAAACCTCAACGGGCAATACAAAGAAGTAACCGGCACCATAAACAAATACGAGGGCGTAATAAAGGACTTGTACGGCGAATACAGCAACCTTTCAGGCGAAACCGATGACTTGACGGACAGTACAAGTAAACTTACCTCAAAGACCGATAACGCTGCCGAGAGTGTCAAAACCCTGTCCGACAAAATGTCAGAGATGGCATCGAAAACTACCGCCGTGACGAATGCAGAAAAGGAGTACAAGGAAAACGGAAAGCTTACAGCTTCTACACTTCAAACTATCATAGATAAGTACCCAGATTTGGAGAATGAAGTTTATAAGTATATGCTCGGTCTTACTGACGCTAAAACATTGATTAAATCAATGAAAAATGTTTATCAAGATGACTTAAATTCTTATATTGGAGTTATTTCTCAAAAGGCAAGTGATAGCAACACTTTTTATAATCAGCTGATAAATGCTAATGCTAATTTTGTGAATAAGGCAAAAGAACAATATGGTATAGACCTTAGAAATTTCAAGAATTTGCAAGAAGCAAAAGAGGCTATGATAGCCAAACAAGCTGAAAGTGTGCAAGGTCCTACACAGGTTTATACGGGTAATTTTGATAAAAAAATACTATATGGTCAGGTAGATAAGGAATCCTGGCAATATAAAACAGCTGAAAGTATTGTTGATAATTTTATAGGTTCAGCTTTATCAGCAACAACAAGTTATCGAGATTTTTTTGGCGGTTCAAGCAAAAAAAGCAACAATTCAAATAAATCAAGTAAATCAAGTAGCAGTGATACCTCTGCCGCCGAAAAAGCTGCACAAAAAGCCGAGGACGAGCGCATAAAGAAATACGAGCTTGCCGAAGCGGCATATAACAAACTCATTGATAAGCGTATCGCAAAGATTGAAGAAGAAACTGCGGCGAGAGAAAAGGCAAAGGATAAAGCCATCGCCGCAATAGACGCGGAAATTGAAGCGAGAAAGAGGCTGAATGAAGATAGGGACTCACAAAAAGAACTGAATGAGGTTAATGCACAGCTGCGGTATTCACAATTGGACGAATTGAGCCGCAGAGAGCTTGAGCGTAAACGGCAGGATTTATTAAATGAACAATCTGAAATATGGTGGCAAAGGCGTGCGTCTGATAAAAAAGATAGCTTACAAAATGGATATGATTCCTACAAGAGCAGCAGTGATGCGATGGTAACAGCTTTGCAAAAAGCGGCGAACAGTGCGGCGGACTATTTCGATTCGCTGAAAGAGGGCGCAAAGACAAATTCTTATATAGTTAATAATAATTCCGATACAAGGAATATACAGATTGTTTCAAACGCTCTCAGTAATCAGCAAATGCTTGATAAACTGCTTAATGCGATTTACAGTGAATAAAAATCATAAAATGTAATTTTTTGATGTTGCAGTAGTTTTTGTATCCGTATTTGATACGCACTCTCGTTTGAGGGTGCTTTTTTCATGCCATGAGTATGGTAATAAACTGCTCTATTTTTATACCCAAAGGAGTGATGTAATGCGAAAAAAGATAAAATACCGTTCAGACAACGGACTTATGTTTGAATTTGGTGACAAAGCACCGTATTATCTTGAAAAAATTAACGCAACAAGTATTTCTGGTGTATTTACAACAGACATAATTCCAAATCGTTTGGGACAGGTAACTACAAGCAAAACCCTTGGTGGCAGGACGGTTATATGTGAATTGGCGGTTGTGTTTTCTTCCAATGATATGAGAATGTTCAAAAAACAAATATTATCAGAAATTACAGAGTGCTTCAACCCGTTGTCGAACGGTACTCTTGAGATTGAAACAGATTTCGGAAACTATGAAATTAACTGCTATCCTCAGGAAAGTCCGAAGTATGATAACAGCAAGGTTCCTTGGATATATCGTTTTACGGTTGACTTAGTTTGCGATTATCCGTACTTCAAAAGTACAAGAGTAAACGAAATCGAATTGCCCGCAGATACGTCAATAATTGTCAACTCACCGTCGTTTATTGATAACAGAGAACTTATAATTACTATTCCGGATTTTAACGCAAATTTCACACTTGCAAATAAAACTACGAATAAAGAAATCAGATTGGTAAAATTCGGAGGCGGAAAAGTTATACTTGATGTTTTGAATTTCAAACTGAAAACACTCGACGGGAGAGATGTATCACGATTTATTGATATAACTTGCGACATAGAAGATTTTTGCCTAAAACACGGAAAAAATGAGCTTCTATCTAATCTTAATGCAACGATTAAATACAGTAACATATTGTTGGGGGTGATGTAATTGCTTTTGAAAGTTTTTTCATATCCGACACAATCGAATACATTTCAGAACGAATTTTTATTTCAGACTGACAGAATTATTTCGTACACATATACAAAGAAGTTTGTAGGAACAGGTAATTTCACGCTTGTACTGCCTGTTACAAAGCAAAATATTGAAAAAATAATCGAGGACAATATCTTGTATATTGACAGCGATTGGCTGTTAGTAAGCAATATTAAGAGAAGCGGTGAGCGTATTACCGTAACAGGCACAGACCTCAATGGGTTTCTTGATATGCGTATAACCACGGTAGGAGTTAAGAGTATAAGAGGTATTTATGATGATTATGACCCTATGCAAGGTACAACAGACAGTTGTGTTGTACACTATTTGTTACGAAACGCAACTGAAACGGAGGACAATGAGAGAAGAATGCCTCGGCTTGTTGTAGGTCAACGAGTTCAGGGAAAAGAAAACGATAGTTATTTAGCAAGGCTTCAACCGCTTTCTGAGGTTGTTTCCGATTTATGCAGGAATGCTATGGTAGGTTATGAAATCGTTGGAGATTTTGAAAGTAATAATTTTATTTTTAATATGCTTAGAGGTATAGACAGGTCGATAGAGCAGTCTGTACACGAGCCTGTGATATTCTCAAGAAAAAGAGGAAATTTATTTTCGGAAGAATATGAGAGAGGAAACGAAAATCTTGTCAATGCAATATACGCCACAGGCACAGATGTCACAAGGGTTGTATATCGTGATTATGATGTCCCGTCAGGCATAAAACGGAAAGAAATCGCTATAGACGTATCTGTCGATACAGTCGCAGATATTGAAGATTATGCATTGAACCAAACGTCGGGAAACATATCTAACAATAGCTATGAAGTAGATGTGCGGGCAATAGATGATTTTGGTACAAAATATAATCTTGGCGACTATATTACAGTTAAAGACAGTGTGACTGGGCAGACTTGGACGGCAAAGATTGAAGAAGCAACAAAGACAGTTTCTGCGGCGGACAAAAAATTATCACTTGTTATCGGTGAAACAAGAACAAAATTGCTTAATAAAATACAAAATCAGGCAAAAACATCGTCAAAGAGTGAAAGCACAAGAGCCGCCTGTGCGTCATATAACACTGCGTCAACCCTTGTAGGTGCAAAAGGTGGCTATGTTCAGATTAGAGCAGGAGCAAACAATAAACCTTGTGAATTGCTTGCAATGAACAGCGATGATATTAACACTTCTGACAGCAATGTATTAAAACTCGGCAAAGACGGATTATCAATATCGGAAAACGGGTATCTTGGCTTGTATAAAAAACTTATTGATATTAACGGCAAAATATCAGCAAGTGCGGTGAACGGTGTGCTGAGGAGTAAGAACGGCAGAATTGTAATTGATTTAGACAATGAAACGATTACAGTTGATGGCTGTGAAATAAAAGCTATGACTTATACAACGTCAACAGGTGAAACCATAAAATATTGGGGGTGGGAATAATGCTTAAATTGATACGGGGAGTAACGCAGAGCATTGCAATTACTATTACGGACGATGACAGTAATATATACAAGCTACAAAGCGGAGAGGTTCTCAGATTAGGTATAAAGCGTAATCCGCAAAATACAGATTATGATGTTAAAAAGGAAGTTAGTAGCGAAGCATTATATGGTGATTCTTATGTTATAAATTTTGCTCCTGAGGACACTTCTGACCTAAATCCAAGTCCCGAATACAGGTTTGATGTTGGTTTACAGACATCAGACGGCAACTTTTATATGATTATTCCGTGCAGCAAATGTGTAATTTTGCCTGCTGTTACAGCAAAGGAGGCTGCACAATGATGAAACTTAAAGGACAAATAACTCAAAAGCAGAGTTTGTTTGGCAAGCTTTCGAAGCCGAGCGGAAGTGGGAAAAGTGACCACAGAACAATAGAATTGCTGTCGGGCTATCTTATACAAAAAATCAAAACGAGGGCACTACCGATAATCTACTACAACACGCCAAGCGAGTTAATCGGCAAGACAACAGAGAGCATAGTCGGTAATAAGTCACTTGATAATCCGTCAGTCCTCACAGGCTTACATATTAATAATACAACACTTTATAGCCTGCCTGATGGCACTGTCTATGATAGTCTGACAGCGACCAACGGCACTGTAACAATAACACGCAGGTGCGGGCACTTCATCGTTGACGGCAGTACCCCGATTACAGCGATAATTCCAAGCGACGATTCAAGAGTTGCAGATGGATATTTCGCTATTGGCTATACAAAAACAACATTCGATAAAGCTATTGCTTCACGAGCAACAAATGCGTATTGTAATCGTTTGTCTGTAAGCACACAGACAGCTTTAACAGCAGTTTCGGACACAGAAATATATATAAACAGCTCGCAGGCACTTTATATTGTCCTGCCGACAGGGACTTGCAATGAGGACAGGGCAAGTGTTGCAGCATGGCTTAATACTCATCAGGTCGAAATAATTTATCCTCTCGCAGAGGAATATGAGGAGATGGTTTAATGAGTTATGTAAATAAAACGGTAAGCATAAACGGCACAGAAAAGGATTTTATCAAAGCATTTGCGAATGAATTAACATCAGCAGACGGCAGAATTACTTGCGAAACAGATATTGACGCAGAGTTTGCTAATGAAGATTCATCTCATATCATTACTATAATTTTTGATGTGAATAACTGCTATAAGATAAAGCTTATAAGAGCCGTGGCGATTAATAGGGCAACTTCTCAATATAATATACAGACAGTAATCAATAATGTGGATAAATCAAGTACAGGTTTGCTTTTTTTAGGTCTTACGAAATTCGTAGCAGATATAGTAACGAGAACATTTAACTTTATGTTAATTTCAAACGATAACACAGTAGTAATGTTGTTTAGTGACTATAATCAATCTCTGCCGAATGCTTATAAGTACAATTTAATGTCATATCACGAGCAAGACTTTAATGTTACAGCTTATAGCACTAATACAATAGCAAGCAAGTCGGAGTTTATTCGTACAGATGAAAATCATCAGGGCGAAACTTACAAAACAACAAATCGTTTGCTTTATAGCAGAGATGAAAATGTAGAAATTATAGAAAGTAAACCGCTTTTGCAAAATAGCAGTGCGGTATACGATATGAAAAATGTGTATGATTGCTCAAATGTCACAGCAGGAAGCATATTGATTATTGATAGCAACAAATACTTCGCTGTTGATAGCAATACATTGATAAAAATCAAGGAGTGATAAAAATGGATAAGCAAACAACAATACAAGCTTTAATAACAGCAGCTCTTGCAGCACTTACATATTATTTCAGTATACTTGCTGTGCCTATTATTGTACTTATGACTGTTATGGTGATAGATTACATAACTGGTATGGTATCAGCTTGGCATAATGCTGAGTTATCAAGCAAAAAGGGTGTATTTGGCATAATTAAAAAGTTATGTTATTTAGCTTTAGTATGTGTTGGAATGGGCGTTGATTGGCTTATATACAGCGGTATGACACAAGTAGGTATCACCATGAACTATACTGTATTTTTTGGCATATTGGTTGCAATATGGCTTATTATAAATGAGTTGATAAGTATACTTGAAAATCTTAATCGTATTGGTGTACCATTACCAAAATTTATTACTGTTATAGTCAAAAAATTAAAAAACACAGTCGAAACTGAGGTTAAAGAAAGCGAGGACTAACTAAAATGGACTTAACAGACACACAAGAGCTTTATATTTTGCATTTAGGTGAATGGATTAAACAATAAACAATGAAAGGAAGTTTTATTATGAAAGAGAAATTAATTGATGTATCAACCTGGAATGGTAATATCGACTGGGATAAGGTCTATAAATCAGGCGTAAGATACGCTATGATTCGTTCGAGTTTCGGCGTAGAAAATCCTAATCAGGTCGATAATAAGTTTGTGCGCAATATTACAAACGCTCAGCGAGCTGGTGTTAAGTGCGGCATTTATCATTATAGCTATGCAAAGTCTGCTACTGAGGCTAAAAAAGAAGCTGAATTTTGCTTAAAAACAATTAAAGGTTATAAGATAGATTTGCCTGTTGCTTTTGACATTGAAGATTCTTCACAAACAAATTTAGGCAAAGATACTCTTACAAGCATTGTCATTGACTTCTGCGATAGAATCAAGTCTGCTGGCTATCGTCCAATGCTTTATTGTAATCCAAACTGGCTTAATAACTATCTTCACAAAAATAAGCTATTAGGCAAATATGACTTGTGGTTAGCTCATTGGGGTGTGTCTGCACCAAGCTACAATTGTGCAATCTGGCAGTACTCAGAAAATGGCAGTGTGCCAGGCATTTCGGGTTCAGTTGATATGAACTGGATTTATAAGGACTACACATCTACCAAACCCGCAACAACTAAGCCAGTTACAAAGCCAAGCAGTGTTAAAAAGACGGATTACTCCGTCAAGGTTACAGCTCAGGCTGGGCTTAATGTTCGCAAGGGGGCAGGTACAAACTACAACATAATTACCGCCCTAAAATGCGGTACTGTGGCAACAGTAAGCAAGATAACAGGTAACTGGGGCTATGTTGGCAAGTATGGTGGCTGGATATGCTTAGATTACACTGCTAAGGTCAGCACAACTTCGACTGTAAAATCTGATAAAGTTTATTATACAGTTAAGAGTGGCGACACACTCAGCTACATAGCTTACAAGTACAACACAACCGTAGACAAGCTTGTATCGCTTAACAACATCAAGAACAGAGATTTAATCTATGTCGGGCAGAAGATTAGAGTAAAATAACATAAAATGACTAAGAGCTGTATCTACACTTTGATATATACCCAGAATTTTAGGCACATATCAGTGTGGGTACAGCCCTTTTTGTTTGCTATAATTTTTGATTTTTGCTGTGTTATAACTCACACTAAAACGCAGATTAAAGCTAAATAAAACAATGACAATGTTCGTAAGAAAATAACAAATAACTAACAAAAATCCCTTTAAAACCGCATAAATACCGCAATATCAAATCACCCGCACCATATTATGACGTCACACTGATAGCGGTGCGGCGTGAGAAAAGCCTCCGATTTCTCGGGGGTTTTTCTTTATTTCTGCACCAGTTTTGTTTTTGTGATTGTAAAAAATACCATAAATTCGCCACACATTCTAATTGCTGGATGTGTGGCTTTTTCTATACGCACCAATTTTAAAAAATTGAGCGTGATGAAAAAATGTAGAAATTGGTGCAGTTTAAGCATAAGTCGCACGGCTTTTTATTATAGTATTATTCGACAGATTCCAAATCGGAATTGTATCCGTTAGTAACCACACCCCGCCTCTATAATACGCTATGCTACCGCAAATGCGGTAGAGGTCGCTTCCCTTAAATGGCTTTTAGGGCGCAACAACGGCGCTGTTTGCGGCAGACTCATCGCCACGGAAGGTCGGTCGGTGCGTCGATATATTTTTGTTTTCCACCCAAAAGTAATAATTACATTACCGTTTACTCAATTGACTAAAAAGATCGCTACCTAACATTTTTAAAGAAGTTCGTGCAACTTCAAGCATAACCATAATCATATCCTCGTCATTCCAGTGTCCACCTTCTCCTTTTGTGTAGATTGAAGCCGCTTGTAACATAATAGTAGCACCGCTGCATTTTACAAACCTATTTTCGCACAGATTAGTATTTATGGGCATACCATAATTGGCGGCAGTTAATCTATCAAGCCTATTTAATGTACCATCGTTATAGATTAATGTTACCTCTCGTCCATCAGGTCTCTTAACCGTTACATTTTCCGTCAAGAAATTTGAGCCCTCTAGAAATAAGATGTATGGAAAATATCGTTCTGATAACATAAAATTTGCAATTTCATTCACATTTTTATATGCTCGTTCGATTGCATTTCCTGCCGCCATAAGGTCTTGGTTGTTCTTCTTGCCGACAAGTTTTCCAGCTATGATATTCTCAATATCTTTACCCTGATGTTTGGCTTCTGATACTAAAACAACACGCCACTTGCCATTATCGTCCTTTACTTCAATAATTCCGCCGTCCGGCCGGATACTGGCACTCTCAACAAAAAGTGTTTGCCCAAGATATGTATCTATTTTTTGCAAGGATTCATTTATCTCTTTCTTTGATAAATCTTTTCTATAACGGAATGTTAACATAGGAAACTCAAATTCAAGTTGTTTTACTACGAAAAGAGAAGTATTTCCCACCTCTTTATCATGTATTTGAGCGTCCTTATGGAATATTGTAATTGGGCCTTGTCCCTCCTTTTGCTGTGCTGTTAATCTGTTTGATTGTCCCTTTTTCATAGTGAATCCTCCTCTTTATTCTGCATGAAAAAACTCATCAACACTTTGAATTTCCGTGTATTCTGTGTTTTGCCCTAACTCACGCATTAGCCCAAGGTGTCTGTTAAAATATTCAATAGTAGATTTATCGCTATCACACATTATACAATGCCGCCCCTCAGTGATACATACGCGACCAACAGTACCACTACCTGCAAAAAAATCGAGTACAGTTGCGCCAGGATATGAAAGACATTTTACAAAGCGTGTGATTATTTCGACAGGCTTTTGCGTAGGGTGTCCAACTCGCTCTTTGCTATTACCATTCAATCTGCCAATTTGCCATACATTGGTTGGGTTTTTACCTTTTTTTGTATTTTCCGGATTCAGGCGCTTATCTTTCAAGGCAAGTTTCAAATCTTCCTCTGAATATGGAACGCGAACCGAATCTAAATCGAAATAATAGTCATTAGACTTAGCCAGCCAAATTACTTCTTCATGCCGATTAGCAAAATAACGATGGGCTGACATACCATTTTTATAATACCAAATTACAGTGTTGATTAACTTAAATTTTGTATGATGCCTAACATGGTGGATTATATCAATCAAATCACCCGACTTTACATCTCTAAATTGTATACCGCCAAAGATTATTAGGTTTCCGCTTTTGGATAAAACTCGGTATGCTTCATCTAACCATTGTGCTGCCCATTCAATGTAGTTTTCATATATATCCCAACCAGCGAGTTCAAGGTTGTAAGGGGGATCTATGCAGATTAATTGAACAGATTCGTTCGGTAATGTTTTCAGAAACTCACAACAATCTGATATATTAATTAGAATTTTTGATTTATTAGGTTTCTCAAAATCTTTTTCGCTTTTTTGCTTCATATTACATTCTTTGCGTTGCTTATTTAATGACATTAAAGCATGATTACTATGTGATTTATTATGAATGGCCATTTAGTTGTTACCTCTTTCAGCTCTTTTTTCTATATTAAATTCCACAATATCGTCAATTCCGCAATTCATAGCGGAACAGATTTTCGCAAGACAATCCATAGATACAGGTTCGCCCTTGCCCATTTTGGCAAGCATATTGGTTGTAATTCCAGCTCGCTTACGCATTTCAGTCTTGGTTATTTTTCTATCTATCAACATTTTCCATAATTTGTTATAGCTGTAAACCATAAATCGGTGCCCTCCCAAATAACTTTTACTTATTATACCATAAGCACATCAAGATATCAATATAATATTGAATATCGCGATATTATATTGATATTTATAATTGGTGCAACACAAAAAATCTCACGGCTTTCAATTTGAGGGAAATACCATAAGCAAAGCCGTGAGAAATACGAGTTTCCGCTATCAGTGTGACGTCCTAACACATATCGAGTATTCATGAGAAATTTGACTTTATGAATACTCGATTTTTGTTTTTAATCTTATTTTTTATGGCTCGATGTCCATAGTTGTGGTAACCCGAAAAAATAGAATAAAGTGTAATTACAAGTGGCAGAGAATTAAACTGTCGCTATTTTATTGTAGAATTGATATGTTTGTTGGAAAACATATGTAAAATGCGGGTGCGAAATCACTTGAAATTTCTGTGGTCGTAAGCATTTCTGTTGAGAACCTTGATTTTGTTATTACAACCTTCAATAAAGTCGTTGGTGATTGGTGTGAAAAACAAATTCAGTATCTATATCAACTAATTTTGCATTATTTTGGCACACTTAACAAGCTGAGGGATACCACAATATAGTCTGACATAGCCTTTTTAGTGGACTTTCTGTCTTTGCAAGCAATGATTTTAAAAAAGTCCTCTTTGTAAAAATGAGCCGTACACAAATCAGGCGAGGCATACAGCATAACATTAGCTTGTTGTTTTTTGCTCATCATTCAATTCGTCAAATCTCTTAAAAAGTAATTTTCTTGAATTTCTAAAGTATCTGCAATATGATTTGCTGAATTTTTTGTTCTTCTTTTCCGACACCTTCAAAAACCCAAAAAAGCTAGCGTATTCAGCTTTCTAAGCAATTCTATTTTAACAGATTTTGGTAAAATATGCGTTACTTTTTGTCTTTAGGCTATTTTTTACTTTTTACATTAAAAAGCACTCAATTCCATCAAAATGGAATCGAGTGCTTTTAAGCATAATATTTAAAATCAACAATTTACTTTTTTTATACTTTGCTTAGCTTCTACTTTATTGACTATATGTCTTGTGATTTTTCTAAAAATCCAGAAAATCAAAACACAAATTGCAAATATTATAACTAAGTTTATTGTCATTTTACCAGTAAATAGCGTTAGCGAGAATAGATTTCTAAAGCATAGAATACCTATTGCCAAGCCTGCTATCATCGTTACAAAAAGTGCAATTCTAAGCTTATTAAACGGCAAGCATTTTTCAAAGAGAACTATTATTCCCATAACGGAAACCACTGCTACTGCAAGCGTTACATATTGCTCATGAGAAATTTTAAGTATACTTTCAGAAATAATTACAAGCATAACGCTTACAACCGACGCAAGTCCTCCAGGCAATGAACTTTTAACAATATTATTAAAGAATGAACCTTTGATTCTGTTTTTATTTGGCTCAAGTGCAAGTATAAAAGACGGAATACCTATTGTAAATGCATTAACAAGCGTCATTTGAATTGGTTCAAATGGTGCGGCAGTATTTACGAAAAGGAAGATTATAGCAAGAACCGTCATATAGATTGTCTTAACCAAGAATAACGATGCTGAACGCTCTATATTATTTATAGTTCGTCTGCCCTCTGCAACAACCTTTGGCATAGATGCGAAATTAGAATTTAGCAATACAAGCTGCGATACATTTCTTGCGGCATCACTTCCTGAAGCCATAGCAACACTGCAATCGGCCTCTTTAAGTGCAAGAACATCATTAACGCCATCACCTGTCATAGCTACTGTATGTCCATTAGCTTGAAGCGCTTGTACGAACTTTTTCTTTTGTGCCGGTGTTACTCTGCCGAATACGGTATTTTCAAGTATCGCTTTTTCTATATCTTCGTCAGTTTTGAGAGTTGTTGCATCAATATACTTATCGTAGTTTTTAACTCCTGCTCTCCTTGCAACATCGGAAACAGTAAGAACATTATCGCCTGAAATAACCTTAATCTCAACGCCTTGTTCATCAAAATATTGCAAAGTCTGTGGAGCTTCCGCACGAATCTTATCTACAAGCAGTAACAAGCCACAAATTTCCAAATCGTCTGGTAAATCTCTTTCATTAAAATCGTTCTTTGAATGAACTATAATAAGTGAACGATAACCTTTTGAATATTTTTGCAAAAGTTCTGAAAGCTCTTGAGGAATTTTATCCTTTAAAATAAATTCAGCTGCACCAATTACATAAGTGCCTTCCTTTTCAAAATTAGCACCAGACCATTTTTTTTCGGACGAAAATGGCATAATGTTATTTCCTACCCAGTCGGTATCATTATGGAATTTCTCTCTGATTGCGACAAAGGTTGCATTATTATCATCAAGTGCTGAAGTTAAAGCTGTAAGAGCTTTTTCGAGCTGTTCGCTTTTATTATCACCATATGGAATAACATCTACAAGCTCCATACAGCCCTCTGTAATAGTACCTGTTTTATCAAGGCATAGCACATCTACTCTTGCAAGAGTTTCTATACAATAAAGCTCCTGCACAAGAACTTTGTGCTTTGAAAGTCTTATGACGCTTACGGCAAGAACTGTACTTGTCAAAAGGATAAGACCTTCCGGAATCATTCCTATAAGCTGTGTTACAGTTGAAAGAACTGTTTCTTTAATATCTCCATGAATATTATATTGATGAATAGCAAGACCTACTCCAATAGGTACTATAAAGAAGGTTACTATTTTTATAATTTTATTCAGAGTATCCATAATTTCTGAATTGATTTTCTTGATATATTTTGTCTGTGCCGAAATAGAAGAAGCATAATTATCTTTACCTACACATTCTACTCTCGCACGACAGCTACCACTTACTATAAAGCTTCCTGAAAGCAGTTTATCGCCTTTTTGTTTATGTATAGAATCTGATTCACCTGTAAGAAGTGATTCATTAACATCACAGTTGCCTGAAATCAGTATACAGTCTGACGGAATCTGATTACCATTAGAAAGCTCTAAAATGTCATCAAGTACAATATCATTTACCCCGATTTCCTGTATCTTTCCATTTCTGATAACCTTAACTTTCACAGATGAAATAATAGAAAGCTTATCAATAGTTCTCTTTGCACGAATTTCCTGAAAAATTCCTATTGCTATATTACAGAACATAACACCAAGGAAAAGCAAATTCTTATAAGAGCCAACAAGAAAAACTGCTATACCAAGAATAATATTGATTACATTAAAAAGTGTAAGGGTATTATCAATAATAATTCTCTTTATACTTTTTGTGGGAACATCTGCATTATGATTCACCAAATCAAGCTCAATTTGTCGTTGCACCTGTTCCTTAGTTAAGCCAACCTTAGGGTCGGCTTTTATTCGCGGCTGAGCTTGTTCTTCGCTCATAAGCTACACCTCTCATTTTTAAATTTAAATATTATCTATATAAATAATCACATTTTAAATTATATCAACCTGCACATTTATTGTCAATTAAGAAACTCTTATATTTTGGTAATAAATCATTCACTATAATAATCAAACATTCTCGAAAATGGTGGTGTTGATGAAAGTGAGATATAATCTCTATCAGCAACAATAATATGATCAGCGAGATGTATTCCTATTGTGTCTAAAGCATCAGCTATATCAGCAGTTGCTTCTAAATCTGCCCTTGAAGGAAAAGCTACTCCACTTGGGTGGTTATGTGCAATTATAACTGTGACAGCCTTGCATCTTGCCGCTATACTCACTATATCCTTTGAAAACAAGGGTGCAGAGCTTGCGTCACCCTTAGAAATTATACCTGAATATTTTTCTTTTCCCTTAGCATCAAGAAAAAATGCATATACACATTCTTCGTTTTTGCCTGCAAATAGATGAACCATCTTTTTACCTATATTCTCATCTGTAATAATCTTTTCTTCATTATCAAACTTATCACTTTGATATGCTCTCGAAAGGTCTGGTATCATATGCAAAAGAACCGCCGCATTATACGAAAGCCCTTGTTGCATTAAAATATCTATTGGTGCATCAAAAACAGCAGAGAGCGAACCACAAGCCTCTAAAAGTCTATGAGCAATATCATTCGTATTTTTTCTTGGTATAGCATAAAATAAAAGCATTTCTAATATCTCATGCTGTTCAAATACTTCTATGCCTTTATTAACATATTTATTCCTCATTCTTTCCCTATGTCCTTCGTGGACATTTTTCTTTTTATTTTGCTGTTCCACAAAATCACCACCAAGCTATGACAGCTATAATAGATTAAAGCACATATAATACTTTAGTTTCTATAAAAATTCCACCTAATTATAGCAAAATTTTCAATTTATAGCAATATAAAGGCTATCTATTTTACAGCTTATTTATAATTTTAGAGGGATTAAAATTTTTTGTATTTTTTTAATTTTTTTCAAAAAAAAACTATTGACATTTTTAAAATTCCGAGTATAATAAATTATGTTGTCAGTCACAAAGCGACAATGAATTGAATCTTGCGGAATTGTGTAAAGGTAGCACAGCAGACTCTGACTCTGTTTGTCTGGGTTCGAATCCTAGTTCCGCAGCCAACTAAAAAACCTCGCTCTTTGAGCGAGGTTTCTTAAACGAGGTGTAGCTCAGCTTGGTGGAGCGCTGTGTTCGGGACGCAGAGGCCGCTGGTTCGAATCCAGTCACCTCGACCATACTTATAATAAGCCCGCATAAACAAGCCGTTTGTGCGGGCTTATTTTTTTGTAGCTCAATGTCAATAGTTGGGGTAACCCGAGAAATAGAATAAAGTGTAATTACAAGCGATAGAAAATTAAACTGTCGCTTGTTTTATTGTAGAATTGATATGTTTATTGAAAAACATATGTAAAATGCGGTTGCGAAATCGCTTGAAATTTCTGTAGCTGTAAGCATTTCTTTTGAGAACTTTGATTTTGTTGTTACAACCTTCTGATGAAAACTTGCCCCAAATTTCTGAAAAGATAGAAAAGCTTATTCCGAAGAAAGCAATGTTGGTATTTCAAGCAGTTTTGATTGTGAAATGCCAAGTGTCGAAATAGAGGGCTGTGATTTTATCGGACTTATTGAAGTGCCAAGCTATGGAATAAAGCTCCCGATATATTCAGAGTTTGAGTATTATATTCCAAAAGTTTATAGCAGAAATAATAATGGTTCACTTGTTATAGAGGGGAGATATTCGGAAAATCAATTTAGCTTTGCAGATTATATTTACAGACCTATATTGCAATATATTTCGCTATAAAATTAAGCGAATAACCCATTCAAGTAATATTATCCTAAAAAATTCCAATCTGATAAGCAAGCTTTAACGGTTTTTGTAAAACATAATAGTTCATACATCATAATTCATAGTGAATAATTTAGAAAGTGCAGAGCAAATAAAAACATTTGTTCTGTACTTTCTTGCTTGTGTGTGTTATAATAAAAAATCAGCGATTGTAAATTCTAATTAAAAGATAGATTTTCGCTAAATCGTTAATCAATTTGAAGTGATGAAATGCCCTTTTTAGAGCTTAATTTTGTTTAATTTTTATGAAAAACAAAATTCGACTTGTTTAGTACCAAGCTTTGGGATTATAATGCGATGTATAGGAGGTTGAATATGTCAGAGTTTAAGCTTCATTCCGAATATAAGCCGACAGGCGACCAGCCACAGGCAATAGACGCTATATGCAGAAGTATAGAGGCAGGAAACAGAGAACAAACTCTTATGGGTGTAACAGGTTCAGGAAAAACCTTTACAATGGCAAATGTTATTGCAAGAATGAATCGACCAACACTTGTTCTTGCTCATAATAAAACTCTTGCTGCACAGCTTTGCAGTGAATTTAAAGAATTTTTCCCAGAAAACGCTGTTGAATATTTTGTGTCATATTATGACTACTATCAGCCTGAGGCATATATTCCAACAACCGATACCTATATAGAAAAGGATTCTGCTGTAAATGACGAGATAGATAAGCTCCGTCACTCAGCTACTTCAGCACTTTCAGAACGACGAGATGTAATAATTGTTTCGTCGGTTTCCTGTATTTATAGCTTGGGTAACCCGATCGATTATCGTACAATGGTAATTTCACTTCGTCCGGGTATGGAAAAAAGTCGTGACGATTTGCTTAAAAAGCTTGTTGAACTTCAATATGAGCGAAATGATGTGAATTTCACCCGTAATAAATTTCGTGTTAGGGGAGATGTTGTCGAGATATATCCAACAAACTCTGATGAGAATATTGTTCGTGTTGAATTTTTCGGCGATGAAATAGACCGTATAACAGAAATTAACGCTGTCAGCGGAGAAATTCGTGGTACACTCAAGCATGTAGCAATTTATCCAGCTTCGCATTATATCGTTCCAAAGGATAAAATGGAAATAGCTATTGCGGAGATTGAGCGAGAGCTTGAGGAACGCATAAAATATTTTAATGATAAGGGCAAGCTTCTTGAGGCTGAACGCATAGAGCAAAGAACTCGCTATGATATAGAAATGCTTCGTGAAATAGGCTTTTGCACAGGTATTGAGAATTATTCAAGAGTGCTTTCAGGAAGAAAACCCGGTAGTAAGCCGTTTACCTTGCTCGACTATTTTCCTGATGATTTTCTGCTTTTTGTTGATGAATCTCATGTTATGCTCCCACAGGTAAGGGGAATGTTTGCAGGAGATAGGGCAAGAAAGGAAAGTCTTATAGAATATGGTTTTCGTTTGCCGAGTGCTTTAGATAACAGACCACTGAACTTTGATGAATTTTATGAGCATATCAATCAAGCTGTTTTCGTCAGTGCAACGCCAGGTGATTTCGAGAAAGAGCATAGTGCTAAGATCGTTGAACAGGTTATCCGTCCAACAGGACTTCTCGACCCACTTATAACCGTAAAGCCTACTGATGGTCAGATGGACGATTTGATTTCAGAAATCAATAAGCGTACAGCTAAAAAACAGAGAGTGCTTGTAACTACTCTCACAAAAAAGATGGCGGAGGATTTGACCGAATATTTCACTACAATGGGTATAAAGGTTCGCTATATGCACCATGATATTGATACGGTCGAGCGTATGGAGATTATCAGAGATTTGCGTTTAGGCGAATTTGATGTGCTTGTCGGAATCAACCTTTTGCGTGAAGGCTTGGATATTCCTGAAGTTTCACTTGTTGCTATACTTGACGCTGACAAAGAGGGTTTCCTAAGAAGTGACCGTTCGCTTATTCAGACAATCGGCAGAGCCGCAAGAAATGCTGAGGGAGAAGTAATAATGTATGCTGATGAGGTTACAAGGTCTATGGAAAAGGCAATCTATGAAACCGAACGCAGACGAGCCATTCAGCAGAAATATAACGAAGAACACGGAATAATTCCAAAAACGATTATTAAGAAAGTCAGTGATATTATTGAGATTTCTACTCATTCCGACGATGGAAAGAAATCTAAAAAGAAGCTGACAAAAGCAGAAAGAGAAAAACTCATAGAACAGCTCACCAAGGAAATGAAAGCGGCTGCAAAGCTTCTTGAATTTGAACATGCAGCACTTTTAAGAGATAAAATTAAAAAGCTGAGGGAACAGAAATGAGTTTTGAAAATATAGAAAAATATAAGAAAGCTTAAATAAGACACAAGCGAAACTTTTAAGTTTATTAGTAAGTTATTTAAGAGAGGGATAAAAGGAAATTGGCGAAGAAAAAACAGGAATATGGAAATGAAAGTATAGTAACCTTAAAGGGTGCAGATAGAGTTCGTAAGCGTCCTGCTGTTATATTCGGCTCGGACGGTATAGAGGGTTGTCAACATTCTGTCTTTGAGATTCTCTCAAACTCTATTGATGAGGCTCGTGAGGGTTACGGAAATAAAATAATAGTTACACGCTATGAGGATAAATCCGTTGAAATTGAGGATTTCGGCAGAGGTATTCCAGTAGATTATAATAAAAATGAGGAACGCTTTAACTGGGAGCTTGTTTTCTGCGAACTTTATGCCGGCGGTAAATTCAATAATAATGATGCAGAAAGCTATGAATTTTCTCTTGGACTTAACGGTTTGGGACTTTGTTCAACGCAATATTCCTCCGAATATATGGATGTAGATATTCGTCGTGACGGCGAACGCTATACTCTACACTTTGAAAAGGGCGAAAATATAGGTGGTTTAAAGCGAGAAAAGTATTCCAAGAAAGATACTGGCACAAGGATTCATTGGCGACCAGATTTACAAGTTTTTACTGATATTGATATAAGCAAGGAATATTATATAGAAATTATTAAGCGTCAGGCTATTGTAAATGCAGGTGTTACATTTATTTTCAGAAATCAAGTCGGTAAGAACTTTGAAACAACTGAATTTAAATATGATAACGGCATAACAGACCATGTAACAGAGCTTATCGGCGAAAATGGTATGACACAGGTTCAGACATGGAAAACAGAGCGAATCGTTCGTGACAGAGAGGACAAGCCCGAATATAAGGTTAAAATCAACATTGCAATGGCTTTTTCAAATAAAGTAAGTTGTGCTGAATATTATCATAACTCAAGCTGGCTTGAGCATGGTGGAGCTCCTGAAAAGGCTGTCAGAAACGCTTTTGTATATCAGATTGATTCTTACTTAAAGCAGAATTCCAGATATACTAAAAATGAAAGTAAAATCAATTTCTCTGATGTAGAAGATTGCCTTGTAATAGTAATTTCGTCTTTCTCAAGTATAACCTCATACGAAAACCAAACTAAAAAGGCTATCACAAATAAGGGTATTCAAGACGCTATGACAGAATTTCTCCGTCATCAGCTTGAAATATATTTTATAGAAAATCCACTTGATGCAGAGAAAATCGCAAATCAAGTTTTAATCAATAAACGCAGTCGTGAAGATGCTGAAAAAACTCGTCTTAACATAAAGAAAAAGCTCACAGGCAATATGGATATGACGGGCAGAGTTGCAAAGTTTGTTGACTGCCGAAGCAAAGATGTAGAAAGGCGAGAGGTCTTTATAGTTGAGGGCGATTCGGCTCTTGGTGCTTGTAAACAGGCTCGTGACCCGGATTTTCAAGCAATTATACCAATCAGAGGTAAGATACTTAACTGCTTAAAGGCAGGCTATGACCGAATTTTTAAGAGTGAAATTATCACCGATTTATTAAAGGTTCTTGGTTGTGGTGTAGAGGTTAAGTCTAAGGCTAATAAGGATTTATCTTCATTTGATATAAATAATCTTCGCTGGAGCAAGGTCATACTTTGTACCGATGCCGATGTTGACGGATTTCAGATTAGAACGCTTCTTCTCACAATGCTTTATAGACTGACACCAACTCTTATAGATGAGGGAAAAGTTTATATTGCAGAATCTCCGCTTTATGAGCTTAACACTAAAGATGAGGTCTATTTCGCATATACCGAAGCGGAAAAGGAAGAATTTATCAGAAAGATAGGCAATAAGAAGTTCACTATTCAGCGTTCAAAGGGACTTGGTGAAAACGAGCCTGATATGATGAGCCTTACAACAATGAATCCGTCAACACGCAGACTTATAAAGGTTTTGCCTGATGATGCAAAGCGTACAAGCGAAATATTTGATATTCTGCTTGGAGATAATCTTGATGGCAGAAAAGAATATATAGTAGAAAATGGAGCAAAGTATATTGATAATATAGATGTGTCATAATGTTAGTTTTTGCATCTTGAAAGTTGTGACTCACCACAAAGTTCAGACTAAATTTGATATAAATAGATGATTGGCGAACACAGTTCGCCCTACATTTCTTCCTAAAAGAAAATTCAGGGTAAGCTCTTTTAAAGGCTTGCAGAGTCGAGAAACAGCGTCCCTCGTGGGATTTGGCTCCAACATAAAAATTCAAGGGGTAATGATATGGCAAGAAAAAAGAAAACTACACCTCATACAGAGCCTAAACTGCATGGATATATTGCAGGAGCAGGTGAGATTGTAGAGCAAAAAATAGCTGATACAATAGAAGAAAACTATATGCCCTACGCTATGAGCGTTATACTTTCCCGTGCAATTCCTGAGATTGACGGTTTTAAGCCGTCACATAGAAAATTGCTTTATACTATGTATAAAATGGGACTTCTTGGTGGTGCAAGAACTAAATCCGCAAATATAGTCGGACAAACAATGAAGCTTAATCCGCATGGTGATAGTGCGATTTATGATACTATGGTTCGTCTTAGCCGAGGCTATGAAGCATTACTGCACCCATATGTCGATTCTAAGGGCAACTTCGGTAAATTTTACAGCAGAGATATGGCTTGGGCAGCCTCAAGATATACAGAAGCAAGGCTTGACCCAATATGTGCAGAACTTTTCGGTGATATAGATAAGGATACCGTAGATTTTGTTGATAACTACGATAATACACTTAAAGAACCTACACTTCTTCCAGCGGCATTTCCGTCTGTACTTATAAATGCGAATACAGGTATTGCTGTTGGTATGGCGAGCTCTATCTGTCCTTTCAATCTTAGAGAGGTATGCGAAACGACCATTGCACTTATGCGTAATGAAAAGCATGATGTTTCCGAAACACTTATCGCACCTGATTTTCCAGGTGGTGGTCAGATTGTATATGATAAGAAAACTATCGAAAATATCTATAATACAGGTAGAGGAAGTATAAAGGTTCGTTCACGCTATACCTATGATAAATTTGATAATTGTATTGATATAACAAGTATTCCTCCGACGACGACCTCAGAGGCTATAATTGATAAGATTATTGAGCTTGTAAAGCTTGGCAAGATTAAGGAAATTTCTGATATTCGTGATGAAACAGGTATCAGTGGTCTTAAAATCACAATCGACCTCAAGAGAAATATTGACCCTGATAAGCTTATGCAGAAGCTTTATAAAATCACACCGCTTGAAGATAGTTTTTCTTGTAATTTTAATGTTCTTATCGCAGGAACACCGAGAGTTCTTGGCGTTAAGGATTTACTTAACGAATGGATTGCATTCAGAATTGAGTGTGTAAAACGCAGAACCTACTACGATTTGCACAAAAAAGAGGACAAGCTCCATCTTCTTAAGGGACTTGAGAAGATTCTCCTTGATATTGACAAGGCTGTTAAAATAGTTCGTGAAACCGAAGAAGAAAGTGATGTTGTTCCAAATCTTATGATTGGTTTCGGAATTGATGAAATTCAAGCTGAATATGTCGCTGAAATCAAACTTCGTCATCTCAATCGAGAATATATTCTCAAACGCACAGATGAAATTGAAAGTCTTGAGAAAGATATTGCTGAGCTTAAAGCAATCCTCGAAAGCAAAACCAAGGTTAAGAATATAATCATTAGAGAGCTTGCCGCTATTGCCGAAAAATACGGTCAGCCACGAAAGAGTATGATTATCTATGCTTCTGATATTGTTGAAACTGAGATTGAGGAAGAAATTCCTGATTATCCTGTAAATCTTTTCTTTACAAAAGAGGGATATTTCAAGAAAATTACTCCGATTTCACTTAGAATGGGTGGCGAACAGAAGCTCAAAGATGGAGATGTCATACAGCAATCACAAGAATCTATGAATAATACGGATTTGCTGTTTTTCAGTGATAAATCACAGGTTTATAAAACAAAGGCTCGTGATTTCTCTGATACCAAAGCAAGCGTACTTGGAGAATTTATCCCCGCCAAGCTGAATATGGACGAGGGTGAAAGTGCCATTTATATGCTTGCAACCACTGATTATTCGGGTTATGTTTTCTTTTTCTTTGAGAATGGTAAGGTTGCTAAGGTCAGCCTTAAAGCATATGAAACAAAAACAAACCGTAAAAAATTGACAGGTGCATATAGTGATAAGGAAAAACTTAGTGCAATAGTTTTTGTTAATGATGAGGATAGCGAAATTCTTATGCGTTCATCATCAGGCAGAGCGTTATTGTTGCATACAGGTGCTATTGCTTCAAAAACCACAAGAAATACTCAAGGTGTAGCTGTATTCAAGCAAAGAAAAGGCCATCGTCTTATTTCTGCGGAATTATATCATGAAGGTATGCTACAAACGCCTCAAAGATATAGAACAAAGTCTATTCCATCATCAGGAGCGTTGCCGACAGCAGAAGAGCTTGAGGGCGAACAATTAGAACTTAAATAAATGAGAATGGCAGAATCCATTTTTACTTTGGATTCTGCCGTTTTGTTATGAACAGCAAACGCATTTTATTCATAACTGTTATTATTATGTTTGTTTTTTTAATAATTATACAATTTGCCTTATGTAAAATTATGGTAAAATATTATTTACTTAGTTAGACTTTACTTGACATTTTCATTGCATACAATTATAATCCTAAATGTATGATAATTAAAAATATTGGAGGGAAAATATGAAGGTTGTTATTGATATGATTCGTGGCTTTTGTATGGCTATGGCAGATAGTGTTCCTGGAGTTTCGGGTGGCACAATTGCTTTTTTGATGGGCTTCTATGATAAGTTTATCAATTCTTTGAATGATTTGATTTCTGGAAAAAAAGCTGAAAAAATTGAAGCATTAAAATTTTTAGCCAAGCTTGGAGTTGGTTGGGTAGTTGGTTTTGTATCCTGCGTTTTGATTCTCACAAAGCTTTTCGATACTTATATTTACGAAATCAGTTCATTATTTATAGGCTTAACACTTTTCGCAATACCAGTTGTTTTTATGGAAGAAAAAAAGAGTCTTAAAGGAAAGTATTGGAGTTCATTTTTTGTAATTCTTGGTGCAGCACTTGTATTTTGCATTACATATTTCAATCCTACAAGTGGTGGAGAAAGTGGTATAAGCTTAGGACAGCCGAGCTTTCAGCTTGGAATAAGCTTGTTCTTTGTAGCAATGATAGCAATTACTGCAATGGTTCTTCCAGGAATTTCAGGTTCAACACTTCTCTTGATTTTTGGATTTTATTTACCTATCATTAACTCAATAAAAGAATTGCTCCACCTGCATTTTGAATATTTGCCAATGATAATTTGCTTTGGATTAGGAGTAATTGTTGGAATTGTTTTGATTATTAAACTTGTAAAGCTCTGTTTGGAAAAGTTCAGAGCACAGACGATATTCTTTATTTTCGGACTTATGATAGGCTCTCTCTATGCAATAGTTATGGGACCTATAACACTTGATGAGCCAAAGCCTATGATGAATTTCTCAACATTCTCAATCATTCCGTTCCTCATCGGTGGAGTAATAGTAATAGGGTTACAGCTTTTTAAGAATCGCAAGAGCCGTAAAGAAATTGTCGCACAGCATTAATCATTATAAATTAAAAGTTTTGCTCAAGCTTTTTCAAAAGCTTGCAGAGTCGAGGGACGGAGTCCCTCGTGGGTTTTAAGGGCGAAGCCCTTAACATTCTTTACCCAACGGGCGAACGCAGTTCGCCCCTACTTTTATAAATTATTATTAACTAAGAATATTCATCGAACTTACATTAATTAGTTAAAAATTATTTAAAAAACATTTTTTAAACTTACCTGATAAAAGCTGTCGCATATCTTTTTGAGATATACGACAGCTTATCTTTTACCCATTTTTGGGAGCAATTATAATTGGCTGAAGCTGTTTACCTATAAATGCTGCTTCAACAACCTGTGGAATCAATTCAAAATTGGCAACTAATGATTTTGGCTTTTTTATAGGAGCGTCCTGTCCGAATGGTACGAAGAATATATGCTTTGTGTTTAACATTCTGCCTATACTTTGAGCGGAAGCACCGAGAGCGTCATTTGTTGCAATAGCAATGATAAGTGGTTTTTCTTGTCTTAGATGTGATTTAGCTGCCATTGTTACTGGAGTATCTGTTATTCCGTATGATAATTTAGATATGGTGTTTCCTGTGCAGGGAGCAATAAGCATAATATCTGTCATAGCCTTAGGGCCGATAGGTTCAGCGTCATTGATGGTTCTTATGATTTTTCGTTTTGTTTTTTCTTCGATTTCATCAATAAAATTCTGTGCTTTTCCGAAACGGGTGTCAGTAGTAGAAGCGTTATATGACATTATCGGAAGCACATCATAGCCCGCATCTATTAATGCGTCTATCTGGGGAATTGCTCGTGAAAAGGTGCAAAAAGAACCACACATAGCAAATCCCACCGTTTTGCGTGTCACCGTAAATCCTCCTCTGTTATATTATAAACAGCGTTCTTTATGATTTCTCCGGCCGCCTTTGGTGCAACACGCCCTGGCAGCGATAATGCCCGCATAGCTTTAAGCCCCATTCTTTCGCAGGCTTCAAGGTCAACCCCCCCTGGTAACGAGGCTAAATCTATAATAATCGTGTCTGAACCGCTTGGAGCAATACGGGCAAGAGTGTGTGAATCTAAAATCATAAATGGCACTGTATTAAATATCAAGTCGAATGCGGTGTGTCCTTGTGGCATAAAAGAAAGTTCATTGGTTTTAAGTGCTTTAAATCCCTTTGCCTGAATATATGCAATATCGCTTTTCTTTCTTGCACTGACAGAAACTTTAGCACCAAGACCTCCAAGCATATCTGAAAGTACCTTGCCAATTCTTCCATAACCTATTACAAGACAGTTTGAACCGTTTATTGTTCCGTCATATTCGTGCATAGCACATTCAATCGCACCCTCACTTGTAGGAACAGCATTCATAACAGCAAATTCTTCTCTTTTAGAGTAATCAAAAACCATACTGGAATTCCAAAGAGAGCTTGTAGAGAGAAGATTTTCCTTCATACCGCAGAAAACATATTTGCCTGAACAGATTTTAGCGAAAGAATCATCAAGTATAATAGAATTTTTAGAAAATGGAGCATTAAGAGTTGTACCGTTTTTAGTGATAGGAAGTGGAAGTATAACAATTTCAGATTTTCTTATAGCAGTTTTGAAATCAAGCATCTCAAAGGGTAAAGAAAATCTACATTCTTCAAAGCAAGAAATACAGACAGAATAGCCATCGTTCGATATAGCTTTGGCACAATATAATTGACGCAAATCGCCACCAATAACGCAAAAAGAATTATTTATCAATAGGATTACCTCCCGCAATCAGACTTGATACTATATAATATGTTTGCAATAAAGTTTAGGTGCAGATGATAGTCCATATTGCAGAAGATAAGAAACTTACATAAATTGAGTCTTTAGAGTATCTAATGCTTTTCGTTCGATTCGGCTTACATAAGAGCGTGAAATATTTAGTTTTTTTGCAATTTCACGCTGAGTCAGTGGGTCATTGCCGTCAAGACCATAACGCAAAGTGATTACAAGCTTTTCTCTTGGAGTGAGATATTTATCTATGTAGGTTTTAAGCTTTTCACTTTTAATCTTTATATCAAGATTATCTACAAAATCTTCTTCAACAGACATTATATCCATAAGCGTAAGCTTATTTCCGTCACTATCAGAGTCGATTGCATCATCAAGCGACATATCCTGAGCAGATTTTTTACTGTTTCTGAAATACATAAGAACTTCATTTTCTATACACCTTGAGGCATAGCTTGAAAGTCTGATATTTTTATCAATATCAAAGGTGTTTACGGCTTTAATCAAGCCAATTGTACCTATTGAAACCAATTCATCTGTATCATTGCAAGATGAATAATACTTCTTTGCAATGTGTGCTACAAGTCTAAGATTATGCTCAACAAGCTTGTTTCTTGCTTTTATATCTCCATTTTTCCACTTTAAAAGACATTCACGCTCTTCCTTTGTCGAAAGAGGTTTCGGAAATGAACCTCCGCCTGTAACATGAAGTATGAAGAACATAGAAAATTGGTTTAAAAGCTTTAGAATCAAATCAAACATAACGCACCTCCACAAAAAATTTATCCTTACTAATTTTTATGCGTGGAATATTTTGTTTTGCTTGTCTTTTAAATAAAATTTTGACAAAATTTATTCCAAGATTGATAATTTGTAGAAAATTACGAATGATAATAAAGAAGGTGAAGAACCTTATCAAAGCACAGCACTTTATAAAAACCAGTGTATATAAAATTTTCAAGGAGATAATGCGTATGAAAAAGAAAATTATTGCAGTTTTGGCTATGACACTTCTGACAGTGAGCTTTGCCGCTTGTAAAGGTAATGACAACGGAAATTCCGCACAAAATATGGGCAACGGCTCAAGTGGTGGAAATGCTGAATCCTCAACAGTAACAAACAACAATAATTCATCGGGAATAGTAAATTCTGCACCTAATCCAAATCCTGACGCAAATGGAGATAATAACAATGGAAATAATACTGCTAATGGCAATGATGTCAATAACAACGGAAATGTCACAGACGGAAACGGAATTATCGGAGATGGAGATAATGTGGTCAGCGATGTTGTAAGTGGAGCTGGAGATGTAGTAAGCGGGGTTGGCAAAGGTGTAGAAGATGTTGTCAGTGGAGTAGTAGGTGGAGCAGAAGATATTCTTGGCAACAACAGAAACAATAGTTCCAATGCACAATAATTCATAGTCAATTTTATAATGGCCTTCGGTTTTTCTGAAGGCTATTTATTTTTATGATTATTCGAACATACGAAATATTGCTTCATATGTTTTCAAATGGTTTTATTTCATTATTGTGCAATTCAGGTAAAAAAAGTACACCTTACGAAAAATAGATTGAATTTTTTCATTTGATAAAATAGAATAAATTTAGCAAAATCAATGGAGAAATTTATAAGTTTAGGGGTGAAAAAGATGAATAAAGATGAATAAAGATGAATAATGTAATGTCTGAGAAATAGCCATTGATTATACTAAAAATTGATAAGGAGAGTTTTTTTATGAAAGTAATTAACGGTATAGTAGGAGTATTATCTATATTTGGTGCGATTTATTGTTTATTTTTCCCAGGATTGTCATTTATTAATATAGGTTGGGTTATAACAACAATTCTTGGAATATTTGGCATATGCTCAATTATTTTTTACTTTACCAAGAAAAAGATGTATGAGAACCTTATGATAGAAGGTGTACACGGAGCATTCGGACTTGTTGTAGGTATTGCGGCAGCCGTTGTTTCAATGCTTGCAATATTTGTTCCAAGTATTCAAGCTGTACTTGATTTAATAATACTTATTATCTTTGCAATTTGGATGATATTAGATGGCGTTTCATCAATAGCAGAATCGTTCGCTATGAAAAAGGCCTCAACATCAAAATCTTGGATACTTGCACTTGTACTTGGTATAATAATGCTAATATTTGGAATATATGGAATTTGCCATCTTATTTTTGTAGCAAGATTTATTGGAATTACAATGGGCATAATGCTTATGAGCTATGGTATTAAGCTTATAGCTTCATTGTTTGAAAAAGATGAGTATTGTAAGAAATAATAAGAGGTGAGGAAATGAAGAGTAAATTTGTTAAAGCAGTAGCAGGTGTATCTCTTTCTGCATTGGTTGCGACATCTTGTGTGACAAGTGCTTTTGCCAAGGATAACAGTAGTACAATATATGATTCTGGAACAGGCTACATAGCTGAAAAAATTACACACCCAGAAAAGGGTGTTATGACAACTGATGGTATTGTTGACTACATAGGCAACGGAAAACTTGCTACAAACCTTGAGAATGGCAACGGAGATAGAGGACAAAATTATTCATGGGGTTCAATTGGCTATGGGGATTATATGTATATTGGAACCTGTTATGGTGCATGGACATCAACTCTTCAGCTTATGAAACAAAATCTTGGAAGAGATTTTGATGATACTACTATGAAAGAAGCACTTGATACATATTATCATGAAAATATGTATACGGGTGAGGAAGATGGTGTTGATGCACTTGGAATACTTTTGAAACTGAATGTCAAGACAGGTGAAGTTAAAATTTTGATGTCTAAGGATTTGACAAATCAGAATACAATATTCCGTAATGCTATTGAATTTAAAGATAAGCTTTATTTCTGTGGCTCTGTAAATACTATTCCTTGCATATATCAAGTTGACCCTAAAACTGATGAGTGTAAGCAAGTTTATGCGGGAATGACACTCGAAGAATATATGGAAGAATATTCAAAGGGTATTAGTGTTGGAATAAGAGGCATGTGTGTATTTGATGATAAGCTTATAGTTAGCTGTATCAATTCAGAAGGTGCGATTATCTGCGAATCAGAAAATCCTGAAGACCAGGATTCTTTCAAGGTTATTGCAAAAGATGAGGACTTGTTTAATTATCCTGCATATCATTATTGTGATAGTATTTATGGTGGCTCTATTTTTGATATGACACAGTATGGCAAGAGCCTTTATGTTTCAATTTGCACAGGCACACCTGCTAATGCTACTGACAGAAATACAATGCAAGCTTTTGGACTTGTTCGTGGAGATATTCAGGCAGATGGTTCTTGGAAGTGGACAAGTGTAGTTGGTGATAAGGAAAAAGATGGTGCAAAATATACTTTTGGTATTGACCCTGAACGCACAAGAAGTGGAACTGCTAATCTTAAAGTATTTAATGGTTATCTTTATATTGGTGAATATAATGATGAAGAAATCGCTGTAGAAAGAATGTTGTTTGATAACGATTTTGAATTTATGAACCTCAATTTTGAACAGTCTATAAACTTCTATAGAATGGACGAAGATGAAAATATAGAACTTATTGTCGGCGATGCTGATGAGATGTTCCCAAATGGTGGTATTTCAGGTTTAGGTTCAGGATTCGGCAGTCATGAAAATCAGTATATATGGAATATGACTGTATATGATGGAAAGCTTTATGTTGGTACATTTGATGCAAGTAGTTTTCTTATTCCGCTTGATGAATATATGAATGACGAAAATGCTTCAAAGGAATGGAAAGATAAAGTAGATGAGTATGTAGAAAAAATTTGCAAAAATTATAATGGTGTTCCTGACAGTGCCTATAAATGTGCTGAATATCTTGATAAGGCAACCTTTGGCTTTGACTTATATGTCACAGAGGACGGAGTGAATTTCACAAAGATTACGGATAACGGTTTTGGTGACCCATATAATCACGGCTGCCGTGCTTTTGGAATTACAAATGAGGGCTTGTTTATAGGAACAGCTAATCCATTCTATGGTACTCAAGTATGGAAGCTCAGTGAAAAAACCGTTACTCCTGTTGAATCTTCTGAGGATTCAAAGCAAGAAGATAGCAAGATAGAAAAGGATGAAAGCAAGACAGAATCAAGCTCAGAGAATAGTACAGATTCTCCGAAAACAGGTGATTCATCAAATGGAATAGCATATTTTCTTGCAGGCCTATCACTGATAGCTATTGTATATACTATGAATAAAAAGCTTTTTAAAAAGAATTAATCACATTAAAATATAGTTTAGGTATTAAATAATATATCTAAAAACTTTAAAACAATTTCATGCAAAACTTTCTGATTTTACATATAGTATTTGCTGTGATATAATTAAAATGACATCAATACTTATTTTTAGCACAAATAATATTATTTGTAAATTAATTAGGAGAGATTGTATGGAAATAGCATTAGTTGATGATATGAATTACGATAGAGATAAGCTCTATCAAATAATTTCTTATTATCTGAATATAAAAAATATAGATTGCACTATATATACATATAGCTCTGCTGAAGAATTTCTCAAAGATTTTTTTAAGCATAAATTCATAATGGTTTTTTTAGATATATCTATGTCAGGAATGACAGGTATGCAAGCCGCATATGAAATAAGAAAGACTGATAAAAAGGTTAATATTATATTTGCGACAGTAGAAAAAGAATTTGCGTTGGAGGGCTATGAGGTTCATGCAGCAGGATATATACTCAAGCCCTTCAATCAAGATAAAATATACTCAGTTTTAGACCACGTATTAAATGATATGATATTGCCACAGTATATTAATATAAAAGAAAGTCGAGTAACTGTTCAGATTATGCTTGATGATTTATATTTTATAGAAATGCGGAATCATTATGCGGAGTTTCATACATCAACAGAAGTTCACCGTACATATATGAACTTTGAAGGACTGAAAAGCCTGATTCCTGACCAACTTAGATTTCAGTGCTGTTGCAGGGGTATTATAGTAAATTTTGATAATGTGAAGAAAATCGAAGAGCAGACAATAATTTTAAAGAATGATGAGAGAGTGCCAATAAGCCGTTCAAAAAAGATAGAAATAAAAAACGCTTATGCCTCATATGCATTTGATAAAACAAGGAAAGGAGGTTTTTATGAGCATTGAGCTTCAGCTTATGATAAATGTAATAGTTTCAACTATGCCATATTGTATCTTAGCTTATTGCCCTATGTTGAAATATCTTAGATACAAAAAATGGCTGGTTGGGATAGTAATTATAATAAGCGAATTTGTGTTTGTAAATAGCTCTCTTATATTCCTTAAAAACGGAATAAATCCAAGATATTCAGATGTTATTACCTCAGTGATATGTCTTATAGCATATGCTTTATGCGTAAAAGTAGATTTCTTCAAATTAGTTTTCTTCTACTTTTTCACAGCGGCATATACAATGATTATAAGAGGTTCGTCAGTATTTATTACAGGGCTTATTTTTCCAGATTCAACTTTATATTACTCAATCGAAAACAGTATTACACAGATTGTATTCTTTATGCTTGCACTTCCGCTTATACTTATTTTCTATAAGAAAACAGCAGAAAGAATATTAGATTCCCCAGAATCAGGTATATGGAAAACAATATGGCTTGTACCTGCTTTTATAATTTTTTTAATTATGATGTTTACAGGTTCATTCGATAATGATATTACAAAGAGCTGGAAATTCTTTATAACAAGAATATGTCTGCTGATTTGTGTATTTATTATATATTATGTCTTACTGCGTTCATTCGATGTACTGCGTAATAGTGCTATGCTTGAGGAGCGAGCGAAACAGGCAGAGGCAATCAACGACCTACAAAAAGCACAATATAATCTCATATTAAAGCGTATAGAAGAAACAAAAATGGCTCGACACGATTTGCATCAGCATTTAAATCTTATACAAGCCTATATTGATAGCGGTGACCAAGAGGCTCTCAAAAATTATTTGAAGATGTATAAAAAAACGCTACCAATAGATACATCACAAACCTATTGCAAAAATTATGCAATAGATGTCTTGGTGAGATATTATGCAGAGCAAGCGAGGCAGAGTAATATAGAATTTTACACTAATATTGAATTACCACAAGAGATTGCAATATCAGAACCAGATATTTGTGTTATATTAGGAAACCTCATAGAAAATGCACTCGAGGCTTGCCAAAGAAAAAAATCTGGCGAAAAATTTATAAGGATTTGTGGCAAACTTATTAATGAGAATTCAATTTCAATTACTATTGATAATAGTTGCGATGAAAAACCTATAAAAGAGGGTAAAGAGTATCGTTCATCAAAACGCAATGAAGTGGGAATAGGCTTAATTTCAGTGAAAAATATTGTAGAAAAATATGATGGAATTACTGATTTTAAATATGAAAACGGAGTGTTTTTTGCATCAATTTTGCTTAATACAACATAAAGATATGGAGATGAAAATATGTTTAAAAATGTTTCAATTAAAGTACTATCAATTTTGCTTACAACGTGTATTTCCTCGTCTATGTTTGCAGTTTCTGCAACTGCTCTAAATAATGAAAAAACAAATACAGAGATTATTCCTGTTCAAGAAAGCAGCAAAAAAACAATTTCATCAGAAGAAGATGGCAGAGCTGATTATATGAGTAAGGAACAGTATTCTCAGCTTGGATTTAATTCTTTACCAGAGCCAGATGCTTTCGACCAAAATGATACTACTAATCCTCTTGAGGGTTATAAGCCGTCTATTCTAAGTGAAATTTATATGGGGCAGGGTAACTATAGTAAAGGTGATGCTTGTGAAGCATATATAATGGAAAATGCCAAAGACTATGAGAACTTGACTATGAAAAAACTCAAAGATAATAAGCTTTCTTATACTGACAGATATTATAATGATAAAGCTCATGGCGGAAAATGGCAGTATCAGACATCTACTACACGAAGCATAAAGCTTGGTGATTTAAGCGGAGAGAATTATATAAAAGATTCCATTATTCAATGCAGTTTGTTTCTTGATGGTAACGATGGTAAAAATAGCAAGCTCGGACTTTTAGTCTATGATTATAATAAGGAAAAATCTGGTGACGATAAACTTGAAAAAAAGTTTGAGCGTATTGAAACACTTGATGATAAGAGTAAGTTTGTTCAGGATATAGAAGTTCAGGAATCCAGTGGATATATGGGCATAACCGTAGGCGATTTCGACGGTGATAATTATGAAGATATTGCGGTTTATTTCTCATATAGGAATAATCCTAAGATAGGCATATTCACGCAAAGCAAAAATGAAAATAAGCCACTATTTGAATGGAAATATAGTGTAGATTTAAAGTCTATTTCTTCTGATTTTAATTGCTGTAAAGATACAAACCGTCCGCTTGTCTCTTTAAGCACAACAGATATTTCAGGCAGTGATGACCTTGTTGTAAGTGTTACGATGCCATATAGCAATGACCACGATTTTTGCAAAGATGGTTATACCGCTATTTACAAATGGGAAAAGAATCAGCCTGTCAGAAAGTATCTTGATAAAGGTGAAGGCTCTGGAGGAAGAATGAAATTTACATCATCTGCAACTATGGACTTAGATGGTGACGGCAATAAGGAATTGGTAATTGCAGCTAATAAAAACTATAATTATAATAATAGTAGTAGCCGTGGAGATATGAGTAAAGGTGAAAACCTTGTTAATGTAGTTCTTTGGGAAAACAATCAATACTGTAATGCTTGGAGCGAACCTAAAATTATTGAAGCACTTACTTGGGTTAAAAAGGATAAAGATAGAAAAGAGCCTGTTGCAATAACTGGAACAAGGTTCCAACAAAATAGCGAAAAAGCTACACTATTTGTAGAAGGTGTATTTTACGATTTTATTCCTTCAAAAGATGGCGAAACGGCAAATGAGCGTATAAAGAATGGTAAATTTAATACGAATTCAAAGTTTGATGGAAATACAGGAGACAAGGAGGCTTTCTTTCATATTGCAGAAAGTGCTTCGTTTGTAGAAAGTAATCGTCTTGCTGAACAGACACTTGTTGTAATGGGTGATGGTTCAGGCGACAGTATTTACCTCGATATATATTGGTGCTATCTTGACCAAGGCTCAATAAAAATAAATTGCACAAACAATGACTATTTCGACCATGTTGATGAGGATGATTACGGTACTTTCTTTACACTGTGCCCAATAGATATTGATAATGATACTACATATATGAAATATACAGGCAAAACAGTAGGCTGGTCTAACCCTGCGGTACATAGCGTAATGTTAAGTGCTCCATATTGGAGTGAGCTTGATTATGGTTCAACTATGACATCAAGAGGTTCAACTTCATATAGTATATCAACAAGTAGTACAAGCTCAACAACAGGTAACTGGAATGTTGGCTTGGGCGGTTCATTAAGTTTTAAGTTTAAGGTGGATTTTTTAGGTAATGGCGGCAAGTTTGGTTTTAATTTTGACTATATGCACCAATATATCGGAAGTTACCAAACATCACATACGAAAGGTGAAACCCTTACATTTACTTCAGGCGGAGGCGATGACTATGTTGCATTGCTTGTAGTTCCAATAGTTTCTTATCATTATGATGAATGGATTCCTGAGCATACAGTTACCGCTGAAGATGTTGAAGAATATAAACGACTTTATGGTGATGATGAGGATTGCCCGAAAGAGGGAAGTGTTATTGAAGGTAGATTTGAAAATATGGATGTTAATATTCAATTAGATCCTGCAAATTCATGTATACCTGTTTCAACATATAACGATGTTGTTAAAGAATTTAATCGTACAGCAGAAGATAACTATAAATTACAAACGATTGATGTAGAAAGCTTATATGCCGGAAGAAATCCCGATGACCCTTCTACATATGCATCTGAAGCAAATCAGATAAGCTCATTGAATGCAGAAGATAAAGAAAGTTATAAAGTTTCAAATAATGCGGTTGCTATTGGAGTAAATGGAAGTTCAACAACTTCAATAGCAATGACAGAAGGAAAATCTACTTCACAATCTAATGGTTATTCATTTTCATTAAAAGTTTCTATGAGCCAAATTGCAGAATTTGGTATTGATATTCTTATTGCTGAAGCAAATGGTGAACTTGCTCTTACTGAGATGCTTTCTTTAGGAGGAGGATGCACATGGGCAAATGCAAATTCAGAAAATATAACATATACAACTACATTTGCACCACTGCCTGAATCCGCACGCACCTCAACCACTTCTTCAGGAACTAAATCATCAGCATATGAGTTTACTGCAAAAGAAGTAAAATGGAATCCTAAGGAATTAGGCAGTTCAAATATTCAGACAGTTGATGGCGAAGAACTTACAAATGCTACTTGTGTTATAGGTTGCCTTGTTCAAGGTGCAGACGCAGCACCGCCAAAGCTTCCGAGAGACCTTCATGTTTCTTCAACCACAAGTAATAGTGAAACATTAAGATGGAGTAATACTACAAACTATGAAAGAAAGCCAGAATCCTATAAGCTGTATTATTCAACATCATCAAATGGTGATTTTGTAACTTTAAAAAATAATGGCAAAGATGTTATTATTCCTGGTGATAGCGAGATATATACAGTAAATGGTCTTAAAGAAAATACCACATATTACTTTAGATTGCAGGCATATTCCACCAAAGATGCAAGCGGAATCACAAGTGTACTTGGTCCATATGCATCAGGAAAAACAAAAAATAGTAAGGATAGCCAAAATGAACCAATAATAATAAAGTACCCTTTAGATTTGTATAAAAATATTGGTGAAAAGCCTATATTTACTATCGAGGCAAAGCCAAGTAATCCAGAAAATACAATCAGCTATAAGTGGCAGAAGCTTGTCGTAGGTAATTATATTGCAGATTGGAAGGATATAGACCAAGAGTTTGGAAAATCAAACTCTTTCAATGCAGCATACTTTGCTGATGATGGGGTAATCAACGAGGCTAATGAAAAAGACCTTGATAATACTATTTATCGTTGCATAGTTACAGAATATTCAAATGATAGCCATAATTACTATACTAATATAAGTAGAGCTGCTGTTTTATATATAGAAAAAGAGCATCAGCACATATATAATAACAATGGTTTTTGTGTTTTGTGTGATAAATATCAGCCAGCGGTATTGAACGATAATGGTTTTTACGAAATTAGAAATGCTGGTCAGCTTTTCTGGTTTGCAGCTCTTATAAATGGTGATAAATCAAATGCAGATTTTGAGGCTCAGCAAAAAGGTGCAAACGCTATCCTGCTAAATGATATTGATCTTGAAGGGCGTGAATGGACTCCAATAGGAAATTATGAAACCGGTATATTTGATGGAAATAATTACACCATATCAAATCTTAGAATTTCAAAAAATTCTTCAGGCAATGCTATATCGAGCCAAGGCTTTTTTGGAAGTGTAACTGGTGGAACTATTAAAAACTTTACTATTTTAGGCGAAGTGAAAACCACTGATTATAATGTAGGCGGAATTGCAGGTTCTACTTCAAAAGATACCATACTTTCAAACATAACAGCAAATGTTGATGTTACAGGAAATGAAAAGGTTGGTGGTATTGTAGGAAATAACAGTGGTATAATTACAAATTGCTACAATAATGGTAATGTCACTGGTGTAGTAGAGCTTGCTGGAGGTATTACTGGCTTCAATGATGGTTTAATAATCAAATGCAATAATACTGGTGATGTTTCATCTTCTTATGATTTTATTGGTGGAATTGCAGGCTACAACAGTGGAAATATAAAATTATGTAGCAATAGTGGCAATATTAAATCCCCAGGTTCATATATTGGAGGTATTGCTGGAGAAAATCTTACTAAATATATGGATGCCTTAATATCAAATTGTTATAATACAGGTGATATTACAAGTTCTTATGACAAAGATGGTTATTTAGGCGGTATTGTAGGATATAATAGTTATGCTTTTGTAGAAAGTTGCTACAATGTTGGCAAAATTCAAGGTGGAAAATCATATTCTAACGCTTTAATTGGCTATAATAATGAGAATGACCCAAAAATAAATACAAGGGTTAAAAATTGTTATTACCTTTATACTTATGATGTGGGTGATTCACTTGGTATAAGTAGAACAGAAAGTGAATTTAATTCGGGTGAAGTAGCATATCTTCTTAACAAAGGTGTTACAGAAGGCGATCAAGTTTGGTATCAAAATATAGATAATGGAAAAACGCCTGGCCTATATCCAGTACTTGATAATAATTCTGGAACAGTATACTTCCCATCTGAAGCATATTATTCAAACTTTGATAAGCTTTTAGAAGAATTTGATAGAAACGAAAACGGAAGCTTTATAATTAGAACCTATGACGATTTGGTGAAGCTTGCAAATCTTGTTGATAATAATTATTCTCAATATGGTAAAGAAAATTATATTCTCGAAAATAATATAATTGTACCAAGTGATTTTGAATGGACAAAGGGAATAGGCTCAGCAGATGATAATAAACCTTTCAATGGAACTTTTGACGGAAACGGATATATAATCTTCGGCTTGAATGTCAAGAATTCCAAGTATGGCGGTCTTTTTGAAAGAATAGGACCAAAAGGAATAGTCAAAAACTTATTTGTTATAGACTGCGATTATAACATTGCTTCAGAATATGCAGGCGGAATCGTTGCAATAAATGATGGTTTGGTAGACCATTGCGTAAGTGGTATTGCATTAACCACAGGTAGTACATTTGATAAAAATGGACAACCTATAAAGCTTTCAAACTATAATTCAGATATAAAAGGTGTTATAAGTGGTGGTGTTGCTGCTGTAAATAACGGAACTATAAAAGCTTGTAGAAATGCTTCTTTTGTAAATGGAACAGATGTTTGTGGAGGAATTACAGGCATAAACAACGAAGAAGGAAGTATATACGGTTGTGCAAGCAATATCACAATAGGTAATTCATCTTCAAAGTTAAAGGGTGGCTTAGTTGGTAAAAACTTCGGTTCAATAGCTTCTTCATATACTTCCGCTAAAATTTCAAATGCAACTGAAGAAAATGCAGGTTCTATTGCAGGTCTTAATGCTTCTGAAAATGTAAAGAATGTATTCTATTATACTACAAACAATATTAAAGCTGTCGGAAGTAATTCAACAGTTATTCCTGATGATACAAATAAAAATAAGCTGAAATCAGAAATGCTGACAAAGGAATTTGTTGATGAGCTTAATTCAGTTACAGATGACTCAGTTGAGTGGATTTATAATGCAAATACTAAGCTCAATAATAATTATCCAACAATAAAGTGCGATTTTTATAAGCAGTTGACCAAAAATACTTCAGATGGAATTTCAGTTAAAGGCTTAATGCACAGCTCACTAAAAGTTAATAGCCAAGCTTTTGATACCAATAGTGAAAGCTATAAAAAGCTTCTAAGCTATGCAGGTAATAAAACTATAGTTTCTTCTTATAATTTGACTCTTACTGACTCAAACGAAAACTATATTCCATCTAATCTTTGGTATTTATCTGGAGTAGAAATTTCAGTTCCTGTAAATTCTTCAAATGAACTTTCTGTTGTTGGAATTACAGATGATGGCGAAATAAAAGAATGTGAAGTGCTTTCTGTGAATGATGGTAAGCTTACATTCAAATCAGACGATATTGTTTCATTTGCATTGCTTTCAAGTAATACTCCAAATCAACCAGATGATAGCTCAAAGGATAATTCGATAAATAATTCTGTTGTAAATACAGGTGATTATAATTACTCTTTTGCATATATTTTAATTATATCAGCGATAGCAGTAATTGTGTTGTCTGTATTAAGGAGGAAAAAACTTGAAAAAGACTAAGAAAAAGACAGTGATAATAGCCATAATTTCGGTTGTTATCATACTTGCTTTAGGTGTATCAGCATTCTTCATTATTAAATCTATGAATCATAAAGAAGAACAAGCTGATTCAAATGGAGTAGTTGGAAAAATATCGGCTGACTGGAACACAGGGCTTGATGAATCAAAAAAATCCACAGAAAGCTCCTCAAGTGGTACGCAGATTCCAGGATATGGTACAGCTGAAATGAAAGCAGGAGATACTCAACTGCATTTAAGCATAGGTAATCCTAAAGAAAATAACTGCGGATTTTATGCAACACTCCAGCTTGAAGATGGCACAGTATTGTATAAATCAGAACTTCTAAAGCCAGGATATGGTTTAACAGAAGTTCCACTTCAACAAACTCTTAAAAAAGGCACATATGACGCAGAAGTTTTTTATGAGTGTGTAACACTTGATGGAGAGCAATCTCCACTTAATTCTGCAAAGTCTAAATTTAAACTGGTTGTTAATTGATATTAACATATATTTTATTTTTGAAAGGATGTTTTATTATGAAAACAAGAAAAATTTTAGCATTATCTATGGCAGTAGCAACAATGGTTACCGCGTCAACAGCAGCTTTTGCAGCAGAATTGACTCTAAGTTCTACAACTGGAAATACAGAAGTAACAGCAAATATTCAAGACCCTGGAGCAGTAAATTATATTATAACCATTCCTGATAAGGTCGATTTTGGAACTTTGACACAGCCTGAAACCGATACCGATAGTTTTAAAGATGTGAAATTTACTGTTACTGCAACAAAAATAGAAAACCTTTCTGATAAAAATCGTGTAGCAGTTGCTGTTAAGGATAAAGATGCAACTGTAGATGACGACCAATTTTACATAACTCAAAAGACTTCACCTAACACAAAACTTATGTACTTAGTATATGATACAGATACAATAGGAGAAAGTGATAATCATTTGGCTGAGGGTGTAATGGGTAATGACGGATATGACTTTGCATACTTTAAAAATCAAGGACAAATTGCAGCAGGAACAATCAGACTTAATCAAAAGCAACTTTATGGCAAGAATATAGCTGAAATTGCAGGCGATTATAGTGGAACTATGGTATTTACTTCTTCAATACTTACATTTTAAATAAATAAAATTATATTTTTATATCAAAAGGGGTGAGTCATTATGAAAACAAGAAAAATTTTAGCATTATCTATGGCAGTAGCAACAATGGTTACAGCGTCAACAGCAGCTTTTGCAGCAGAATTGACTCCAAGTTCTACAACTGGAAATACAGAAGTAACAGCAAATATTCAAGCTTCTGGAGAAATAAGTTATGTTATAACCATTCCTGATAAGGTTGACTTCGGAACTTTAACACCGCCTGAAACTGATACTGATAGCTTTAAAGATGTACCTTATGAAGTTACAGCAGTGAATATAGAGGGTCTTTCTGAAGATCAATATGTATTGATTCGTCTTAAGGACAAGGATGCAACTGAAGAGGATAGCCAATTCTATTTAACTCAGAAAACATCACCTAATACAAAATTCATATATGATGTATACGATATTTCTCCTATAGAAAATTATTATATTCCTTTGGCTTCTGTTTCGATGACAGAACCTAACGGATATTTTCTTGTAGCTTTTAATGAGATAGGTGCAAAAACCACTGGAACACTCAGATTTAACCAAAAGCAACTCTATGGAAAGGATATATCTGAAATAGCCGGCGATTATAGTGGAACTATGGTATTTACTTCTTCAATACTTACATTTTAAATAAATAAAATTATACTTTTATATTGAAAGGGTGAGTCATTATGAAAGCAAGAAGAATTTTAGCACTTTCTATGGCAGTAGCAACAATGGTTACTGCATCAACAGCAGCTTTTGCAGCAGAATTGACTCCAAGTTCTACAACTGGAAACACGGAAGTAACAGCAAATATTCAAGACCTTGGAGCAGTAAATTATATTATAACCATTCCTGATAAGGTCGATTTCGGAACTTTAACACAGCCTGAAACCGATACTGATAGTTTTAAAGATGTGAACTTTACCGTTACTGCAACAAAAATAGAAAATCTTTCCGATACAGATTATGTAATAGTTCGTGTTAAGAACGAGGGTGCAACAGTAGATGACAGCGCATTCTATTTAACTCAAAAAACATCACCTAATACAAAACTTACATATGATATGTATGATCGCAAAACAATAGTTGATTCTGATATTCCTCTGAATAAGGGTAGAATGGTAAATCCTGATGGGTATTATCTTGGAGACTTTCAGAATACAGGAGATAGCAAAACTGGAACACTCAGACTTAATCAGAAGCAGCTTTATGGTAAAGATATAGCTGAAATTGCAGGCGATTATAGTGGAACTATAGTATTTACTTCTTCAATAATCTAATTAAATATGTAATATTGGTAAAGAATATTGTGAAAATGTCGATAATCATAAAATTTCAGAGTGAAAAACTCTTAATCAAAGTTAAATCTTCTGAAATTATACTTTTGTATTGAAAGGATGAGCTATACTATGAAAGCAAAAAAGATTTTAGCACTTTCTATGGCAGTAGCAACAATGGTTACCGCGTCAACAGCAGCTTTCGCAGCAGAATTGACTCCAAAATCTCCAGTCGGAGAAACTGAAATAGCAGCAAATATTCAAGCTTCTGGAGAAATTAGTTATGTTATAACCATTCCTGATAAGGTTGACTTCGGAACTTTAACACCGCCTGAAACTGATACTGATAGCTTTAAAGATGTACCTTATGAAGTTACAGCAGTGAATATAGAGGGTCTTTCTGAAAATCAATATGTATTGGTTCGTATTAAAGACAAGGATGCAACTGAAGAGGATGGCAAATTCTATTTAACTCAAAAAACATCACCTAATACAAAATTCATATATGATGTATACAATGTTTCTCCTATAGAGGATTATCATAGTCCTTTTGCTGTTGTTCCGATGACAGAACCTAACGGATATTTTTTTGTAGCTTTTTATAAGGTAGGTGCAAAAACCACAGGAACACTCAGATTTAACCAAAAGCAACTTTATGGCAAGGATATATCCGAAATTGCAGGCGATTATAGCGGAACTATGATATTTACTTCTTCAATACTTACAGTTTAAATATAAGAAACAAAATTATACTTTTATATTGAAAGGGTGAGTCATTATGAAAGCAAGAAAATTTTTAGCACTTTCTATGGCTGTCACGACATTCAAACAAACAGAAGAAGTGATAACAGGAATATTTAGACTAAATCAGAAACAGCTTTATGGCGAAGACATATCTGAAATAGCAGGTGAATACACTGAAAATATGGTATTTACCTCTTCAATAGTCTAAAACAATAGAGATAGTATAATATGAATACAGATATTTTTAAGAAAGCTTTTTGTTTAGTTCTATATTTGTTTCTGATTATAGCATTTTCAATACCTGCGTTTGCAAGATTTGAAGGTAATACAGAGGTTGTGGCTCATATAGAGGCTGAATCCTCTGAAATATGTAGTTCAAGCCTAGAAAGTTCAGATATTCCAGAAAGCATAATTCCATCTGATAATACGGATAGTGAAACCGTAAAAACAGGTGATTCATCAGCAGTTTGGATAATTGTTTTAACTATATCTATATCAATGGTTGTAGTTATAATTTCTTTTCGTAATAGAAATAAAAAATTAAATTAAATTTCAAAAATCGGCATTGTTTTTTACAGTGCCGATTTTTCTTATTAAGATTAAGCATAAGAAAATCACCCCATAATCAGATGAATTGAATATGAGGTGATTTTTTAGATTATAAAGTTTAACCTCCTTGAAAAATTCGTCAACAGTTGTTACAGCGTGGAGTGGGGAAGAGCTTGTCTGACTTGTAAGAGTTTTAGATGACGGCGAATTAGTTGCTTATATCCACTATCTTCTTGTTAATCCAAAATATCAAGGTAATGGAATTGCGGCTCATTTAGTTAAGTACATAAAAGAAAAATATAAAAACTATCTTTATATAGAACTTATGCCAGATGAAAAGAAGAATGTGCCGTTTTACGAAAAATATGGCTTTAAGGTTATGGAAGGAGGTACGGCTATGTTCCTAAGCAATTTTAGCAATAAGCATTAAAGCTATTATAATTCGTTAAATTCATTTAAGAACCATATATTTTTAACTTCAAAGCTTTTACCATTTAAATATTCAAGACAGCCTGCATCAGTTGTAAACTTAAATACAAGCTTATATGAATAAAGTGCTTGATATTTATAACCACTTTTGCGGTTGTATTCATTTTTGCCATATTTTGAATCGCCAAGCAAAGGGTGTCCTATATAAGCCATATGAGCACGAATCTGATGTGTACGCCCTGTCAGCAAATCGACTTCAACAAGACTTAAACCATTCCTTTCAGAAAGAACACGATATTTTGTCTTAATTGTCTTTGCACCATCACGAGGTTTATTGCTGATATATACGCGATTTTGTTTTTCATTTTTTTCAAGATAAGCGGTCATTGTGTCAGCCTTTTTTTCAAAATTTCCGACAGCAATACAGAGATATAGTTTAATAAGCTCTCTGTCTTTCATTTTTTGATTTAGTATTCGCAGAGCCTCAGCTGTTTTTGCGGCGATTACTATACCGCCTGTGTTGCGGTCAATTCTGTTTACAAGTGCAGGAGCAAAGGAATTTTCCAGTTCCGGATTGTATTCTCCCTTTTCATAAAGATAATGCTGTATTCTTGCGAGAGCTGAATCAAAGTGATAGTTTTCGTCAGGGTGGACAATAAGTCCTGGCTTTTTATCAATAAGCAGAATATTCTCGTCCTCATATACAACATCAAGCTTTAAAGGAGCTTTCATAAAGTCATATTCTGCCTTTTGTGGCTCGAAAAATTCGTCCTTAATATAAAGAGTAAGAATATCGCCCTCGTTAAGCCTTGAAGAAATTTCACAGCGTTTACCGTTGAGCTTGATGTATTTAGTACGAATATATTTATACATAAGAGCCTTTGGCATAGTCTTAAAGCGTTTTGTAAGAAACTTATCAAGACGCTGTCCAGCATCATTTTTACCGATTTCTATTGTTCTCATATTATACCTCTCAAAGTCTTTTGATACGATTATAGCATTTAGGGCAGACAACTGCAAGGCAGTCCTTGATTTTTGCAGATAAATGTATTATCATAAAGAAAAACAGATTTTGGAGGGCTTATAATGAGTAACAAGAAAATAGGCTTTATCGGTGCAGGAAATATGGCTACTGCAATCATCAATGGAATGATTGGCAATAAGGCAAAAGAGCCATCTATGATTTATGTATTTGATTTAGATAATGCAAAGCTTGATATTATGAAGCAAAAGGGTGTAAATGCTTGTGCAAGTGCTAATGAGGCTGTTGAAAAGAGCGATATTATTGTTCTTGCAGTTAAGCCACAGAACTACGAAGAAGTTCTTCTTGGCATTAAATCAAGCGTAACAGCAGAAAAGGTTTTCGTAACAATCGCCGCAGGAATTTCTATAAGCTATGTTACAGAAACTCTTGGTGTAAATTGTCCTGCTGTAAGAGTTATGCCAAATACTCCACTCTTGCTTGGTTATGGTGCAACAGCTATGTGCCGTTCAGAGAATATTTCTGATGAAGATTTTAACGAAATTTATAAGATGTTCTCACTCAGCGGAGAGGTTTGCCTTTTCCCAGAAAGCAAGATGAATGAGGTTATTTCTATAAACGGCAGTAGCCCAGCATATTTCTATCTTTTTGCTTTAGCAATGAAACAATATGCCGAGGAGGCTGGCTTTGACGGCGAAACAGCTCTTAAACTCATTGCAAAGACAATGGAGGGCAGTGCTCATATGATTCTTGAGAGTGGAGATTCTCTCGAAACACTTATTCAAAAGGTTTCATCAAAGGGTGGCACAACAATAGCTGCACTTGATGTAATGAAGTCAAAAGGTATTCCTGAGGCAATTAAAGAGGGAATGGCAGCTTGCACAAAGAGAGCTGAAGAATTAGGCAAATAAATCTTTGTAGATATTTTATAGGTCATAAAACATACCCACCCTTCATATTATTTAACGAGATGTAAAACAGGTAGAGGAGTTAAATAATATGAAGGGTATAGTTTTTACAAAGCCAAAATTTTTGAAAAATCTTTTCAGACGCAACAGACCGAAATTTGACATCAGAAAAAATGCTATGTTTCTGTTGCTGTGCTTATTTTTGCTTGTTGGAGTGATTTTAGGCGTTATTTGTGCAAGAAATGGGGACAAGTCACTTATAGAAAAGCTTGATTTTCTATTTCTGACAGATTTTGAAAATAAGCGTAATATGGGATTGTTTTCGGTTTTCTCGGCAAGCTTTGCCTCTGGATTTTTACTGTTGCTTGCGACATTTTTGCTTGGAATTTCCTCGTGGGGCTTTTTTGTCCTGCCTGCCATACCGTTATTTAAAGGCTTTGGTTTTGGAATTTCAACAGGCTATATGTATGCCGCATACGGTGCATCAGGAATTTTCTATAATATTCTTGTTGTACTTCCGGGAGCGTTTATTTCAGCCTTGGTTTTAGTTATAATATCAAAAGAAAGCTTCAGATTTTCGTGGGATATTATGACTTCGTTAAGAGGCTATAAATCTGACATTTCTGGAGAATTTCGACTTTACATAATAAGGATATTTTGGGCATTGATAATTCTTGCAGGTGCGTCTGTTGTAGATATGCTGTTTTCGCTTGTATTTTCGGGCTTGTTTTCCTTTTCTTGAAGTGATATAATATAAGATAGTTTGTCGAATAAGCTATCTTGACATAGCGGATATCGACAGGACTATTAAAACTCAGGAGAAATAATGATGTCCAATTCTAACAGTAAGCCTGAAAAGAACGGTGCTTTAATTGATTTTCTTTCTAATGTTCTGACAGGAAATTTTAAAAAGCTTGTTCTTATAAATTTATTGCTCGATATACCGCTTGTAATAATAGCAGGAATCATAGCTTTAATATCATATCTGCTCGGTGGAATATATATATTCGTTGTAATGCTTGTAATTCCATTGCTTGCACCATTTTCGGCGGGTGTTTTCTATATAGTAAGAAATATAGCCAAGGGTGAAAAGATAAAAATTGCAGAGCAATTTAAGCGTGGTGTTAAGGATAATGCGTTTCAGTTTTTTATACAAGGAATAATACATTATCTTGTTTTTACTGGCTTTTATGTTGCATTTGAATTTTATCGGAATGACCTTTCAAATCCACTTATAATTTCCGCATTAGTAGCAAGCATAATAGTTGCACTGATTTACCTTTTTATGACCTTTAATATGGGTATGATGACGGTAACAGTAAAGCTGAAATCAATAGATATTTTCAAAAATTCACTGTTGCTTTCATTTATGGCGATAGTTCAGAATGTAAAAACGCTATTAGCAATGTTGTTTATATTTGCATTAATATTTTCTGTAACTATTCTTATTTCTGATATGACTATTGTTGTTTGTATTCTTGCGGCACTTATACTTATTATTTTGCCAACACTGATTTTTCTTATAATTGGTTATAACTCATATCCTGCAATAAAGGATTTTGTTATTGATTCTAAAACAGAGAAAAAGCCACAAGAAGAAAAAAAGGTTATGCTTCCACAGCTCACAGCAGAAGAACTTGAGGAATACGCCGAGGGTGACCCAAATGAATATGTCTATGTAGATGGAAAAATGGTTAAGCGAGCAACTGTTTTGAAAATGCTCGAAAAGCTCAAACAAAATAACGAATAAAAAATCAGGCAGATAGTATTGAAAGCTATCTGCCTGATTTTTGTTTAATAATTTTAATTCATATTGATATTTTTTAGTTTATATCTAATAACTTCTCAGCGTCTTCTGATGAATCGAGAGTTGCAACTGTATTTAGTTTACGATTTATAGCTCTTGTACGAGTGCCAACAAGCTTTTCAAGCTCATCATCAGCTTGTTTCAAGCGTTCTCTTGTCTTATTAAGAACTTTCTCAAAGTTATTAAATTCTTTCTTTGCTCCTTCAAGTATCTTCCATACTTCACCGCTCTTTTTCTGTATAGCAAGGGTTCTGAAGCCCATTTGCAAGCTATTGAGCATAGCAGCCATTGTAGAAGGTCCCGCAATATTGATTTTATATTCTTTTTGCAAAACCTCAACCAAGCCCATATTAACAACCTCAGCATATAAGCCTTCAAATGGTAAGAACATAATCGCAAAATCAGTAGTATGCGGAGGAACAATATATTTATCATGAATGCTCTTTGCACATCTTTTGATTTCAAGTTCAAGAACTTTTCGTTTTGCCTTAAGCTCGTCAGGATTTCCACTATCATATGCAGTAAGCAGATTAGAATATGTATCACCTGGAAATTTTGAGTCAATCGGAAGATATACATATTCACCGTCTTCCATACCAGGAAGTTTTACAGCAAAATCAACCTTTTCACTGCTGTTAGGGTTTACAGTAATTTGTTCTTCAAATTGCTCCGGAGCAAGTATTTCATTCAGTATCGCACCGAGCTGAATTTCGCCCATAATACCTCTTGTTTTAACATTAGAAAGAACATTTTTAAGGTCTGAAACACCAGATGCAACATTTTTCATTTCACCTAGACCTTCATAAACTTCTGCAAGACGCTTATTAACAGTTTCAAAGGATTTAGATATTCTATCATCAAGTGTTTTTTGAAGCTTTTCATTTACTGTATCATTAATTTTATCAAGGCTTTCAGCATTTGAATTGCGTATATCGTCAAGATTTTTAAGGATTTGCTGTCTAATTTTATCAAGACTTTCAGTATTTTCTTTTGCTGTATTATTAATTTTATCAAGGCTTTCAGTGTTTGAACGGCGTATATTCTCAAATGTTGCAAGAATATCTTGCCTGATTTTATCAAGATTTTCAGTATTTTCCTTTACTGTGCCATTTATTTTATTAAGGCTTTCTGTATTGGAATTGCGTATTCTATCAAAGTTTTCAAGAACTTCCTGTCTGATTTTGTCAAGACTTTCAGTGTTTTCCTTTACTGTACTATTGATTTTATTAAGGCTCTCTGAATTTGATTTGCGTATATTTTCAAGCGTTACAAGAATATCCTGTCTTATTTTATCAAGGCTGTCAGCATTTTCTTTGATAAGAGCAAGCATTTTATTATCAATTTTAGCAAGTATCTCATTGGCTCGGGTTTGCTGTCGGCCTTGCTCATCTCTAAGGCTATCCCCAAGTATAGAGATTTGCTTCACAGTCGAATTTCCCTGAGATATAGATTGGTTCATAAGAAGATTACTTTGTGCATCAAGATTTGATTTCAGAATATCAATTTTTTTGTTCAATTCCTCAATTTCGCCATTGTTATTATTGCTTACAGCAGTTTTATTTGATTTCATTATTGAAAAAACAAGCAAGGCAATAATAATAATACAGCATATTAAGATTACAATGTCCACTTAATCACATTCCTTTCAATATTTGTTTTATGACTTATATTATACATTATAATTTTAGCAAAGGCAATATTGTATTTTATTTCCGTATTTTCTTTTACTTATAATATAATAAACAAAAACTTGCAGGTATAAACAAAATATGATAGAATATTTTATATTGTGAAGGAGGGTTTTTAATGATTGCTGTTATAGATTATGGTGCAGGCAATATTCAAAGTGTTGTTAAGGCTTTGAAGTTTATTGGCTGTGACTGCATTGTTACAAACAAAAAGGAAGAACTTCTAAAGGCCGATGGTGCAATTATGCCAGGTGTTGGCTCTTTTGGAGATTCTATGGATTCAATGATAAAGACAGGAGCTAAAGACGCTGTTTTGGAATTTATTGAAAGAGAAAGACCGTTTCTTGGTATCTGTCTTGGTTTACAGCTTCTTTTCCCAGAAAGTGAAGAAAGTCCAAATGCTAAAGGTCTAGGCTTGCTTGATGGTACAATCACAAAGATTCCTGCGGACACAGGACTTAAAATTCCTCATATGGGTTGGAACTCTCTTAAAATACTAAAGCACGATGGAATTTTCAAAGGCATTGAGGGTGAACCTTATGTTTATTTCGTACATTCCTATTTTCTTACTGCACAAGACCAAAGCATAGTTTCTGCACAAACTGAATACGGCGTAAAAATTGATGCCTCAGTTCGCAAGGATAATATTTTCGCTACTCAGTTCCACCCTGAAAAAAGCGGTAAGGTTGGCTTACAGATTCTCCAGAACTTTATTGATATTACAAAACGCTAAGGAGGCTTTATAAATGTACGCAAAAAGAATAATTCCTTGTCTTGATGTTAAAGATGGCAGAGTTGTAAAGGGTACTGAATTTGTTAATCTTCGTGACGCCGGCGACCCTGTTGAAGCGGCAAAAATCTATGACCAGCAAGGTGCAGATGAGCTTGTTCTTCTCGATATAACAGCCTCCTCAGATGCAAGAGGTATACTTGTTGATATTGTTCGTGCGGTTGCAGATAGCGTTTTTATTCCATTTACAGTTGGTGGCGGCATCAGAACCGTTGATGATTTTACAGAAATTCTCCGTGCTGGTGCGGATAAGGTTTCAGTTAATTCAGCGGCTATAAAAAGACCTGAAATAATCAACGAGGCAGCATATAAATTTGGTTCTCAGTGCGTTGTTACTGCGATTGATGCAAAACGCCGAGCAGATAACAGTGGTTGGGATGTCTATATAAACGGCGGAAGAATAAACACAGGAAAAGATGTTCTCCAGTGGGCCATTGAGGCTGAAAAGCGTGGTGCTGGTGAAATTCTTCTCACAAGTATGGATTGTGACGGCGTTAAGAATGGCTATGACCTTGAACTGACAAGGGCAGTTTCTGAAAATGTAGGCATACCTGTAATTGCATCAGGCGGTGCAGGAAGTATGGAACATTTTTATGATGCTTTCACAGAGGGAAAGGCTGATGCAGTTCTCGCAGCATCTCTTTTCCACTTTGGAGAGATAGCTATACCAGACCTTAAAGAATATCTTTCTGATATGGGTATTTCGGTTAGAAAATAAAAATTAAAGGCAGTTGCATTTATGTAGCTGCCCATTTATGAAATATTTATTTTTAGATTTCATTTTTGATTTTTTCTAATGCACCCTTTTCAAGTCTTGATACTTGAGCTTGGCTTATGCCGATTTCTTTAGCAACCTCGGTTTGTGTTTTTCCTGCAAAAAATCTTAATGAAAGTATACGCTTTTCTCGTGGCTCAAGTGAGCGGATAGCCTCTTTTAATGCAAGCTCGTTAAGCCAGTTCATATCATCATTGGCATCTCCAACTTGGTCCATTACATAAATAGTATCCGCTCCATCTGAAAATACTGGTTCATATAATGATACAGGCTCTACTATTGCTTCAAGAGCTAAGACAACATCTTCTTTTTTTATACCAAGCTCTTTTGCAATTTCCTCAACAGATGGCTCTTGATTTTTTTCAGCAGTAATACGCTCTCTTACTTGCATTGCACGATATGCTGTGTCACGCATAGAACGGCTAACTCTTATAGTATTGCTGTCCCTTAAAAATCGTTTAACTTCTCCAATAATCATAGGAACACCATAGGTTGAAAATTTTACATCAAGAGAGCTATCAAAATTATCAATAGCTTTTATTAAACCAATACAACCCACTTGGAATAAATCGTCAGGATTTTCACCCCTGTTCGCAAATCGTTTTATAACACTTAAAACAAGCTTGAGATTGCCATTAATCATATCATCTCTTGCTTGTTTTTTCTGTTCTGGAGTTCCGTCGTGCATAAGCTTAAGCAGGGCTTTTTTTTCGCTTTCGTTAAGGACTTTAAGCTTAGATGTATTTACACCACAAATCTCAACCTTTGAAAATTGCATAGTATAAACCTCGCTTTCTTTTATATTTTTTAGTATTAGCAAGAAAGCAAGGCTTAATTCAAATTATTTATAAACAAATTATCTATGTGGTATAATTTGCCCGAACACAGTAAATTTTAAGATATATAGTTGTAAATATAAAACAATATTTTTGTGTATTTAGTTGAATTTGTTTCTTAAAGATTGAAATATGTCAAAATTATGGTATAATATTTTAGATATTGAATTTTTACGGGGGCTTTACAAAATGGATTATAAAGTAGCAATGTCAATGACTAATAGCAGCTTTAATCCTTCAGCATTGACTGTTATTATACCAATTTTTGACGGAACCTTTAAAAGCAAGCTTAATGTTACACTCGATTCTATTCTTGCTCAGACTGATATTGAACAAAATCAGATTAAGCTTATCGTTATAAATGGTATAAATTCTAAATCTTGCAGAAAAATCTGCGAAAAATATAAAGAAACCTTTGGCGATATTCTCAATATGGTAAGTATTCCTGCAAATAACCTTGCAAAGGCTATGAATATCGCATTACCACTTGTTGAAACTGATATTTTCACAGTAATTAACTGCGGAGATGTTATCAGCGATAATTACCTTTCATCAGGGCTTGAGAGATTCAGAAAGACACCCGGAGCAGATGTTATCTCTACTATGGCATATTGCATAAACAAGGCTATTACTACAAGTAAGGTTGCGTATCTTTTCAATCTTTCAAAGTATAATAAATCTGTAATCATTGACCTTCATAGAACACCACAGTTCTTTCATGATTCAATCTATGCTTGCTTTATAAAAACAAGTACTGCAAAAGAGTTGCAGTTTAATGAACAGCTTAATTATGATGCAGGAAATGATTATATTATAAGACTTCAAGCAAAGAAAATGGCCTTGTCAACCGTTTCTGATTGTTCTTATAGCTTCCGTATGCCACAGGAAGACCAGTTTATGTATTATCTTCCAGCACATTTTAAAGAGTGGTATACAGAGGAAACAACCGAATTTTTAATTCCACTTTTGAGTGAAATTAAGGATGAAAACGGTAAAACACCTGAATTTGTTCAGGTTGCAGCAATGTTTCATATTGCAATTCGTTTTCTTGCTAACCTTGATAATAGAAATAAGCGAACAATGAATGATGAAGAACTTCAAGATTTCTTTAGAAAGGTTCGTGCAATTCTTAACCTTATTGATGATGCAACTATCTTAAATAAGAATAAATATAAGATTCTAAAATATAGTGCAGAAGCCGCTTTGATGTTTGAGAGAATTAAAAATGACGGAGATATAGATTTATCCTACACATATTTCAAGAGAAATGTAAGAATTAACTTTAAAGATGTTGAATTGCTTGCAATAAGTACTCTCAAGGTTGGTATTCATGTTATGGAATATCATAATGGACAGCTGGTTATAGATGGTTCTTTCAGAGGAATTATGCCATTTGAAAACTATAAGCTTTATGCGAGCTTTAATGGCATAGATTATGAGCTTGAAAATAACGACAGATATTCTCTTACAAAATATTTTGGAGTAAGTGCTTATAAGAAGTTTACTTTCCATTTGGCTCTTGACCTCGAAAAAGCAAGAAACAAGCAAAGATTATATTTCTATGCAGTTGTAAATGGTGAAAGAGTAAATCTTGGGATTTCTTTCTTGCACCACTGGGCAAAGCTTACAGCTTCACCAAAGGGTGCTTACTGGAGATTTAACGAATATACAGCAGTCTATGATAGCAACACAATTCTTATAACAAAGGCAAGCGCTAAGGATACTTTCAAGAAAGAAATTCACTTCCTTAGAAATACTTTCCCACAGAGTAAGAGTATGTTCCTTAGAAGAATTGCTTATTGGCTTACAAGACCATATTTCAAGAATAAAAGAATTTGGATTATGTATGATAAGCTCTATAAGGGTGGAGATTCAAGCGAATATCTCTATCGTTTCTGTAAAGGAAACAATGATGGCATTGCTCGCTACTATATTATTGATAAGAATACTCCAGATTATCGTAAGCTTAAAAAAGATGGTATGAAGCCACTTAAAAACCATTCCTTAAAGCATAAGATGGCTTTCCTGAATGCTGATATAATTCTTATTACAAACAGCAATACTTTCCCATTTAACGGCTATTCTATGGAATATTCAAGATTTATTCGTGGATTTTGCAATTTCTCTACAATGTGCTTACAGCATGGACTTACTGTTCAGAAATGTGCTATGGCTCAACAGAGAATAGTTGATAACACAAAGCGTTATTTCATTGCGTCAAAGTATGAGTATAATAATCTTATGCACCACGCATATGGATATAAGGGCTTTGATTATGTTCGTCTTACAGGTATCGGAAGATATGATGGGCTTGTATCAAACGACCAAAAGCAAATCTTGCTTTCTCCTACATGGAGAATGTATAATGCTATGCCTGTTACTACAAGCGAGGGTGAACAGAGAGCATATAATCCAGATTTCAAGAATACAGTTTATTATAAGATTTATAATGACCTTATAAATAATGAGAAGCTTATTGCAACAGCTAAAGAATGTGGCTATAAGATTAAGTATCTTCTCCACCCGATTGTAAGTGCTCAGGCAAAGGATTATACTCCAAATAGTGCGGTTGAAGTTATACCATCAGTTGGTGATTTAAGCTATGAGAAAATTCTTACAGAATCAAGTCTTATGGTTACTGACTATTCAGGCGTACAATTCGACTTTGCTTATATGAAAAAGCCACTTGTATACTTTCACCCAACAGAACTTCCTGCTCATTATGACGACGGCTGTTTCTTCTATGATACTATGGGCTTTGGTGAGATTTGCACAACATCAGAACAGCTTGTAGATACTCTTTGCGAATATATGCGTCAGGGCTGTAAGATGAAACAGAAATATATCGACAGAGTCGATGATTTCTATAATTTCCATGACCATAATAACTGCGAGCGTATATATAAAGAGATTATGGACTATCAGAAGATTGTTGATAAGGATAAGATGAGAATAAGTAAGTGATTTATCGGAGGAAAACTATATTATGAATATAGCTGTGATTTTTTTTATATTCTTTGTTTGGATTGCAATAGTTGTAGGAATATGTGCATTATTCGTATGGATTTGCAAAAAAATTGCAGAATCTAAAGGGTTACCAAGTTCATATATGTGGTTTGGACTTTTGGGCGTAATAGGTATAATTATTGTTGCTGTTATGGGTCCTTCATATCCTCAGTATCCACAATATCCGCCACAAAATGGGCAAAATCCATATCAGCAAAATACATATTTCGGAAATAATCCATACCAACAGCCTCAGCAACAAAGCTGTTGCCCACACTGTGGAGCTCCTATTGATAACTATTCTATTACTTGCAGTCATTGTGGACAAATGTTAAGATAAGTAATAATTTACTAACCATCACTGATTTTTAGAAAGCATCTGATGTATTGTATCAGGTGCTTTTTATTATTATAAAATTATCCAAAGTGCATAAAAATTGTAAATAATAGATATATTGCCTTGATTTTATCTAATGATATGATATAATCATATCAAGAATTTAAAAAATTCTTTTTTAAAATAAGATATTTTGGAGGTTAAGTCTGATATGATAAAAAAGTATATTTATGGTTCTCCTATTGAAACAGGTGCAGTTGTTATTGATATGTTTCCAGAGAATGGTAAACCTGATATGTTCTATGAGGAGGACTATAAGCCAAATTGTCTTGAATTTGGTATGACTGATGCTGATGTTATATATGGTCTGGGTGAAGCTAATCGTGGAATAAATAAGCGTGGATATATTTACACAAGTTTCTGTAACGATGACCCGGTTCATACAGAAGAAAAGCTTTCACTATATGGAGCACATAATTTTATTTTAGTTGATGGTTTCGAGCGTTTTGGTGTCTTTGTAGATACACCCTCAAAGCTTACTTTTGATATAGGCTTTACTGATAGTAATATACTTTCTATTGAATGTGAAACAGGAGATTTCGCACTATATATAATCACAGGAGAAAGCCTTTATGATATTGTCAGACAATTTAGAGGGCTTATCGGCAGAAGCTATATTGCACCAAAATGGGCTTTTGGTTTTCAGCAAAGCCGTTGGGGCTATCGTACAGCAGACGATGTCAGAAAAGTAGTTAAAAAATATCGTGAGAGCGGTATTCCGCTTGACGCAGTATATCTTGATATAGATTATATGGAGAGGTATAAAGATTTTACAGTTGATAAAAAGTCTTTCCCTAATTTTAAAGAATTTGTTGCAGAAATGAAAGAGGAGGGCATACACCTTGTCCCTATAATAGATGCTGCTGTAAAGATTGAAGATGGTTATGATGTTTATGTTGAGGGTGTTCGTGATAATCATTTCTGTAAAACTGCTGATGGCAGAGATTTTACCGCAGGAGTATGGCCAGGAAAGACACATTTTCCTGATTTCTTAAATTCCAAGACTCGTAAATGGTTTGGAGATAAGTATAAAACTCTTGTTGATGATGGAATAGAGGGTTTCTGGAACGATATGAACGAGCCAGCTATTTTTTATAGTGAAAAAGGCTTGGCATCTGCACTTGAAGCAGCCAATGAAGCAAAAGGAAAGGATTTGGATATAAATTCTTTCTTTGCGTTAAAAGATAAGTTTACAGGGCTTTCAAATAGTGATAAGGATTATGCGTCGTTCTATCATAATATGGATGGAAAGGTTCTCTGTCACGAGCTTGTACACAATCTTTATGGCTATAATATGACTCGTGCCGCTGCGGAGGCTTTTGAAAGATTTGACCCTGATAAGAGAATGTTGATTTTCTCAAGAGCATCATATATCGGTATGCACAGATATGGCGGTATATGGACAGGTGATAACCAATCCTGGTGGGCGCATATTCTTATGAATATCAAGCAAATGCCATCACTTAATATGTGTGGTTTTCTTTATACAGGTGCAGATTTGGGCGGCTTTGGTGGCAATTGCACAAGAGATTTACTTCTCAGATGGCTTGCTTTTGGAATATTTACTCCACTAATGAGAAATCATTCCGCTCTCGGAACAAGAGCTCAGGAATGCTATAATTTCGGAAATACAGAAGATTTCAAGAATATCATTTCAATCAGATATAGCTTGATACCATATATTTATAGTGAATATATGAAAGCTGCTCTTTCAGATAAAATGATGTTCAGACCGCTTTCTTTTGATTATCCAGAGGATAGCTTTGCATCTTCAGTTGAAGACCAGCTTATGTTTGGTGATGGACTTATGCTTACTCCTGTATATACTCAGAATGCAAGGGGAAGATATGTATACCTACCTGAAGATATGCTTTATATTAAATTTAAAAGTCCAACACAAAGAAAATATGCACTTCTTCCGAAGGGTTATCATTTTATAGATGTCGCCTTGAACGAAGTACCGCTCTTTATGAGAAAAAATAAGCTTCTTCCACTTTGTAAACCAACAGACCGCACAGATAACATTGATACTTCTCGTTTTGAAGTTATTGCATATGCGGATAGACCTTGTGAATATGTTCTCTATGATGATGACGGCTATACAACAGATTATGATAAGCCAGAACATTTCGATTCTATTGCAATTAAAGAAGATGTCAATGGCAAGCTTGTAATATTTTCTAATAAGCAAATCGTCAAGGTATCATTATTTAACTAAGGGTGATTACTCTGAAAAAGCTAATAGTTTCTGTAATTCTTATTGTATTTCTTATGCAAATATCAACAATAGTATATGCCTATGAAGATAACTCATTAGAGTATGCTAAGCAAAGTATAATCAATGCACTTGAAAACTTTGAAAATGAAGTTGATATAAGCGAGTATAATATTTCAAAAGACGATATGAGTGGAATTGTTACAGATATTATTGAAGAAAATCCCCAGCTCTTTTATGTAAATCGAGAGTATAAGGTAAGTTATTCAGAGCAGAGTAATGAAGCCTTTTCTATATACTTTTCATTTAAATATAGTGATTCTGAGCTCAGAATAAAGGTTAATGATTTTAATTCAAGAATACAGCTTATAACTGATGAAATTATGAAATCAGAAACCAACTTTGATAAGATACATTCGTGCCACGATTATATAGTGAAAAATTATAGTTATGATGAAACTAAAGGAAGTTCCGATGTATATAATATGCTTCTTACAGGGCAGGGAACTTGTATGGCATATACAGGACTTTTCGATTATGTAATGAAGCAATGTGGCATAGAAGCAACAACTGCAAAAAGCGAACAGCTTAATCATATCTGGAATGTAGTTAAGCTTGATGGAGAGTATTACAATATAGATGTAACATGGGATGACCCTATTGGAGGAGTAGCTTTTTCGACAAGTCATAAGTATTTGCTAAAAAGCGATTATTACTTTGACTTGCATAAACATGAGGGCAAAGAATCTAATGCCGATTGTACAAGTACACTCTATGATTCTTATAAATGGTCTGATGAAGGAATTTTAACTCAAGTTGAAGATGTTGATGATGTATTTGAATATCTTACAGCAACAATGCCAGCAATATTCATAATATCAGTCATAAGCATCATTATAATCGTGATAAGCATTATAATAACATCAATAAAAAAACGCAAACGAGGAATTAATAATCCATATTATTGATTTACAAGAAAGACTTTTTTATGATCAAATGAACTGCTTTTTCTTTTGCTATTATTAGAAATAAAAAAACTTCCGTAGCTTAATATAAAACTACGGAAGTTTTTTATATTTAGTTTTTTAGCAGCCTCCACCCATAAAGTGTACAACTTCTATTATGTCACTATCGCTGAGCATAACATCAGAAAAATTTTCTCGTGGTACAATCTCATCATTGCGTTCTATGGCAATTCTTTGAATATTATAGCCCTGTTCTTTAAGAAATTCCTCAAGTGTTGTTGCTTTTGTTAGTTGAATCTGTTCTCCGTTTACCTTCATTGCAATTCTCCTTCATTTAATTTTTGAATATTATAGCATATCAGAGTAAATAGAGCAACAGCTTATTTTCTTGTTGTCTTTGGTTTTACGGTCATTCGCTTAACTGGTCGATTGATTTTTTTAACCTCAAAAATAACAGTTCCAAAAGGCGGTATAGTAACTTTTGCAGTGCAAGGAAAGTTATTATAAGGAATATCCTCTGATTTGATTTTCTTATCGTTTCTTACATTACAGCCACCGTAAATATCCCATTCAGTGTTAAGAATTTCAGTAAGTTCGCAAGGATATTCTGTTCCGATAGGAAAATTTTCATGAGTTACAGGAGCACAGTTCATAATGACTATAAAGGCATCTTTTTCGCTTTTTCTTATATAGGAGTAAATATTATTGTGGTTATCATTAGCATCAATCCATAAGAAACCGCTGCTATCATAATCGTGCTTGTAGAAAGCAGGGTGAGCTTCCATAACTGCTGATATATCGTTGAAGAATCTTGCAAATCCTTTGTGTGATGGATATTCAAGCAAGAACCAGTCAGGCTCTTTGGTTTCGTCCCATTCACGGAATTGTGCAATTTCATTGCCCATAAAATTAAGCTTTTTGCCAGGGTGAGTAAACATATAAGTATAGAGTGAACGAGCCTGAGAGAATTTCTCGCCATATAAGCCCCACATCTTATTAACAATAGTTGCCTTTCCGTGAACAACCTCATCATGTGAAAGTGGGAGCAGATAGCGTTCGTTGTAGAAATAAGCCATAGACCAGTTGATTTTATTGTGGTGATATTGGCGAAGGAATGGGTCAAGCTTGAAATATTCAAGAGTATCATTCATCCAGCCTAAATCCCACTTATAGTCAAAGCCTAAGCCACCTTTTTCAACAGGACGGGTAACATTAGGAAAGTCGGTTGAATCTTCCGCAATAAGAATAACATTTCTGAATGTATTATCAAGATTCCAGTTCATCTTGCGGACGAAATCCAAAGCTCTGTCGTTAATTCCTCTGTCTTTATTGCCCATCCAATAGATAGCATTACTGATAGCGTCCATACGAATACCGTCAAAGTGATATATATCGAGCCAGAATGCAGCAGAACTCATAAGAAAGCTCTGAACCTCACCTTTTGAGAGGTTAAAGTTATAAGAACCCCATTCGCTTTGGTTTACATCTGATGGTGGATACTCATAAAGTGGAGTGCCGTCAAACATACCCATTGCATAGTCATCACGGACAAAATGTACGAATGCAAAGTCAATGATAACACCAATGCCATTATTATGGCACTTATTTATGAATTCCATCAAATCCTGTGGCTTGCCATAACGGCTTGTTGCACTGAAATAACCAGCAGCCTGATATCCCCAAGAGCCATCAAATGGGTGTTCTGCAAGAGGGAGTATTTCAATGTGTGTGAAATGATGTTCCTTTACATAAGCGATAAGCTCGTCCGCAATTTCGCTATAATTATACCAAAGCTCATCGGGCTTGCTTTCTTCAGTGATGCCACCGTTAGGCATTTTCCAAGAACCAAAATGAATTTCATAAATGTTAAAAGGTTCATCATATAGCTTTGTTCGTGAATTTATCCATTTAGAATCGGTAAACTTAAATTTATCAAGTGATGCTATGATAGAGGCTGTGCCTGGTCTTAGCTCAGATGCGAAAGCGTATGGGTCAGCTTTATCCACAATTCTGCCATTAGCCTGATATACTCTATATTTGTACATCTGACCTTCACAAGCATTAGGAACGAAAAGCTCATAAAAACCTCTGCCATCGTTTTTCATAGCACTGTTTTCGCCATTCCAGCCATTAAATTCTCCGATAAGTTCAATTCTACGAGCAGCAGGTGCATATACTCGGAACATTACGCCTCCATCAGTTATATGAGCACCAAAATATTTATAAGCATAGAAACATTCCCCACGATAAAAAACCTCGGATGAAAAATCAAGCATTATAATTCCTCCTAATATATAATAATCCATACTTAGTATAGCAAAAAGCCGAATGGTTGTCACTATACATTCCTAAAAATTTGTAAAACTAAAAAAGAATTTTGTAGAAAATATTCATAGATAATCAACTTTTATAGAATTTAAATTAGTTGAAAAGTGCAGAATATGTATTAGCAAATTAGACAGAATTAGGAAATAAATTTAAAATGAGTAGGAAATTAGCTGAAATTCATATATATATATTGACAAATGCTCAAAAAACAATAGAATAAATAATGCATGGTAAATTTAAAAATTATAATTGCCAATATATTTTTAAGACAGCATAAATAATTGCTTAGCAGTTACTTCTTCTGTGATAATAGATTTTTTTATCAATGTTGAAGTTTTGACTGAAATGTGTTGCCACTGTTAAGGACAACACATTTAGCAGTTCTTACTCTATATTACTCTATAAATGCGAACAAAGTTCGCACTTTATTTTAAATTTAAGGTGGTGCTATAATTTGGGAATGATTTGGAATGACCATAAAGGTTTTGGAAAACAAATCTTTATTCTTGCAAAAAATGAACTTATTAAAACTTATAAAGGTGCGGTGATTGGACCTCTTTGGGCAGTTGTTAAACCAGTATTTACATTGTTTGTTTATTGGTTTGCTTTTGCTATCGGTGTTCGTGGGGGTGCGGCTCGTGATGAGCTTGGCAACGGAACTCCATACTTTATATTCCTTATGGTAGGATTTGTGCCGTGGTTCTTTATAAATGATGCAATTCTTATGGGTTCTAAATCAATTCGAGCCAATAGTCAGTTTGTCACAAAAGTTTCATTCCCTGTTTCTGCAATAATGTCTTATGTCACTCTCTCAAGACTGTTTGTACATTTCTTCTTGTCTATTTTGATGTATGTATATATGCTTCTTGCGGGAATACAGCCAATGTGGTCTAATCTTGAATTTTTCTATTATTGTCCACTGATGTTTATGTTCTTTCTGGCACTTTCGTGGTCTACAGCTCCGATGTGTGCGTTCAGTCGAGATTTTGAAAATATGATAGTTTCCTTTATGTCAGGTCTTTTTTGGCTCTCAGGAATTATCTATAATTCATATACGATAGAATACGATTGGCTTAGAAAGATAATGTACTTCAATCCGATTAACTATTTTGTAAATGGTTATAGAAAGGCATTTCTTATCGGAGCACCGCTTTTCGATAATTCAACAGAAACGATTATATTTTTTGCAGAATTTGCAGTAATAATATTCTTAGGAATCTTTAACTTTACAAGATTAAGAAAAAGATTACCTGATGTGTTGTAATGGAGATGTAGTATGGTAAAAATAGAAAGCCTTTTTGGTGATAACAAATATAGCTATATGCTTGAAGATTTTAAGTATATTGCAAATTCAAATCTAAGCTTTGATAAGCTAAAAAATAAAACTGTTCTCATAGTTGGTGAAAATGACGCTGTAAACGAAAGTACAGCGTTTTCGCTTTTATTGAGAAATGACCTTTTTGGCGATAATATAAAGGTAATATCTGTCGGAAAGCTTAATCAACAGGATAGAGATGACTTTATAGCTATCAATGACTTCTTTGAAAATTTTGATAAAATAGCAGAAAGTGCGATTGATTATATAATCTTTATTTCAACAGATGAATATGATATAGCTAAATCAAAGACACGTATAGGAACAATTCTCGCAAAAAGCAAAACGATGATTTCATCTGTTATGGCTCTTGCCGCAAGGAAAAAAGCTCGCCTTGTATTTGTTTCTCCTATGGATATTTATGGTTCAGTACATAACGGTTTTGAGCCTATAAAAGAAGATGAAGTGGGATATATTTCTCTGACGGATTCCAAAAATCTTAGTGGAGCAGATGCAAGATTTTCAGAAACCTTAGTAAGTAATTTTGCTAAGGAAAGAGGTTTATCTGTAAGCTTTGCGAGATTACCTATTATGTATGGCTATGGTAGGGGACTTTGTTCAAAAAATAGCAAGAAAATTTTCAAGCTTATTCAGGATTCTAAGACTAATACAGCAATTTTGCCAAAGCTTGCTGATGAAAAAATGAGCGTAGCTTATCTCGCAGATTGCGTAAGAGCAATACTTTTTATCTTGTTAAATGGCAAAGATAATGAGGCTTATAATATAGCTTTCAAGAATAATACAGCTACTCTCCGTATGATACTTACTACTGCAGAAAAGCTTCAAAAGAAAAATCTTACAGCAGAAGAACCACAGGAAAGCTCATTTATGACGCCTTGCTTAATTCTTGATGGTGAAAGGCTTTCAAATCTTGGCTTTAAAGACCACCTCAGACTTGAAGAGGGTATACAAAAGATTCTCAATTTATAAAGAAGGGCGAATTGCTTAATGAATATATCTGAAATGTTGGGTGAATATGAAAGAGATTACGCTCTTGCGATGCTCGGAGTAGAGGATTTTCCATACCAAAAATTGAGTGGAAAGACGATTGTTGTTGACGGCGAATCTGAATATATGAAGTTTACTGTATGTATGAGCTTGCTTGCTCTTAATGATAAAGAAAAGCTTTCTATAAAGGTTCTTATGCTTGGCAACGGTAATGAACTTTCTGAAAAGCTTGCAGAAAGAAACGATTTTTCACTTTGCAGTTACGAACAGGCTGCCGCTACCGAATATAATTTCTTTATCTCTACTGGTATATGTGGCTTGGAACTTAACGGAACATCTGCGGAGTATTGCAGAATAACAAATAATTTTGCAAGAGCCATTTCAACAGCAAAAAGTTGTCTTGAAAGATGTATCTTGCTTTCAGATTATCGTGTATATGGTGAGCTTGAGCGTGGTTTGGTAATCTCCGAAAATGAAGCAGGTTTTGTTCCATTTTCAAATAACGGCGATATGTCGCAAACCATAGCTGTTTCGATAGAAACATATTTTTCTGCATATGCCAAGCAGTTTAATTTGCCAACGATAATTTTGCGTTCAGGCATTTTACTTGGTGCAAAGGCTGAACTTCCTAAGAACTTCACAGATGAGCTTTTTAGTGCAGTTGCAGAGGGCAAACAAATTTCTTTGCCTAATACACGCAAAAAATATTCATTCACATATCTGAATGAAGTAATCCACGCATTGCTCTATGCTTTCTATGAATTTAAGGAAAATTCTGTGTTTAATGTTATAAGCAGAAATGCGACAGTTTCGGTCGGTATGCTTGCAAGTATGATTTATGACATTTACCCAGAATTTGCAAAAATAGAACTTGCAGCTTGTGAAGATGACCCTTATTATGGCACCGCAATGAATAATGCTATGATAGTCAATTCTAACTGTGAGCCGCTCCTTGAGCTTAGTGAAATAATTCAGCTTTGCGTAAAGAGCAGACAAACAGAAGAGCCTTTCGGCTATGATGCTTCTCACGAAGGAAAGATGGTCAATATACAGAATGTTCTGGTCGGTTATCTTCTTGAGTTTGATAGAATTTGCCGAAAGCATAATATAAAGTATTTTCTTGGTGGAGGAACTTTGCTTGGTGCAGTAAGGCACGAAGGCTTTATCCCGTGGGACGATGATGCAGATATTATGATGCTAAGAGAGGATTATGATAAATTCCTTGAAATCGCCCAAAGTGAATTGCCAGAAGGTTTAACCTTGCAGACCTCTAAAACAGATAAGTATTGTCACTATCCATTTGCGAAAATCAGGCTTGATGATACTATGTTCGCAACAAAGTATTCAAAGACGCATGGCAAAATGAATAATGGTATGGCATTTGACATATTCGCTCATGATAATACCGCAAATTCTGCACTGGGACAAAAGCTTCATTTGCAGTTTACACTTTTAATTCGTGCTATGATATTCAATAAGTGGAACCATCGAAAGATTAATAATAAGAAAAAAGTACAGTCTTTTGTTGCGAATATTTTGAAAGCCATTTTCCCTATAAGAGTTTCACAGTGGATACAGTATAGAATATTTAAAATATTCAAACACAAGAAAAATGCAAAGTATCTTTATGATGGAATGGGCAGAAATGTTTATCATGGAGCATTCCCAAAATCATATCTTGATGAAGTTATTTATGTAAAGATTCATGGCCACGATTTTCCGATTCCAAAGGAATATGATAAGTATTTGACTTATCTTTACGGAGATTATATGAAGCTGCCACCTGCAAGTCAGCGACAAACGAGCCATAGCATAGTACAGCTTGATATGAGCGAATACTCAAAATTTGAAGTGAATAAATAATGTTAGTTTGGTAGAACATCAACATTTTATTGCTCTTTGAGCGGCGGATTTTATCCGCCGCTTTTTTTGTTAGTAATAAGCTTTGGGAATAGATGTAATGGCGAACTGTATTCGCCCGCTCGCCAGTATGTTAGCAAAATCAGTTCCATAAGGGCGGACTTTGTCCGCCCTTACAGGGGCAAGAGAGGTTAAGGGCGTTGCCCTTAAAACCCACCAAAGGCTCCGCCTTTGGAAACTGCGAGCCTTTGAAAAGGCTCGAGCGAAACTTTTATCTGTCTGAGATAAGTGCATCACAACTAATCGTAGGAGCGAACTGTGTTCGCCCGCTTGGCAGTTTAATCCTCTGCGTGAATAAATTTCCTATGCTCACTACGAGCGACATTGTTAAGAATGACATATTATTTATATAAAGTCAAAAAATGTTCAGCGAAAAATATTCGCAAAATTCTCTTGACATTTCAAAAGAAAAGCGGTATATATTATATATAAGCTTTGATAGGGAACGGTATTGTGGTTATCCTGTTTCAGAGAGCTGTCGTTTGGTGTAAGACAGTACAGAACCATTTTACAAATCACCCTTGAGCTTGTCGCTGAACATTTTATAAAGATAAGTAGGAGGACACGGTTTCTCACCGTTATTTGAGAGTACATTTGTTGATGTATTAAAAGGTGGTATAGCGAATTATTTCGTCCTTTTAAAGGACGATTTTTTTATTTTATGCGTAAGGAGAAATTATAATGCTGACACTTGACAAAATCTATCACGCTTCATATGTTCTTAAAGAGGTTATCCGCCCAACAGATATGATTAAAGCAACCAATCTTTCAGATGATTGCAATATTTATCTTAAGACAGAAAACTTGCAGGTAACTGGTTCATTTAAAGTTCGTGGTGCTTATTATAAGATTTCACAACTTTCAGAAGAAGAAAAGGCAAAGGGCGTTATTGCTTGTTCCGCAGGTAATCATGCACAGGGTGTTGCACTTGCTGCTGCAAAAAATAATATTAAGTCACTTATCTGTATTCCAAGTGGTGCTCCTATCTCTAAGGTTGAGGCAACAAAGAGCTATGGTGCTGAGGTATGTCTTGTAAATGGTACATATGATGATGCTCACGATAAGGCAGTTGAGCTTCAAAGGGAAAGCGGAGCTACATTTATTCACCCATTTGATGACGAACAGGTTATCGCAGGACAGGGAACAATCGGTCTTGAAATCTTAGACCAGCTTCCTGAACTTGATGCAGTTATCGTTCCTATCGGTGGTGGCGGACTTATCAGTGGTGTTGCATTTGCCATTAAACAGCTTCGTCCTGATGTAAAGGTTTACGGTGTACAATCCGCAGGCGCTCCATCAATGTATCTTTCAGTTGCTCACGACAAAATCGAAACTTTGCCAGGCGTAAATACAATTTCTGATGGTATCGCAGTTAAGACACCTGGTGATAATACATTTGAAATCTGCAAGCAGTATGTTGATGAGATTATGACTGTAACAGATGATGAGGTTGCAACAGCTATCCTTACACTTATGGAAAAGCAAAAGCTTGTAGCTGAGGGTGCAGGAGCGGTATCAGTTGCAGCAGCATTATTTAATAAATTCCCAATTAAGGGCAAGAATGTTGTATGCCTTGTTTCAGGTGGTAATATAGATGTTACAATTCTTTCTCGTGTTATCAATCGTGGTCTTAAGATGACAGGCAGAATAGTTGATATTACACTTGAGCTTACAGATAAGCCAGGAGAACTCCAAAATGTTTCCAAGATTATTGCAGACCTCGGTGCAAATGTAGTTTCAGTAAGCCACGACAGAGCAGAAATCAATAGTGACATCAATTCTTGCTATCTTAAGCTATCTATGGAAACTCGTGACCACGGACACATTTTAGCTATCAAAAAAGCTCTTAAAGAGCATGGATATAATATCATTAACTGATAAATTATTTATTTGAAAGGAAGTTTTTACTATGGCAGAAAAGGTTTACACAAAGAATGCTCCTGATGCAATCGGTCCTTATACACAGGCTATAAAGACAAACGGTTTCGTATTCACATCAGGACAAATTGCAATCAATCCACAGACAGGCAATGTTGAGGCAACAACAATCGAAGGACAGACCGAGCAGGTTATGAAAAACCTCGGAGCAATTCTCGCAGAAGCAGGAAGTTCTTTCGATAAGGCAGTTAAGACAGTATGCTTCTTAGCTGATATGGGTGATTTTGCAGCATTTAATGAGATTTATGGTAAGTATTTTACAAGCAAGCCAGCTCGTTCATGTGTTGCTGTTAAGACACTTCCAAAGAATGTTCTTGTAGAAGTTGAAGTTATAGCTGAGGCTTAAGTAATAATTTTGCAATAAAATTAAAGATTTAAATGCAAAGTGCAGTGGATTTTTTCTACTGCACTTTTTATATGTATAAGTATTTATAAATATATTGTATAGAATGCTAATAGAAACTTGTTTGAATAGATGCTATAATATGATTATATATAAAAGTAATATTTTAATAGTGAGGTGTAAATTAAATGACTAAATTCATTAAATATTTTATATCTTTGATTTTGATAATAGCTGTGCTTTTGCTTTTTGGAATGAATTTTTCTCAAAAGCTTCCTGATTTAATATATAAGAAACCTGTAATTTCTGAACCTATAACTATTGATGAGTGTGAAGAAATTTATTATAATAACAAGAAAAATTTTGAAGTAGTAAAAGACTATATGCTTTCTTTAGATGATAATGTAAGTATACATTTGAATGATTTAGATTATGATAATAAAATTAAATCAGAAGTAAAACCATATTTTTCTAATCTTAAAAATTGTCGAGTTAAAAATATCAATAAATCTAAATATAACGATAATTTTGAATATACTGTGATTACATTTTATATTGACGGAACAGAATCATCAAAATATGGAATAGTATGGAAAAACAATAGTCAAGAGTTTTATACTGCCGAAAATAAGTTAGATGAAAATTGGTATAGTTATTTTATTGGATATACCTGATTGATATTTGCGAGTGATTATATTGGTTATATTCTCTGCTTTTAATGCATATAAATTTTTAGAACTAAAAAAGGAGAGGATATTGTATGGAATATGTTCTGTTGAAAAAGGCATTGAGTGTGTGCGAAGCTGTGTTTGAGGGCAGTAGTGAACAGCCTGTCGATATAGACTTCACTTTGCCTGATTATTGTCCCGATATAGAGAAAATTTTGAAGTGTACGGCAACTCCGTACATATCAATGAAAAATCTTTCGGGCGGAAACCTTGAGATTGACGGCATAGTTAATATTAAAGTTTTGTATCTCGATTCCAAGAACAAAACTATAAGGTGCTGTGAGCATACTTCGCCATTCTCTTGCTCATTTACTATCAAGGGAGATTCTGAAAACGCTGTTGCAAGTGTTTCTCTAAAAACGGAATATGTCAACTGCCGAGCCTTGACACCAAGAAGACTTGATATTCATGGTGCATTTACTGTTTCTGCGAGAGTGCTTAAAGAAACTCAGCAGGAAATTCCGGAAGCTGTTCAAGGTGACGATGTTGAGCAGAAAAGCAGTACAGTTCCAATAAGCTCTCTTGTTGGAATTTCGAGTGGAATTATCAACATCAATGAAACTCTTGATATTGGAAAAAATCGTCCTGCACCGCAAACAATTATACGAACTGAACTTACAGTAAGCCATTCCGAACCAAAGCTTGCCGCCGAAAAATTGATTGTTAAGGGCGAGGCGGTTCTGAAAATACTATATGTTACAGACCTTGAAACAGGTGAGCTTGACACAGCAGAATTTAGTATTCCAATAAATGAAATGCTTGATGCCTCAGGAATAAGCGATTCTGATACTTGTGATATGGAGCTAACCGTTCAAAGCTATGAAGCTGGTTTAAAATCTGATTTTGATGATGACAGCACTCTTATAAGCTTTGAGGCAAAGCTTTGTGTAATGGCTACTGTATATAACGAAGATACTGTAAAAATTATAGATGATGCTTATTCAAGAGCGTATGAGCTTGATTTAACCTATAAGCAGATTTCGTGCAGACATATTGCCACAGTTATAGATGACGAAATCAGCGAAAAGAATGATATAAATCTTGATTCCACTATCTCACGAATAATTGATATTTATGGAGATTCTCCACAGTGTTCGTGCGAGTTTCAGCAAGCAGAGGGTAAACTGATGATTAAATGCAAGCTTACTTGCTGTATACTTGGCTGTGACGAGAATGACGCAGTATTCTATACAGAAAAACCGATTGAATTTAGTCGTGAATATGATATAGGAAAAGTAACTAATCCTTCCAGTAAACCGATTGTTGCCCCACTTAGTATAAGTTACCGTATTTCGGGAGAAAACAGCCTTGAAGTTCGTGCTGGAATTTCATTGCATATGGCTGTTTCTGAAAGTATCTCAAAGCGAATAGTCAATGAGATTACAGCAGATGAGGAACAGAAGCGTGAGCGTGATAAAACAGCGGCTCTTACGATTTATTATGCAGACGCAGGAGAAAATCTCTGGAGTATAGCAAGAAACTATTGCACAAGTGTTGAAGCTATAAAAATGCAAAATGATTTAGCTGATGATGTTATATCTGCTCGTGGAATGATTCTTATACCGATGTAAGGGGAGGAAAACACAATGGAAGAGAGAAATATATACAGCGACATTGCACAGCGTACCAACGGCGATATTTATATTGGTGTTGTAGGACCTGTCAGAACAGGTAAATCCACTTTTATCAAGCGTTTTATGGATACGCTTGTTATTCCGAATATCGAAAATGAGCAGACTCGTGGCAGAGCAACCGATGAACTTCCGCAATCAGCAGCAGGCAGAACCATTATGACTACCGAGCCGAAGTTTATTCCCGAAGAGGCTGTTGAGGTCAATATTGGTGGAAATGCAACCTTTCGTGTAAGAATGATTGATTGCGTTGGATATATCGTTCCAAGTGCGATAGGATATATCGAGGACGAACAGCCTCGAATGGTAAAAACGCCGTGGTTTGAGGAAGCTATTCCGTTCAATATGGCTGCCGAAATCGGCACGAAAAAGGTTATTACAGACCATTCAACGATTGGTTTGGTAATTACAACTGATGGTTCTATCAGTGATATTGAGCGTGGAGAGTATGAGGAAGCCGAGGAACGAGTTGTAAATGAGCTTAAAGAGATAAATAAGCCGTTTATTATGCTTCTTAACTCAATGTACCCTAATTCGGCAGAAACAAGAAATCTTGCGAAAATGCTTTCGGAGAAGTATAATGTCCCCGTTGAACCTGTAAGCTGTCCTGAACTTGATGAGGAGGAAATCAAGAGGATTCTTGCTCATGTTCTTTTTGAATTTCCGATAAAGGAAATCAAGGTCGATATGCCTAAGTGGGTTACTTCACTTGAAAATGACCATTGGCTCAGAAGCTCTGTTTTCAAATGCATACAGGATTCATCGAGAGAAGCAAAGCGTATTCGTCAGATTAAAGAAATAACCGATGGCATACAGCAATGCGAATATGTGACATCTGCGGTCGCAACAGCCTTAGACCTCGGCACAGGTCATGCAAGAATGGAAGTAAGGCTCGCCCCTGAATTATTCTATAAGGTACTTGGCGAAAAGACAGGACTTGAGATTGAGGACGAGGGGGCATTGCTTGATACCCTTATGGAGCTTTCAGCAATGCGAGCGGATTTCGAGAAGGTTCGCAAGGCATATGAAGATGTAAATGAAACAGGTTACGGAATTGTTATGCCGACAATGGAAGAGCTTACCCTTGAAGAACCCGAAATTATCAAGCAAGGCGGAAAGTATGGTATTCGTTTGAGAGCTTGTGCACCGTCAGTGCATATGCTCAAGACGGAGATTAAGACGGAAATTACACCAATAGTCGGTTCGGAACAGCAATCTGAGGAGCTTGTGACATATCTGCTAAAAGAATTTGAGGAGGCCCCGTCAAAGATTTGGGAATCAAATATTTTCGGAAAGTCTTTGCACGAGCTTGTCAACGAAGGTCTGCACAACAAGCTTTATCGTATGCCAGCTGATGCAAGGAATAAACTCAAGGAAACTATTGAACGCATTATCAATGAGGGTTGTAACGGTTTGATTTGCATTATACTTTAGCGGCGAGCCGCCGCCCCCAAGACGCAGAATCGGTTTTGCAAGCAAAACCTCGACATTGGCGAGATAAGCTTTTTACTGCGGTCGAAGAATTTACCAATGAAATTCGCACTGCTCCAAGAAAATTAAAAGTTTCGCTCGAGGCGGCGAGCCGCCGCCCCCCAAGACGCAGAATCGGTTTTGCAAGCAAAACCTCGACATTGGCGAGATAAGCTTTTTACTGCGGTCGAAGAATTTACCAATGAAATTCCGCACTGCTCCAAGACAATTAAAAGTTTTGCTCAAGCTTTTTCAAAAGCTTGCAGGGTCGAGGGACGGAGTCCCTCGTGGGTTTTAAGGGCAACGCCCTTAACATCTCTTGCTCCTTAAATGGCGGACTTCGTCCGCCATTTTTAAACTAATGTTGTCAACAAAAGAAAAAACAGCAAATAAAATTCTATATTTGTTCTTTGTTATGACTTATAAGTCCATTTTGTATATAAAATACTAACTTGGTTATTAAGCTTAGTTATAAATGCACGAAGTTCAGAAAATTCGACAAAAAATGGAAATTACCCCTTGCAATTTCAAAAAAGAGGTGATATACTACAAACATACCAAGTGAAACAAACCACTTGATGAAATTTAAGTAAGACAATGAGGTCACTTTAGTGAGTACGCAACAAAGATGTGCGGAAAACTGGAAGTGACCTTTTTCAGTTTAAGCGGTTCAGGAGGAGTTTCCAATGAGTAAAATTTGCTTTTAAGATAACAGTTTTTATTTATATAATGAAAACAAAAATTTACATAGGGACAAAGGCGTCACTTCAAAGTGCTGAAAAGAGGGATTCAGCAAATTATGAAGTGACGCCTTTCTTTATAATCATCTATTATTGACAGGAGAGGGTAAGTATGAAAAACAGGTTTAAGAAAGTGTTGGCAGTCGCAATGGCAAGCTGTATGACAATGGCAATTTTTGCAGGCTGTGGAGGTTCAGAAACAGCAACTTCATCAGCAGGTTCAACAGGTTCAAGCGATAAGAAGGTTCTTCGAGTTGGTATGGAATGTACCTATGCACCATTTAACTGGACACAGTCATCAGAAAGTATGCCTGATGGTGAAAAGGCTGTAAAGATTTACGGACAAAATACATATGCTTACGGCTATGATGTAATGGTTGCACAGAAAATTGCAAAGGAACTTGATATGGATGTTGAAGTCCATAAGGTTGAATGGGATTCAATTGGACTTGGACTTGATTCTCAAGAGTATGATTGTATTATTGCTGGTATGGGTAAGACAGCTGTCAGGGCAAAATCTTATTCTTTCACAGAACCGTATTATTATAGAGATAACTGCATTGTTGTAAGAGCTGATTCAGATATTGCTTCGGTTACAGGTCTATCACAGCTCAAGGGTAAGAATGTAAAGATTACAACACAGCTTGGCACAGGTTGGGTTGACTTGCTCGACCAGATTCCTGATGGTGTACTTGGTTCTAACTACGAAACAACTGGTGAAGCATTTATGGCAGTTTCAAATGGGGTTGCAGATGTTGTAGTTATTGATGTACCGACAGCTGAATCTGCATTGCTTACAAACAAAGATTTGAAGCTTATCAAGCTTGATGAAAATGATACCTTCAAGAATGACCAGGAAATGACAAATGTTTGTATCGCAACAAGAAAGAATGATACAGAGCTAAGAGATAAGATTCAAGGTGCTATGGATAAGATTGGCTGGAACGATAAGACAAAGATGGACGAGCTTATGGAAAAGGCAATCGCAGCTCAGCCAGCAGCTAACTAAGCGTAGTATCGCAGATTAAGAAATTAATGATAAGCTAAATAGGAATTTTAGTCAAACGCACAGATGTAAATAATTTATACTGTGGCTGCTGTAAAAGGCAGCCATAGATATTCTAAGAATAGTAATGAATTAAGGGGAGAACATTTTATGAATTTTTCCGATCCTAGTAATATGTTTGAATGGATAGTATATATAGCGAACGAATATAAATATATGTTCCTTGAAGGTCTTTGGATAACACTTTATATTGCTGTAATAGGTACATTGGTAGGCTTTATAGTTGGTTATCTCGTTGGTATGGTTCAGGATATTAAAATCAATAAACAGGATAATTTGATTAAGCGTATACTTATGAGAACATTGAAAATTATCTGTCTTGTTTATGTTGAGGTTTTCAGAGGCACACCAATGATAGTACAGGGTATGATTGTTTACTACGGTTTACTTCAGGCAAATGTTAAGATTTCCCCAATATTCGCAGGTATTCTTGTTACTGTTCTTAATACAGGTGCTTATATGGCAGAAACAGTCAGAGGCGGTATCAATTCTGTTGATAAGGGTCAAAAAGAGGGTGCTTGGTCGCTCGGTATGTCACCAATGCTTACAATGTTCCGAGTAGTTCTTCCACAGGCTTTCAAGAATGTTGTTCCTGAAATGGTAAACACATTCCTTACAAACCTCAAGATGACATCTGTTTTGAATGTTATCGGCGTTTCCGAGCTGTTCCTTGTTGCAAAGACAGCGGGTGGTACATACTACAAGTATTTCGAATCATACCTCGTAATTGCAGTTATTTATTTTGTACTTTGCTTCGTACTGAATCGTCTTTTCCTCTTGCTCGAAAAGAAGCTTGCAAAGAAGAAGGATTATGTGCTTGCAGTTGAATATATGAAAGAATCAGCATAAGGAGAGATTAAGCTATGTCAGAAAAAACAGCAAAAAAGGTTATTGCTATTGAAAATTTAAGCAAGTCCTTTGGTGACCATCAGGTTCTCCGAAAAATAGACTTTGCTGTCGAGAAAGGCGAGGTTATCTGTATAGTTGGTTCGTCAGGCTCAGGTAAATCTACACTGCTACGCTGTATCAATAAGCTTGAACAGCAGACAGACGGCAAGATTTATTTCAACGGCAATGAGGTTGCAGACAAGCAAAAAGAAATCAATGAATACCGCTCAAAAGTAGGTATGGTTTTCCAGTCATTCAATCTCTTTGAAAATATGACCGTTCTCAAGAATTGTATGATTGCAGTTACAAGCGTTTTGCACGAATCAAAGCAGGAAGCTTTTGAGAGAGCTATTAAGCACCTCAAAGCAGTTGGTATGGCACCTTATATAAACGCATATCCATCTCAGCTTTCTGGCGGTCAGAAACAGCGTGTCGCTATTGCAAGAGCTTTGTGTATGAATCCAGAGGTTCTGCTCTTTGATGAACCGACTTCCGCTCTTGACCCTGAAATGGTTGGTGATGTTCTTAATGTAATGAAAGAGCTTGCACATACAGGTCTTACAATGATTATCGTTACTCACGAAATGGCATTCGCAAGAGATGTATCTACAAGAACAATATTTATGGATAGAGGTTACATTGTCGAGGACGCACCTCCTAAGGAACTTTTCTATAATCCTAAGAATCCGAGAACAAGAGAGTTCCTTTCAAGGTTCCTTAATGACCAGAAAAATAAGGTCGAAACGGAGGCTGTGGCAAATGGATAATATTGTTATTACAGTTGCTCGTGGCTTCGGTAGCGGTGGTAAGGAAATTGCCTCAAAGGTTGCAAAGGATTTAGGAATATCCTGCTACGAAAATAGAATTCTTACGCTTGCATCTCAGTTAAGTGGTCTTGATGAGGAGCTTTTCAATGAGGTTAATGAGCGTGTCAGAGAAAAGGGTGGCTTTGCGGCATTTATGAAAGGCTTGCCAAGGGCAAGAAATTATATCACAAAAGGAAAATTCGTTTCTGATGATACGCTTTTCGAGTATCAGAAGAAGATTATCGAGGAGCTTGCGGCAACGCAATCCTGCGTAATAGTCGGTAAGTGTGCCGACTGGATACTCAGAGGCAGAGATAATGTAATCAGCCTTTATATTGAAGCACCTCGTGATTTCTGCTTAAAGAGAACAATGGAGCATATGCAGGTTAATGAAGCCGTTGCAGAAAGAAACATTGTTCAGACCGATAAATATCGTGCTAATTACTACAAATATTACACAAAGGGCAACTATTGGACAAATCCAATCAACTATGACCTTACTCTTAACAGCGAAAAGGTTGGCATAGAGCAGTGCGTACAGCTGATTGAAAGCTATGTAAAAATCAAGATGGATTATCTTGGTATCAAAAAGCTATAAAACCTATAATTTATAAATTTTGGAGGAATTTGTTATGAAACTCAGCGAAACAGGATTTACTGCCGAAGAACTAAAGGGCTTAGTTAAGAAGTATATGATTGAAACCTATGAGCGTTTCGATTTCATCGCAGAAACAGCCAAGGATATGTATATCTATGACGAAAAGGGCAACGCTTACCTCGATTTCTATGCAGGTATCGCCGTAAATAGTGCTGGCAACTGCAACGAAAAGGTTGTCAAGGCTATTCAGTCACAGGCCGCTGACCTTATTCATACATTTAACTATCCTTATACAATTCCTCAAGCATTGCTTGCTAAGAAGATTTGTGATACCATCGGTATGGATAAGATTTATTATCAGAATTCAGGCACTGAAGCTAACGAGGCTATGATTAAGCTTGCAAGAAAGTATGGTGTAGATAAGTATGGTCCTGAAAAGTATGAAATCGTTACTGCAAAGATGGGCTTCCATGGTAGAAGCTTTGGCTCAATGTCAGCAACAGGTCAACCAGATTCAGCTATTCAGCAAGGCTTTGGACCTATGACACCTGGCTTTAAGTACGCAGAATATAACAACCTCAAGGCTTTTGAAGACGCAATCACCGATAAGACAATCGCTATTATGATTGAGCCTGTACAAGGTGAGGGCGGTGTTCACCCAGCTACTAAGGAATTTATGACAGGTCTTAGAAAGCTTTGTGATGAGCGTGGCTTGTTACTTTGCCTTGATGAGGTTCAGTCTGGCTGGTGCAGAACTGGTGAGGTTATGGCATATATGCACTATGGTATTAAGCCTGATATCGTATCAATGGCTAAGGCTATGGGCGGCGGACTTCCAATTGGTGCAATTTGTGCAAAAGACGAAGTTGCAAAGTATTTCACAAGCGGTTCACACGGAAGTACATATAGTGGTAACCCTGTTGCTTGTGCTGCATCACTTGCTCAGATTGGTGAACTTCTCGATAGAGATTTAGCAGGAAATGCAAAGAAGATGGGCGAATACTTTATGAATAAGCTTGGAGAAGTTGTTCCTCATGTCAAGGAAGTTCGTGGACTTGGACTTTTTGTAGGTGTTGAGTTCGAGGACGGCTTTAATTCAGTAGATATTAAGCATGAATGCTTTGATAGAAAGCTTATTGTTACAGCTATCGGTTCTAATATTATCCGTATGGTTCCACCGCTCATTCTTACAGAGGAGCATTGCGATAAGGCGGCTGAAATTATCGCTGAATCTGTAAAGGCTCTTGAAAAATAATAGAACAGTTTTAAAGTGGCTTTGCTATTCGGACAACTGGGAAAAATATTTCTCAAATGTTTGTAGCAAAGCCAAAACTGATTTTAGAACAGTAATTCGTTGAGGTGTTGACTATGATGAATTTTAATTATTCGCTTCCTGTAAATCTTATGTTCGGAAAAGGCAAATCTAAGCTTGTCGGCGATGTTTGCAAGGATTATGGCAGAAAAGCTCTCGTTGTAACAGGCGGAAACAGCACAAAGAAGTCTGGTTTACTTTGCAGAGTTACTGCAAGTCTTGAAAAAAGCGGTGTTGGTGCAGTGGTCTTTGATAAAGTTACACAGAATCCACTGACAACAACCGTTTGTGAGGGTGTTGAGCTTGCTAAAAAGGAAGGCTGTGATATTATTCTTGGTGTAGGCGGTGGCTCAATTATGGACGCCGCAAAGAGTATAGCTTTCTGTATGAATAATGAGGGCGATATTTCTGATTATATTTTCGGCTTGAAACAGGGCAAAAAGGCTATGACTATTATCCTCATTCCTACAACCTGTGGAACAGGAAGCGAAGGCAATCAGATTGCTGTTCTGACAAATCCTGAAACTAAGGATAAAAAGGCACTTTACACAATGAATATTCTGCCAAGTGTTTCTATCATTGACCCAGATGTTATGAAAACTATGCCTAAGCATATACTTTCTTCGGTAGGCTTTGATGCTTTTACTCACTCCTTAGAGGCCTATACTTCAAAGAAGGCTAACCCTCTCACAGATGCTCAGGCATTGCTTGCAATTAAGCTTATTGCAAAAAATCTCCCACTGCTTATGACTGATTACAATAATGATGACGCATGGGAGGCTGTAAGCTTGGCGGCAACACTTGGCGGTATGGTAATCGGTGTTGCTGGTGTTTCGGCGGCTCATGGTATGGAACACCCTGCATCAGGTTTGAAAAATATCGTTCATGGCAGAGGTCTTGCGGCACTTACTCCGATTATTGTTGAAAGACTTGCACCCGCACTTCCTGAAAAGTTTGCAGAGGTTTCAAAGATACTTGACGGAAAAGATGAAAAGGATTGTGCAGACAGCATAAGAGGCTTTTTAAAATCAATCGACCTTGAAGTAAAGCTTGGAGATTTAGGCATTACTCAAGATGATGTTGAGTGGATGACTGATAACTGTATGAAAATTTCGATTGGAAATTTGAATAATGCTCCAAAGGTGTTTGATAGGGCAGAGGTTGCAGAAATTTATAGCAAAGCAATTTAGCAGGCGGAGTGCCTCTGCCGTCAAGATGCGGTGCATGACCGCATAGGACAAGACACGGAATCGCTCAGCAAGCCTCGCTTGTGGTGGATTAGGGAAGATAGTTGCCACGGTCGGGGAAACTACCGATTAGCTAACAGGTTTTTCTAAGACAGATAAAAGTTTTGCTCAAGCTTTTTCAAAAGCTTGCAGTTTCCAAAGGTGGAGCCTTTGGTGGGTTTTAAGGGCAACGCCCTTAACATCTCTTATTTTCTAAATGGCGGAAAAATCCGCCATTTTTTCTTTTGTAAACAATAAGCTATTGTATTATAAGTAAACGCAAACTGTATTCACCTTGTTGGTAATATTAAAAAAACAGTGATAAAAAATATTGGTAAGATTAATTAACTTTGGGGCTTTTATTTTTTGAAAATTTATTGTATAATATTATAGAAAGTTTACTGAAATTTTATGCTTCAAGAATCGGAATTTTGTAAAATCAGAAGAAAGTAGGTGCTAATTTCTTATGGATAATAATTTTTCTGTTTCATTAACTAAGGTTATAAAAGAACTTCAGCTTGATACTGCATATATGCCGGGCAATCCTGATGATATTCTTATTACATCAAGAGATGTCATTCGTCCTGGTCTTGAACTTACAGGCTTTCTTGATTATTTTGATAATACCCGTCTTATGCTTATCGGAAATACTGAAAATGCTTATCTTAATAAATTCAGCTCTGAGCAGAGAAAGCATGTAATAGACAGAATATTTGCAATGAAACCTCCTGCCGTTATTGTTACAAGAGGAATAACCCCTTATCACGAACTTATGGATGCTGCTGAAAAACATCAAATTCCTATTTTGCGTACTGCTGACGCTACAAGTGAGGTTTCTGCGGCGATAGTTTCTTATATGAATGTAGAGCTTGCTCCAAGAATTACCCGACATGGTGTTCTCGTTGAGGTTTACGGCGAAGGCTTGTTGATTGTTGGTGATAGCGGAGTTGGTAAGAGCGAAACTGCAATAGAGCTTATCAAGCGTGGACACAGACTTATTGCAGATGATGCTGTCGAAATTCGCAAGGTTTCTAAAAAGTCGCTTGTTGGTGCGGCACCTGAAAATATTCGACACTTTATAGAATTAAGAGGTATCGGTATTATAAATGCAAGAAGACTTTTCGGTATGGGTGCTGTTAAGCTAACAGAAAATATTGATATGGTTATCAACCTTGAGCTTTGGGATAATAAGAAAGTATATGACCGAATGGGTATGGATAACGAAATGACAGATATTCTTGGAATAGAAGTTCCGATTTTGACTATACCTGTTAAGCCTGGTCGTAACTTAGCGGTTATTATTGAGGTTGCCGCTATGAATAACAGACAGAAAAAGATGGGATATAATGCCGCACAGGAACTTCTTGCAAGCTTGGGATTAGTTTATGATGCAGAACCTGAAAAGAAATCTGTTGATTGGTGATAGTTTTTTAGATTATCTGAGAGAAAGGAACATACCTCTTTAAATAGGAGAATTTGTCTGCTTATGAAATATAATTTTGATTTTTTGAATATTTTTACAAATGAAGATATAGAAATTAACCTTGATGAACCAATGAATAAGCACACAAGCTTTAAAATTGGCGGAAAAGCCGATGTATACTGCGAAGTTAAGACCAAAAAAGCCCTTGCGGAACTTATCTGTCTATGTAAGAAAAATGAAATTCCATATTTCATTATAGGAAAAGGCTCAAATCTTCTTATATCGGATAATGGAATAAGAGGAATTGTCATAAGACTTGGCGGAGAATTTTCTGAAATGAGCCTTACTGAAAATGGCTTGATTAGCTGTGGTTCAGGAGCGGCTCTTGCGTCTGTTTGTAGCTATGCACTTAAAAATTCGCTTAGCGGGCTGGAGTTTGCCTGGGGAATACCTGGTACAGTCGGTGGTGCGGCATATATGAATGCAGGTGCTTATGGCGGAGAGATGAAAGATATTGTCGAGGCGGTAAGCTACATTGATGAAAACGGCATTATAAAAAGCTTTAAGCGTGATGAGCTTAATTTTAGTTATCGCAGAAGTGTTTTTACTGATAAGGAGTATATTGTAACAGATGTACTTTTCAAGCTTGAAAATAAATCGCAAAGTGAAATCCGAGAGAAAATGGACGAACTGATGGGCAAAAGAAAGAGTAAACAGCCACTTGAATACCCAAGTGCAGGAAGTACATTTAAGCGACCTGAGGGATATTTTGCGGCGGCACTTATCGAGGAATGTGGACTTAAAGGAGCAAGTGTCGGAGGAGCTGAGGTCAGCGAAAAACATTCAGGCTTTATAATAAATAAAAATAATGCCACCTGTGAAGATGTCAAAAATCTTATTGCATATGTCAAGAAAGAAGTGTATAAGCAAAAGGGTGTAGAGCTTCACTGTGAGGTAAAATTTATTGGAACATAAAACGAGGTGTTATATATGGAATTTATAATTATAACAGGGCTTTCAGGAGCAGGAAAATCCAACGCTATGAGGATTATGGAGGATATTGGCTATTATTGCGTTGATAATATTCCGCCTGTACTGATACCGACATTCTATTCGCTTTGCGAAAAATCGACTGACAAGCATCTTAAAAAGGTTGCAATTGTTACTGATATTCGAGGCGGAGATGTTTTTGATGCATTGTTTGATGCACTTAACAAGCTCAAAAGCAATAACAATAATTATAAAATCCTCTATCTTGATGCAAAGGACGAAGTAATACTCAGAAGATATAAAGAAACAAGGCGTAAGCACCCTCTTGCAGATATTTATCACGGCTCAACTTCAGATGCGGTAAGCTTTGAGAGAGGTTTGCTTGAAACGGTAAGAAATCGTGCAGACTACATAATAGATACTTCTTTTCTTTCGCCTTCACAGCTAAAGGAGAGAATATCCGCATTATTTCTTGGCGATTCGTCATTCGGACTTGTTGTCAACTGTATGTCCTTTGGCTTTAAGTATGGAACACCATCAGAGGCGGATATTATCTTCGATGTAAGATGCTTGCCAAATCCTTTCTATATTCCAGAGCTTAAAAACTTCACTGGCCTTGATAAGAATGTTTATGATTATGTTATGAAGTGGGACCAGACAAAGGGTTTTCTTGAAAGACTTATTTCTCTTATCGAATATATGCTTCCGCTCTACTGCGATGAGGGTAAGAGCCAGCTTATGATTGCAATAGGCTGTACAGGAGGCAAGCACCGTTCTGTTGCAACTGCACAATACCTTTATGAATATCTTATTAAAAAAGGTTATCGTGCGTCAGTTCACCACAGAGATATAAGAAGAACATAAGGCGGTGCAGTAGATGTCATTTTCTCAAGAGGTTAAGTCTGAGCTTGCTGGAGTGGAGTGCAAAACTATTTCTGAGATGAAGGCTCAGGCTTATGGAATGACTATTTTTTCAAAATTACAGCGTTCAGATAAGGTACTTTTTGCAACAGAAAGTCCAATGATTGCAAGAACATATTCTCTGCTTATGACGCTGATTACAGGCAGTATTTTCGATGTTAATATACCGCTGAACAGAAAATCTCTTAGAGATAAGCAGATTACTGTTACTTCTCCAGACTTTCCAAGTAGAAATATTTTGCTTAAATTTTTCGGTCATAGCAGTGATGAACTTAGTTTGCATATAAATCGTGCGAACTTTGATTCAGAGGAAAGCTTTCCATCATTTTTGAGGGGGGCTTTTTTATCATACGGAAATGTTACCGACCCACAAAAGGATTATCATTTGGAATTTGTTTCACCTTTTCAGAATCTTGCAAAGGATTTATCTTATCTTATCGAGGAGATAGAACAATTAGCAGTAAAGCCCAAGATTATCAATCGCAAGGGTAGTTTTATTGTCTATCTGAAAGACAGCGATGGCATATCCGACCTTCTTACTTTAATAGGTGCTCAGATGTCAGCCTTGCAAATTATTCAAGAAAAGATGCTTAAATCTGTAAGAAATACTGTTAATCGTAAAATAAATTCAGAAACGGCGAATAGCAATAAGACTGCAAAGGCTTCTGCAAAACAGCTTTTGGCTATTGATAAGATAAAGAAAAAGAGGGGTTTAGAATCCTTGCCGAATGATTTATATGAGTTGGCAATTTTGAGGGTAGAAAATCCGGAAAGTAGCTTGAGGGAATTGGGTGAGATGTTAAGTCCGCCGATAAGCCGTTCTGGAGTTAATCATAGAATTGAGCGAATAATGGAATTAGCCGAAGAATTAGGATAGTGGAGTGCCTCCACCGTCAAGACGCGGAATCGCTCTGCAAGCCTCGCTCGTAGTTTATTAGATAAGATTGTTGACGCGGTCGATGAAACTACCGAGCGGGCGAACTGCGTTCGCCCATACAATTAACTAATGCACTTCTCTAAGACAATTAAAGTTTCGCTCAAGCCTTTTTAAAGGCTTGCAGTTTCCAAAGGTAGAGCCTTTGGTCGCCGTCCGCAGACGGCGAAATACTTTATGCTTCTTAGAGCGCAGGAGGGTCGAAAAACATTCCAGTGGAATGTTTTTCGTAGGGAACCCTCGCAGGGGGTTCCCTGTTTAACTAATGTTGCTGACATAAGAAATCAATGTGCGGACAAAGTCCGCACATTAGGGAGCAAAGAATGTTAAGGGCTTCGCCCTTAAAACCCACGAGGGACTCCGTCCCTCGACCCTGCGAGCCTTTAAAAAGGCTCGAGCGAAACTTTTAAGTGTCTTCTTAGGAGTTTATTAGCTATTTTTATTTGTGAGGTGATACCATGAGTTTTGTACATCTTCATGTCCATACTGAATATAGCCTGCTTGACGGTGCTTGCAAGATAAAAAATCTTGTAAAAGCTGCCAAAGAACTATCTCAACCAGCAATAGCCATAACTGACCACGGTTGTATGTATGGCGTTATTGATTTCTATAAAGCTGCTAAAAAAGAGGGAATAAAACCGATTATTGGCTGTGAAGTCTATGTTGCTCCAAGAAAATATACTGATAAAGTCGCAGAATTAGATAGAGAAAATCGCCATATGGTGCTTTTGTGCGAGAATAATGTCGGCTATCAAAATCTGATAAAGCTCGTTTCTATGGCTTGGATAGACGGTTTTTACGGTAAACCAAGAGTTGATGAGGAACTCTTGGAAAAATATCACGAGGGAATAATTGCACTTTCCGCTTGTCTTGCGGGTGAAATTCCTAAGGCACTTATGCGTGGAAATTATGAGCTTGCAAAGGAAAAAGCTTTGAAGTATAAGAGAATTTTCGGCGAAAATAATTTCTTTCTTGAACTTCAAGACCACGGAATACTTGAGCAAAAACGCATAAATTCAGATATAATCAAACTTTCTAAAGAATGTGATATACCGCTTGTTGTGACAAATGACTGCCATTATATCAAGCGTGAAGATAAGGATTTGCATAAAATTTTGCTTTGCATACAGACAAACCATACAATAGAGGACGAAAATTCATTTGAGTTTCCAACAGATGAATTTTATCTTAAAAGTGAAGCAGAAATGCGTGAGCTTTTTCCGAATGTGCCAGAAGCTTACGAAAATACAGTTAAGATTGCGGAACGCTGTAATGTTGAATTTGAATTTGGTAAGACAAAATTGCCACGCTTTGATGTTCCAGACGGTAAAGACCATATAGAGTATTTTCGTGAGGAATGTTATAAGGGACTTCATAGAAGATATGGCGAAAATCCAAGTCAAAGCCTTACTGATAGGCTCGAATATGAGCTTTCTGTAATAATCAAAATGGGTTATGTTGATTATTACCTTATTGTAAACGACTATGTAAGCTATGCAAAAAAGAACGGGATACCTGTTGGAATGGGCAGAGGTTCAGGTGCAGGAAGTCTTGCGGCATATTGCATAGGCATTACAGGAATAGACCCGATTAAATATAATCTGCTCTTTGAGAGATTTCTTAACCCAGAAAGAGTAAGTATGCCTGATTTTGATGTGGATTTCTGTAAGGACAGGCGGCAGGAAGTTATAGATTACGTCATAAGAAAATATGGCTCTGACCATGTGGCACAGATAGTTGCATTCGGAACAATGGCGGCGAGAGGTGCTATAAGAGATGTCGGCAGAGCTTTGGCAATGTCTTATGCGGAGGTTGATTCCGTCGCAAAGCTTGTGCCTTATGACTTGAAAATGACTATCGAAAAGGCTCTTACAATCTCTGATGAGCTTACACAGAGATATAATAACGAACCAGCCGTACATAGATTGATTGATATGGCTATGAGGCTTGAGGGAACACCTCGTCACGCAACAACTCATGCAGCAGGTGTAGTTATAACTGATAAGCCTGTAAGCGAGTATGTTCCGCTTTCGAGAAACGATGAAGCTATTGTAACACAGTTTACGATGACTACACTTGATGAACTCGGCTTGCTGAAAATGGATTTTCTCGGACTTAGAAATCTTACTGTTCTTGATGATACAGAAAAGATGATTCGTAAAAAAGAACCGCTTTTTTCAATAAAAAATATTCCCGATGACGATAAAAAGGTTTTTGAAATGCTTTCTAAGGGTGATACCGAGGGCGTTTTTCAATTTGAATCAAGCGGTATGAGAAATGTTCTTACACAGCTAAAGCCTGAAACTATCGAAGACTTGATTGCAGTTATTTCTCTATATCGCCCAGGACCTATGGATTCTATTCCGAAATATATTGAAAACTGCCATAATCCCGTAAAAGTAACCTATAAGCACGAACTCTTAAAGCCTATACTTGAGGTTACTTATGGCTGTATTGTTTATCAGGAACAGGTTATGCAGATTTTCAGAAGCCTTGCGGGATACTCTCTTGGCAGAGCGGATATTGTGCGAAGGGCGATGTCCAAGAAAAAAGCTGATGTTATGGAACACGAACGCAAAATATTTATAGAAGGACTTTTGCGAGAGGACGGCAGTATTGAGGTTGAAGGCTGTATAAGACGAGGTATTCCAAGAAACATTGCCGAGGAAATATTTGCAGAAATGGAAAGCTTTGCGTCCTATGCTTTTAATAAGGCTCATGCTGCTTGCTATGCTATGATTTCGTATCAAACGGCATATCTCAAATGTCATTACCCTTGTGAATATAATGCCGCTTTGCTTTCAAGCGTGCTTGACAATTCGGGCAAGGTTGCCGTATATATTGATGATTGTATGAAGCATAATATCAGAGTTCTTCCGCCTCATATAAATGAAAGCGATATTGGTTTTACCGTATGCGGAAAGAATATCCGTTTCGGACTTATGGCTATTAAGAATATCGGAAAAGGTTTTATCACAAATATAATAAATGAACGCAGAAACGGCGAATATACTTCTTTCTATGATTTTTGCAGTAGAGTTTATAGCAAGGATATGAATAAAAGAGCGGTGGAAAGTCTTATAAAGTGTGGTGCTTTAGATAAACTCGGTGCAAATCGCAGACAAATGCTTTATTCGCTTGATGGCTTGATAGATTCTCTTGCAAGAGACCATCGTGATAATGTCGCAGGACAGCTTGATTTATTCGGTATGGGTGACGATAATGAAGAACCCGCATATCAGCTAAAGAGTATAGATGAATTTGACGAAAATGAACGCTTAAAGCTTGAAAAAGAGGTTGTTGGTATTTATTTGTCGGGGCACCCTGTTGCAGAATATGAAAATGCGTCTAAGGCTCTAAATACCGACCTTATAAATAATATTCTTGAAGGTTCAGCATACTATAATGACGGCAAGCGTGTAAGGGTTATTGCGTTTATAAATGAGGTCAGAACTAAGATTATAAAGAACGGTTCTACTATGGCATTTGTGACTATTGAGGATAAATTCGGAAGTATAGAAATGCTCGTTTTCCCTAAAACACTTATGGAATACAGTACGCTTATAAGAGATGGCAAGGCTATTCTTGCGGAATGTACTGTAAGTATCAAGGAGGACGAAGAAACCAAGCTTTTGTGCAACAGAGTTTATCCAGCACCAAAAACAGATGCCGAGATTACACAGTTTAAGGCAATGTATAGTTCATCTAAGAAAAAAGCAGAACAGCCCGAAGTAAAAGCACAAAATAATAGGGGTAACAGCGATAAATCAGGGCTTTATCTGAGATTTAAGAATCAAGAATGTAATGAATTTATTCGTGCAAAGCAGGTTTTGAATATATTTGACGGTTCTACACCTGTATATTTCTACTTTGAGGATAATAAAAAGCTTTTGAGAGTGCCAAGAAATATGTGGGTAGACATCAATGATGTTATGATAAGAGAGCTTAAACGAAGAATCGGTGATAAAAATGTTGCACTGAAATAGCCTTGAAATTTAGATTTCAGATGTTTATTGCAGTAAAATAGCCAAAGTTTTTACGCAAATTGCCTTGAAAAAGTTATAATTTATACGGTTTTAAAAAAAATATATAAAAAATGCCAAAAATGCCTTGAAAATATCGTCTTAATAGGGTATACTATTTTAGCACCAAGTATAGCATTTATAGAGGTTTGGAGATGTTTCTATGGACTTTAATTTTAAAGATAAATACGGAATTGATGACCTGATTAAGATTATGGAAATCCTCCGAAGTGAAAATGGCTGTCCTTGGGATAGGGAACAAGACCATAAGTCTATTCGCCAGAATCTTATTGAGGAAACATATGAAGTTATCGAGGCAATCGACAATGACGATACAGAGCTTCTAAAGGAAGAACTTGGAGATGCTCTCTTGCAAGTAGTTTTCCATTCGAGAATTGAGGAAGAAAAAAATAGCTTTGATTTTTCAGATGTTGCCGATGGAATATGCAAAAAGCTGATTATTCGTCACCCTCATGTTTTTGGCAATATTACCGCAGATACACCAGAAGAAGTCCTCAAAAATTGGGACGATATTAAGATGAAAACCAAGTCCCAGACCAAAGCGAGCGAGGCTATGGATAGTGTTGCAAAATCCTTGCCAGCACTTATGAGAGCGGATAAAATTCGCTCTAAGGCTAAAAAAGCAGGTTATGCACCAAAAAGCTATGAAACTGCATATGAGGATACAGAAGAAAAGTTGAAGGCTCTTTCAAAGGCCTCTTATGACAAGGCAGAAAATAACCGTAAAATCGGTGAATTGCTTTTCTCAGTTATTAATCTTGCGGCTATGGTTGATGTAAACCCAGAAGAATCGCTATATCGTGCCTGTGATGATTTTACAGAGAACTTTAGAAAACTCGAAGAAAATTCATCAAAGTAAGGCTTAGATATATATACTCAAAAAGAAACTCATTTCTATGAGTTCGATGAAGTAGGAGGAATATAATAATGAACAAGACAGAACTTATTGCTGCTGTTGCAGAAAAAGCAGAACTCTCTAAGAAGGACGCAGAAAAAGCAGTTAATGCACTCCTCGACACAGTTGTAGAAGAAGTTGCTAAGGGTGAGAAGATTCAGCTCGTAGGCTTCGGCACATTCGAGAGAAGAGAAAGAAAAGAAAGAGAAGGCTGCAACCCACAGACAGGTGCAAAGATACCGATTCCTGCATCTATGGTTCCAGCATTCAAGGTTGGCAAGGCATTCAAGGACGCTGTCAATAAGTAATTTAAAATTCTATTCAGAAAATCCGACTACGCAGTGGCAGTCGGATTTCTTTATTTATGGAGGGATAAATATATGAGATTGGATAAATATTTAAAGGTTTCAAGAATAATCAAACGCAGAACAGTTGCCAATGAAGCTTGTGATGCGGGTAGAGTTATAGTTAATGGCAAACCGGCAAGAGCATCTTATGATGTAAAGGTTGGTGATGTATTAGAGATAGCTCTTGGCACAAAGCCGATAAAAGCAGAGGTCGTCAGCATAAATGAATATGCCAAAAAAGAAGATGCCCCTTTGATGTATAAGATTTTAGAATAAGCAGCAGCGAGCCGCCGCCATCAAGACGCGGAATCGCTCGGCTTTGCCTCACTCGTAGTTAATTAGATAAGATTGTTACCGCGGTCGATGAAACTACCGAGCGGGCGAACACAGTTCGCCCCTACGATTAGCTGACAGTTTTTTCTAAGAGAATTAAAGTTTAGGTCAAGCCTTTTTAAAGGCTTGCGGTTTCCAAAGGTAGTCACCTACGGCAGAGCCTTGTGTAGTTTATTGGTAATTTCTTTATCCGTGGTAATAAACTGACCTTGCAGATGTCGAGGTTTTGCTTGCAAAACCGATTACGCGTCTTGGGGGCGGCGGCTCGCCGCTTAAGGGCGTTGCCCTTAAAACCCATGAGGGACTCCGTCCCTCAACCCTGCGAGCCTTTAAAAAGGCTCGAGCGAAACTTTTAAGTTTCTCAGGAAAGCTTGTAAGCAAATCGTAGGAGCGAACTGCGTTCGCCCGCTCAGTAGTCACTTTATCCACACATAAAAGCACTATCGAAATCATATAATTGCTTAAGAGATGATTTCGGGAGGGCTTAGTTATGCAGGAAAATGGTAAAGCTTTGAAACGCAAGCATAACCTTATTATGGAGGATAGAAAAACACTTACTTTAACAGGCATATCCGATGTTGATAGCTTTGATGAGCAAACAGTTGTGCTTATTACTGATATTGGTGAGTTGATTATAAAAGGCGATTCTTTGCAGATTAAAGGCTTTAGCGTAGAGAGTGGCGAACTTAGCCTTGAGGGAAGAATAGATTCCCTCAGCTATCAGGAAGTTAACAAAAATAATGGCGGATTTTTTTCCAGACTTTTTAGATAGGAGAATCTGCCTATGGAGCTTACCTTAGAGGCTCAGACTCAGGCTTTTATATATTCCTGCGTTTTGGGTGTGATTCTTGCGGTAATATATACCGCTATTGGTATAATAAAAATAATATCTCCTCCAAGCAAAAAATTGTTGTTTGTTATGGATATACTATTTATGCTTGTGTGTACATTTACAACATTTTTCTATTCAGTATTGATGACTTGGGGAAATTTGCGTTATTATGTTGTTTTTGGTGAACTAATAGGCTTTTTCCTATTCTATCTTTTTGTCGGAGAGATTATTTTAAAATGCTCAAAAGCTATTACTAATTTTTTTGCAAAGATATATTTTTTTATTACAAATCCATTCAGAATATTATTTCATAAGCTTTATTTGTTAATATCAGTTTTGTTAGCAAAACTATGGAAAAGAATAAAGCCAAGGCGTAAACCAAAAAAGAAAGTTAAAATCAGGGCAAGCTCTAAAATGCCTGAATTACCACAAAGGCCAAGGATAATGGCTAAACCAAAGCTTTAAAAATTTGAGGAGTAATTTATATGGATTATATTGCAGTTATAGGCATTGCCGTAGGTCTTGCGATGGACGCATTCGCAGTATCTGTAACAAATGGAGCTATTGTAAAGAACTTTAAACCAAGCTTTGCTATAAAGATTGCGGCAGCATTCGGAATCTTTCAATTTATGATGCCAGTTATTGGTTGGATAGTTGGTAAGGCTGGACAACAGCTCATAGAGAGCGTTGACCACTACATAGCCTTTATACTTCTTTTGCTTATTGGTGGAAATATGCTTATTGAGGCGATTAAGGATAGAATTAAGGAATATAAGGGCGAAGAAGTTCAAAAAAAGGACAATAAAACCGCCACATCAACAAAGACACTTTTGCTTATGGCTGTTGCTACAAGTATAGACGCACTCGCAACAGGAGTTATTTTGCCATCAGCAGTAGGGGCAAGCACCATAATGCTTATGCTGGTAGCTGTTTTGATGATAGGTGTCATAACCTTTGTAATTTCTTTTGCTGGAGTATATTTAGGCAAAAAATTCGGTTCATTGCTTTCAAATAAAGCAGAAATTCTCGGCGGAATAGTTCTCATAGGAATAGGCACAAAGATTTTAATTGAGCATTTGTTCTTTATGTAATTAGCTAAAGCACTTCCCATAAGACACTTAAAAGTTTTGGTCAAGCTTTTTCAAAAGCTTGCGGTTTCCAAAGGCGGAGCCTTTGGTGGGTTTTAAGGGCGAAGCCCTTAACATTCTTTGCTCTCTAAACGGCGGACTTTGTCCGCCGTTTAATTTCTTTTGTCAGCAACATTAGTCATTAAGGGCGGACAAAGTCCACCCTTAAAATGCAAGAGATGTTAAGGGCTTCGCCCTTAAAACCCATGAGGGACTCCGTCCCTCAATCCTGCGAGCAGCTTTCACCAGCAAAGCTGGTGTAGAAAAGGCTCGAGCGAAATTTTTAATTGTCTTAGGAAAGTCTGTTAGTAAGCAGTAACATAAGACAAAGCCTCTGTGTATAATGGCACAGGGGCTTTTTTATGACTGTTGCAGCTATTAAAAAAAGACGAAGATTAAAACGCTGGCTTATTATTGTGCTTGTTATATTATTATTGTTTCTTATTTTTCTCGAAATTCGTGTCAGACCAACAGTTTCGGCTATTGCGATTGTTCAAGGAAAAAGACTTTGCACAGAAGTAATAAATGAAGCCGTTTCAGAGGTTATGGACGAATTGGAGCTTTCCTATGAAAAGCTTGCCGAAACTACACGAGCGGAAAACGGTTCTGTACTCGAAATCACAACAAATATGGCAAATGTCAATAAGCTAAAAACCGAAGTCAGCCTTAGAGTGTGTGAAAAGCTTGAGGATATAAAAAGCCGTAGAATTGATGTTCCAATGGGAACTCTTATGGGACTTAATTTATTATATATGCGTGGACCTGATATTCCTTTACATATCTCTATGTCAGGCAGCACAGAAACAGACTTCGTTTCAGAATTTGAAAGTGGTGGCATTAACCAAACTGTACACAAGCTTTCACTTACTATAACAACTGATATGACGGTTTTAGTTCCGCCAGTAAGTGAAAATACAAGCGTGACAACAACTGTCGTAATTGCAGAAACTATAATTGTCGGTGAAGTTCCGAATTATGCTCTTTATGGAGGTGCAAAAAATATTGCATAATTATTGTTGGAAATTTACATAAAATCACTTGTATTTATTTGTTGCTTGGTGTAAAATATAAAAAGATGATTTACAAAAATTTTTTATAAAATATTTTGGAGGAATCGACAAATGGCAAGCAATACAAATAAATCACTCAAAAATAAGGTTATTTATAGTGTCTATGTCCGTAATCACAGCGAAAGCGGAGATTTTAAAGGAGTTATGAAAGACCTCGATAGAATTAAGCTTCTTGGGGTTGATTATATTTGGTTTATGCCTATCCACCCAATAGGTGAGGTTAATAAAAAAGGTGAGCTGGGCTGTCCTTATTCTATAAGTGACTATCGTGCAGTTAATCCTGAATATGGCACAATGGAAGATTTCAAGGAGCTTGTTTCAGCCATTCACGAAAAGGGTATGAAGTGTATGATTGATGTTGTTTATAATCATACCTCGCATGAATCAGTTCTTAGCAAGGAACACCCTGAGTTTTTCTATAAAAAGCCTGACGGTAGGTTCGGCAACAAGGTTGGCGACTGGACAGATGTTATAGACCTCGATTATACAAACAAAGACCTTTGGGATTATCAGCTTGAAACCCTCAAGATGTGGGCAAAGATTGTAGATGGTTTCCGCTGTGATGTTGCTTCCTTAGTGCCGATTGAATTCTGGAATCGTGCAAGAAAAGAGGTTGCAGAGGTAAATCCTGATTGCCTATGGCTTGCCGAATCCGTTGAATATGGCTTGATTAAATATGCTCGTGATACAGGCTTTAACTGTCTTTCGGATTCGGAGCTTTATCAGGCTTTTGATATACTCTATGATTATGATGTTTACCCAAAGTATCTTGCATATGTTGACGGAGAAATTCCTCTCAGCGAATATATAAATGCACTTAATCAGCAAGAGTACATTTATCCTGAAAACTATATAAAGCTCCGTTGTCTTGAAAATCACGATAGAGCAAGAGCAAAAAAGCTTGTCGTTACTGAACAAGAGGTTATCAATTATACAGCGTTTATGTATATGCTAAAGGGTACAGTTCTGCTTTATGCAGGTCAGGAAACAGAAAATACCAATACACCGAGCCTTTTTGATTACGATAAGGTCGATTGGAACACAGGCTTTGACCTTACACCAATTTTGCATAACCTTTATCGTGTAAAGCAAAGTGAGGTTATAACAAACGGTAAATATGAGCTTAAAGCATATGACAGTGAAAATGCTGTAACTATTACATATAAGTCAGATAAGGGCATTGTTTTCGGTGCATTTAGTATGAGATGCTATGAGTGTATAGTTGAGGCAGAGGTTCCGGACGGCGAATATAAGAATAAAATCAATGGCAAGACAGTTTTCGTTAAGAATGGCGAAATCGAACTTGATGGTTTCCCTGTAATTATAGAGTGCTAATAGTATATCAAAATTATGACAAACGAAGAAATATTAAACATAGCAATGTCGCAATCTGCTATCGACAGTAATTGTAAGGCAGAGGATTTTAAATCCTTAGAAAATAAAATAGTCATTTCTCGTAAAAATCCCAACGCAAGAAAATATCTTGAACTTCCATTTAGTTGCGATTTAACATCATATGGAAATAATATAGTTGCTTCTGTCTCGGAAGAACTTGTTGATGTTGTCAAAGAATATATTGAAAAGTATGAGATGATTTGTTGCTTTGAAACTCCAAATTTGCATTTTCTTATTGAAAAATTAAAGCCATATAATTTAAATATGTGCTTTATGGCAGAATATTTTTTGCCCGATGTAGATGTGATTAAACCTTTACCTTGTTTATATAAGACTAAACTACTTAAGGAGAATGATTTAAAGGGTTTGGATTCCAAGCAATGGTCAAATGCACTTTGTTGTGATAAAAATCGTCCTGATGTACTTGGTGTTGGAGCATATGATAATGATAAACTAATAGGTCTTGCGGCTTGTTCAGCCGATTGTGACACTATGTGGCAGATTGGTGTAGATGTTTTGCTTGAATATCGTAGAATGGGAATAGCATCAAGTTTGACATCTAAGCTTTCACTTGAGATTTTGAAGAATGGAAAAGTTCCTTTTTACTGCTGTGCATGGTCTAATATAAAATCCATTCGTAACGCATTAAAAAGTGGTTTTAAGCCTGCATGGGTATCAGTTACCGCTAAACCCAATGACTTCATTAACAAAATGTTATAATTAAACAGTAGCGTTGTTTAAGGTATTGCTTTCGGGCGATACCTTTTTTTCAGAAATCAACATATAATTCTAATATAGAAAATAGCTTATATTAAAGTTTGGTATAATATTATGTGATTTTTTATTTATTTTTTACTTTTTAGAATTTGGTGATAGATTTTATGAGAATAAGACATAAACCCTGGGCAAGACCGGAATTACTCGAATGTGGTTTCTATATAGATAATCCCGATGACTATAAAGGAAAATGGGCAGAGCTTTACCCCAAAAAACAGCCATTTCATATTGAACTTGGCTGTGGTAAGGGCGGTTTTATGGCTCAGGCAGCTTATCTTAATCGTGATATAAATTATCTTGCGATTGATATTAAAAACGAAATGCTTGGTCTTGCAAAGCGTAATATTGTAAAAGCTTTTGAAAAGACTAACGAAAAGCCAGAAAATGTTATTTTAACTATCCATAATATTGAGCTTGTTTCTAATATGCTTGGCAAAGAGGATTATGCAGAAAGAATTTACATAAATTTCTGTAATCCTTGGCCTCGTGGAAAGCACAAGAAACGCCGTCTTACACATACCCGCCAGCTTATACAATATAGAGATTTTCTCGTCGATGGCGGAGAGATTCATTTCAAGACAGACGATGATGAGCTTTTTGAGGAAAGCCTTGAATATTTTGCAGAATCAGGCTTTGAGATAGTATATATAACTCGTGATTTGCATAATTCAGGCTATGAACCAAATCTTATGACCGAACACGAAAAGATGTTTTCTGATGAGGGCATAAAGATAAAATTCCTTATTGCGAAAAAAGTTGAACTAAAGGAAATGCCTGTTTTAAAGAAGCCTAAGAGCGGAAAGGAAACGATTGATGTATGAAAAAGCGGATTCTCGCTTTAATTATGGCACTGTCGGTAGCTGCGTTGTCGGGTTGTTCGGCAAGCTTTACTGACGGCGGGAATATGATGCGTCCGCCAAGACCGACTGGTGATAAGGCGGAAATTCAAAATATAATAGAAGAAAAAGCAGGCTCAGGCTTTATATTTGTATATCCACAATCTGGAGATTATCGCTCAGCAGTAACCATGCAGGATTTAGATAATGATGGTTCTGATGAGGCTATTGCGTTATTTTCATCAGGCGGTGAAAATACAAAGCTTAATCTTATGATTATGACCAAAAAGGGAGAATCATGGGAGAGCGTTGCAAATATACAAAGTAGTGCCGCAGGTGTTGACAGAATGTTCTTTGCTGATATAAATGGTGATAGTAAGCTTGAACTTTTTATAGGCTGGACTTCTTTTGGAAGCAATGAGAAACAGATAAGTGCATATGCTTTTGATGATGAACATAACCAGATTCGTGAAATGCCAATAGACTCAACATATAATGAGCTTGCTTGTGCAGATTTTGATAATGACAATCAATCAGAGTTAATATTGCTTACTATTGCTAATAAAGATGATGGTTCTCTTGCGAAATTTTTTAAGTATTCTACGAATGAAAAGCGTCCTATGTTGAGTTCATCTGTACCACTTGATGCTGAGCTTACAAGAATTTTAAATGCATGTGTCGGTATGGTAGATTCTAATACAAGAGCTTTGATTATTGATGGTGAAAATCATAGCGGAACGATTTCAACACAAATTATATATTGGGATAGTAAAGAACAGGCTCTTAAAAATCCACTGAGTACAGCATTGCATACCTCTGCAAATACCAATGTATCTACAAGAACAACTCCTACTATAAGCAAAGATATAAATAATGATGGTATAATCGAAATTCCGTCAGTAGCTACTATGCCAGCAGGAAACAAAGAAGATGCCTCAACTATATGTAGTCTTACAACATGGAATCAATATCAGCTAAAGACAAATTCATTTAAGGGTATTCTAAATATGATAATAAATTATAAGGACGGTTATTATTTCAAAATGCCTGAAAAATGGATTACAGATAACAAAAACATTTGGCCTACCTATGTTACGGCAAGGGTTGATAATGAAAATAGAACTCTTTCAGTATATCAATGGCTTTCTGATGAAACAAACACAGGCTATATAGGCGATAAGTTATTTACGATTTATGTCTATTCAAAAAAAGAATGGGATTCCGAAAGTTCAAATGAAATGATTTTGCTGCAAAAAACAGATAACAACTATTATGCCGTTAAAATAGACAATTCTAAAAATAAGCTTTCCCTTAACGAGGAAGAATTAGATGAATGTTTTATGTTGATAAGCTGAAAATTTACGAAAGGATAGGATAGGTATGAAAAATATTCTTGTTGCAGAAGACGAAACTGCCATAAGAGAATTTGTTGTAATTAACCTTGAGCGTGCAGGCTATAATGTTACAGAGGCAGATTGCGGAGAGGCTGCCCTTGAAACATACGAACAAAAGGGTGGAGATTTCGATATTGCCATTCTTGATATTATGATGCCTGGTATGGATGGGCTTCAGGTTTGCAAAGAGCTGAGAAAGAGAAACGGCTCTATCGGAATTATTATGCTAACTGCAAGAACACAGGAAATGGACAAGGTTTCAGGACTTATGCTTGGTGCTGATGACTATGTAACTAAGCCGTTCAGTCCGTCAGAGCTTGTTGCAAGAGTTGACGCACTCTATCGCCGAGTTGCTATCGCAGAAATGCGTACAGAAAATAACTTCAAAGAAGAAATCAGGTCGGGCGATTTTGCTCTCAATCTCCGCAACCATACACTTACAAAGCGTGGTCAGCTTATAGACCTTACACAGGTTGAGTTTCAGATTATGGAATATTTCTTTTCAAGTCCAGGAGCGGCTCTTGATAGAGGTGATATTCTCCGTCATGTCTGGGGAGAAAACTATGTCGGTGAAGAAAAAATCGTTGATGTTAATATTCGCCGTTTGCGTATGAAAATAGAGGATAATCCGTCCTCACCAAAAAATATAGTCACCGTATGGGGACTTGGCTACAAATGGGAGGCTTAAAATATGGGTAAGATAGTATTTATGCATTGCGATTTGGATAGCAGTGACGGCAGAACTGTTGAAGGGATAACTCTTGTAGTTGATGGCGATGTCAAAACTGTTCTTGATTATATTCTTATGGAAAAGGGCGATGAATTTAAGAGTCGTACCGAAATCGTAAATCACGCACTTATGGATGGTCTAAAAATTCTGACTGATGAGATTAAATCAAGCAAGAATGAAAATATTGCTCCTAAGAAAAAATGATAATTACACACTAAGTCTTTAAAGTTGTATTCTTTTTAAATTCGGGAGGTCTGTTTTTTGAAAGGTATTACAAAAAGATGGCTTATAAACAGCATGGGTGTAATTATGGCAATACTCCTGCTTATTGTAGTTATCTTTGCACTTTTTGTGCAGTCGTTTTATTACAATGGAATAATGCAGACTATAAGTGGTCGCTCATCAGAGTTTGCAAATATGTTTAATAAACCAGATGAATTTATCTCTACTGCGAGAGTTTATGTCGAGAATTTTCCCGATAAAGAGCTTATGGAGCTTATGGTCATAAACTCAAATGGTGATGTTGTTATAACTTCTACGGGCTTTGAACCAGATAAAGAACAGGTTATGCCTGATTATGAACAGGCTAAGTATGAAAAAAGCGAATATACTACTTGGACAGGCAAACTTAATTCGGGCGAAAATGTTATGGCTCTCACCAGAATGATTTATGGAAATGATGATGAATATGTCGGAGCAGTGCGGTATATAGTTTCTCTTGAGGAGGCAGACAGACGGATATTCATAACCATATCGGGAATTTCACTCGTTGGACTTCTGGTGCTTTTCTTGATAATTATATCGAGTACATATTTTTTGCGTTCAATCGTCAAGCCTGTTCGTGAAATAGGCGATACAGCAAAGCGAATTGCTCAAGGTGATTTTAACGCAAGAATCGGAAAATTCTATGATGACGAAATCGGCGAGCTTTGCGACACCATAAATTATATGGCAGGTGAACTCGGAAACGCTGAAAAAATGAAAAATGACTTCATTTCATCAGTTTCTCACGAACTCAGAACACCGCTCACCGCCATTAAAGGCTGGGCGGAAACTATGCAGATGGGCGGTTCTTGTGACGCTAAGACTATGGAAAAGGGCTTAAAGATTATCGTTAATGAATCTGAGCGTCTTAGCGGAATAGTTGAGGAACTTCTCGACTTCTCAAGAATACAGAATAACCGAATGGTTCTTAAAATGGATAAGATAGATATTCTTGCAGAGATTGACGAAGCCATATATATGCTCAGAGAAAGGGCTTTGAGTGAGAATAAACATCTTATATATGAAGAGCCTGAAATATTGCCAGCTGTACTTGGCGATAAGAATAGACTAAGACAGGTATTTATAAATATAATAGATAATGCCCTAAAATACACACCAGAGGGTGGCATTATCAATATTGAGGTATCACAAGTTGAAGAAAATATTGTTATTAAAATTTCTGATAATGGTTGTGGCATACCAGCAAGGCACTTATCTAAGGTTAAGGAAAAATTTTATAAGGCAAATCAGACGCAGAGAGGTTCAGGCATAGGACTTGCTGTTGCTGATGAGATAGTAAAGCTACATTCAGGAACATTAGATATTGCAAGTACAGAGGGAGTAGGAACAGTAGTTTCTATTTCAATACCGATTTTAAAAGAAGAATCAGAAGAACCAAAAGAAATAATTGTTAAGTAATAAATGGCTACGAATAGCAAAATTGTCGAGCGGTTGAAGACAGTTTGTTCCTACATTTTCACTATGAGTGCGCTCTATCGTTAGTTCATTGGCAATTACTTTGTTTATAGCAACAAATTGCAAGGAGGGTAATAGGATTGGAAAAAAGAGAAAAAACAAAGCTGATAACCTCAATTGGTGGTCAGGCTCTTATGGAAGGTATAATGATGAGAGGCCCGAAGAAAACTGCTATTGCAGTCAGAAGAGCTGACGGAGAAATTTTGCTTGAAGAAATGGAACCACTTGGTCTTGGTAAAAAGGCTAAAATATTAAGAGTGCCTATTATAAGAGGTATCGTCAATATGATAGACTCTTTCGGAACAGGCTATAAGGCTCTTATGAGGTCGGCAGAATTGGCTGTTGATGATGTAGAAGAAACGCCTGAAGAAGAAATGAGCAAATTTGAGAAGTGGATTGACGATAAATTCGGAGATAAATTCCTCAAAATCTTTATGGGCATTGCAATGGTTATTTCTATTGCTTTTTGCGTGGCACTGTTCTTTTTTGTACCAACTTGGCTTTTTAACCTCTTGCAGATGATTCCAAATTCAGAATGGCTCGGAAGCCATATGATTTACCGTTCAGTATTCGAGGGCTTTATAAGAATACTGCTTTTCCTCGGATATATGGCACTTTGCTTACTTAATAAAGATGTCAGACGCTTATATAAGTACCATGGCGCAGAGCATAAGACAATTTTTTGCTATGAATATGGTCTTGACCTCACTGTTGAGAATGTTATGAAGCAAAGAAGATTTCACCCAAGATGCGGAACAAGCTTTATTATAATCATACTCATTCTTGGAATATTTGTCGGTTGTTTCATACCATTTACAAATCCTTTTATAAGAACACTTACAAAAGTCCTTTGTATTCCGTTAGTCGTAGGTTTAGGCTATGAACTTATCAAAGTATGTGGCAGACACGACAATATAATCACTCGTATAATTTCCGCACCGGGTATGTGGATGCAACATCTTACCACAAAAGAGCCTGACCCTGATATGGCTGAGGTTGCTATCAAGGCTATGCAGTATGTAATTCCTGAAAACGGAGAGGACAGAATCGGATGACATTGTCGGAGCTTTACAGAAAAGCAAGGTCAGATTTTCGCAACGCAGAAATAGATAGCCCGCAATATGATGCAATGTGCCTTATAGAGCATTTTTTTGGTGTAAATCGTGCAGAGCTTGTGGTTAAGGGCGATAAATCACCAAAAGCAGAGATAGAAGCGGAATTCCTTACAGCTGTTGAAAAGCGTTCATCGGGCTATCCCTTGCAATATATTCTCGGAGAATGGACTTTTATGGATATTCCGTTTTTTGTGGGCGAGGGTGTTCTTATTCCGAGAGATGATACAGAAATTTTAGTGCGAGAGACAATAAAGCGTGTCAGGGGCGTTGAAAATCCAAAAATAATAGACCTTTGCAGTGGAACTGGAGCGGTGGCTATTGCTCTTGCAAAGGCTTATCCAAAGGCTGAAATTCTTGCAGTAGAGCTTTCAGATAAGGCTTTTAGTTATCTCAAAGAAAATATAAAGCGTAATGCTTGCGAAAATATCAAAGCCATAAAGGACGATATATTCAGGCTTTATGAGGAATTTTCAGATAGTGGGTTTGATGCAGTTCTTTCAAACCCTCCATATATAAAAACAGATATTATAGCAACTCTTGCAAAAGAAGTTCAGCACGAACCTAAGCTTGCACTTGACGGTGGAAAAGACGGAATGATTTTCTATAATTCTATTATAGAAAATTGGAAAGGTAAGGTTAAGAGAAACGGCTTTATCGGTGTCGAGATTGGCGAAGATTTGACAAATGAGATTGTTAAACTTTTCAAGGAAAATAATTTTGAAGATGTTTATGTATTGAAAGATATGGCAGGCTTGGATAGGGCAGTTTTCGGAACAGTGCATTAAAATATCGAAAATTTGTTCTTGAAATGCTTGTCATAATTTTGATGAGATGATATAATAAACCTATGATAAGCTTATGCACTTCCCCAAGAAACTTAAAAGTTTCGCTCGAGCCTTTTTAAAGGCTCGCAGGGTTGAGGGACGGAGTCCCTCATAGGTTTTAAGGGCAACGCCC